>Ga0182021_10003782_pt1 | contig 17770 bp, 12 predicted proteins | sample 612E3MmetaG_FD_120493 | JGI IMG/M metagenome (GOLD analysis project Ga0182021, IMG submission 120493) | Permafrost microbial communities from Stordalen Mire, Sweden - 612E3M metaG (Illumina Assembly) | ecosystem: Environmental > Terrestrial > Soil > Wetlands > Permafrost | place: Sweden... | reverse complement strand
GTGGGCGAAGTTACGTCCGGCGGCGCCGCGGTCGCGCTTCAGGACGTTCGGGCCGCGGGCCTTGGGCGCGCCCGAGCGGCGGTCGATCGTAAGTGCGCCCACCGTGTGCGTGCTCAGCCCAATCCAGCCGGCGGTATCCGCCAGCGGAGTGCCCACCCACGTGTACCCGCCCTTGCCTCCATTCAACGATTGATCCCAGGCACCGTGCTGGCGGACATCGACCTGGATCGTCTGGCCGCGAAGCAGCCCGTCACGCTGGAGGGGCGAGTTGGCCAATTCCGAACCTCTCAGCTCCACCGCCACGATGTTCTCGGAAACGGGCGCCGACACCCAGGAACCCGCCACGTCGATCGTGGCGCCCGGGTCGAAATAAATCTGTTGGGCATTGTCCGTATTCCTGAAGTCGTAACTCGTGCCCTGTTTGTGCCGCCACACGCCGGCTTGGACGGTCACTCCGGCGAGGAGCGCACTGCCATCGGAGCCAAAGGCCATGCCGGTGCGGTCGCCCGCGCTGCCATCGGCCTTTAGCGCCGCGACGGAGGAGGCAACGGCGCCGGGCGCCAGCAGCGTGGCGTTCGCGCTGAAATGCACGGATTGCCCCTGGATGTTGACCTGCGAAGGCAACGGCAGGTCGCCGACCACCCGGTCGGTGCTGCCAGTGTCCGGCATAATCCGGATCACACTGTCTGGACCGAGCGTGATCGGCCCGGAAGTTGACCCAGCTGGACCCGTGGCGTCGCTCCCCGACGGCGGTTGGTAAACGAACGGCAGGGTTTGGATGCCATATGCGGTCGAGGACGTTGAATATTCAGTATTCGTCGCGGCGTTATAGCCGGCTATGAGGTCTACGCGACCGTTGTAGGAGACCGAAGTGCTGCTGTCGATGAAGCCGGACTGGTTCACCGTCTGCCCCGTGAGGTAGACGCTGCCGCGGGGCGCTTCGATCAGACCGAGCGCACTGAGCTGCTGAGGATTTGTATCGTTGTTGCTGAAAACGGACGGATCGACGCCGAGGTTGGCCGTATTCACGCCGGCGTTGGTCGCCTGGCCCGCGATGGTCTGACTTTGCAGGGACAGGTCCGAAATCTGGCCGACGAAAACGTCCAGTCCACGCAGAGTCGGGTCGCTCGTCTTGTGCGCCGAAAACGCCACCTGCAGGCCGGCTGCGAGAATGGCCTGCCCGTCATCGGTCTTAATCGTTCCCGCATTGGTCACGTTCGGGCCGACGAGTGCGATGCGCCCCCCCACGTGGTCGGCGGTCGTCGGCGCCGTGAGCTGGGCCCCCGGTTGCACCTCGACATTGCCATACTGGTCGCCCGCCGGCGTGTAGGCGATGTTGACCGCGGCGCCGTCGGCCTTCGCTTTTTGCAGGCCAGCGCTCGTCAGCGTGACGGTCGTCGTGCTGGCCGTGCCGTTGGAAGTGGCCGAACTAACCGTGTAGTCGCTCCCGGTGGTCAGCGTCACGGGAGCAGCGCCGGGCTGGCTGACCGTGATCACGGGGTTGCCATTCGCGGAAGCGGTCTTGAGCGCCAGCGTATGCGTGCCCGGGTCGTCTTGCTGCAACGTATAGGAATCGGTCACAATCGGCGTAAACGACGGCGTACTCGCACCGGCGTTTTGCGAAAACGCCGAAAAAAGGAACTGCCGGTCCGGGTTATTGAGCAACCCGCGCTGGATCAGATTGTCGTTGATGGGCAGCGACGAGGCGACCAGCGCGTGGGTGTTGACCACCGCCGTTCCGCCAAAAATGATCCCGTTCGGATTGATCACGTAAACCTGCCCGTCGGCGTTGATCTTACCGAGGATCTGCGACGGAGAACCGGTGATGCCGATTTTATTGAATGCGATCCATTGTCCCACATCGACGCCGCCAGCGCTTTGATCGAACGTGAGCGTGGTGCTCTTGCCGATGTTGAACGAATCCCAGTTCAGGGCCGCCTGCGAGCTCGTCTGTTTGATGGTGACCGTGCTGGTCGTCGTGCCGTTGGCGGCGGTGGTCGTGGTCTCGGTCGGCAGGTTGGCGCCGGTCCAAAGTGTGGCATCTTCGCCCGGCACCGGGTTCAAGAGGATTTTCGGCACTCCCGCCGCCGGCACGAGGCCGTTGGGCTGCCCCAGTCTGTCCGACACGCTCGGTAGCGTCACCTTGGTTCCGCGGATGTTTGCCGTGAGACCCGCCGCCGTCTGCGCCGCCGCGCGGGCCGCTTGCTGCATCGCCTGCACGGCCGCGAGGACATCATTGGTTTTTTTTAGCCGGGCTTGCGCGTCTGCCTGAATCTTCTTGATGGCCGCCGGCGTGTCGGTTGGCCCGGACGACGATCCGGAGGAGGCCGATGACGACGAAGACGAGGCCGGCCCGCCACTCCGGAAGATATCGCCCGCGTGCGCTAGACAGGCAATCGCCACGAGTCCCAGGCCGAGCCAGAACACTCGGGAGACTCTTCGGGTCCACGCTTGGTCTGGAATTTTCATGGCTTATCCCGCTGATCCAAAATCTTGTCGCGATAGTCCTGCACCAGCGTCTCGAGCCGGGCGCGGGTCGAGCCGACAAACGGCTCCTTGTTCTTGAGCGCGCTGCCGAAGCTGAAATCCCCGTACCGGCTCAGGATTTCGTTGGCGACCAGGAACAGACCGACATTTTTCGCCTGCAGGCTCAGGATCCGCTTCCGTTGGTCGTCGACTTCGACCGTGAGCCGCTCCCGGTCGGCCTCCGCGGTCTTGGCGGCCTGGGCGGCCCGGCCCCATTCGGTCGTGGCGTTCTTCAGGTCCGCGGTGAGCTTCTGGTTTTCCGTCGTGCGCGCCTTGAGCTGGCTGTTGAGATCGGCGATGGTCTGCTGGGTGGTCGTGTGGTCCGAATTCGCCTGTTTTTTCAATTCGTCGCACTTGGCGGCTAGCTGCTTGTTTTGCTCCTCCGCCGCCGCCTGGGCGGCCCGCGCGGCGGCCAAGTCGGACTGCGCGGCGCGCAGTTGCACCGTCGCGTCGCGCAAGGCGGCGCGGAGACGGTCGTCTTCGGGGTTCGTGGCGCCAGCCGCAGGGCTACTCCCCCACGGGAACAGGGCCAGGAGTGTCAGGGTGAGGAGCGCTGGGGGCCGACGGAGCATGATTAGAACCGGCTGTTGATGTCGACTTGGATGATATCGTTTTTGAAGGCCGGGCCGGCGATCTGGGTCGCACTCATGTACCGGAGCCCCAGCCAGACGTCGGTGAACAGGGCCAGATTGGCGGATACAGTGTATCCTTTCATATTGGTGCCGCCGCCGCCAAAGTCGGAGTCGCAGAAGCCATCGACGACCGCATCCGATTGCACGCTACGGTACCCGAGGTTGACATTCCAATCCCAGCGCTGCTTCGGATTGAGGCGGCCCACCCGCAGCACCGCCATCCAGGCGGCATTCCCGCCGCCGAACGTCGTGCCATCGGTGGCATTGTTGTTGACCGGGCCGAGCAATTGCGGCGGCCCGTTGCGCAGAATCGTCTCGCGTTTGAAGGCGAGGTTTTTGACGTATTCGCCCACCAGCGCGACCTGGAACGGCTCGAACTGGTTGAAACTCAGCTCGGTGGTAAACGCCAGTTCGTGGAACGGCGTGGCCAGTCCGAAGTACTGGTATTGCGGCAGCAATTTATTGTTCGAATCGTAAGTGGGAACGATGTTGCGCAGCGCAATGTAGGTGTTGCCCTTTTGGGCGAAGGCCGGCCGGCTGGCGTCGGTGTTGCCGGCATCCGTGGCGGCGATCGGAACCATCGGATCGGAAACCTTGCCCTCGATATTTTTGAAAAGATAGTAGGCCGTCCCCAGCTTCAGTCCGACATTCGGACCGAGATCGATATTGGTGCCGAGCTGGGCCGCCAACAGCCACTTGTCCTTGCTCTTGTATTTCGCCGGCTGATTGGAGGCATAGTTGAGGTCGGTGTTGAAAACGGGAAACGCGCCCACGACGAAGAAGGGCGTAATATTATCGCCCGCAGGGAACTTCCCCTGCACCGCCAGGCCGTCGAACGCCAGATCGTCGGCCCAAATCATGCTCGTCGCGAAAAACGGGTTGTCGAACCGGCCCAGGCTGACCGTCAGGTCCTGATTCGGCAGCCCTCCGGTTTCGTATTTCAGATACGCGCGGTCCAACCAGACGGCGTACTTGCTGAAATTACCCCCGGACCCCGAACCCGCCGCGCCCAGGCTCTGGTTCTCCGAGACGGGGGAATTGCTTTCGCCGGTGGCCAGGCGCAGGCCGGCCGCACAGCTGTCGCTGAATTCGACGATGGTGCCCAGCCGGCCGCGGATTCGCAGGCGATTGCGGTCCTGATCGACGTTCGGGAACGGGGGGTTGTTGGGATTGGTGGCGCTGTTGATGTCGTAGGGCGAACCGGTGTTGATCGCGTTGAAGCTCCAATAGCCGCTCCCGACGTTGTTCGGATTGGCGGGCAGGTTGCCCAGCGGATACGCCAGGTTTTCATAACGGAATCGCAGGTCGCCCATCAGGCGGAACCGCGTAATCCAATCCGGTACGGCCCCGGGTGTCGCCCACCCTTCTCGCGCTGCAGTATTCAAGAGGTCATTCTTCACCTCGTCGCGAATCTGTTCTTTGACGACGTCGGGTACATAGGAGACGCGCACCGTATTCGGTGGAAGCTGAGGCCCGGACGCCGCAGGCTCCGCCGGTGCGTCGATGGACGGACGGTTGGCGGATGCGGCCCGGGACGCGCGAATGTTTTCGGCCGCCACGGCCCATTGCGGGACGGGCGCCTCCTCGGCACTCGCTACCACGCGCGACGACGCTCCCGCCGGTGCGACGTTGGCATCATCCGCTGCCGACGCGGCGGCGGGAGCGCGCAATGACTCGCGGACGGTGTCCGGGCGTGCCACAGCGGAATAATCGGCCGGTGGTAGCGCGACCCGGGCGCGCGCTGCGGGAAACGACGCCCGGGCGGCCATAGCGATTACGTTTGCTTCGGTCTCCTCAGGCGGCGGGGTCTGCGCCGGCTCGGGCGGAGGCAAAGCGGGCCCGCGCGCCACCGGGGACGCCGGTGGCGGCCGCCACGCTGGGGCCGGCTGCTCGGTGGGCGCAGACTGGGGAGCCGGTGCATACTGCTGGGCGGGCGCCGCCCTAGCCAGGGGCGTGGACCGCCGACCGGACGTCTGCGCCAACACCGCACGGAGACGGGCCCGCACGGCGGCCGCTTCGGCCGTCGCCGCTTGCGTCGCGGCGACTTGCGCGCGCAGGTCGGCCTCGTCCGCCTCGGCGAGCAACCGCAGCTCATTGGTCTCCTGTTTTGTGATCACGCCGCGCTCGGACAGCCGGTCGATGAGGCCATAGACCGCACTATGCGAAGAGCTCAAGGTCTCGACCTGTTCCGTCGAGTTGGGCGCCGGAGGCTGGTCGGCGCCCCAGGCGCGCCATGACGCGGTAAAACCGAGGAGCAATGCGAAACGGATCGCTCGACTCGGTTTGGAAATGTATTGGTCGAACAGCATGGAAAAATCGCTTCAGAAGGGCCGGCGTGAGCTAACCTTTAAATAAAAACGCACGCTTTGGTTGTCGGGCGGTGGTTCGCTCATCTGCATCCCGACCAACCGGCTGCGGATGGCGTTGTCGTACGACGGATTCCCGGTCGATTGCGGCAGGTCCACCCGCTTGACCCGGCCGCGGCGGTCCAACCAGACCACAGGCTCGATATTTTCGAAAACTGCGTCGCGCAACGCGGGATCGGATTTCAATGCCTCCATGACGGCCTCCTTCACCTTGGAGCCATACGCTCCGATCTTGGTGCCTCCCCCACCGCCTTTGCCAGAACCACCCAGGGTTGAACCGCCGGTATTCCGTCCGAGGCCAAAACCATCCGGCCCCCCGGGCCCGGTAATGTTTGTGCCAATCGCGGGCGACGCGTCCTGAGGAGTCGGATCCGGATCTTTCAGATCGTCTGCATTCAGCGTGGTCATCTCCTGCTGCCGGGGCGCTGTGGGCGGGGGCTGTTGCGGTGGGGGCGGGGGCGGAGGGGGCGCCGTGATCGGCTTGATGGCGACGAGTTCCGGGGGCTTGCGCATCGCCGGGCCGCCCGCGCTGGAAAAAACCTGCGCCAACAGATAAACGCCCCCGCAGGCCACGACGCAGATGCCGATGGCAAAGCCCCAGCGCCCCATGAATGTGCGCTTCTCGGCGTATTCGAATTCTTCGCGCGCGCTCATTTGCCCGCCGGCTTGGTCGCCAGGCCCACCTGCGTGATGTTGAGCCGCCCGACCACATCGATCACATCCATCACCGCTTGATATTGCGTCCGGCTGTCGCCGCGAACCACCACCGGGAAGTCGGGGACCTGCGCCTTGTACTGGGTGAGCCGCTGCTCCAGTTCGGCGAGGGTGACGGGCAGCGTATCGAGAAATACCTTACCCTCGTTGTTGATCGTAATCGCCTTGGTCTTCGGCTTGGCCAGCGAGGTCGACGCGCTCGCCCGCGGCAGGTTGACCCTCGTACCGGCGACCGAGGCGGTGGCCATGAGGATGAAGATGACGAGCAGCACATACGCCAGATCGAGCATCGGCGTGATGTTGATATCGTCGTAGGGTTTGTCTTCGGACTGGACTTGCATGGCGGGGTGAAGTTAAGCGACTGGCTCGGAATAGAACTCCGCCAGGCGGGTGACGAATTCGTCGATGAAGACGTGCATGTCGCTCGTCATCGATTTCACCTGCGTGAGGAGATAGTTGTAGCCAAACAGCGAGGGAATCGCGACCGCCAGGCCGGCCACCGTGGCAGCCAGAGCCGCCGCGATGCCCGGCGCGATGGCGTTGACGTTGACGTCGCCGGCGGCGGCGACGGCGGCAAAGGTTATCATCACTCCGATCACAGTGCCGAGCAGGCCCAGGAACGGTCCGCCGGAAATCGCAATTGTCAGCAGCACCATCTGGCTGTTCAGCCTTTGGGTCTCGCGCACCATGCCGCCGTCGAGCACGGCGCGAATCGCCTGGATCGACCGGGCCGAGAGCGCGTTCGAGCCGCCCTGGGAGTCCGAGGCGACCCGCATGCGGATTTCCTCGATGCCGAGATGATAAATCCGGTAGAGCGGCGGGACGGCTTTCCCCTTCCGGGAGACGGCCAGCCGCCCGCCCATCGTCCGCGCGTGGTCGTTGTCGTCGCCCTCGAGGACCGACAGATCGCCCGCGATCTGGCGCCAGTGCTGGAGGAATTCCGTGTTGCCGCGACTCACGCTGTTCAGATACACGGCCTTCTTGATCATCACGGTCCAACTCACCGCGGACATGATCGCCAGAATCCCGATCACCACCCAACCGTCCACGGTCAACGAGCCGATGATAATGCCGACGTAACCGCCTTTTAACGCGCTGAGCCAGTTCGACCGCTGTCCATCCGGCCCCACGTTGATCGCCTTGGTATTGTCGGGGCCCTGGCTCACCGCCGCCCATTTGATGAAGCCGGCAGAACGCGCCACCGCCGACATTTCGAGTTCATCGATGCTGCCGACGAAGCCGGCACTGCCGTAACTGTTGCCGCCGATGATCGGCGAGGCGTCGAGCGCGGGCAGGCTCGCACTCAGCGTTCCGTACGGCGCCCCATCCGCATAAAGCGTGAACTTTCCGCCGGTCGCCACGAAGGCGAGGTGCACCCATTTGCCGGCCGGCAGCGGCGCGCCACCCGTGCTGCGCAGCGTGCCGCCCGCACTGGCCACCTGGACAAAAGCGACGCCGTTGTCCACCGCCACGAAGACGGCCTTCCCGCTGGCCCGGCGGCCGAAGATCACCGCATTCGGCTGGAGCGCGACAAACTTGATCCAGGCCGACCAGGTGACGGTCGCGCCCTCCGCCCAGGCGGGCTCGGGGGGCACCGTCACCGCGGTTTTTCCGTCCAGCAGCAGGCCGGTGCCGATCATGCCCGCGTCATCCGGCGCCCCCGCGTTCTGGGCCGTGTTGCTGTGACCGGAAAAATCGTAGGGAAACTGCCCGTGCTCTGAAAAGTGATACACCAGTTGGGTGGTCTCGTCGTAGGTGCCCTTGGGATCGTCGGCCTTGGCCACAGCAGTGTCCGGGTTGCCGTAATAAAGCCAGAAGTTGGTCTTCGCGGAGGGCTTCAAATCCGGCACGCGTACCCAGACGAGCGCCTCGTGCAGCAGCGCATCGTATTTCTCGATGTGGTAGGCGAGGAGGGTTTTGTCGTCCTCGGCCACGAACCGCAGGTCGCTGCCGTCCGGCCTCGCGAGGTCGAACCGGAAATTGGCGTCGGATAGCCGAAGCAGCGTCGGGGCCGGGCCGATCGGCTCGTCGATGGCGGCGCCCGTGACCGAAGTGTCGAGGACGATCGGTTTGCGGACGGTCCACTGGTTGTTCCACCACGCACAGACGGGGCTGACCCCGATCGTGGCCGGAAGCAAAAACCAGGCGAGAATCCGGAAGCGGAAGTTGGAAATCAAGGAGGTGCCCATGGGAAAGTTCGTTCAATAGCTCACGTCGGCGCGAAAGGAGGTGCGCACTGTTTTAATGGTCGTCTGCCCAACCGAGGTGCGGGGACAAGCGACCGCGACGGATCCATCGAAATGATCGAAAAGCTGCAGGCGGGTGCCGATGCCGTAGCTGGCGAAACTGAACCGGCTGGCCTGATCGGGCAGCGGTTGATCGATCGTCAGCCGTCCGGCGTCATAAAAACCATAGAACCGCCAGTCGCCCTTCGTCCGGCCCAGCAAACCCAGCAGCGACGGACTGCGCAGTTCCACCGTCCCGAAGATGCCGCTGTCGCCCAGCGCCTCGGCCTCCAGGTAGCCGCGCGCCGTCCCAACTCCACCGCCACTCAACTGCTCGTTGCTGATCAGCGGCTGGTCGGCAATCTGGCCCAGCACTTTGCCGTAAACCTGGAATCCGCCAGGCAGGTCGTGCTCGTGCGAGAAGTCGCTGTGAAAGACGATAAAATTGCCGTCAGCGCCATACCGATTGTTCAGAAACTGGGCGGAGTTGCCGCCCATGCCGCGCACGTGAAAGGTGAGACCGGCGTTGGCTTCGGTCGAACTGTGCTTCGCCGTCCACGTCGCGGCGTAGTTCGCACTCAGCGGATAATACTTGATCGGCGTGACGAGCACGCTGGCGGGAGCTGTCGCCGTGGCCGCCAGATTCACGGTCTGGTCGAAATTTTTGTAGTCCACGCCCGCCGACGCCGACTGGACAAAGGCTGGGTCCGACGGCAGGTCGAAATTCACCCGCAGCCCCACCGTCTGACCGCGTCCCGCCACCGCCACGCTGCCCAGGGTGGATACGTTGCTGTCCTGCTTGGTGCCCTGCAATTGGAACCCGATTCCATCGAGTGCCGGGAAACGGGCGAGATAGTAGGCGGAGAACACCCGCACCTCGCTCGCCGCTTGCGGCGAAGTCTGATAGGTGAGGCCGGCGGCGTGGCCGGATTGAGCGATATTGCCGTCGCTGACTGCGACGGTGAGGCGGAGCGGTGTGGTCCCGGAACTGCGGCGGTTGTTCAACTCTGCGCTCGCATGCACCGGCGACTTTTCCTTGACCTCCAAATCGACATCGACCGTGCCCGGGTTGACTCCGGAGCGGACCGACGGTGTGACCTGCCGGCCGGGGAGTTGGTTGAGCGCGACCATATCTCCGGAGACCTGATTGAAATCGATGACCTTGCCTTCGGCGAGCGAGGGGGCCAGGGACTTGAGCCGGTTCGGCGACGAATATTGTGCGCCAAGTACGCGGAGACGTCCGACCGGCACTTCGAGCACGACCAGCCGGACGGTGAGGCCGGTCGGCTGGGGTGGTATCGTGACCTGGACAGTCTGGAAACCGTGCTTGTGATATGCCCCCTCCACGGCCGCGCGCGCCTTCTCCACGTCGCGGGCCGTCCGTTCGGGCCCGAGAAAGGGGTAGACTGCCTTCTCGATCGCGATAGGTGGCAACTGAGTAACACCCTCGACCAAATAATCTTGAATGAAAAACGGTACCGGCGGCTCCTCACCCGCCCTCGACCACGCGGCGAGCATCTGCGCAGCTAGCAACGCGACGCCCAACGCCACGATTGGCGTGCGTCTCCGGATGCGGGTTTGCTGGCAGAAGAAGAACGATATTACCAACATGAATGAAACGATTTCGATTATCGTTTCGAAAGTTTAAATGTGGGGGGCAGCGTGACGAGTCCGGGATTGTTAAATTCAGGAAACGGGCGGGGAGTGATCGCAGGTCAGCGACAAAACCGATGCGTGAAAACAGAGATCACCTCCGTTCGATCCAACGCCTGCGCTGCTGGCCAGTCTGCATCACTTTCCCTCCTATTTTGTTACGTCGCGCGTTGAGCAAACATCTGCGCGCACCATTACAATACGAATACAGGACGCCTAATCTGCGATCCGTTGGCACGAACGATTCATAACCGTCAATCGTTGAGACACGGATACGGTATTGTGACATTGCTGTAACATCGCTGGATTTTATATTCCATGCGCTCAGATCCTGCTGGACCTCGTCCGCAAGCTGCCAGCAATGCAATATTGACCGCCATCGACCCGAGCCCAGCCGCCCTGGTGGTTCTTTCGGCCGGAAACAGCTCCTCCGGCGTCGCGCTTCCCAAGAGAGTTTTATTTCGGCAATCCGGTCAGCGCAGAGCATGCGGAAGATGACCGCATATTACAAAGCTACCGTGGCCTCGCCCGAGCCGTGCCAGACAGCAGGCATCGATTTGTAAGGACACCGGATATCACCGAAACGTCACCGGATCGGCCCTAAACTGCAACTTTGATGCGATAACGTGGATGCCCGACCATGGAAATAGACAATACTGCGACGCCACCAGCATGCGCGACGCCGGCAATGGCGTTTGTCGCACCCTCCAATCATTTGGTACAGTCGGCAATTGCCGCGGCGCAAAGACGCGCGCGCGAGTTTGCGAACGCCACGGCCGAGCGTGAAACAAGGGAAAAAACTACGCCGTTTGTATCGGAAGCTTCAACTCTGACCCCGCCCCAAAGGACCTCGTCTGCCGGGGGCAAACACGTGTTGGTGGTTGAAGATGAGCCGGACGTGCGTCGTTTGATCGAGATAATCATTTCCACGAGATTCGGCTGCTGCGTCGATGCCGTGAGCCAGGGAGTCGACGCACTGGAGCACCTCGCAACGCGACACTATACCCTGGTGATATCGGATATTCGGATGCCCACGATGAGCGGAACCGAACTGTACCTGTGGCTGCGGGAGGCGCAGCCGGTCACGGCCCGGCGGTTTGTCTTCGTCACCGGCTATCCGGAAGACAATTGCCTCGGGACCGATATCGCCGGATTGCGGATTCCGGTACTGTTGAAGCCATTCACCGTGGAGCGCCTTTGCGAATTGTGTGCCCCGTTTCTCGCCACCACGGCAGAATGATCCGGGAAAGGTCGGCACACCCCGAATTCCAACGTCGGACTCCAAGCGGCATACGTCGCGCCCGCTCTCATTTGGTCAAAAGAGCTGAGGATTTGGTGCCGTGCCCAAAGATGGGTCTCAGTACGTTTCGATCCCGGAACTGAGGCCGGGGCCGAGCGGGGCAACCAATTCCATGATGGCCTGGAAACCCCCGTCCTGGCAAAGCTGGCCGGGTGGGATGGGGCTGGAGAGCCGGATGAAGTACTGCTCGCCTTTGTGCGCAATGCCCTGCCGGAGCAGCGCCTTGATTGTAACCAACTGGGTGCCGCTATAGAGAATCGTCCTGCTGTTCAATATATGCCAGTAGAGGACGTATTCATGATCGCCCGGCGCATCAAACTCGCGATATTGCGCCGGCGCGAGCCGGTGGCCCTCGATTGCCATCGGGTAATGGTAGTCAACGGCGGTTCGTTTCCATCCGACTCCGACCCAACACAGGTCCGGCCGGTGGGCCGCCACCTCGCGCGCGGGCATCTTGCCGACACTCCAGTAGGCGACATAAAGGACAAATTCCTGGCCCTTTTTCCGATAGGTCCGCTGGAACACCTCATCATAACCCAGAATCTTTTCGGCCGCGCTGGACACGGATTCGGTTTCGCCCAACGGCCGGTCCTCGCCGGTCCAACCCCCGAGGGCGTAGGGGAAGTAGTCGGCCAGCGGAAGGTCGCGTTTGATCGACGCGGTATTCGGATTAGGCAGAAATTGCATCAGCCACGCCGCCGTGACGATGAGGCCCAGGCTGGCCAGAAGCACCCATGGCGCCCACCCGGACGGACGCATTCGGGAAAGGATGGGCGTGATGTCTCCCGCGCGTTGGTCCGCGCTGGTCATGCATCAACGCGACTCGTGACAGCGGCGCTCTCCATGGCGGGATTGTAATACTCCTTGACCAGTTTGTTGTGATACTGGACGTAGTATTCTTCGGAATTCCGGCTGTCCATGTCGTTCATGACGGCGCCGAATATCGGCGTGTCGGTCGAACTGAGCCGGCGGGCGCAACGCCGCGCCGTGCGCCGCATGACGCGGTTGTACCGGATGGTGTAGATCGCACCATCCATCAAATGGAGGATGTTCAACGCATCGCTGACGGCGCCGAGCGGGGGTGTATCGAAGATCACTTTGTCATAGCGGCGGGAAAGCTCCTCGACCAGCGTCTCGAATTCGGGGGTGTTGAAAAGTTGGATCGGATTCTTGGTCCGCCCCCCGGAAGTGATGACGTCGAGATTCGGATGAACATTTTTGACCACGATCTCCTCGAACGCCACGCCCCGGTTGCAGTAGCTGATCACGCCTTTCGAGGCGCGAAGGCGGAACGATTGCTGGATGTTGGGCTTGCGCAAATCGCAATCGACAATGGCGGTGCGCTGGCCCTGCGCCGCGAACGCCAGCGCGAGATTGGTGGCTATAAAAGATTTTCCCTCACCGGGCAACGTGCTCGTGACCAGGATGCGCCGGGCATCACGGCTTTCGGGAGCCAGCCGCAGGCTTGAATACAAGGAAAGAAACGCTTCCACGATCATGGGATCGGCACCATTGGACATGATTTGCGCCTTGTCGGCCTGTTCCATCCGTTCGGTTCGGGGTATGACTCCGATCAAAGGCAAACCGATCAGGGTCTCGACATCGAATGCGGTCTTCACCTGGTCGGCGAGGATCGACAGGAGATAGGCGCAGCCGAAGGCGAGTACGAGCCCGGCGATCAAACCGATGCCGATATTGGCCTTTATATTGGGGGAAATCGGCCTGGTGGATTCCTCGGCCGCATCGATGATGCGCGCGTTTTGGGTGTCCATGCTGCTGGTCACGGAGGTTTCCCGCATGCGGCTCATCATCGCCTCGAGGAGTTGCTCATTGACCCGGAACTCGCGGTTCATGTTGTCGTAGGCCACTGCCAGTTTGTCCATCTCGAGCGATTCCTTCTGTTGATCGGCCAGGGACTGCCGGGCGGCGGCGTCGGTCTGCAAGGCGGTTTCATATTCCGCCTTGACCGAGGCCGCGGCATTGCCGAGTGACACTTGGAGCTGCCGTTGCGCTTCATCCAGAGTATTGAGCGCCTCGATCATGCGTGGATGCTTGGGCTTGAAGGTCTGGCGCAGATCGGCCAGCGCCACGTTTTGGTTGGTGATTTGCTGCACCAGCGGCGCAATATTGGATTGCGAGGCGATGAAAGAGAGCTCGGAAATGTCCTTCCCCGCCTTGATCCACTCTTGCACCTGATTCCAGCGGACCTCGGCTACCTTGAGTTTCGTGCCGGATTCGGTCGCCTGCAGATTTAGCATTTTGAGCTTCTCGGTCACGATGTCTTTGCTCTGCACAAGGGATACCAGATTGCCGCGCTGACGATAGGAAGCCATGGCATTGGCCAGTTCTTCGACGTGGCGGCGTTGCTGCTCGGCCCGGTCCTTCAGGTCGACGACGGCTTTCATCGACTCGTCGACGCGGACCTTGGAACTATAGCTGATGAACTCCCTGGCGATGAGATTGGCGATCCGGGCGGCGATCTTCGGATTGGGGTGGCGAAAAACCACCGAGGTGATCAAACTGGTTCGTTGGGGCGCGATGAAGCGTCCCCCGAGTATGATCGAGGCCGGGCTGAGATCCTGTTTTTGATAGGGGGCGGTCAGTTGATTCAATTCTTCCGGCGAGAGTTGTTTGACGACATTGTCGACGATCGTGCGGCTTTCTAGAATGCCGATCTGGGTGTTGAAATCAGCGTCGCTCGTCACGCTGCTTTCCACGATGTCAGCGATGCGCATGATCTGGGCTCCGTGCTTCAGAATCTCGACTGTCGTCACCGCCTGGTAGATCGGGGTCGATACCAGGGTGTACGTCACGACGGCGAGCACCGTGGCCAGAAACACGGACAGAGCATACCACTTCCGCTCCAGTACCATGAGCCAGTAGGTGCGCAGGCTCACCTCGTCCGGGCCGTCATCGGCGGTCGTCGCCCCCTCGGGCTTGGGCAATGGGTTTGGCGATTTCATCAAAACATGCGTTCGGCTACTGTGATCACGTCGCCGTCACGGAGCGGCCATCGATTGGTCGTGTCGCCCGTCATCAATTCGTCGGCGTTGATGAGGTAATTCTGGGCCTGGCCGTTCGGCCCGATGCGGGTGAGACTGATGCGATTCCGATTCGCCAGCCGGGAGAATCCGCCGGCTTTCGCGATCGCGTCGAGCAGCGAAAAGATTTTTTCGGGCGGGATCGGAATCGAAGCCGGATTGTTGACAGCGCCAAAGACGTTCACCGTGTTCGGCGAATATTCCGCGATCGTGATATTGATCTGGGGATTCACGAGGTAATCGGCCTTGTAGAGCTGGGTCACCACGCGCTCGAGATCGCGCACCGTCCGATTTTGCACGTCCACCTTGCCGATCAAAGGCAACACGATCGTCAGATCCTTGCTCACCCGCACTTCCCGGTCCAAGCTGGGCTGGTCGAAGACCTGGACCTTCAGCAGGTCCATCGCGCGCAGCCGATAATTCGTGTCGTCGGCCGCGCCAACCCGCGATAAAATGGTCATCGCGCCGAGCAGGGCGACGGCGGCGAGCCGGGCCATGATCGATGGGTTGATGCGAAATAACCGTTGCATGCGGAACTTTCCGATCTGCACTAATACTGCAAACCAAGAGTCAGGCTGAAAACGTTGTTGTTGTAATCGGGGACCGTCTGAGTGGAGGGGTTGGTGGACTGGGCGTAGGTGGAGCGGTTGTTGCGAAATGTATAATTGGCGACGAGGGTGAGCCATTTGGTGAACGTGTAGGTCGCTCCGAGGCTGTTTTCCCAACCCTTGTCCTGCCGCGCGGCCGCGGCCGCGCCGGCCGGTGTGGTGGCGAAGACCGCCGGGCCGTTGTCGGTGAGGCGATAAGCTGCCTTCGCGGAAATCGAGAATTGAGGAGTAGGATTGCTGGTGATCTGCAAGGCGTACTGGCTGCCTTTCGTCGTCTGCCCCAACGCGCTGCTGCCGAAATTCCGGGACAAGGAAAGGATGGCATTGGTTTTTTCGGTCGCCTGGTATTCGAAGGATCCGTCAAACCCCAGGAGATTGTCGTCGAACGCTGGCGCGACCTCCTTAGTCCCTTGGAACACCGCATCCACGCTCCGTTTCCGGGTGCCCACGGAAAAAGTGCCGGTCAGCTTCGGAGAAAACGAGCCCCGGGCTCCGATGTTATAGTAAAGGTCTTTCGCCTTCGGCCCAGCGCCGGTCGGCATCGTGGTTCCATAGCTGAAGCCTCCGGATAGGTCGAGTTTCGGCTCAATCGTATAATACAGCGACAACGGAAAGGTCAGGTTCCGGTTGCCAACCAGGGTGGAGTTCTTGTATTCGGTGCGACTGAGATTCGCTCCGACACTGCCGGCCATCTTGGTCGCGAACGGGACTTCCACATTGCCGCTCAAGTTGAGCGTGTCGGTGCGCAAAAGCAGCTTCTGGCCGGTGGCCGTATAGTCGGCGTTGTTTTGGTACAACTGCTGGTAGGCTCCGGTAAGGTTTGATTTGATCTGTTCGCCGGCATAACCGAGATTACCGGTGGCATTCGCCAAATGTGCATTGGGCGCGCTGTTATCCTGATAGTGCGTAAACGCCTCCTGGACAATAAGCTCACCGTGGCTGATCGTGTGTTGGCCGAACCCGGCTTGAATTCCTGGCGTGATTGAAAGCACGGTGTCCTTGGTCCGGTTTGTATTGGAAAGGTATACGTTGTCGTTGCGCTGCACACTGGAATCCAGCGTTACATGAGCGCTGCCATTGGGAGTCATTTGCACCTGCGATTGCCGCGATTCGGCTGGCAATCCCGCCAGGTCGGCGTCCGTTTGATCGCTGGGCGCCCGGTAACGTGCTTTGCGTTCATCCGGCATCGCATCCGCCGTGGCGGGTCGTTCCGCCGGTTCGACGGTGCGGGATGGGCGACTCTCGGCCACGTCGGGCGAAGAAACTGCAGCGGGCTGGCGGTACGGCTGCCCTCTGGCCGCGGCAAACGTCGCGGAGCGGATTTGCCCCGAAGCTCCGGCGATGCGCGCAATGGTCGGTGAGAAGGCTACGGCTTTGGCGATCATATCGGCGTAGCTCGGAGCGGCCCGAGCGGCCGCGGAAGCGAGGCGGGTCGCGGTGGCCAGAGCCCGGCCCGGATCCTTGTCATAGGCGGTGGCAGCGACCACCGAGACTCGTACCGCCGTGGAGATCCATTGTTCCTTTTTGGAACGGGACATGTTCTTGGAATCGGCGATGCTTTTCACTTGGGTGCCAAGCTGCATCGCCAGAGTTGAAACAGGGACCGGGGCTTCCCTCCCCCCTGAATCATCCTGCCCATACGCCATCCCGATGCCGGCAACAGCAGCAAAAAATAGAAGGAATCGGCCCAATAAAGCAGATTTCATTATCGATGGGCTGAATCGATGAGCAGCTCAACGAGAAGGACTGGCGACAACGACGCCGGCGCTACCGCTTCCGGACGGTGGAGGAGCCGGGGCGCGGGAGGCCACCGGGCCCGCCTTGCCACCGCTCTGCTGGGTGTCGGAAGAAGCAGTGCCGACCACCGCCGACTTGACGGCTTCCATGGCCCCATCGACGCTGGCGATGGACGGAATACTGACCACCGCATTGATGATGAACTGGCTGTATTCGGGCACCGCGCTGGCCGCCGCCGTGGCGAGCCCCACGGCTATTTGGACGGCTTGTTCGGGATCTTTGGCGTTCGCGGTAGCCGCGATTACCGTCTTCCGGACCAAATCGGCAATCCGCTTTTGCTTGGCTTGAGGGGTGAGTTTTGTGGAGGAAGCAAGCTCGGCGACCTGAAGAGCCAGCACCGACTCTACGTCCGCGGCGGTATATTGGGCCGCACCGGCATTTTGGGCCGGCGCAGGGGCGGAATACACGTTGGAAATCAACAACAAAAGCCCAAGAATGGCGGATAGCGGTTTCATTCTCCCCGAGGGTATCTTCTTTTGATTACGGGCTCGTGGCAGTATGGTGACGATCGCGAAAACTCTCTGAATTCAGATTCCCAGGAGCCCGTCGGGCTTCGCCCACGGGACGGAGCGCGGACGTATCGCCGTAGGCTTGCCCACCGGAGGTGCGGCGATCGTCCGGCCTGAATGCGACCGGGGAAGGGCGGACGAGGCTGCGCCTACGTCCGCGCTCCTGGCAGCGCGGCGGAGCCGAAACCAAATCCATACAGCCGTTCTGACTTTACCCCAGAAAACGCAGTTTGACACAGAGGTCACAGAGGCAAGCAGGAGGGGCACAGAAAGTTTGGTTTTGAGGTTTGAGTTTTGGGTTGCAGAATTCGAAGGCTGCATCCGTGCCCATCCGTGTGATCCGTGGTTAATGGTTCGATCGGCGGGTGAATCCAAACTCTCCAAGACCAGATCCCAAAG
>Ga0182021_10003781_pt1 | contig 17771 bp, 15 predicted proteins | sample 612E3MmetaG_FD_120493 | JGI IMG/M metagenome (GOLD analysis project Ga0182021, IMG submission 120493) | Permafrost microbial communities from Stordalen Mire, Sweden - 612E3M metaG (Illumina Assembly) | ecosystem: Environmental > Terrestrial > Soil > Wetlands > Permafrost | place: Sweden... | reverse complement strand
ATCGCTCCCGGCTTGGCTTTTTCTTGCGTGTCCGATAAAGCATGGAAAATGGTCGAGGCATGCAAGAACCATCGCTTCTACTTCGATTATCGCCTGATCAAAAAATCCATTCCCAACAAAGAGACCCCTTGGACTCCGGCCGTGACCCTGATGCAGTCCCTCCGGGCGTCCCTGGCCATGATCAAATCCGACGGGATCGAAAACGTTTGGGCCCGCCACCGCCGTCTGGCGAAAGCCACGCGCGCCGGGATGCAGGGATTGGGGCTCAAATTGTTCGCGACCAACCCCTGCTCCGTCCTGACGTCGGCTCACCTGCCGCCGTCCGTGGACGGAAACAAGCTGGTGAATTGGATGCGGGACGACCTCGGAGTGTCGGTGGCCGGCGGGCAAGAGTCCCTCAAAGGGAAGATCGTTCGCTTGGCTCACATGGGCTACATGGATCAGTTCGATATCCTCGTAGGCTTGACCGCTCTCGAAGCCGGCCTGAAGAAGTTCGGCGCGTCGGTTCAGCCGGGCAAAGCCGCCCAGGCCGCCACCGAGGCCTTCGCCGCCGCGTAAGGGGGACGTCCGTCCTCGGGGACGGATGAGTGGTTTTAACTCCGGCGCCCGCCCCGAGAATGTTGCGGGGCGGGCGCCGACTTTTTAGGAGCCCGTCATGACCAAAATCAAAGTCCTCGTTAGTGATCCCGTTAGTGAGGAAGGGCTCATTTCCCTTCGCGAAAACCCGTCTTTTGAGGTTGTCTACAAACCCGGGATCAAGCCCGACCAACTCGTCAAGGAACTGGCGGGCGTTCAGGCGCTCCTCGTCCGATCCGAAACGAAAGTGACGGCGGATGTCATCCCCCAGGCGAAGGACCTGCGCTTCGTGGGCCGCGCGGGAAGCGGCGTGGACAACATCGACTTGAAAGCGGCTTCTCAGGCCGGCATCGTCGTGGCCAACGTTCCGGGCGGGAACACCATCTCGGCTTGCGAGCAAGCCCTGGCCCTCATCTTCGCCTTGGCTCGGAACACCCCCGCCGCCGACGCTTCGATGAAGGCCGGTAAATGGGAACGTCCCAAGTTCATGGGGACCGAGTTGACGGGAAAAACGCTGGGCGTCCTGGGATTGGGCCGGATCGGCAAGGAACTGGCCCTCCGCGCCCAAGGGCTTCAGATGACCGTCCTGGCCTCCGACCCGGTCGCCGACGAAGCCTGGTGCCGGCGGGCGGGGATCGCCCTCGTTTCCGTCGATGAAATATTGTCCCGGTCGGACTTCATCACCCTCCATGTGCCTTTGAACGATAAGACGAAAAACCTGATTAACAAAGACACTCTCGCCAAGGCGAAGAAAGGGATCCGCATCGTCAACTGCTCCCGCGGCGGTGTGGTCAACGAAGCCGACTTGATGGAAGCCTTGAAGTCCGGCCAGGTGAAAGCCGCGGCCTTGGACGTCTTCGAGAAAGAGCCGCTTCCCCCGGATTCGCCTCTCCGGCAGGTCCCGAACCTGATCCTCACCCCGCACCTGGGCGCCTCGACGGAAGAGGCCCAAGTCAAGGTGGCCTACGAACTGGCTGTCGGCTTGGTGGAGTTTTTCGAGAAGGGGTTCGCGCGGTCGGCGGTGAACATGCCGTCCCTGGACGTCGCGGGGCAGAACCATCTGTTCAACTACCTGCCGCTCGCGGACAAGCTGGGCGCCTTCCTGGGCCAGACCACCAAGGGACAGGCGGCGAAATCCATCAAGATGAAGTACTCCGGCGAGTTGGGGAAATTAACCCCCACGCTCTTGACCGCCACGGCCGTTTCGGGCTACCTGCGCCACGCCCAGGCCAAGCGCGTCAGCCCCGTCAACGCCATGGCCTTGGCGAACGAAATTCCGCTTACCATCGCCGAAAGCTCGACGCCCGAGGCCAAAGACTACGCGGCCTTGATCGAGATGGAGCTCGTCACGGACAAAGGCGCCTTTAGCGTGGCCGGCACCGTTTACGGCCGCGGAGATTTGCGCCTGGTCCGCGTGGACGACTTTCCTGTGGACACGATCCCCGAAGGCCACCTCCTCGCCATGCGCAACGACGACAAGCCGGGCGTCGTCGGCCACACGGGTACCGTCCTGGCCGCCGCCGGCATCAACATCGCCGGCCTGGAGGTTGGCCGCGACCGCGCCGGCGGGACGGCCGTCTCCCTCTGGCGGGTGGACGCCCCCGTGCCCGAGGACGTCATGGAAAAGGTCAAATCCCACGCCGCCGTCCGCTCGGTGAAGATGGTGAAGCTGTAAATTACAACTTCCGTTCTCCATATTTGGGGAATTTCCGGTTGGAATGCTAACATTCCTCCGTGGACCTTCATTGGAACGTCTTGGATCAGAAACGGCGGAAACTCCTCCCCGCCCTGGCCCCCTGGAAACGCGAGGGGTTATATTTGGCCGGCGGCACCGCGCTGGCGCTTCGTCTCGGTCACAGGACGTCGCTGGATTTCGACTTCTATTCAACCGAAGATTTCGACCCCCTTCGTTTGGCGGGGAAGCTCTCTTTGCCGCCCGGCGGCTTCAAGATATCGACCCAGAAGCCCGGCACTCTTCTTGGCCGCGCGGGCGGCGTTCATCTGAGCGCTTTCCATTATCCCTATCGGTTGTTGAAGCCGGCGACGGAAACTCCCTCGTTCCTTGTGGCCTCCCTTGAAGACATCGCCGCGATGAAGCTAATCGCCGTGGCCCAGAGGGGAACCCGGCGGGATTTCACGGACCTTTACTTCCTTTGTCGCCTTTTCGATTTGGAGGAGGTCCTTTCCTTCGCCGGAAAGAAATACACGTCATTCGATGTTTACACGGGACTCCGGGGTCTCATCTATTTTGAGGAGGCCGAGCGGGAGCCTCCGCGCCCGGGAGTGCGCCTCCTGAAACCGGCCCCTTGGAAGGACGTCAAAGCCTTCTTCTTAAGAGAAGTCCAAAGGAGGTCTCGCCGGTGACGGTCCCGCGAGGCGTCCGGGCCTGCCTGTGGTCTTATGATCCCCGCCGCCTGGATCGGCGACGAGACAGGCGCGTCGTCATCACCCAGGTTCTGAACCACGGCGGGTGGAAAGACGTCCTCTGGTTGCTCAAGACCTACCGGAAAAGCGACATCCGGGACGTCCTCCGTCGTCCGTCCCGGGGGATGTGGCTGCCGGACGTGCTGAATTTTTGGGTGAAGATATGGAGTGTTCGCATCCCGAAGCGTTTGTACCGGCAGGCTCTTTTCTCCATCCATCCTCAACCCATTGGATCGTAGGTTTATGAGTCGTTCGCTCGGTGAAGATGGTGAAGCTGTAAAGTCGAGCGGACCCAAGGAAGGCCTATGAGTCCGCGGCGCACGGGCCCCTCACGCAGCATTTCCGGGACGGGAGGAGAGGTGGGATGCCTGTTGCATGATTTGGGTCCGACGCCATCGATTTTTCCTCAAACCCTCAAATGCATGAAAGATTCCTCATTAGGCTGAAAGCGCATCCGGGAGCGCGGGAGGACCGGCTGGAGCAGAAAGGTTCCGACCGGTTTGAGGTGTGGGTCCAGGCCGATGCGGAACAAGGCCGGGCCAACGCGGCCGTGCTGGCCCTTTTGGCCGGCCGGTTGAAGACCGACCCGAAACGGCTTCGCATCGTCAAGGGGGCGGCCTCTCCCTATAAGATCGTGACCGTTCTGGGGATGGATTGAAGATCACCTCAGGCGATACGTAAAGCCCAAACATTGCGTAGCCCTTCTAAGTCACGGCTTCCCTCCGGCGGAAGGAGGAAGTCCGGAAATCGCGGAGGTGGACCGCCGGGCGGAATTCCGCCGGGTCGAGGCCGTTCCGGACGGTCCGGCGGGGAGCCGTCCAGGGGACCGGCCGGGTGTGGACGAGCGAACTGAAGGGCAGGTTGCGGCCCTCCCGGAACTTCGTCTGGGCGAAACGTTTTGCGGCGACCGAGTTTCGAAGACCGCTCGGGTTGGATGATTTTCGGATCATGGTGGTATTCCTCCTATTGCGTCTGTTCACCCCCCGTCATTGCGAGGAGCTGCTTCTGCGACGAAGCAATCCCCGGTTTCAAGCGAAGGGGAGACGTCTTTTCATTGCTGGAAGGAGGGGGTTGCTTCGTCGGCCTTGAGGCCTCCTCGCAACGACCCCGTGAACGGTTACCTCCTATTCAATACTACGCTCCCGGAGCCAAATAGTTCCAGGGCGGCGGCGTTGCCTGAAAAAAAATGGGAAAATACCATTTCCCGTGCCGAATTCCACCGCCGATACGCGACGCGTCATGGACGCGGCGCTTTTCCTCCTCAAGTTCCGCGGACGGAGCGAAAAGGAAATGGCCGACCGGCTGGCCCGGAAGGGTTTCGCCGCGGAGACCGTGTCCGAGGTCGTCGCTCGGCTGAAAGAGCTGAAGCTTCTCGACGATACCGCCCTGGCCCGGAGTTGGACCGAAAGCGGGCGCCGGTCGGGGTGGGGGGAGCAAAGGCTGCGCCAGGCCCTGTGGAAGCGCGGCGTTCCGCGTGATATAATCGCCCAGGTCCTTGCGGAGAAACCCGAGGAGGGCGCCGCCACGGAAGCCGGGCGCGCACGCGACGCTCTCGCCAAGCGAGTCAAGCGTTTGAAGATGGAAGGAATGGACCGGAAGACCCTTCGCCGCCGACTGGAAAGCTACCTGGCGCGGCAGGGATTTTCTCTCGATGTTGTTCGCGGCGCGCTGGAAACCTTTTTCTCTTCTTCCTTCGAGGATAACCCATGACCGTTGTCGCCGAAACCAAAGTCGCCCGAGCCTTGATCTCCGTGTGGGACAAAACCAACCTGGTCGAGTTCGCCCACGGGTTGTCCAAACTGGGGGTGGAAGTCCTTTCCACCGGGGGGACCTCCAAGGCGCTCCGGCAGGCCGAAGTCGCGGTCCGGGACGTGTCGGACCTGACCGGCTTCCCCGAAATCCTCGACGGCCGGGTGAAGACCCTCCACCCCAAGGTCTTCGGCGGGCTCCTCGGCTTGCGCGGCAAGGACAAACACCGCCAGGAGATGGACAAGCACGGCATCCCGCCCATCGACATGGTCGTCGTCAACCTCTATCCCTTCGAGACCGCCTGCGCGGACCCCAACCTCCCCGAGGACGACTTGATCGAGTACATCGACATCGGCGGGTCGGCTTTGCTGCGGGCGGCGACCAAGAACTTCAGCCACGTGGCGCCCATCTGCGACCCGCAGGACTACGCGCCGGTCCTGGAGGAGTTGACGAGCCGAGGGTCCCTTTCCCGTGAGACCCGTCTCCGCTTGGCCGCCAAGGCCATCGGCCACACGGCCCACTACGATTCCGTCATCGCCGCCGTCTTTCGGCGCATGGCCGGCCTCAACGGTTTCCCGGACGAGCTTCCGGTGGGTTTGCGAAAGAAGGCCGACCTGCGCTACGGCGAGAACCCGCACCAGAAGGCCGCCCTTTACACCGAGTCCGGCGGGAAGCCGTGGGGCGTCGTCGGGGCCAAAGTCTTGCAGGGAAAGCAGGTGTCCTTCAACAACTACCTGGATTGCGACGCCGCCTGGCGGCTGGTGACGGGGTTCTCCAATCCCGCGTGCGCGGTGATCAAGCACAACAACCCCTGCGGCGCGGCGGAGGACGAGTCCCCGGCGGCCGCGTTCCGTATGGCCTACGCGGCCGACAGCCTCTCGGCTTTCGGCGGCATCGTCGCGTTCAACCGCACCGTCGACGCGGAAAGCGCGCGCGAGATGGCCAAGATCTTCTTGGAATGCATCATCGCGCCGGGCTTCAGTCCCGAGGCGCGGGAGGTGCTGTCCAAGAAAACAAATTTGCGCCTCTTGGAGCAGCCGACGCTCTTGGCCGATCCGTATGAATGGGACTTGCGCCGGATCTCGGGCGGGTTCCTGGCTGAAGAGCAGGACCTCCCGGGGCCGGTCGAGATGAAAGTCGTTACGCGGCGGGCGCCGACGCCTGAGGAGCAGCTTTCGCTTTCCTTCGCCTGGCAGGTGGCCAAGAACGTCAAATCGAACGCCATCGTCCTGGCCCGGGGGCGTGTGACGGCCGGCGTAGGCGCGGGACAGACGAGCCGCATCGACGCCTTGAGGGTCGCCCACATGAAGCTCCAACAGCAGAAGCTCGCCCTGAACCCGGCCCCGCTCGTCATGGCCTCCGACGGGTTTTTCCCGTTCCGCGACTGCGTGGATGAGGCGGCCAAGATCGGCGTCGCGGCCGTCATCCAGCCCGGAGGGTCCGTCCGGGACGAGGAGTCCGTCGCCGCCGCCAACGAACACGGCCTCGCCATGGTCGTCACCGGCGTCCGCCACTTCCGACATTGAGCTCCCCCGGCGCCGAATCCCACAAGATCCTCCTGGAAGACGACGGCCATTGCTTTGTCTGCGGGGAGAAAAATCCCGCGGGCCTCAAGCTCGTGTGGACCATTGACGGCAAGGAGACTTTCTCGTCCTTCACTCCGGGGAAGGTCTTCCAAGGCTGGAAGGGCGTGGTGCACGGGGGGATTCTCTCCACCCTATTAGACGAGGCCATGACGCGCCTCGTCTGGAAACTGCACGGCCCCGCCGTGACCGCCGAGGTGACGATCCGGTACCTGGCCCCCGCCGTCGTCGGGGAGAAGCTCCGAATCAAGGGCCGGATCGTGGATGATTCCAAGCGCCTGGTGACGGCCCAGGCGGAGGTCGTCCGGGAGGACGGAACTCCCGTCGCACGGGCGGAAAGCCGCATCCTTATTCTGAAGCGGGAAGGCTGACATGGCCGCGACCGGCAACCAGATCCGGGCCGGTTTCCTCAAGTTCTTCGAGGCGGGCGGCCGGCGGCACGTTGCGGTGCCCTCGGATTCGCTCATCCCGTCGTCGGACCCAACGCTCCTTTTCACCTCCGCCGGGATGGTTCAATTCAAACCGCATTTCCTGGGGCAGAAAACGATCCCCGGGAACCGCGCCGTTTCCTGCCAAAAGTGCCTCCGCACCACCGACATCGACCGCGTGGGATTCACCGCGAGGCATCTCACCTTTTTCGAAATGCTGGGTAACTTTTCCTTCGGGGACTATTTCAAAGCGGAGTCCATCGCCTGGGGTTGGGAGTTCCTCACGAAAGACATGGGGATCGCCGCCGGCCGGCTGGTGGCCAGCGTGTTCAAGGAGGACGACGAGGCCTACGACGTTTGGAAGAAACTTGGGCTATCGGAGTCCAAAATCGTCCGCATGGGCGAAGACACTAATTTCTGGAACATGGGCCCGACGGGGCCCTGCGGCCCGTGCTCGGAGATCCTATTCGACAAGGGTGAGGATCTTTGTACCTGTGGCGCGGGCGCCCGGTGCCGCCCCGAAAACGACTGCGACCGTTGGATGGAGGTGTGGAACCACGTGTTCACCCAGTTCGATCGGCAGCCCGACGGGAGCCTGAAACCCCTGCCCAAGAAGAACATCGACACGGGGATGGGTTTGGAGCGGCTGACCGCCGTCGTCCAGGGGTTCACCAACACTTACGACACGGACCTGTTCACCCCTTATTTGAAAAAGACGGAGGAGCTTTTGGGCCGCTCGTCCCGAGGGCTTTCGGGGGCGGCCGCGGCATCTTTCCGGTTGATCCCGGACCATGCCCGCGCCTCGACGTTCATGGTCTCCGACGGGATCGTGCCTTCGAACGAGGGGCGGGGATATGTTTTGCGCCGCCTCATCCGGCGGGCCGTGCGGCACGGCAAACTGCTCGGCCGGTCCGACACCTTCCTTTACCTGATCGCGGGCGAGGTCATTCGGCAGATGAAAGACGCCTATCCGGACTTGGAGCCCAAAGCGGACAACATCGCCTCCATCATCAAGCAGGAAGAGGAACGATTTTTGGAAACGCTTGAAAGCGGCACGGCCCGCCTCGAGGAAATGGTGAAGGCCGGGAAACGACTCTCGGGCCAGGACGTGTTCAAGCTTTACGACACCTACGGTTTCCCTCCGGATCTGACGCGGGAGATGCTGGCCGAGAAAGGCCTGAAGTACGACGAAAAGGATTTCGAAGCGGCCCGTTCCCAGGCGCAGGACACCGCCCGCGCCGGATGGAAAGGGTCGGGCCAGGAAGACGTCGGCGTATACAACGACATCCTTAAGGAGACGGGCCCTGTGTCCGCGGCCTACTACGCGGATTACGGCGCTACGTCGGTGGATAAGGCCACGATCAAGGCCCTCCTCGTGGACCGGAGGCCGTGCCCTTCCCTGTCCGTCGGTCAGGAAGGGGAACTCGTCTTGAGCGCCACGCCCTTCTATCCGGAAGGCGGCGGACCGGTCGGCGATACCGGCTGGATCGAGGGCTCCGGCGGGAAGGCCCGTGTGTTGGACACACTTAAACCTGTCGAAGGCCTGATAGTTCACAAGGTCAAGGTGGTCGAGGGGACTCTTTCGAAGGGGGCAGTGGTTCGCGCAGGCGTGGACGCGGGCCGCCGGGACGCGGTCCGTCGCCACCACACGGCCACGCATCTCTTGCACGCGGCGCTCCGCCGGGCGCTGGGTAAGCACATCACCCAGGCGGGCTCCATCGTCACGCCCGACAAGCTCCGCTTCGACTACACGCATCCCGATTTGCTCTCGCCCGAACAGCTGCGCCGCGTCGAGGACGACGCGAACGCCGCCGTTCTGGCGGACGCGCCCCGCGCCCGGGCGGAGATGTCCTTGAAGGAGGCCCAGGCCAAGGGGGCTTGTGCCTTCTTCGGGGACAAATACGGTGACAAAGTCTTTGTCGTGGGGTTCGGCGATTTGTCCGTCGAAGTCTGCGGGGGCCTGCATGTGGGGCGGACGGGCGAAATCGGGCTCATCAAGATCACGGAGGAATCCTCCATCGGCGCCGGAGTGCGGCGCCTGGAGGCGGTGGCGGGCTTGGCCGCCTTGAACTACTTGCGCGGCCTCGAAACCTCCGTGCAAGAAGCGGCGGACAGACTGAAGGTTCCTCCGGCGGAGTTCGCGTCCCGCGTTGAAAAAACATTGCAGCGCCAACGCGCTTTGGAAAAAGAGGTCGAAGACCTCAAGCTCAAAGCCCTCCAAGGTGGGGGAGCGGGCGAGGCGAAAATGCAGACCCTGGCCGGCGTGGCGGTGGTGACCCAAACCGCCGAAGGGTTGGACACGGGCGCCCTTCGGGCCCTTTCCGACCGATTGAAGGAGAAGCACCCAGAGGCCGTCATCATCGCCGCCTCGTCCGTCGAGGACAAAATCGCTTTCGTCGTGGCCCTGACCGGAGGGCTGGAAAAGAAAGGTTTTCACGCGGGAAAAATTGCGCAAGCCCTGGCCGCCCGGCTGGATGGCAAGGGCGGCGGCCGCCCCGACTTCGCGCAGGGCGGCGGGAAGAAAACCCTCTCCCTCGAAGATCTTCTGGCGGATCTGCCGGACGCTCTAAAGGACAGGAATTGACGGGAGCCGGGTGGAACTTCCTCAGTTTGTGTACAATCCGTTTTGTCCGACCACCGAGTGCCTGTAGCTCAATTGGATAGAGTGTTGGCCTCCGGAGCCAAAGGTTGTGGGTTCAAGTCCCACCAGGCACGCGGCGGTCGGATACCTAATGTCCGACCCTTCCGTTCTTAAATTCCCCGCTGACTTCCTTTGGGGTTGCGCGGCCTCGGCCTACCAGGTCGAAGGCGCTCTCCAAGAGGACGACCGCGGCCAAGCCAACTGGGACGTGTTCAGCCGGACTCCGGGGAAAATCTTCGGCGGCCACGCCGCCGATCCCGCCTGCGATCATTACCACCGATACAAAGAAGATGTCCATCTCATGGCGGATCTGGGCATTAAGGCCTACCGCTTTTCGGTCGCCTGGCCGCGGATCATGCCCGGAGGAACGGGCCAGGTCAACCAGCGGGGGCTGGATTTCTACGATCGCCTCGTGGACACCCTCCTCCAACACAACATCGAACCTATTCTCACCCTTTACCATTGGGACCACCCTCAGGTCCTCGATGAAAAGGGCGGATGGCAAAACCGGGACTTCGCTTCATGGCTCGCGAATTACTCGACGGCGGTCGCCCGCCGCCTGTCGGATCGCGTGCGGCATTGGATCACCCTAAACGAGCCTCCTTGCATCGCGGGTCTTGGGTTCTCCAGCGGGGAACACGCGCCGGGACTTCGGTTGACGGAGAAGGAGGTCACCCAGGTGGTTCACCACATCCTCCTGGGTCACGGGAAGACGGCTCAGGCCGTCCGGCAGTACGCCGTGCGCCCCGTCCGGATTGGGCTGGCCCACAATCCCGATGGGAAAATCCCGGCCACGGAGGATCCCTCCGACATCGCCGCGGCCCGCGCGGCCTGGAGGGAAGCCAACTCCTGGTGGTTCGACCCCCTGTTCAAGGGGGAATACCCGGCGGGCCTTTGGCGGGAGCGTGGAGACAACGTGCCCGTCGTCCAAGCCGGGGACATGGAGGCGATCGCGCAGCCCTTGGATTTCATGGGGCTCAACATCTATCAGGGAGAGTCGGTCCGAGGCGGCGCCACGGGGCCGGAGGCGGTCCCCTATGCGCCCGAATTCCCCCGGACGACCATGGGGTGGCCGATCACGCCTGAGGCCATGTATTGGGGGCCGCGGTTCTTCCACGAAGAATACCCGACCCCGGAGGTCGTTGTGACGGAGAACGGGGCTTCCTTCGATGAATCGCCCGGGGCCGACGGCCGAGTGGACGACCGCCCCCGCGTCGCTTTCCTGGCATCCTATCTCCGCCAACTCCACCGAGCTCTCCGGGATGGGATCCCCGTCCGGGGCTATTTTGTGTGGACCCTTATCGACAACTTCGAGTGGTCGCACGGTTACGGGAAGAAATTCGGCCTCGTCCGGCTGGACGAGAGCTTGCGACGGCATCCTAAATCTTCGGCGGCTTGGTACCGACGGGTCATCGCGGCGGGAGGCTTTTGATAAGATGTCGTCCCCATGAGGCTTATTTTGCAACGCGTCAGTTCCGCATCCGTCGTCGTGGAAAACGGCGAGACCCGCTCCATCGGGCGTGGGCTTCTGATCCTTCTGGCCGTTGCCCCCGGGGATTCGGTTTCCGATGCCGAACGGCTGGGGGAAAAGGTCCTTTCCCTGCGTCTATTCCCGGCGCGATGGGCTTTTGAGAAGAGCGAGCCGCCCAAGACCGTTTTGCAAGAGACCTTGGCCGACAAGAAACCGGGGGCCGAATTCGATTTGAGCGTTTCCGACATCAGGGGCGACGTCCTGGTCGTTTCACAATTCACGCTGTTGGCCGACACGAAGAAAGGCCGCCGGCCGGATTTCGCGGGGGCGGCCAAGCCGGAGGCCGCCGTGAAAGTATACCGGGCCTTCATCAAGTCCATCGAAGAGCGCCTCCTGGCCTCCGCGGACGATCCCGTGCCCGTCGTCGCCGAGGGCGTGTTCGGCGCGTCCATGCGGGTGACCTGCGTGAACGAGGGCCCGGTCACGGTCCTTCTTGATACGGCGGAGTCGAAAGGGGCATGAAGCATCCCTGGGATGCCGGCCGGCGGTGGGCCGCCGTGTTTTTGCTGGCCTACGTCCTCGTCGCGGGACTCACCGGTCCGCGGAAGGCTGGGAGGACTCCTCCTTCTCCGGAGCGGGGGCCCGCTTTCCAGGCTCTTCCCGATCGCGCGGTCATGGCCGTCCCGGTTCGCCCCGAGCCCCCGGCGCAAACTCCGCCCCTTCCTCCTCAACCGAAAATCGCCGTTGTCCTTCCGCGGCATGCGGCGGGGGAAGCGCCCGCGCGTGCGCCCGTTCAGGGCATCGTCCTGGCTGCCGACAGGGTCGAGCACTTTCACGACGACTTCGTCGTCCTCACCCTCCGCGCCGGGACCACGAACCTGATGGACCTCCTGCGAAGCACCGGGCCCTACGTCGCGTGGATTGAAAAAGACGGCCGCCGGGTCACGACCGTCGGGGAAAAGAAACAAATCCGGCTTCGTTTCGATCCCCAGCAGGGGCTCTATACGGCGCGCTGGCCCGTCCCATGGAACGCCCCGGACGGCGAGTACCAACCGCGCTTGGCGGCGTCGCCCTGGCCTGAGCGGTTGCCGCCTCCCGAGGTCAAGCCTTTCCGCGTCGTTTCGCGCCCGTTTGAATCCGTGCCTCCGGGGTTCGCCGTCCTAACCTTGGAAGGGTACCGATCCCTCGACCGCATCCCGGGGCCGGACGGCGTCAAGTCCATCCAGGGGATGCCCGCGTGGGCGCGGTTCATCGGGGCCAACGCCCTGTTCATTACGGGGGGGGAATCGAGCGGCTTCGACCACAAGCCTCCCGACGCCTTCCCGTGGACCACCGCGTCTTTCACCAAAATGCGGGCCTTGGGACAGGAGTGCCACCGGTGGGGCTTGAAACTCGGCGTCTACGTTCTTTCCTACATGGTCGGGGGCCCGCCGGAGCTGTCGGCGAATTACACCTACGGCTGGAACTTCGATGAGAAGGGCTTGAGACCCGGGTTGTCCCTCGTGACGCGCCGGGGGATCTCCATCACGGACCCCAAGCGCCCGGGAGACATCGCGGCCATGCTTCGCCGCCTCCAGGCCCTGCCCGAGGTGGACTGGCTGGGCCTGGACTACATCCGGCCCGCCTTCGGTTCCTGCGAGCTCGTGGAGGATTTCGTGGCCGAGATGCCCGACGTGCAGACCCCGGCCGGCTACTCGACGATGACGCCGGAACAGCGGATGACGTGGCTTTGCCGGGGCCGATACTCCGCCCCGACGCTTGACCGGCGGCTGGAGCCGCGGTTTATCTTGAGCGACCAGTGGTTTTGGTACCGCGCGCATCGAACGGCCGAGGTGGTGCGGAGCATCGTCCAGTCTCTCGGGCATTCCAAACCGATTTGGGCCTACACCTTGTCCTGGAACAAAGGATGGGAGCACGGACAGGACCCCTGCATGATGCGGGACGCCGGCGTCGACCTGGACGCCGTCATGCTTTACGAGGCCGACGAAATGATGTTCCGGGGACTGGTGTCGCATTGGGGATCCTATGCCCGGCGGGACCAGTTCGACGTGATCGTCGGCGACCAGACGGACTGGGTCCTGCATCAAAAGACGCTCATCCCGTCGGGCCCCGAGTCCTACGCGGACCGGCTCTTGCGCGCGGCGCGCGGCTTCAGCACGGACCGAAAGCCCGTGCGGGGTTTCTTCATCCACGACCTCCACCGCATGCTCACCAACGGAAAGCGCATGGGGCCCTACAAGACGATGGAATGGATGACGGCGGCCGGATACGCCATCTCGGAGCTGCGGCGGATGCACGGCGTCCTGCCCTACGACGTGTCCCTGGCGGTTTCGACCTCGACGGCGCCGGGCGAGGTGTTGACCGCGACCGTCGCTTTCCGGGGCGCCGCGCCCGGGGGAGACGTGACGGTGCGGTTCTTCGGCGCGCCGGACCTGGAGGTTTCCGCGCAGGAACTGACGCTTTCGACCCGTACGCCGTCGGCCACGGTCCGCGCCCGATGGACCCCGACCCCGATTTCGGCGCGGCGGGGGAACCGGACGTTCCTGGCCCTCCGGGCTTCCCGGTCCGACCGGCCGGAAGAATCCCCCGTCTTTCAGGAGACTTACATCCAAGGAGGGGGACGTTCCGCCGCCCCGGCGGAAGAAGAAGACAGTGAAAATTCGGAAGAAACGGTCCAGCCGTCGGCCGCGTCGCAATAGTTTTTGTACAATCCCGGCGTGAAAAAACTCCCCCTCCTCTTTTTGTTGGCGGTTCCTCTCCGGGCCGATTTCAACTCTCTGAATATCGGCGTGGACGGCCGGGTCAGGTACGTTTCCATCAGCAACAACAACATGTCGAAGCGCACGAAAGAATCGCTTAATTACTATTCGCAAAGCTCTCGCGCCTACATGACCGCTTGGTTGAATGAGGATGTCGAGGCGGCGTTTCGGGCGCAATCCATCACTCTATGGGGCATGGAGGGGACGAACACCCTCGTCACGACCTACCCCAAGGCCGACGGCACCCCCTGGGTCGAAGAAGCCTACGTGCACATGCCCAACCTGGCCTGGAAGCATTTGAACTTGATCATCGGACGGCAGCCGATCATGCTGGGAGACGGCATGATCGTCTCCTCCGACGACAAGGGTTTCGACGCCATCCGCGCCCAGCTTAAGGGGCCCTGGAAGACCGAGTTGGACCTCTTCACCGCCAAGATCGCCGGAACCACGGCGGACCCCGCCGCCCCGTCTTTGAAGGCCGCCGTGTTCCGCGCTCAGCAGGCGGAGCGGAATTGGGATTTGTCCGTGATCCAGGAGACGCACGGCCGGGAAGATAACTACCTGATGGGCGCGTCGACCTACACGGCGCTCCGCGTTCAGCGGCGGTTTTATGATGTGAGGCTCTTCGGGGACCTGAAGGACGCCTACTACAAGCTCGAGATGGCCATGCAGCAGGGCACGGTGTTGCTGGCTCCCGATACCAAGGTCAAGCTGAAGGGAATCGGCGAACGGTTGGAATTGGGCGCCCAGAAGGACACGGATAAGTGGGGCCGATTCGGCGTCAAGGTTCTTTTCGCCCAGGGCACGGGAGACGACAACGGCACGGAGACCACGGACGAGGCTTTCCGCCCCTCCTTCTGCCGCCGCTGGGACGGTTTGCAGCGGTCCGGTTTCGGAGATCACTTCGCCGCGACCCTTTCGGATGTTTACGATCCGTCGGCTCCTTTCACCCCCGGGACGACCGGGTTGCCGACGGGCTTCTCCGGCGTTCGGACGATGAGCCTGGGCATTTTCAGCACGCAGAAGGTGTTTTGGACGGGATCCATCGACTATTTCACCTATCAGGCCCTCACCAAGCCGACGGGCATGGCCGACTTGGGCGCGGAAATCGATTTGGGCATCACCTACCGCTACACGGGATTCGTCACGTTTCGCCTGGGCGAGGACCTTTTCTTCCCGGGGAAGGCCTACAAGACCTCCCTCCCGGACGCCTCGCGCGTCATGCGCACCACCCTGGAAGCCCACGTCCATTTCTAGTTCGGCGACGCCCACCGTCCGAAACCTGGACAGGAAACATGTCTGGCATCCCTTTACGCAGCAGTCGGAATGGGAAGCGTCCGACCCGCTCGTCATCCGGTCCGCGAAAGGCGTTTGGTTGACCGACGACCGGGGCCGGCGGTACCTGGACGGGGTTTCCTCGTTATGGGTCACCGTCCACGGCCACCGGGAGCCGGCGCTGGACCGGGCCATCCGTCGTCAGTTGGGCCGCATGGCGCACACGACGTTCCTCGGCCTGACGCACGAGCCGGGGGCTCTCCTGGCGGCGGAACTGGCCCGGCTCGCGCCCCGGGGACTGCGCCGCGTTTTCTACTCCGACAACGGCTCCACCGCCGTCGAAGTGGCCCTCAAGATGGCGTTCCAATACTGGGCGCACGAGGGGGAAAAACGGCCGGAGTTCCTGGCGCTTTCGCAATCGTACCACGGCGACACCCTGGGGGCGGTGTCCGTCGGCGGAATTCGGCTTTTCCATCACGCGTTCAAGCCGCTTCTCTTTACGGCCCGGTTCGCTCCCGCGCCTTCCTGCTATCGGTGTCCCTTTCGACGGAAAGAGAGTGCGGGGATGTTGCGCGGGATTGAAGAGCGTTCCCTGCGCCCCAAGCCGGGCGACCGGCGGGCTCAAACCGCCTGCCGGTGGGAATGTCTGGGCGGGGCGGAAAGGATTTTGAAGGCCCGCCGGGGCCGCCTGGCCGCCGCGGTGGTCGAACCCGTCGTTCAAGGGGCGGCGGGGATGCTGGTTCAGCCGCCCGGATACCTGAAGGGTTTGGAGCTCCTCTGCCGACGTTACGGCGTCCCGCTGATTGCCGACGAGGTCCTGACGGGGTTCGGGCGGACGGGGACTTTGTTCGCCGTCGAGCGGGAAAAAGTCATTCCGGATTTCCTGTGCCTTTCGAAGTCCATCACGGGCGGGTACCTCCCCCTGGCCGTCACGATGACGACGGAGAAGATCTACCGGGCTTTCCTCGGCCGCCCCGAGGAGTTCAAGACGTTCTTTCACGGCCACACTTACACGGCGAATCCCCTGGCTTGCGCTGTGGCGAGGGAGAACCTTAAACTGTACCGCCAACGGCGGTTGGTGGAGGCCTTGCGCCCCAAGATCGTCCGGTTGACCGAATTCCTGGCGGGCCTGCGGGATCGGGCTCATGTGGGCGACGTCCGCCAGGCCGGGTTTCTGGCCGGGATCGAACTGGTGGCAGACAAGAGAACGGGGCGGCCTTATCCCGTGACGGCCCGCGTCGGCCACCGCGTATGCTTGGCCGCGAGGAAACGCGGGGTGTGGATCCGTCCTCTCGGAGACGTTGTGGTTTTGGTGCCGCCGCTCGGGATTTCCATGAAGGAGTTGGAGCGGTTGCTGCGCGGCGTGGAAGATTCTATCGTGGAAGTTACGGAAGGAGAACCAGCATGAAATACGCACTAAGGGGGTTGATCGTCATGGGGATTCTAGCGAGCATGGGCGGCGGCGCGGCCGCCGAGGACGGTTGGAGGAAGCAGCCCGGAACCTACGCGGTGTTCGATACGTCGATGGGGATCATGGTGTGCCGGCTGTTCGCGGACAAGGCCCCCAAGACGGTCGCCAACTTCGTCGGATTGGCGGAGGGGACCAAGGAGTTCACCGACCCCAAGACGGGGCAAAAGACGAAGCGTCCCTTCTACGACGGGCTCGTCTTTCACCGGGTCATCCCGAACTTCATGATACAGGGCGGCTGCCCTCTGGGGAACGGCACCGGCGGTCCCGGCTACAAGTTCGAGGACGAATTTGGTCCGGGCCTGACCTTCCAAAAGCCGGGTCTCCTGGCCATGGCCAATTCGGGGCCCGGCACGAACGGGTCGCAGTTCTTCATCACGACCGGTCCGACCCCGTGGCTGCAGGACCACCACAGCATCTTCGGGCAGGTCATCGAGGGTTACGAAGCGGCCGTCAAGATCGCCAACGCCCCGCGCGACTCCCAGGACCGGCCGAAGACCCCGGTGGTCCTCAACAAGCTGACCATTGAGAGGATCAAGTAGCCAACAGGTTGCTGAACAAGGTGTAGTTGCCCGATTTATCGGGCGTAGTTGTGCTGACGTGCGCCCGTATTTCGTTCGTTTCAAACCGCCCGATAAATCGGGCAACTACAGGCCGGAGAGGTATTTTCAGCTGTGGTTTAAGCCTCGGAACTTTTGTATCCTTCTAGTGTTATATTTACTCTCCCCGCGAACTCCGACTGCGAGAATTTCGTAAAAGGAGCTTCGATCCATGAACATAATAACCTCTCTGAAAATGATGAAGGCCGTTCGCATGCGCGACTACGGCGAGCCCGACGTGCTCAAATTCGAGGATGCCCGCCGGATGGAGCCGGGCGCCGGCGAGATACTCGTCAGGGTCCGGGCCGCGGGCGTCAACCCCTTGGACTGGAAGGTCCGGGAGGGGCGCTTGCGGGGGCTGAGGACGTACTCTCTGCCCCTCATCCCCGGGTGGGACTTTTCCGGGGTCGTCGAGGCCCTCGGTCCCGGGGCCGCTCGTTTCCAACCGGGAGACGAAGTGTACGGATGCCCCGACCCTTCGCGGGACGGCGCCTACGCCGAGTTCCTCGTCATGAAGGAGTCGGAAGCGGCTTTCAAGCCGCGGTTCCTGGATGACATGCACGCCGCGGCCGTGCCCTTGGCGGGGCTGACGGCCTGGCAGGCCCTCTTCGACGTAGGCGGGCTGGCGGCGGGGCAGACGGTAATGATCCATGGCGCGGCGGGCGGAGTGGGGGGATTCGCGCTGCAGCTCGCCAAATGGAAGGGCGCCCGCGTCATCGGAACTGCCTCCGAGCGTAATCAGGGCTACCTCCGCCTCCTGGGGGCCGACGAAACGATCGACTACCAGTTCAGCCGTTT
>Ga0182021_10003780_pt1 | contig 17773 bp, 13 predicted proteins | sample 612E3MmetaG_FD_120493 | JGI IMG/M metagenome (GOLD analysis project Ga0182021, IMG submission 120493) | Permafrost microbial communities from Stordalen Mire, Sweden - 612E3M metaG (Illumina Assembly) | ecosystem: Environmental > Terrestrial > Soil > Wetlands > Permafrost | place: Sweden... | reverse complement strand
TGGCATTCGACAACAACGATCAGGCAGAAATAAAAATAAATATGTACTCGCGCAAAGCCGGTTTTCATTTTGGCTGGGATTGGGGACCGAGGTTAGTAACATGCGGCATATGGCGTCCTGTTATTCTTGAAGCCTGGGATGAAATAAAATTGAATGATGTTTTCGTAATGCAAAAAAATGTTTCAAAAGAACATGCTGATATTTTTTCTGCACTTGAAATCTTATCCGGTAACGATTCAAAAGCTACAATAAAAATATCTATGGATGGTGAAGTTAAATCGGAGAATAAAATTGAATTGAAAAAAGGCCTGAATAAGTTCGACACAGCTTTCAAAATTGAAAATCCGAAATTGTGGTGGACCAACGGATTAGGAGAGCAGTATCTTTACAAATTCAAATATGAAGTAATAACTGAATCCGGTTTGTGTGACGAACAAGAATTAAAAATCGGTATCCGTTCTATTGAAGTTGTGCGGGAAAAAGATTCTATCGGCACTTCATTTTATTTTAAGATTAACGGAGTACCGGTTTTTGCAAAGGGCGCCAATTATATTCCGCAAGATAATTTTCAAAACCGGGTTACTGCGGATAGATACCGCCACATTATAAGTTCTGCAGCCGATGCAAATATGAATATTCTGCGAGTGTGGGGCGGCGGTATTTACGAAGAAAATATTTTTTATGATTTGTGCGATGAGTACGGAATTTTGGTCTGGCAGGAATTCATGTTCGCATGCGGAATGTATCCTTCAGACAATGCATATCTTCAGAATGTTCAAAACGAAGTTACAGATAATGTTAGAAGAATAAGAAATCATCCGAGTCTGGCGCTTTATTGCGGCAACAACGAAAATGAAATCTCTTGGTTCCAATGGGGATGGAAACAGCTATACTCCGAAGATGTTCAAATTCAATACGAAAAAGATTATCATAAATTATTTTACGAAACTATTCCAGCTGCACTGAAAAATGTCGATACAACACGCTACTATCATCCGTCGAGTCCAAGTTCAAGTTTCAAAAATTTTTCATACAATGATGGCGATGCGCATTATTGGAGTGTCTGGCACGGCAAAGAACCTTTCGAAAAATTTAACGATAACATTGCGCGTTTCATGAGCGAATACGGTTTCCAATCATATCCGGAAATGAATTCGATTGATAAATTTACCAAACCTGAAGACCGCGAACTTCATTCCGATGTGATGCTTTCGCACCAGCGGTGTATGAGCGATGCAAGAAAAGATAAAGAATACGGCAACCGTTTGATCCAGGCTTACATGGAAAGACAGTTTAAACAGCCGAAAGATTTTAATAGTTACGTTTACGTTGCACAAGTTTTGCAAGCCGAGGGCGTTAAGATGGCAATTGAAGCTCACCGCCGCGCAATGCCGAAATGCATGGGTACTATGTTCTGGCAAATCGACGACTGTTGGCCGGTTGCTTCGTGGTCAAGCATCGATTATTACGGAAAGTGGAAAGCGCTTCACTACTTCGCAAAAAAATCTTATGAACAAATAATTCTTTCTCCTGTATTGAAAGAAGATGATCTTTACTTCTTTATAGTTTCGGATAAACTAGAATCGGTTTCTGCAGATCTTCATGTACGTACTCTGGATTTGAACGGTAAAGAATTATTCAGCAAATCGGTGCCTGTTAAAATTGAAGCTAACGGAAGTAAATCATATTTAGAATTGAGCAAGAAGGAATTAGCCGGAGGAGAATCCGAGAACAAAGTTGTGATAGTTGCTCAATTAGTTCAAGGAAAAGAATTACTAAACGAGAACATAATCTATCTGCAGAAGCCTAAAGATTTATCTCTGGAAAAACCGGAGATCAAAATGAATGTGGTAAAAAATGACGGCGGATATGAAATCGAATTGAGTGCTGATAAACTGGCTAAAAATGTTTTTCTGAGTATGGATCAAGAGGGTTCCTTCACAGATAATTATTTTGATTTGCTGTCCGGTATAAAAAAGAAGGTTGAAATAAAAACGCAGAGTGAGATTGTCGATCTAAAAAATAAAATTAAAATTATAAGTTTGATCGACAGTTTTGACTAAAATAAAAGTAAAGTCTTTCTGTTCTGAAAATCAAAAATCTTTTTCTATAGTGAAAGAGAGATTATTTTATGAAGACAATCTTCCGGAATAAATAAACAAGGTTATAATCTTTCGGAATCACATAATGATACTAGATGAAACTTTCTCGTTATTTTATATAAAATCTAATAATTACTTTTTTTACGGTTAACTTTTCGGTTATTAAATTCATAAATAATTATTATTATAATAAAGCATTATAACTGTTTTGTTTCTTCAAAACACATTAACTTATCTATTGAGTAATCTTATACGTTGGCATCATTTGTGAACTTTTGTTTGTTAAACTATTTTTTAATTAATCACAGAAGAAGCTATGCAACTACACATCATTGATATCAGTATAATAGTCGTTTTTATAATAGCTAATATTCTGATTGGTTTTTTGATTTCTAAAAGAGCCTCAAAGAATATAAACAGCTATTTTCTTGGAGGGAACACAATTCCATGGTGGCTTCTTGGCGTTTCGAATGCTTCCGGAATGTTCGATATTGCAGGTACAATGCTGTTGGTTTATTGGCTTGCAGTTTACGGAATGAAAAGTATGTGGCTGCCCTGGTTATGGCCGGTTTTTAATCAGGTCTTTCTGATGGTTTACTTATCTGCCTGGCTGAGAAGATCAAATGTTATGACTGGCGCAGAGTGGATTAAAACCAGATTCGGAACAGGTAAAGGCGCTAATCTTTCTCACATTGTAGTTGTAATTTTTGCACTGATTGGTGTTATCGGTTTTCTATCCTATGGTTTTAAGGGAATAGGAAAATTTGCAGTTGCATTTTTACCGCCGCTCGTTACAAATCCGGAAACACTTCTTCAATTCCCGCAAATAAATGCAAACCTTTACGCTCTTATTCTGATGGGAATAACGACAATCTATGTTGTTAAAGGAGGTATGTTCAGCGTTGTATTTACAGAAGTAATTCAGTACGGAATACTTACAATCTCTTCAATTGCAATTGGCATCATAGCAATCTATCATACATCGCCGGAAATGATAAACGCAGTATTGCCCGCAGGTTGGAAAAGTTTATTCTTCGGATGGAATGTTAATCTTGATTGGTCATCTGTTACTGCGGTGGCATCAACAAAAGTTCATGCATTTAACGAGTGGATTAAAACAGACGGTTATTCAATGTTCGGTTTATTCTTTGGAATGGTTTTATTCAAAGGAATATTTGTTTCTGCTGCAGGTCCGGCGCCAAACTATGATATGCAGAGAGTTCTATCAACAAGAAATCCTAAAGAAGCCGCAAAGATGAGTTCGCTTGTAAGCGTTGTTCTAAATCCTTCCCGTTATTTTATGATAGCCGGTTTAACGGTTCTTGCTTTGACAAATTTTGACGCTCTTTATAAAAGCTCAATTACAAATCCGGATTTTGAAACAATACTGCCGGAAGTTATGGCAAATTATATTCCGGTAGGATTACTTGGACTATTAATGGCTGGTCTCTTAGCCGCATTCATGAGCAATTTTGCAGCTACTGTAAATGCAGCGCCGGCTTACATAGTAAACGATATTTACAAACGTTATATAAATCCAAATGCCGAGCCTAAAAAATATGTTCATATGAGTTATATAGCTTCCATCGCAATTGTAATTATCGGAATTGCAATAGGATTTATGATTGAATCAATCAACAATGTTGTTCTCTGGATAACGGGCGCACTTTGGGGTGGATATACTGCTGCAAATGTTCTTAAATGGTATTGGTGGCGGTTCAACGGACAAGGTTATTTTTGGGGAATGGTGACTGGTATTGCATCGGCAGTTTTAATTCCAATACTTGATAGTTTTCGTGCGATAGATTTTCTTAGAAACTGGCCGTTAGCAAGTAATCTTGGAATGAATTCTTTCCCATTGATTTTAATTATCTCCATTGTCGGATGTATAGTTGCAACTTATCTAACTCCTCCCGAAAGCGATGAAACTCTTATACATTTTTACAAAGCTGTCCGTCCATGGGGTTTTTGGAATCCAATTAAGAAAAAAGTTCTTGAAGCAAATCCCAAATTTAATGTTAATAAAGATTTTAAAAGAGATATGGTTAATGTTCTTGTTGGTGTAGTCTGGCAAATAACTTTGATGGCAGCCCCGGTATTTTTAGTAATTCGTGAATACTCTGCATTGTGGATTACTCTTGCTATTATGGTTGTAACATCTGTTTTCCTTAAATTTAATTGGTGGGATAAACTTGAAGAAGCATTTGGCGAAAAAGATGAGAACGGTGTCTCAATCGGAAAAATCAAAAGTACTTAAATATCAGGAGAAGTAAAATGAACAAGAAGTACTTCAATGAAAAAGTAAAACAGCTTTTCACTGAACACGAAAAGTTAATCAAAAGAAAAAATAAAAAAGTTGAAAAAACTAATGGTGTTTATTATCGTTATAAATATCCAATTCTTACTGCCGAACATACTCCAGTTTTTTGGCGTTATGATCTTAACAGGGGAACTAATCCATATCTGATGGAAAGGCAGGGCATGAACTGCGCATTCAACGCCGGCGCCATGATGTATAAAGGTAAATACATTCTAGCAGTTAGAGCGGAAGGTGTTGATAGAAAATCTTTTTTCGCAATTGCAGAATCACCTAATGGAATAGATAATTTTAGATTCTGGGATTACCCGGTTACTTTGCCGGAGACAGAAAATCCAGATACAAATGTTTACGACATGCGTCTGGTGAAACATGAAGACGGATGGATTTACGGTTTATTCTGTTCCGAAAGACACGACGACAGTCAGCCGGACGATACTTCCGCGGCAACAGCGGCGTGCGGAATTGCAAGAACAAAAGATTTAGTAAAATGGGAAAGACTGCCTGATTTGATTTCTTATTCCGGTCAACAGAGAAATGTTGTTCTTCATCCTGAATTTATTAACGGTAAATATGCTCTCTATACCAGGCCGCAGGACGGATTCATAAATACAGGAAGCGGCGGAGGAATTGGATTTGGTTTTACGGATAGCATGGAACGTGCGGAAGTTAAAAAAGAAATCATAATAGATAGAAAAGTTTATCACACTATCTATGAAGTAAAGAACGGACTTGGACCCGCACCAATTAAAACTGAAAAAGGATGGTTACATTTAGCTCACGGTGTTAGAAATACAGCAGCTGGTTTACGCTATGTACTTTATCTTATGCTTGCCGATATAAATGATCCGTCAAAAATAATTCATAAACCTGCCGGATATTTTATTGCGCCGGAAGGAGAAGAAAGAGTTGGAGACGTTTCAAATGTTACGTTCGGGTGCGGATGGATTAAAAAAGATAACGGCGAAGTTTACATCTATTACGCTTCGTCAGATACAAGAATGCATGTTGCCTCATCCACAGTTGATAAACTTTTAGATTATGTTATCAACACACCGGAAGACGGATTGAGAAGCGCCGCATGTGTGAAAACGAGAAATGAACTGATTGCCAAAAATTTGACGATACTGAAGAAAAGAAAAAAATAAAACGATTTTTAGTGTGACTCTTATAAATACATGCCATGCAAATAAGTTTTTTTTCTTGCGTGGCATTTTATTTTTTGAGTACGTTATTTTGACGAATGAAATAGGCAAAAAACTATCATCAAATAGGGAATAAAAAAATGAAAAAAATATTTTTTATTGTTCTTTTATTTTCATCAGTCTCGATCTATTCTCAAAAGTTCGAAGGACTTTCCAAAACTCCACCAATGGGTTGGAATAGCTGGAACAAATTTGCGTGCAATGTTGATGAAAAACTGATCCGTCAAACAGCAGATGCTATGGTTAACAGCGGAATGAAAGATGCGGGATATCAATACATTGTTATTGATGATTGCTGGCACGGCAAACGCGATAGCCTGGGATTTATTCATCCTGATCCGGAAAGATTTCCTTCGGGTATAAAAGCGCTAGCTGATTACATTCACTCAAAAGGATTAAAATTCGGAATCTACTCCGATGCGGGCTGGCAAACTTGCGGCGGAAAACCAGGTTCTCGCGGACGTGAATTTCAAGATGCAATGATGTATGCAAAATGGGGTGTAGATTATCTTAAATATGATTGGTGCAATACCGAGGGTCTCAAAGAAGAAGGCGCATATTTAACAATGCGTGATGCACTATATTCTGCAGGACGACCGATAGTATTCAGTTTATGTGAGTGGGGAAATAGCAAACCTTGGAGTTGGGCAAAGAATGTTGGGCATCTCTGGCGAACCACGGGTGATATATCTGCATGTTTCGATAGCGTTGTTGATCATGGAACATGGAAATCGTGGGGAGTAATGCAGATTCTTGATATGCAGGAAGGTTTGCGCATTCATGCCGGTCCGGATCATTGGAATGACCCCGATATGATGGAAGTTGGAAACGGAATGTCTGTTAACGAGGACCGCGCACACTTTTCAATGTGGTGTATGTTGGCAGCTCCGCTCATTGCCGGTAATGATCTATTCGCAATGAGTAAAGAAACACTTGAGATCTTAACCAATAAAGAAGCTATTGCTGTCAACCAGGATCAACTCGGTATCCAGGGATTAAAATACTCGGAGAAAGATGGTCTTGAAGTTTGGTTTAAACCATTGTCCGATAATAATTGGGCGGTATGTTTTTTAAACCGCAGTCACAAAAAGATTGAAATTAATTTTTCTTGGAAAGACAATTCGGTTGTTGATTCATTCTCCAATCGGGAAACAAATTTCGATAAGGTAAATTATTCTATTCATAATATATGGACAAGGAAGAACATCGGCACAACTCAAAAGGAATTAGTCAATACCGTACCGGCTCACGATGTAATTTTTGTAAGATTAAGTCCCATTAAATAAATTAAAGTAAAATTTATATTGAAGATAAAATCATGAAAAGAAGAAATTTTTTATTTAGTGTACCGTTAGCGGGATTATCATTAGGAATCCCAAAAAATATTTTAGGGAAAAACTCTGCTTTGATTTTAGATGATGACCGGATAAAGAAAAAAAACATCATCGAAAAAGTAAAACTTGCTATGTTAACAATGCAGCGTGCAACTTGGGAACAAGGAGTTGCAATGCAGGCAATGCTTGAACTTGGAGAAACAGAACTGGTTATTCTAATGGCAAAAGATGCTGTCTTACGTCAGTCAGCAGACGGAAGGTTAGCAATGCTTGGAGAGGAATTTGCGTTAAGCGACGCCGCATCGCCGGGTGAAGCAGTTTTGTGGGCGGCAAAAAAAACCGGCGATCCGGTACTGATGAACGGATTCAATAAAATGTTGGATTATGTTATGAATAAAGCTCTGCGTACAAATGAAGGAATCATTTATCATTTTACGAACATTAAGCAAATATGGAGCGATATTATTTACATGTTACCGCCTTTCTTAGCTGCCGCCGGAAAGTACGAAGAAGCAATCAAACAAATTGACGGCGCACGCGCATGTTTATGGAATAATGATAAAAAACTTTTGTCTCATATGTGGGATTGTGAAAAACAGGAATTTGCACGTAAAGATTTTTGGGGCGTTGGAAATGGCTGGTCTGCAGCGGGAATAACAAGAGTGATTCGTGCTCTGCCGGAATCCATGCATACAGAAAAGAAAAAACTTATTGTGTATGTTAAAGATATAATTGACGGATGTCTGGCATATATGAGAGATGACGGATTGTTCCATAATGTTGTTGATAATCCCAATTCTTTTATTGAGACCAATCTTTCACAACAACTCGCATATTCTATTTACCGCGGAATAAAGGGAGGGTGGATAGATAAAAGTTATAAAGTGGAAGCCGATAAAATGCGTCATGCCGCCCATTCCAAAGTTGATAATTTAGGTTTGGTACAGGGTGTGTGCGGTTCCCCGGAATTTGATCATGCGGGAACAGCTACGGAAGGACAGGTGTTCTTCATTCTTATGGAAGTTGCATATAATGATTTGATGAGCTAAAATAAGATTAAACTTTTTTTGACATCTTATTCTTATTGAATATATCTCTTGAAGTTCCGATGTGATTTATAATTTGGATTATATAAATGCCACATTCTAATTATAGTGGCTTCTCCGATGAAGAATTAGTAAAGGCAATTCTTAAAAATGATCAGAATGCTTTTAAAAACTTCTATTATAAATACTACAATGCATTAATTAGATTTGCATGGTTTCGGGTACATTCCATGGAAACATCCCAGGATCTTGTACAGGAAACTTTTTTTCGTGTCTGGATTAAAAGATCTTCACTCGATCCTCAAAAATCTATAAAAGCATATCTCTACAAAACGCTTACCAATCTGATTATTAATCACCTAAAATTGAGTTCCTCAATGACAACTTCATTAGAAAGTATTCGTCATGAAGACAGAATCAATGACGAGCATGTTATAGAATTGAAGTTAGATCTGGAGAACGCATTGAACAAGCTTCCGGAAAAACTCAAAACGGTTTACCTATTAAGCAGACTAGATGGTTATAAGTATGCTGAAATAGCCGAGATATGTAACATATCAATCAAAGCCGTTGAAAAACGAATATCTAAAGCTTTTACTTTATTAAGAAAAATATTTACTAATAAAAATTATTAATCCGGTAGGGTTTTTCATCACTCAACTGTATAATTAATAAGAGGCGAAAAAAATGACTATGAATAATAAACGATATCATAAACTAATTATAAAAGAAATCTTTGGTGATATTGAAACATCTGATAAACATCTATTGGAAGAGTGGCTGGCAAAATCCGTAGAAAACAAAATTGAATACGAAAAATTTAAAGCTATCTGGATGAACACAGCACCTTCTGAAATACCTAAAATTTCGGACATAGAGACTGAGTGGACTGCATTGAATAACAGGATAAAATCAGTAGAGAATATTCATGAGACAAAGGAATCAATCCGGAGTAAAATTAATTTCAGTATTCAATCTATTTTTATAACAAAATGGAAACCGGCATTAGGAAGCGCTCTTGTGATTTTCATTCTGGCCGTTTCCATCTTTCTTTTTAATAGGGAAAATTCAGTTAACAAAACAATTGTAATTACAACAGCTAATCAAGAATCAAGATCAGTTCAACTTTCCGACGGTTCTACAGTGTACCTAAATAGCGGAAGCCAAATTGAAACTCTTGAAAAATTTGATGAACATATTCGGAGAGTAAACTTAAAAGGAGAAGCATTCTTCTCGATCAGCAAAGAACAGCGCCCGTTTATCATTACAACTGATAATGCTAAAATAACTGTATTAGGGACAAAATTTGACGTCTATGCCAGATATGAAAATACACGCGTGTTTGTTAAAGAGGGGAAAGTAAATTTTTCCCGGAAAAATATAGATGCAAGCAAAGTTGATTTATCAACCGGTCAGTTGAGTACAATAAATAAAGATGCACCGCCTTCGTTACCGGTTAGAGTTGATACAGAATATCTGCTTGGATGGATGGATGGCAAACTGGTATTTAATAAAACCCCTCTAGGTGAGATTGTTAACGAAATGGAAAGATATTACAATATAAAAATTACGTTAGAGAACGATAGTTTGAAAACGTACACCTTAACAGGGTCATTTAAAAATTACACGATCGACACCGTATTGTCTATGATTTGTCTGGCATTAGAAATTGATTATGAGAAACAAAGTGAGGGATACTTAATTAAAGAGAAGAATATGAATCAATGAGAAAATTATTATTTTATATAAAATTTGATTTTAGCACTTAGTTTAAAAAATAATGATCTAATTATATTATTTATTAACAGGGAGGTCTAAAATGAAAAGAAATAGCACCCTTTCGTTATTTCTGTTATTATTGTTCACTTTTGCCTGCGGGCATAATGTTGAAAAAGTTGACCAGCAAAATTTTATTCCGGCTTCTCTAAAAAACCAACCCAGAATCATCTATCCAAAAGATGCTCAGGAAAGTTCTTACTCAGGAATTACTAGAATGATTCTTTCAATCTCAAATGTTGGGACTGTAGAAAAAGTGTTTCTAGAAAAATCATCCGGATATGAGATATTAGACAAAGCTGCAATTGATTATTGTAAAAACTTGGTTTTCATTCCGGCCAAACTGGAGAATAAAACAGTTTATTCGAGATTAAGGTGGGAGATCAAATTCAATATTTCTGGACAGGGTTTGAGTACGAACCGATATATTAATGAAATTAAGGATTTGTATATTTCTCTTATCCAATCAGCATCAAAAGAAAAAAATAGAATAGAAAGAGAAATTCTTATGAAGCATAATGATTTTGTGAATAATATGACCGACGCATTAAATTTCAATACGGCTAGTGAACAAGTAATTCTACCGGAAATTTCTGAAGAGTGGAAAAAAGATTGGAATAAATGGCCTTTGTCTTTTCTTCTTTATCATGATTTTCTCGTTCGATTTCCTGAGTACGATAGTATTTCAAGTGTTAAGACACAATTGCTCAATTCTCTTAAGTATGACATTCAATACATTAAAAATTCTCCTGATATTAACTCTGAAATTATAAATGAAAAAGAAAATATTCTTTTGAGGATTAAAAGTTTTATTAGTAGTCATTATCCTGATATTATAATAGATAATTTTGGAGTTGAGGAAAGAAATAATTCAAGGTCAAGTTCATATCGGCCGAGTTATGCTTATAGGTGACAACTATTAAATTGATATTAGTAAATATTGTTTTGCTATTTACAGTTTATATTTATGCGCAAGCTGTTGATAATATCAAGACTGTTAATCTCAATTGTTATGATCAACCATTACACTCTGTTTTAGAAAAATTAAGAACTCAAACCGGCTTTGATATTATATACAGCAATGATTTAGTTGATAACATGACAATAACATGCATGTTTGATGGCTGCTCAGTTGAGAACGCGTTAGAGAATATATTAAAACACCATAACATTTCTTATAAGGTCTTTAACGGAAAATCTTTTGTGCTTTTTAAGGTGAATAAGCCGGTTAAAAAACAGTATAAAACTCTGGTCGTACAAAAGAATTATTCAGATGAAGAGACATCACTTTTGGATTCTGAACCACAGGTGATCACTAAAATAAATCCGATTTATCCGTTAGATGCAGTAAGAAATAAAATTGAAGGTAATGTTTCAGTAAGATTTCTTGTTACCGCTGAAGGAAATGTTAAAAATTCCCTTGTTGAACAATCCTCAGGTTCGTCAATTCTTGATTCGGCAACTGTTGCCTATTCTAAAACTTTAAAATATATTCCAGCATATTTTAAAGACAAACCAAGGAATGTATGGATCTCAATGAAGTTCAAATACTTTATTACGAATAAGTAATTGATTGTTCGTTGGAACGATGTTAACATTATTTTTGAAATTTAATTCAAAGGAGTTAATTATGTTCAGTTTCTTCAGAAGATTTTCATTTCTTTCAATTCTTGCTTCGTTAAGTCTAAGTTTCGTTACCTCTTATGCTCAAAATTCAACGGTGGATTTCAATGGGTGCGTTGTAAATGCACAGATTAGAGATATAACTTCAAAAATCACTAATAAAGAATACGAGTTGATAATAAACTTGCCTTACAGTTATTACAAAGACACATTAAAAACATATCCTGTTGTTTATATCTGTGACGGTTTTTATGACTTTGCGTTATTCACTTCTATATACGGTAACCAAATCTACGATAAGACAATTAATGAATGCTTTGTAGTCGGATTTTCTTATAAAGGTAAAGATCTAGACTATGGAAGTTTAAGAACATACGAATATACGCCCACTCAAATAAAAAATTTTAGCGGCACCGGCGGTGGAGTTAATTTTCTGAGAGTGATCGAAGAGGAGTTTATTCCTTTCATGGAAAAAAATTATCGCGTTGATCCAAGCTTCCGTGCTTTAGGTGGTAGCTCATTAGGCGGACTCTTTACATTGTTCGCAATATTTGCCCGCCCCGGATTATTTAATTCTTATATGGCAATAAGTCCGGCTACAAACTGGGATGATGATTGGTTATTTAAATTTGAGGAGGAATTCCATAGCGGTAATACCGATTTACCAATTTCATTATTTATGACAGGTGCCGAGAAAGAATTTGCAACACAGCCGGAGTTCCTTAATGGTATTAAGCGCTTCGATCAGATTCTAATAAAACATAATTATAACGGCTTCAGATATAAATTTCGAATTCTTGAAGATGCTTATCATGCAGGATCAAAACCGGAAGGATATTCACGCGGGATGCAATTTATTTTTGCACCGTTATTAAAAAAATAACTTTGAAAGTTATAGAGAACTGAAGTAACTCTTATAATTTTATCATGGTGCATGAGAATTGTCATTTTACTGCAATAGTTTTACAATAAGTTCTACATTCAAGAAAAATGAGGAAGTATCTAAAATGGAAATGATATACTTCAGTTCGCAACGAGGAATGCTAATTCTAATTTTGATTTTTTTATTCTTTGGAAAAATAACTGCTCAATTCATTGACAACTTTAACGGCACAGCACTTCAATTAGACCCCAATGGCATTAACGGCTGGTGTTTTTTTACTGGTGATGGAACGGCCCAATTGGATTTCAAGCAGGGAAATAATATTGCTATCGTAACAGTTGATGCAACAAAAGATAAACGTGGCATCTGGTGGGCGCTTGTTAAACGGTGTGTTTCAAAAGATCTGAATTTGAATCTACTGAGTAATCCCAAATATGAATTACGGATCGAAGCTAGAATACGGGTGAGTAACGCACCGAAGCGAGTTAACCTAAGTCTGAACACTCAACGAACTACTGATTTCCATTCGAACCTTATGGAATTCGATATTCCGGATACATCAAATTGGTATACTATCAGTACGACTACAAATGATTTTGATGCCGTACCCGGTGATAATGTTTTTGGACAGCTGGCATTAATGGATTGGGGATTAGAAAAATATCGTGTCGAGATTGACTACTTCAAAGTAGATGTTGTTAATATAGAAACAATCGGACCGGATAAAGGTCCTCAGGTTCCTTATCGTCCGGCTATTGCAGACACACGATCATTCACTAACCATATTCCTGTCCTACAAGACGCTATGATAGATATTCAATATCCCGATATGAAGTTTAACAATTGGATTACATGTGATGAAACTGGAAATACAAATCTGTTAACTGTAAACAGCAACCAACTTGTAATAATGCGCTGGGACCTGAATGAATTTAAGGGTAAGAAAGTAAACGGATCGGGATTATTAGAATTAACGACTAACTCTCTTCAGCATTCACCAGACTACAAACAAGATTTTGGAATGGTAAGAATTTCGGAAATCATCGGCGGTGATCCGCAATGGAATCAAGAAGATGTTACTTATGAAAAGTTTTGCCGGGGACAATCATTAAATCATGTTATCAATTCCCAAATGATTATTGATATTGATGTGAAAGAAGAACGGGGCAGTACAAATCTGATTACAATATCAAATCCTGTGCTTCAACGATTAATTGATGGTAAGACATTGGGATTAGCAATTCGTCCGCTTGGTGCTGTGAATGCCTCTTTTTATTCAATGGAAAATCTGAATGGAAAACTGGGTGCGAAACTGCATCTCAATTTTGTTCAGGATACTAAAAAATAATTATTACAACAGGATCTAAATTTTTACTTTTGACGGAATTATCTATTCAATAATAAATTATTATTTCGATAAACTTTATTTTATATCGTCCGGATTATAGACGCAATTAAATTAATTTTAATAATCTTTTACTGGCATAATTTTAGCGTCTTTCATCTACTATTTTCAAATATAAGAAGAGATATTTAAAATCCGTCAGCATTACAATTATCTAATATCAGTTGATTATTCGTTACTCAATTATTGATTTACATCTATTGTGAGAGAGTTTTTTACAAGAGTGCATTTATTAATTTTATACAGGGTTGATAGTCATGAAAAAACAATTAATACTCGCTCTATTTATTATTCTTCTTTTCATCACTCCAATAAGATCACAGGAAAAAGACAAAGCCGAGATTGAGAAGGGGATCAATTATATTGAGACAAAAATTTATTCTACTGAAGATGATGCCCGCATTCTGAAATTATTTGAGGGATTGCGTGTTGCCGATGTCTCTGGCGGAATGGATGTGGTCGGTCTGCCGGGAATTGGTTTGGTTGATCCGGCAATCCATCCCGATTGGGTTGATGAAAAGAATTTGACGCATCAGTTCAGAGGAATAGCCGTGACTGTACGGTATGTTCCGACTCAGAGACCAGATAGACCAAATCCGGGAGAAAAATTTCACGAGTGGGAAGGAAACTTTTATAACACTTATTCTCATGAAGCGTTTACAAAATTAATTAAACCGGGTACCGCTGTTATTCTCGATGATGTAGAAGATAAAGATATAGGCTCAATTGGTTCTTATAATATTCTGTATTGGAAAAGTCTTGGCGCTGTTGGTATTGTTACAGATGCCAGTTCAAGAGATACTGATGAAATTACCATTGAAAAGGTTCCATTATACCTTCGAAAGAAAGGGAGAGGAATACGACCTGGGAGAAATGAACTAGAGTCGGTCAATCGCCCTGTTGTCATTGGTGGAGTATTAGTTTGTCCTGGTGACGTTGTTGTCGGTGATAAGGATGGAGTAATTGTTGTTCCTCGCTGGGTTGCCGAACAAGTCGCTAAATATGCAAGAGAGATATTAAATAACGATAAGTCCGCTAGACAACAATTGTATAAAAATTTAAATATGGATTCAGATAGAACCGTAGAATAAACAGGAGATATATGAAGCAGCTAAAATTAAACACAACCAATATACGTTTGAATAAAAATATCTTTTGGTTAACCACTCTACTTTTTGTGTTTTCATCTATTTATTGTATACAAGAAGATACGCGCAATTTGGTTAACCAATCAGAAAAAATTCAAAGGGATAGAGACAGCGTCTCTATAGAGATGCAAAAAATTCTTAAAAGTGAGTTTGATTTATGGTATCCATTATCTCTCGATACTTTATATGGTGGTTATTTCAGCGATTTAGATTATAAATGGGAGTTATTCGGCAAACAGGATAAAATGATTGTTACTCAAGCGCGGCATGTTTGGTCGGCTTCAAATGCAGCAATGTTTTACCCAAAGAATGCTTTCTTATTAAAAGTTGCGGCTCATGGTTTTAAATTTCTAAAAAATAGGATGTGGGATAAAGAATATGGAGGGTTTTATAATTTAGTAAACCGAGCAGGAGAACCAATTAAAGAAAATAATGAAATAATTAAACAGGCATATGGAAATGCTTTTGCAATTTATGGTTTATCTGCATATTACAAAGTGTCGAAAGATACTGCTGCATTAAAATTAGCTCAAGAAACTTTCTATTGGCTTGAAAAGCATAGCTTCGATCCTATGTACGGCGGTTATTTTCAATTCATCTCTAGAAATGGAACCCCGTTTACCGATGGATTCAGAGGTATACCTCCTAAAGATCAGAATAGCTCTATTCATATTCTGGAATGTTTTTCTGAATTATATGATGTATGGCCTAACCCAGTCTTAAAAGAACGTCTGAATTCTATGCTTGAAATAATAAGAGATACAATTACGACACCCAAAGGATACTTGAATTTGTATTTTAAGCGTGATTGGACACCGATTTCTAATAAGCGGCAGAATCCGGATTCTATAAAAAATAATTCCGGTTTCGATCATGTTTCTTTCGGTCATGATATAGAAACTGCTTATCTGCTCATAGAAGCATCAAAAGTATTGGGAATTAAAAACGACACTGTGACTCTTCGGAAAGCAAAAAAAATGGTTGACCATTCATTTAAAAATGGATGGGATAAAGAACATGGCGGATTATTCGATAGAGGATATTACTTCAGTCAAACACAAGGAATATCAATAATTCAAGATACAAAAGAATGGTGGGCGCAAGCAGAAACAATGAACTCTTTACTTATGATGTCGGAATTATTTCCTAAAGATGAATTAAACTATTACGAACAGTTCTGCTTACAATGGAGTTATATAAAAAAATATCTTTTGGATAATGAATACGGCGGCTGGTATTGGGGTGGTGTTGATAAAGTGCCGGGTAATAAATATTCCCCCAAAAGTTCCATTTGGAAATGCAATTATCATACTTCAAGAGCGCTTATTAATTGTATAAGAAGATTGAACAAAAAAGCTGAGAGCGATTCTAATTGATCTTATCTTTCTCATATTCTTTATTATAGAAAGATATCACAAATGACAAAGTAGATATTTCAGGAGAGTCATTTCCTCATTTCGGAATGATTCTAAGAAGTCAATCTGTAGAAAGGATTTACTTTAAGAAAGCTTTTTCGTATTGGTTTATAACTCTATCCATAAATTCATTGGTTTCTTTACCAATTAATTTTCTTGAAGGATCGGCTTCAAACCATGCGATAGTTTTTTTAATTCCCTCTTTAAAAGGGATAACCGCTTTGTACTCCGGTACAAACAATTTAATTTTTGAATTATCGAAAATCACACTGTTCGCTTTATCTCCCAACAAATTGCCGCGCATATCTTCATCAAATGTGGAAATAAAATCTGAAGGTATATGGACAATGTTCGGTTCAACTCCCGCGGCATTGGCAACAGCGGTATATATCTGATCCCATGTTAATAGCTCGTCCGAGGTAATATGAAACGAATGGCCGATCGCCTGCTGATGCCCGATTAGTCCTACAAAACCAACGGCAAAATCATCTGCATGAGTATTTGTCCATAGCGAAGTACCGTCACCGTGAACAATTATTTTTTTACCCTTTTTCATTCTATCAATAATAGTGTATTCGGTAAACCCGCCGATTGCTACCGGAATAACTGTATCATATGTGTAAGAAGGGCGGACAATTGTGATTGGAAAATCTTTATCCCGGTAGAGTGAATTTAATTTTTCTTCACACTTTATTTTATCCTGTGAATATTTCCAATAAGGATTTTTTAACGGCGTTGATTCGGTGATAACCGGATGAGAAACCGGTTTTTGATAAACTGAAGCCGAACTGATAAAAATATATTGTTTAGTTTTATCTTTGAATAATTCATAATCTCTTTCGATATCGTTTGTATCAAACGCAATCCAATTAACAACAACATCCCAGCTATGATTTCGTAATACTGAAGTAATTTCTTTTTGTTGTGTTATATCGGCTTTTATAATTCCAGCACCGGGTATTTCTGCATTTCTGATGCCGCGGTTCAATAAATACAATTCGATACCGCGATCAATACATAACTTGCTGACGGATGTGCTAATGTTCCCTGTGCCGCCGATAAATAATACTTTCATCTAATTAATCCTTATTTCTTTAGATTGCATCATATATTCAGAGCTCACACTTTACCTTTTCCTAATTTATTTTTCGTTAAATAATCATAACTGCTCTGAACTCCTTCAAAGATATCACCGGAGTATTCATCAAATTCGACTACCAACCATTTAATATTTTCACCGCCGGCTTTAATTATTGAAGGAAAATCCATAACGCCTTTGCCAACAGGAACTTGTTCATAGGATTTCTCGCCTTTAATCGCCGGACCGTCTTTAATATGCAGCAACGGTGCACGGCTTCCGAAATCGTGAACGACTTTTGTCGGATTTTGTCCACTGGTTTTTACCCAGTAAGTATCTATTTCAAAAAATATTTGCTTATCAAGATGTTCCAGCAAATAATAAAATGGATAATAATCATGATGTAATTCAAATTCCCACCAATGATCGTGAAGTCCGAAT
>Ga0182021_10003779_pt1 | contig 17773 bp, 14 predicted proteins | sample 612E3MmetaG_FD_120493 | JGI IMG/M metagenome (GOLD analysis project Ga0182021, IMG submission 120493) | Permafrost microbial communities from Stordalen Mire, Sweden - 612E3M metaG (Illumina Assembly) | ecosystem: Environmental > Terrestrial > Soil > Wetlands > Permafrost | place: Sweden... | reverse complement strand
CGCATACCACCCCGATAGGCACCGTATGGGCCGCCGCCGCGATAGCCACCCCAGCCGTAGCCGCCATGATAGAGGCCTCGGTACCAGCCAAAATGCCACGGGCCGTAGGCGCCAAAGAACGGATACGGTCCCCAGCCCCAGACCCACGGCGCCGCCAGCCACATCCACCCGTACGAGGGATAGTAGACGTAGGAATAGGGATTGTCGTCGTAGACCGTGCCTTCGTAGGTGTACTGGTCTCCGTAGGGCATGAAGACCCAGCCGTATTGGCTGGTGTACACCCACTGCCCGTCCTCTACGGGCGATGCTGGCGCGGGCACTTGGGCCTGCGCCTGCCCTGCGGCCTCGGTGGGCGGCGGCGGGGGTTGGGGTGGCGGCGCGGGCGGCGCCTGCTTCGGCGCGACGCCGGTCGGTTGCACCGGCTCGGGCGTCGCGGAGGCCTGGGCAACGGCTTGCCCTTGTTCCTCCGTCGCTTCCTGGGCATTCGCCGGGCCGACCCCGGCGAACGAGAAGCAAACGACCATCATCAATGCTTTCTTCATGACGCCACCTCCGGCACATGCATTGAACGAACCCGATTTCTTTCTAATTCTACGATACGAAAACGCAACAACTACTAGAAGCGTGCCTGCCACAGCCTATCCCTGACACGCGCGCTGCTTGTCCATAGCTTCCTGCCAACCGTGTCGATACTTCGGCTATGATCCGCCACGGGTGGTGACTCATGTCGAGAATCGTGACTTGTCCCGGGTACCGCGGCCTCGCCGTCTTGACCGCCACGTTGAGCCTGACCGTTGGCTGCGGTTCCTCGATCCGCTCGCCCGACGCCGTCCCTGATGGCGGCAGGGACGCCGGCCCCACGGGGAGCGGGGGCGCCGCCGGCGCGACCGGCGCAGGCGGGAATGGCGGTGGCAGCGATGCGGTCCCTGGTAGCGGTGGCTCGGGCACCGGCGGAGCCTCCCATGGCGGCAACGGCGGATCGAGCACCGGCGGAGCCTCCGATGCAGGTAGTGGTGGCGGAAGCGATATTGCTCGTGGCACGGGTGGCTCGGGCACCGGCGGAGCGGTCGATGCCGCCGGCGATGCCGTCCGCGATGTTCCCAATGCGCAAGACGCACTGGCAACCGAAGTCCGCGATGCCGGTCCCGACAGTCCGGCGTTGCCAGAAGCCGGCGGTGCGCTCGACGGCCCCGAGCTGACCACGGTCAACTACCTCAACGACCCGGATACCATCTTTGCCAACCCCGAACGTGGCTTCTACCGTACGAACGAAGTGCAGACTTCGAGTTACCAGGCTCTCGACCTGACCTGGCTGCAGAACCTGCGCACGCAAAACGCGGTCAGCCTGGTCTTTCACATGGTCTATCTCGACAGCTTCGTGAATTCCGATTTGAGCCAAAGCTTCCTCGCGGCGCTGGCCGCCGATTTCGCGACCATGCGCAAGGCCGGAGTGAAAGCCGTGGTGCGCTTCGCTTACACGTCGAGCTCCACCGCGCCCTACGGCGACGCCAGCAAGACCCGGGTGCTCGGCCACATCACGCAGCTTGGACCCGTGCTCTTCGCCAACAGCGACGTCATCGCAGTCTTGCAGGCGGGCTTCATCGGCGCGTGGGGCGAGTGGTACTACACCGACACCTTTGGCGATCAGGGCAGCATCAGCGCCAGCCAGTGGACGGATCGGCAGGACGTAGTCACCGCCCTGCTGGGCGCGCTCGACCTGGGCCGTCCCATCCAACTGCGCACGCCCGCCTTCAAGCAACACTTCTACGGCACGGCGGCGCTGACTTCGTCCGAGGCATTCGCCGGCACCGACAAGGCGCGCGTCGGACATCACAACGATTGCTTCCTGGCCAGCGCCGACGACGAGGGCACGTACGCCAGCGTGACGGCGGACAAGGCGTACCTCGCCCAGGAGAACCTCTATGTCCCGCAGGGCGGGGAAACCTGCGCCACGTCGACCTACTCCAACTGGACCAACGCCCAGACCGACATGACCAACCTGCACTGGTCGTTCCTCAACATGGACTACCAACCCGACGTGCTCGCGAGCTGGGGCGCGAACATCGACATCGCCAAACGCAGGCTCGGCTATCGCCTGCGCCTGGAAACGGGCGCGTACCCCGCGCAGGCCGAGCCGGGCGGCGAATTCGACGCGCAGTTCACCATCCGCAACGACGGCTTCGCCCCGCCCTTTGCCCCGCGCGAGCTGAATCTGGTCCTGCGTGGCAGCAGCGCCACCTACGTCGCCAAGCTGCCCGACGACCCGCGGCGATTCGTGCCGGGGGCCGCGAGCACCGTGGTGCGCAAGGTGTGTCTGCCCGCGACCATGGCCGTCGGCTCGTACACGCTCTGGCTCGCGCTGCCCGACCCCACATCTACGCTCAACCCGCGGGCGGAGTATTCCATTCGCCTGGCCAACCAGGGCACCTGGGAATCCTCGACCGGGTACAACGACCTGAATCACACCCTCAGCGTCACCACCGCTGCTCCGACACCCGCGTGTGGTGCGGACGCGATCGCGGCCGTGGCGATGCCGTAGCCTGGCGGTACTCCCCGCGATGCCTTGCGCACCCGCGGGTAGGTGGCGGGTCAGTTCATGATGTGGATCGTCCCCGTCATCACGGCATGAATGGAACAGTCGTAGTACAGCGTGTCCGGTGCGTCGGCGGGCACCACGAAGGTGACGTCTCCACTCGTGGCTCCGTTGCCGGTGACCCCCGAGGTGTAGGCGTTGCTTGTTCCGGTCCCTTGCACGGAGTTGATGTAGAAGGGGTGCACCGGAGCATTGACCGCAAAAACGCAGGTGGCGCCTCGACAGAAAGTAAAGCTTGGGTTCGACGCGCCGTCGATCACGTAGGCGGTCATGCCGCTAGCGGTTACCTGCAGTGTGCCGGCGGCGTGGCAAGAGGCACCGCCAGCGCCACCCGAGCCCAGAGCTCCTCCGCCACCCGTGAGCGAGCCGCCCGCGCCGGACCGCAGGGAGCCACCCGCCCCGTTACCGGTTCCCGAGGAGCCGCTACACGCGAATCCAAGACCTCCCACCGCGACGAACAGGCAGCTTCGCGCCTGGATTCGAATTCCAAGGTGCGTTTGACTTCATGTGTTTCCCCCTGTGAGCGACCTGGCCACCCACCGATCCCGAAGCGCGCCAGCCTGACCGGGCCAACTGGCGACCGCGTGTACTTGCTTGGATAGTCGTTCGGGCCAAAAGGGTTCGCGCTCGCGTGCGTTTACATTCTGGCGGCCCCCCCCTCCGAGCCCGCCAGCGCCAGCCGGAGCTTGTTCCCGAGCTCCTCGACTTGCTTCTGCTGGGTCGGGAACAGGATCTTCATGGGCTGGCAGGAGCCATTGACACCCGCGATGGTCACGTACGAATCCGTCGGCGAGCAGCGCTGCACATCCGTGTCGAGCACGACGGTGTCCTTGCCGCCCTCGTGTTGGATAGAGACGCGGTAGCGCAAAAAGATGTCCGTGAAGTAGTCGAGGTTGTGGAATTCGTCGCTCTCGCGGAACTGATAGCCGGTGTCGAACCACAACGTCGTCACGGTGCCTAGTTGGCGATCAATCTGGGCGGGCTTGAGCCCGTTGGCTTGCAGGGTGCGCACCACGACGTCGATGTCGTTGGCGGCCTGGGTGGCCGTGAAACTGTAGGGCGTCGGGGCGTGCCCGCAGGCCACTGCGCCGAGTGTGAACATGAGGGCTGTGGCTTGGATTGGTTTCATTTCGGTCTCCTTGTTGACATGGGTTGAATTGCTGGAAGAAGGCGGCATCTCCTAGGTCAAGGCTTCGGTGAGAACGGAGGGCGCGGGCTGCGGTGCCGGTGCTGGCCGCTTGGCGAAGAAGAGGAACATGACCGGCACGAGGAAGAGCGAGAGGATGGTCGAGGAGGTCAGTCCGCCGACGACGGCGAGGGCGAGCGGACGATTGGAGGCCGAGCTGGCTTCGATACCCAGGGCGGTGGGGATGAGGCCGATGACGGTGGCGAGGCTGGTCATGGCGATGGGGATGAATCGCGTGCGGGCCGCGGCGATGACCGACTCCACCTTGTCCACACCCTCCATGAAGCGCCGGTTGGCGTCGTCGACGAGCAGGATGCCGTTCGACACCGCGATGCCAATGACCATGAGAATGCCCATGAGCGCGGTGACGGAGAAACCCTGGCCACCGGCGAGCAGCGCCAGTACGATTCCGAGCAAGGATACCGGAATGGTGAAGAGCATGACGAAGGGCAGGCGCAAGGACTTGAACTGCGACGCCATGATCATGAAGACGACCATGATGGCGAGGGCCAGGGCCAGGCCGAGGCCCGAGAAGGTCGTGCGCATCAGCTCGACTTGCCCGACGAAACGAACATCCAGATCGCGCGTGCGCGGATCGGCGTGCAGCTTCTGCTCGAGCTCCGCCGCCACGCTGCCGATGTCGCGTCCCTCGGTCTGCATGAGGACGTGCGCCGCGCGCGCCAGGTGGTTGCGCTCGATGGCGATGGGGCCGAGCGAGCGCCGGATGGTACTGTAGGCACCCAGGGTGACGGTATTGCCGCCATCGCCGATACGAACCGGGATACCGGCCAACGCGGACGGATCGTTGACGATCTGACCGTCGAGATAGGTGATGACGTAGTACGACTGTCCGTTGCTGCCGTCGATCCAGACGCTGGGCGTGTTGATATTGCCCAGGGTGGCCTCGAGCGTGGACTGCGCGGCCGAGCGCGAGGAGACGTGCACCATGCCGGCCTTCGTCCGATCCGTCTCGACGCGGATTTCGGGATAGTTCACCTGCAGCGAGGGATAGATGTCGCGAATCCCCGCGACCGTTTGCGCGACGGCGGCGATGGATTTCGATTGCTCTTCCAGGGCCTGCAGGTTTTCTCCGGTCACCTCGACGACCAGCGGAGCCAGGTAGCCATTGGAGAAGACGCTGGCCACCAACCCGCCCGGCCACTGCAGGAACTCCACGCCCGGGAAGTTGCGATTGAGGATTCCCCGCATGCGGTCCGCGATCTCGCGCTGGCCGAGTTTCCGGTGCTCCGGAGGACTCAAGGCGACGCGAATGAAGCCCATGTGGGGGCCCGCATTCGGGCTATTCATCGCGCTACGCGCGTTCTGCGGCGACCCGACGTTGGTGAGTACCATTTCGACGTCGTCGTGGGGCAGCTCGTGGGCGAGGACGGCGCCCATTTCGTTGATCTTTCGTGAGGCATCGGCTAGCGAGGTCCCGGGCGCGAGCCGTACGTAGATGCGCTCCATGGACTCGTCGATTTCGGGGAAGAAGGTACTAGGCAACTTGGTCGCCATCCAGGCGCTCGCCGTCACCAGAACCAGGGCCGCGCCAAGCACGTTGCCCCGAAAGGGCAGGACCTGGCGCAGGGTGCGGGCGTAGCCCTCGGCCACGCCGTCGATGAAGCCGGCGATGGCGGCGCGCAGTCGTCCGGGCTCGTCGTGGGTGAGGAAATACCGGCACGCCAGGGGCGTCACGCACATGCTGACGAAGTAGGAGGCAATCATGCTGACCGCCACGGTGGTGGCGAGCGGGACGAAGAGTTTCTTGGCCAGACCCACCAGCAACACGACGGGGAGAAGCACCGCCATGGTGGTCAGCGTCGAGGCGAGCACGGGCAGCGCCACGGCGTTGGTCCCTTGCAGGGCCGCCTGGTAGGCATCGAGCCCCTGGCGGCGATGGCGGTGAATCGACTCCAGCACCACGACTGCGTCGTCGACCAGCCGGCCCATGGCCAGCGTCAGTCCCCCCAGCGTGAAGGCATTGAGCGTGTGCCCCCCGGCGTAGAGCACAATGAGGGTCACGGCAAAGGAGAGTGGAATCGCTACCGAGACGATGATGGTGCCACGCACACTCTGCAGAAACAGCAGAATGACCAACGCGATGAGCACCAGCGCCTGCAGGACCTCTTTCTTGAGGCCCTCGTAGGTGGTGCGCACGAAGGTCGACTGGTCGAAGATGGGCTTCACCTCGACCCCGGGTGGCAAGTCCTTGAGCCCGTGTACGGCCGCCTTGACTGCATCCACGATCTCGAGCGTGTTGCCGCCGGGAATGCGCAGAACATTCAAGTACACGGCGTCATTACCATTGACCGCCACCGCCTGGGTTTCTGGCGAGCCGCCGTCCTCGATGCGCGCGACGTCGTGAATGAGGACGGGTTTGCCCTGGCGCAGTTTCACCATGGCGTCGCCGATGTCGCTGACCCGCTGGGCGACGGCGTTGGTGTAGACGTTGGCGTCGAAGGCCGCCGCAATCATCTCGCCCGAGGGCAGGAGCGCGTTCGATTGCGCCACCGCGGCCGCGACATCGGTGGAGGTCAGGCCGCGGGCCTGGGCACGAGCGGGATCGACGATGATGTTGATCTGTCGCTGCCGGCCGCCGTTGATGGCCGCGCTCGCCACGCCGGAAATGCCCTCCAGAATCGGCTCGATGGAGTTCAAGGCGTAGTCGTAGAGCTGGGGCCCGGAAAGCCCGCCCCCGGACACGGCGACCTGAATGACCGGGGCGTTCGACGGGTCGTATTGCAGGACGAAGGGCGGCAGAACCCCCAGCGACTTGGGCACGGCCGACATGGCGAAGGCGACCTGCTGCTGCACCAAGGTTTGCGCCGAATTGAGATCGGTGCCCCACTTCAGCCAGACGAAAACGACGCTCAGGTTGTTGCGTGAGTTGCTCTCCACGTGGTCCACTCCGGGCGTGGCGCTGACGTACTTTTCCACTCGCCAGGTGATGGTCTTTTCCACGTCCTTGGGGCCAAGGCCCGGCGCCAGCGTGCCCACTACCAGCACCGGCGGCGTCAGCTCGGGGAAGGTGTCGACGCTCATGCGCGGAGTGACGACGAAGGCGAAGACCACGAGCCCGATGCAGATCATCAGGATGGCGATGGGGTTGCGCAGTGCCAGACTCGTCATTCGACGCCCCCCTTCGTCTCCGTGGGGCGTGCCGGCGCGGCCAGCTCGACCTTCACCTGAAGATGGTCACCCTCTTTGAGGAGGGCGCGCCCCTCGGTGATGACCAGCGCGCCCTCGGCGAGAGATGGTTCCAAGAAGAGGTTGCCCGCTTTTTCGCCGAGGACATTGACGATGACCCTGCGCGACCGTTCGTTCTCGGCCAGGAAGAGCGTGGCCTTTCCGCCCTTGACGGCGCCGGCGGCGAGGGGGATCTCGACGGCCGGCACAGGCGCAGCGGCGGCCACGCTGATTTCTGCGGTGGTGCCGACGGGCAGCGTGCGGCCTGGATCGGGCAGGTCGACCTCGAAGTGCACGGTGCGCGTCGACTCGTCGGCCGCGGGCGAGCGACGTGCGACGGTTCCCACCAAACGGCGTCCAGTGGCCAGGGCGCGGATGGTTACCCGGACCCCGGGCTTGACCAAGTCGAAATCCTCCTCGGGGACGTCCGCGTCGACGCGTACCGTGGTGCGGTCGATGACCGCCGCGATGGATTGGCCGGGATGCACGTAGGCGCCGGGATCCATGGTGCGGTCCGAGACCTCGCCATCGAACGGCGAGCGCAACACGCAGTCGCTGACCTCCAGGGTGGCGCGCTCCAGGCTCGCCCGGGTCGAGAGCAGCTCGGCTTGCTTGCTGGCGCTCTCGGCCTGTTTCTTCTCGATCTCGTTGGCCGAGGCGAAGCCGCCGTGCTCGAGCTCGGCGACCCGCGCCGCCTCGTGCGCCAGCGCCTGTTGCTGGGCGGCGAGGGCGCGCGCCTGCATCGAGACGGCCTGGCTGGTCGCCGAGGCATTGCGGCAGTCGAGCGTGCCGATGACCTGGCCGCGCCGGACGCGGTCGCCGGGGCGAACCAGCACCGTGCCCACGTACGCGGAAATGAGCTGCGGCCCGATCTTCGCCTCGACCCAGGGCAAGAGCGTGCCCACGTACTGCCGCGCCGGCGTGTACAGCGCTCGCCGTGCCTCGACGGCGGTGACCCCCACGGGCAGGGAAACCAACGCCACCCGGTTGACGTTCGCCGTGGCGCGCGCGACCAGGAGAAAGCCCAAGAGCAGGACGAGGGCGACGCCGCTGGCGATCACGAGCGGAATGCGGCGGCGCGAGCGGTCGGCGGTCGTGACTGGCGCCGCGGGTTTTGCGGGGGCGGCTTTCTCTGTGGCCGAGCTTTTCATGAATCCTCCGCCAGCAACTTGCCGAGCACGGCGCGGGCGCGCGACAGCTCGAATTGTCCGCCGGCGAGCTGGATCTCAGCGTCGGTGCGCAAGTACTCCGCGTCCGCCAGCTCCAGCGCGGTCCCCAGGCCCGCCTTCCAGCGCGCCTCGGCCTGCGCGTAGTTTGCTTGCGCCGCCTCGACGGAGCGTTGCAGCCCGACGAGTGCGTCGTGCGCCACCTGCGTCGTGAGATAGGCCCGCTGGATCGCGGATACTTCCTGCTGGGCCGCGGTCGCGATGTCGCTTTGGAAAGCCTGCTCGCGCATGGCAGAGGCGCGCCCACGCGCCGCGATGACCGGGTCGTAGAGCGGCCAGCGTACAACCAGACCCAGGTCCCAGTTGGGCACATCCGGCACGTAGCCGGCGTACGTCGCGCCCGAGCCAGCGTTGGGCACGGCCCCGCCCGCCCGCCCGGAAAACGTGCCGGTGAGGAGCAACTCGGGGCGCGCCTCGGCGACGATAGCGCGGGTCACCGCTTGCTGCGCAAGGAGGCGGGCGCGCGCCTCGAGCAGCAAGGGATCGCGGGTAGCGATGGCGGCGATGGCCTGATCGAGCGGGGGCAGCGGAGGGATGTCCGCCAGCTCCTCCTTGGCGTCGAGCCTCCGATCGGGAACCCCGACCGCCGCGGCGAGCACGACCTCGGCGCTGGCCAGGCCGCCCTCGGCCCGCATGCGGTTGACCTCGAAGCGCGCCAGATCGGCGGCGGCCCGAGTGCGTTCGATGGGCGCGAAGAGCCCACTCTTGACGCCCGCCTCGGCCATGTCGCTGTGGACGCGGGTTCGTTCGTACGCATCCCTCGCCGCGCGCAGCACCGCCTTGGCGCCTCGAACCGCGAAGTAGGATTCCTTGACGACCAGCCGGATGCCTAGACGCTCTGCCTCGGCGTGGTAGCGCTCGCTCTCGACCGCGGCGTCAGCCGCGGCGCTTTGCGCGCCGATACGACCGAAATCGTACAGCTCCTGCGTGAGCGAGACGGCGGCGAGCGTCGATGCCGACGGCCTCCAGGCGGCGCCGTTGCTGTCGATGACCTTGGTCGCGCCAATTCGCGGCAAGGCGACCTCGGGGGTACCAAGAAAGGCGGCTGTCGTATTGTTCGCCGTTCCTTCGAACAGCTCGGCCGCGGCGCCAACGCTCGGCAGCCAACGGGCCCGCGGAATGCGCGCATCGGCCCGTGCCGCTCGCACGCGATCGAGGGCGGCGCGCAGGGAAGGTTGGTTGGCCTGCGCGTAGGCGAGCGCCTCGTCGAGACCCACGGCCCTGGGAGTCTCGCGCGTCCACAACGGTGTTTCGCTGGCCGGGCGTGTCGCGCCCTCGGCTAGCGCAGATGGCTCGCCGACGAGCAAGCAGGCCAGCAGGAACGCGCTGCGCGACAAGACATGCAAGGCATCTTGTTTCCCTGACTTCCTAGGTTTGGATATTGCTGCTCGCACACCCAGGCCTGTAGCACCCGCCGTACCAAGCCGGACGGGCCGATATCTCGGGAAGATCGTCGGTGAGTTAACCGCACAGTCGGGCGCAATTCCCGAGACTTCGGGAAGAACTCCCAAAACGGGACAGGAGCCCGATGGTATGGCTGGCCGACAAGCCCAGCTCGTTGCCAGGCGCGTATCTTGCTTGAGGCTCCGGTAGGGCTATGCTTTTCGCGACGCGAGAACTGTTCTTCCCGCCTGTGACGATGTCGGTCACCGTTCGAAAAGTCGACGGCCGAGGCGGCGGGACCACTCGTGGACGCATGAAAACGACTCCCATCATCTGGCTGATGTTGTTGGCGCTCATGGCGATTGGAGCACTCGCCTACCTCGACGCGGATCGAGAATCGGCGGCCGCGCTCGCCGACTTCGCCCAGGAGCAAGCCACGCTGGCCCAAAGCCTCGCCGCCGACCTGAGCGCCCGGTTGGCGGCGGCCCACCACGACGCGCTCGCGGTGGCGCAAAGTCACGCCGCGGGACAGGCGCCGCTGCCCGCCATCGTGGAACGGTATCTGTCCGTCGTGGCTCGCCCGCAAGGAACGGAGGCAGCCCCGGCGCCCTCGGCCAGCGACCGGGCCGTACGATTGTCGTTTCCCGCGCAAGACGGCGCGGCCATCGACCTCACCGTCGCGCTGTCGAGCCTGCTTTCCGACCTCAAGACCACCGAGCGGCCCAACCGCGTGATGTTGCTGCTCCGGCCACCCGCCGCGGAGAGCTTCCGTACCACCGACGGTCGCCTGCTCGAGGCTCGGGAAATCCTTTCCGCGCTCGACGCTGGCCGCAGTTTCCTACGGCTGTCGCCCGCCGAGGCGGGGCGCCTCGGCCTGCCGGCGCGCACCGCGCTCGCGGGACTGGCGCGCATCGACGCGGGTGCCGCCGGACCGTGGGGAATCGCCGCGGTGGCCAGCGCAGAGCGCGAGCGCGATCGCGAGCGTTGGGCGCACTGGCGCCTGATCTTGAGCGTCGTGACCGCCAGTGGGCTCGTCCTCACCTTCGGCGGGCTGGCCATGCGCAATCAGCGCAAGGAGTTACTCTTGCAGCACCAGTTGGCCCTCGCCGATCTCAGCCGCCAGCGTGACGAGCGGCTGGAACGCGCGGGGCGGGCCGCGACCATGGGCGCTCTGGCCGTGGGGGTAGCGCACGAGATCTCGACCCCGCTTGGCATCATCGCTGGCCGGGCCGAACAACTCGTCCCCAAGGTTTCCTCCGACGAGCGCGCGGCCGGCTCTGTTCGCATCATTCTCGAACAGATCGACCGCATTCATCGGGTGATTCGCGGTCTACTCGGCCTCGCGCGCGGCGATCGGCCGACGGCCGAGCCCATCGAGCCCGCAGCCCTGGTCCGGGATGCGATGTCGCTGGTCGAGCATCGTTTCCAGAAGGCGGACGTGCCGCTCGTCGCCGAAATCGCGCCCACACTTCCGACCATTTACGGCGATCCACGCCTACTGGAACACGCGCTGGTCAACCTGCTCCTCAATGCCTGCGATGCGTGCGCATTGGGCGGCGAGGTCAAGGTGACGGCGCTGGCCGACGATGCCGGCCGGAATCTGACCATCAGCGTGGTCGATGACGGCCCCGGGATCTCGCAACAGGATGCAGGGCGCGTGCTCGAACCATTCTTCTCGACCAAGCAGAGCGGCCGCGGGACTGGGCTTGGTCTGCCGATCGTACAGGAGATTGTGGCCAGCCATCGCGGGTCGCTCTCCCTCGAATCGGTTACGCCCCATGGCACGCGCGCCACTATTAGCATCCCCGCCACCGAGGAATCCCCCCATGCCTGACAGTAAGCCTCGCATTCTTGTCGTTGACGACAACCTCGAAATGGCCAGGACTCTGGCGGAAGGGTTGTGCGATCACGGCTTCGAGGCGCAGGCCGTCGGTTCGGGGACGCTGGCCGCGGACCATCTCAAGACCGATCACATCGACGCCCTGGTCACCGACCTGCGCATGCCGAAGATCGATGGCCTCGACCTCCTGTCGCTGTCGCGCAGCCTGGCCCCCGAGCGCCCGGTCATCGTGATGACCGCCTTCAGCGCCATCGACACCGCCGTCGAATCCATCCGGCAGGGCGCCTACCACTACCTGACCAAGCCCTTCAAGGCCGAGGAGCTGGTGCTCTTCCTCAAGCGAGCGCTCGACGAATCCCAGGTCCGGCGCGAGGCCGCCGCGCTCAAGAAGACCCTGCATGATCGCTTCTCGACCGAGCGCATCCTGGGCAACAGCGCCGCCATGCGGAACGTGCGCGAGATTGTCACCCGGGTCGCCCGGGTGCCTGTCCCCGTGTTGATTCTGGGCGAGACGGGTACGGGCAAGAGCCTGGTCGCGCAGGCCATCCACGCCGAAAGCCAGCGCGCCACTCGTCCGCTGGTAGTCGTCAATTGCGCGGCCCTGCCCGAATCGTTGCTCGAGAGCGAGCTCTTCGGGTACGTCAAAGGCTCCTTCACCGGCGCGGCGGCGGATCGGCCGGGGTTGTTTCGCGAGGCGAACAGCGGCACTCTGTTTCTCGACGAGATCGGCGAGATGGCGCCGGGGTTGCAAGCCAAGCTGCTGCGTGTCATCGAGCAGGGAAGCATCCGACCGGTGGGTTCGACCAAGGAAGAGCAAGTCGATGTCCGCCTGGTTGCTGCCACGCACCGAAATCTGCGCGACGCGGTCAAGGCCGGCGAATTCCGCGAGGACCTGCTCTACCGCCTGGACGTGATTTCCATCAGCATGCCAGCGCTGCGCGAGCGCCGCGACGACTTGCCCGAGCTCATCGCCTACTTCCTCAAGCAGGCAAGGGCCAAGTACCCCGGCGCGCTTCCCGAGACCTTGTCCCGCGAGGCGCTCGACTGCTTGCTGGCCTACGACTGGCCCGGCAACCTACGCGAGCTGGCCCATGTGCTGGAAAAGGTGGTCTTGCTCGGGCGCGCAGCCGTGGTGATGCCGGAGGACGTGCCCGAGTCCATCCGGCACCCGGAGCGCCTGGCCCTGCCGGAGTTCCAGGGAGAGATTTTGCCCATCCGGGATCTGCAGCGTCGCTACGCCACCTGGGCTTTGGCCCAGCTCGGCGGCCACAAGGGCAAGGCCGCCGAGAAACTGGGCATCGACGCCAAGACCTTGTGGAAATGGCTCAACGAAGGCGGCAGCGACTCGTAATTAGAAAATGTGACGGCGGAAAATGGCTTCGGTAGTTTAGTGTGCGGGCAGGAAGTGGATGCTGGCCAGGTTGACCGGGGTACCCTCGATCGCGACGGCGTGTTGGGGGTCGAGCGCGAGGCTGTGATGGCAACCAAGCTGCGTCTGCCGTTCGAAATCCAGAGACACCAGCTTGGTCTCTCCCGGCGCTAGCGAAAGCGAGCCGGATTCCTGGGGGTGCATCACCACGTCATCAGTCTTGCTATCCGCCGCGAGCTGGAAGCCGTCCAGGGAAAGCACCGCGACGTGGTTCGACTCATTTTTCACTTGCAGGTTCACGCCGACATGAAGCTCATCGTCATTAGTGGTGGTGGGGTATTCCTCGGTACTACGGTTGACATAACACTGTTCACCGGCAATGGTGATCTGGACCCCCTCCTTGGAGAGTGCCGGTCCAGAGGTTTGGTAGGGCGCCGCGTACCCGCAGGAAGCAGTGGATACCGCGGCGACCAGGGAAAAGACGCAAAGTGTGCTGTTGTTCATGATGACCCTCTCATAGGTCGGCAAGCAGCAACCTACATGCCAACCCCGAGCCGCGAGCTTTGGGCGAGGTTAGGCACGCGACAGGACACGGAATCGGGAGATTTTCCCGGCCGCTCGGGAATTCGTCCCACAATCCCAGGTTCGCGACTGTCTTTCGCCCTGCAACGAATCAAGACATTCCGGCCTCTCGCCCCGGCAAAGGCAACACGCCCGAATTCGCCGAAGGAATCATGCCTGTCCAAACCAGATGAGACAACCTATAGACGCCGAGCTCGCACATGACCGGCGTCACCGTCACGTCACTGGCCGCGGATGGGGTTCTTGCGATGAACAGAAATCGGACGCATTTCCGGATTTGATCGGGAGAGGATCCCGAATCCAACAGGAGCTGGCCACGGATCGCGAGGCTGCACGATCTTGCCGTGTTGGCACGCTGAATGCCTTTCTCGCAAGGTAATGGACTCTTGATTGAGGTTTCCGCCATGCGACTAACGCCCGCACCTGCCGCTTTCTTTGCGCTGTCGGCCTGCGCGACGGTGCCGTCCGGTCAAGCGGGGGTTCTGCTCGGTACTTCCGGCGTCGCACCGGAGGCGCTGGGGGAGGGCGTACATTTCATCGGTCCGCTGGCCGAGGTCGAAACCTACGATCTACGCGCGCAAGAGGAGAGCGAGGACCTCGCTGCACTCTCAGCGGACGGCGTGATGCTGGAGGCACACGCCTCCGTCATGACCTTCCATCCGGTGCCAGCGGAGGTAGAGGCCTTGGCGCGCGAGATCGGTCCGGATTACTACCAGATGCTCGTCAGGCCCGAGGTTCGCTCCGCCTTGCGCGGGGTCCTGGCGGCGTTTCCCGCGGATGCGCTGGACACGCCCGGCATCAGTCGAGCCGAGCGAGAGGTCACGGAAGCCACCGCGCAGCGACTGCGGCCATATCATATCGTATTCGACTCAATCAGCCTGCGTACGCTCCGAATTGCACCGACGTCTGCGGGCTACCAGGCGATTCTTGCAACCGGGGTCAAAGAGCAGGAAGCGATTGCCGCCCGGCAGCTACCAGAGCTGGCCCGGCGGGAAGCCGAGGCGCGCCGGGCCGCGGCCCGCGGCATTGCCGAGGCACACGCGCTCATCGCGCCCACGATTTCACCGGAAATCCTGCACGACGCTGCCAACCGAGCCTGGTCCAGGCTTCTCACTGCGGCTTCGACGCATGTCGAGGTCCGCCCGCACGCACAACCCTATGTCTTGGAGGTTCAACCATGAACGCATACCGACTGATATGGAAACCCTGGCAGGGTTTCCATTCCTTCCCGCGATGGTCCGCGCCGAGCCAAGCTCGGCGGCTCCCCACACGACTGACTTTGGCGGGAAGGTGGCTCTTTGTGCTCGGGACAATGGGCGCAGCTGGGGGCTGCGCGACGACCGTGGGCCCCGGGCGCGTGGGAGTCTTGTGGCGCGCCTCGAATGGCACGCAATCCAATGCCTACGGGGAGGGCCTCTACTACATCGCGCCGTGGAACGATCTCTACGTGTACGACCTCCGGTCCATGAGTCATGACGAGGTGCTTGACGTCATCGCGGTCAATGGTCTCGGTATCAAGCTCGACGCCTCGGTCAGGTACCATCTCAACCCGGTTGAAGTGGTGCCTCTGCAAAAGCAGATCGGCCCCGACTACTATCGGACGGTGCTCGAGCCGGTCTTGCGGTCGGAGGCTCGCCGCGTTTTTGGGCGCTACACGCCCGAGGAAATCTATTCGACCAAGCGCGACCTCATCGAGCGTGAGATCCGCGAGGGCTTGCGTTCGAAGATCGAAGGCAAGCACATTGCGCTGGAGGCGGTCCTCATTCGCAACATCGAGCTCCCGGACGCGATTCGCCATGCCATCGACCAGAAGCTGGCGGCCGAGCAAGACGTCTTGAAGATGAAGTACGTCATCGAGGTGGCCAAGTCCGTGGCCGAGCAGCGACGGATAGAGGCCCAGGGCGTTGCCGACTACAACCAAATTGTTTCCGCCAGCCTGACCTCGCCGATGCTGGAGTTCGACCGTATCCAGGAGCTCAACCGCCTGGCGGCGTCCAACAATTCCAAGACGGTCGTGATCGGACCGGGCGCCGGCGGCACGCCCGTGCTCCTGTCGACACCCACTGCGGCCGCGCGTTAGCGGGCCGCCTTCGTAGGGGAAAAAGCACTCTTGGAGAAACCCATGACACCCTTCGGTCGCCAGATGTCTTCGCTGGTTCTCATTTCGGCCGGGGCTGCCTATGGTTTGATGGGGAGGGCTAAGGCAGCGGATCCCAAGTTCCCCGTCCCTTCGCACCCGAACGTCGACGGCAGGTTTGCGCGCTACCTCGAGTCGCCCGACGGTAGCGTCGACGGCGTCGTGCTGGAAAATGGCGCGGTTGCGCGGTTTCCGCCTCATCCACGAGCTGATGAACACCCTCCGCTTCGGCCCGGGGATAGGGTTCGCGTCGAGGGCGATGTGGTGAGCGGCGTGCGAGGACCGTATCTGGTCCACGCGCTAGTAACGAGAGGTAGCCTCCCGATTGCGCCCGGTGCAATTACGCCCCCACCACCTACGAAACCTGAGACGTCTGACGCTCGCTCGCAGCGTGGTGGAAAACGTGTTTCCACCGGGGCCAAGGCATCTCGTGTGGCCAGCGTCCAGCCCGTGCCGGGTACGTCGAAGGTTCGAGACCAATCAGCAGGTCGCCAAGGCCAGGTAGCCAACATCCTCTTCGTGCAGAGCCCACGGGCTCGCGCCCGACGGCAAGGGCACCTTGAAACCTTGGAGTCGCAAACAAGAAACGTGACCACGGGAACGGGTCAACGCAACAGGAATTCGCAATGGAGTCGAACGCAAGAGACTGCGGGGCCATGACGGCGTCGCGAAACACTGGCGTGTCACATGGCTCAGCGCGAAGGATTCGCGACGTCAACAGGAGGGATACGCGATGAGGCAGTCGGCACCACCTTCGTTGAAGGCCAGTCGCTCCAAACAATCGAAGGAGTTGTCTCCCGCCCAAGTACATGGACGATTGCTGGTGGCGGATGATGATCCTGTCTTTCGCCAGCTCCTGGCCTCGGCGCTACGGGCCGCCGCATATGAAGTAGTCGAAGTCTCCAATGGGGCTGACCTCTTCGAGGTTCTGGACAGGTCACTGACTGCGGAAGCTGGAATCGGTTCCTTCGACCTGGTCCTGTCGGATGTCCTAATGCCAGGCTGGACCGGGCTCGAAGTGTTGGCCAACCTTGGCCATGGCCGGTCACTACCACCGGTCATCTTGATCACCGCCTTTGCTGACAACGAGCTATGCCGTCGAGCCAAGAGCGCCGGGGCTCTGACCGTTTTTCGAAAACCCCTCGATGTGGACGACTTGTGCCTGTTCGTCCGCAGATTCCTGCAACTCCGGACCAACTGAGGCTCTCCCAGGCAACGTGTGAAGTAGATGAAAGGGATAGAAGTGACGCGCGGTGTCTAGGGAGAGTCAAGTGAGGCCGTCGACCGGCGCGCTGGTTCTGATAGAAGCGCCCTCGAACGCCGCAGGATTTCCACCGCTGAGGCGTCATCGGCGCTCCTAACCGACAGATCGTAGTAGCCACCGTAGACCTCGGCCGCCCAAAGGGTCGCGCCAGGAACGAGAAATGGATCCTCCCTCGACTCTTTGCCGACCAACCGCCCGGACGCTACCAGCGCGGCGTGGCAACGATTGACCCGTTCGAGCCACGGCACGGACATGCCTGGCGTCGCGCGTAGCCTGATAACAGCCCCCCTATCACTATACTCAACCTTTCCCAATGGGCCATCGTCAAAGAGCGGCGCAACGCGCGCGATGTCCTCCCGATATGCGAGAAGTCCCAATGCCCGCTCCTTGGCGGGCATTCCCGTGCAAACGTCGTCTGCGATAGCGGCGTATTGAGCGGCTGAAGGTATGGTTGCGTCTGCTCCTACCGCGCGACTTACCGCACAGCCAACGAGCAAGACCGCAAACCCGGCACAACAAAGAACAATTGGGAGCAGTCTCCTAGTCAGGATCATGACGAGGCCTCCTTGCCGTTGAGCGCCGGCAATGAGTCTTGACGGCTGGCGCCGTACGGACTCGCGTAATGCGAGTAATGGCGTATGGACAGGTTGACGAGCAAACTCTGTGCCAGGGTGACCGCCAGATGTGCTGTCCCTCGTGGAGCGGGGTCGATGCAGAAACGGGACGGATTCCCAAATCGATCGGGAAATTCTCCTTTCACCTGCCTCACAAGTAGGGGTGCCTACGCGGTTGTTGGTGGAACAGCTTATCAATGGAACATCTCCTGCCTTCTTTGGTGAGGAGTCCAGCGTTAAGCGAATCGCCACCACCGCGAAACCGGGACGACGCTAGCCTGGTCCAGGCTATCGACGGCCTCGTGGGGATTGCTCGTAGAATGGCGGAGCGCGTCGGGGACCGCCCATGTTCATCCGGTAACCCCGCAGAGGGGCTGGCTCGGAATGGTAGTG
>Ga0182021_10003778_pt1 | contig 17777 bp, 16 predicted proteins | sample 612E3MmetaG_FD_120493 | JGI IMG/M metagenome (GOLD analysis project Ga0182021, IMG submission 120493) | Permafrost microbial communities from Stordalen Mire, Sweden - 612E3M metaG (Illumina Assembly) | ecosystem: Environmental > Terrestrial > Soil > Wetlands > Permafrost | place: Sweden... | reverse complement strand
GGCTCTTCTGACTTGAGCGTGGGGTCATAGTCGGAGTCCGCCGCCGATGAGGAGCATTCTGAGGCGGTAGTTGTCGGGGTCGCGGAAGCCTCTGGCGACGCGGCGGGCGAGTTCGATCAGGCCGTTGACGGCTTCGGTCCCACCGTTGTTGGCGCCGCCGGTGGTGAAGTAGCCCAGGAACGCGTCTCGCCATTGGTTCAGGGTCCGGCCGAGGCGGGCGATCTCGGGGATCGGGCAGCTGGGGAACGCGGCGAGGATCTTCTCCGCGATCCGTCGCCCGTCGGCGTGGCTGGTCTGGTGATAGACCGATCGGAGTTGTTGGGCGCAGCGGTAGGCGACTTCGACCTCGACGTGGCGCTCGTCAGCAACGAAGGCTGACGTGAGACGGGCGTGTTGTCGGTCGGTGAGGTGCTCGACGCCGGCGCGCAGGATGTTGCGGATCCGGTAGAGCGGGTCGGTCTTGCGGCCGCGGTGGCCGTGGATGTCTTGTTGGACCCGGCGCCGGACTTCGTCGACGGCGGCCGTGCCGAGTTTGACGATGTGGAACGCGTCGAGGACCGCGACCGCGTCTTGGAGCTGGTCGTCGATGGCGTTCTTGTAGCCGTGGAACGGGTCCAGGGTGGCGACCTTGACGGTGCTGCGGAACGTGTCGCCGCGGGCGTGGAGCCAGGTCTTGTAGGCCTCCCCGGACCGGCCCGGGACCAGGTCCAACAGCCTCGCGTGGAGGTGTCCGTCCTTGTCACGGGTCAGGTCGACCATCCCAGTGAACTCTTTCGGGCCGCGTCCGCCTTGGTCGACGGGCTTGGTCGAGACGTGATGCCAGACATGTTCGTCGACCCCTAACGTGGTGACCCCAGCGAAGCGGTCCTCGTCAGCGGCAGCCGTCTCGAGGACGGGCCGCACGGAGTTCCACAACGTCTTCCAGGAACAGCCGAGCTGGCGCGACAGGCCCTGCACCGACGCGTTCTCGCGGCGCATCTGCCCGATCGCCCACCGCGTCGCACGGCGCGTCAACAACCCCCTCGGCGGCGCTACGTGCGGGTCCTGCTCGGTGAACGAGGTCACCGGACACGACGGCTCCGGACACCGGAAGCGTCGTTTCCGCCACCACAACCTGACCGGAGCCGTGAAGCACGGGGCGTCGATCAGCTCCACCGTTTGCCGACCGTGAGCATGGGCCACCACCCCGCAGACCGGGCAGCCCACTACTCCCGCAGGCCCAGACTCGACGCGGACCCGAAGCCCCGTCTCGTTGCGCTCGACACCGGTCACGTGCAATCCGGGAAGCCCGACGAGAACGTCGCAACGCTGGCAGTAGCCGTCGTCGACACGGCAACAGGACGTAAGATCGGGCATCGAGGTCCTCGGAATCAGGTGGTGTGGTAACCCCGATTCTTGAGGACCTCGACCTGTGCCACCTGCACCAACACGCCCACGCCGGCGCCGCGCTCACCCCACGCTCAAGTCAGAAGAGCCGGGAAGGTCGGGCGACCTTTGCCACGATCTCGACAAGGTTTCCATCCGGGTCACAACAGCGCGTTCCTGTTGCTGCTGCTGTTGTGGGGCGGCTGGACTATCGGGGCGCCGACAGAGGTCAGATGCGCGAAGGCTCTGTCGACGTCGTCGGTCCAGACGACCAGCGCCATGTTGGGGCTTCCGGGCGATTCATCGACCCCGTGGGCGGTCTTGCCAGCTTCCACGGTGCCCAGCCCGAGGGTGAACCCGCCCAACGCTAGTTCGACGTGCTCGGGCGTTCCTTCTTGGAGGTGCGGAAAGGTCTCCTCGAATCCGAGCAGGTCGCGGTAGAAGGCGAGTCCGGCTTCGCTGTCGGCCGTGTACTGATTGACGAGTGCGGTGGCGAACATGCCCCGCAACGCAAGTGTGGACGGATCGGCCCGTCCCACATCGCACTGGCTGAATCATCTCCTCGCTGCGGCATTTAGAAGGGAGCGTTTGAGGGCAGGGCGTTGCCGGGAGAAGCGAGACAATGCCTAGGGAAGTCCGGAGCTCAACGGCGTCCGACCTACGTGGCTACGAGCGTTAGGCCGGGTCGCAACTATTAGCGCCCATGCTCCTTCTCAAGCAATTGCAGCATGTACTCGGCCACGCTGCAGGCCTCTCTGACCACGAGGAGCGCTAGATCCTCGCTGACGCCAGTGGGCAGAGTCCGTCCATGACCAGTTCCTTGAAGGTTCCTGAGTTCGTTCACGTTCTCGGCGATCGTCCAGGACGACTGGTGGATGGCCCGGATTTGTTTGTAGCCTAAGAGAGACTGGTCGACCTTGTCGGGCAAGATGCCGAGGCGTTCGCGTGCGATGTACCAGATCGCGTTGAAATCCATGCCTTTCGCAACAGGCATGCCTAGTTCTTCCAACACAAACTTCGCGACAGCCTCGAGAAGGTCCTTTGCGGTTCCGATGGCCAGCGCAGGATCCGCGCCGCTGCCTCGAAGTCGCTCCAATGTCTCATCTAGAGCGGCGCGTCCCCCGGTCTCCAGGTCGGCTCCGGTCACGGTTCTCAGTTGTCCGTCGTCGGTCAGCTTCCATCCCGATCGGGACAGAGCTGCCTTGAGACGGACTTCATCTTCGGACCGTTCTGCCGCGGGCAGACCAATCAATCCGGCATGCCGCAGCGCGGACAGCAGACCGTCGAGCAGCTTCTGCCCTCCCCCGTACCGCGACGAACGCGTGAAGGCGCTCATGACCCTATGTTCTTTGTTGGGACCCGTCGCTTGAGGGTCGTACTGATAGTCATCGTTCAGCCCGGCCCCGATAAGAACTCGGGTGATGACGGAGTGCGTGGGACCATCTCCGCCGTGGAAGAAGGCGCTACGGCTGCGGCGATGTCGTCTGAAATCGGGCCAGATGTCACGGTATCGATGCTATACACCGCCTAGCCGACTGTGTGACGAGAGCTGCTGGTATTGCGCTTGAGTGGACACCACGATTTGCTGTGGGCAAGTCAGCCATCCGCGTGGCGGGCGAACATTGAGCTGCCCGGTGACCCCTCGCGCCGCTGCAGGACGTTCGTCAGCGTTCGTGCCGTGGGGACACAGACGTGGCCAGAGGGGTGGCCTCCATGATCGACGACAGCCGGATCCTTCGGCTGCGCGAGGAGGGTCACGCAGGCAGACCCCAACCACGGCAGAACGGGACGTTTGGGAGAAGTCCAGCCTCATCCTGCTCGAACCCCTCGCATGACATGGAACTCGCGGCGCGTTACCCATCCGGATGGAGAGTCGGCTTCGGGCGATACGAACGAGGATGGATGCCACGGCGGACTGACCGACCATGACTGCGCCGGTCGCGGACGTTCCGCGGCCGAGCCGCGGGTCAGCTCATCGCCTAGAGGCCCTCGGCCAGGTCTGCGCACGGACACACGGATATGCTCCCGTGCATGGCGTCCAATCCCCTGTACCGAACAGCAGCGAACTTGAGTTCAGCAATTGTCGCGATCATTCTCAGTGTCCTGGGTCTCGCGATGCTCCTTGTTGCTCAGTGGGTAGTACCTGCTACGTGGCTTGGCGGTTCAGCGTTCGTCGCCCAACTCGGCGGACTCCTTCTGGCCACTGGCATTGTGACGGTTGGCTGGGAGATGCTTGGTAGGCGTCACTTCGCCCGTGAGCTGATGGATATGGCTGGTTTTAGTCACGACCTACAACGTTCCGGAGTTGTGCGCATAGACACCCAGTATTTAGACACGGCAATATGGAACGAGTTATTCGAGAATGTCACCAAGCTCGACGTATTGGTCGCCTATGCGGCTACCTGGCGCAACTCGCACCGAAAGGATCTTGAGCGGGTCGCGGCTAAGCCTGGCTCTCGAATCCGTGTCTACCTCCCGGATCCGAATGATGACCTCACGTTGAGAACCCTCGCGCATCGCTTCAACACGACACCGGAGGCGCTGCGGTCGAAGATCGAGGAAGCGGCGAAGGACTTTGCTTCACTCGGAAGGGACGGCGGGGGGACGGTGGAGGTGTGGTATCGGGCCGGCGACCTGCTGTTCAGCTGCTACCGCTTCGACACCCGGGCCGTGATCACGCTGTACAGCCACACGCGAGAACGTCTGACCTCCGTGCCAACCTTTGTGACGAAGGAGGGCGATCTGTATGCATTCGTCCGCAGCGAGCTCGATGCCATCGAGAGCGGTGCTAGGCGCTACCAGCCCGTCACAGAGAAGGATTGAGCCCAACATGCTCCTCGAGACGACCCACCATGACCTCACGGCAGAGCAGTTCGAGTACTTCACAGCGGTCCCGCAGGTGGCCTGGGACATCGAGACCACGGGTCTCAACTGGAGGGTTGACTCGATCGGCACCTGTCAACTCACAGACGGGTCAAGGACGGTGATCGTCCAAGTTGACGGACGTCGCCCGGAGCGGCTCGCCGCGCTGGTGGAGAGTGGGGTCCAGAAGGTGTTCCACCACGCCATGTTCGACCTGCGTTTCATGGCCCGTGGCTGGGGAGTCGTGCCCGCCGAGATCGCCTGCACCAAGATCGCGGCGAAGATCCTGAACCCGAACGCGGCGCCGGAGTCAAGGAGCCTGAAGTCTCTACTACGCGAGAAACTGGGAATGTCGATATCCAAGGACCAGCAGCGATCCGATTGGCTGCGAGAAGAGCTCTCGGCTGACCAACTCCGGTACGCCGCAATAGACGTTGCATACCTATCAAGACTGCTGGAGCGACTGTTGGACGAACTCCGGGAGCAGGGAACGCTTGAGCTGGCTCTGATGTCCTTCGAGTACATACCGACGCGCGTCCAACTTGACCTTTGCGGCGCGGAAGATGTCTTCACATACTGACTACCCGGTGCGCCGGTTAAAGGATCACCTAATTCCCACGAAAGGCCACCTGCGCGAGTGCCGACCAGGTGGCCTCTGGGATGTTGGCGTCCCACGTGTACCACTTGTCGTGAATCATGGCGAGGTCATGTATGACTGCTTGCGCATCTGGGTTAAGCGGCTCACCGAGCTTCAGCTTCGTGAAGACACTCCTTAGGAACCCCGCGAGAAGGTCTGCCGCCTGCACCAGGGGCTCATTTGCTGAGTCGGCCATGCGCAGCCCCGTGACGGTTGGCATAGCCAAGTACATCAGCGAATCCTCAACCTGATAGACGCCCGTGCCGTCGGCATCACGAAAATACCCCCTCATCGTCTCGAATAGTGCGTCGAACCGAACGAGCTCGTCGTGCACGATCTCGACGTCGAGGGCGTTCAGGCGCAAGAACCCCTCTAGCCTCTGGAGGAGCGCGAAGAGTGTGTGCCCGGTTGTCGTTCGGAGCCAGACGTCTACCGCGAACTCGCGCTGGATGTCTGCGATCCCCTTCGCCGTGACGTCAGCCAGGACGGCGGCAGCATCGGTCGCGCCCAAAGCGGCGGAGCGCTCGCGCAGCCGATCGGCCATCCCACGAACATCGCCGGCTGGTGGTTCGGTTCCCCCGCGCACAGCCAGCCGGCGAACTCGCCAAGGATCGATTGTTCGCTAAGTACCATTTCTGCCAGCTCCTTCTTCACCCTGAAGGCGCTGGTGAATCCAGTCATTAGGTTGGTGTTGTACTCAGGATCGAAGAAGGTCTCGATGATCTTCGCCGCAGTTTGATAATCTTTGTCCGCGACAAGGAAGAATGGCACGGACGCGTTCTGGCGGAAGAATTCGAACATGGCCCTGAAGATTGCGGCACCGTTGGCCCGCTTGCCGATCTTCGACCACTTGAGCTCGCCCCCCTGGATTCTGTGTCTTTCGCGGATTCCATCGAGCGCCGAGATCAGGGCGTTTTCCACGCCGCGAGGAACCAGCCAGCCAGCGTAGGTGAAGACTGGTTGATCTGGGTCGGCCCAGTTGACGCCGGTATTGCCACTTTCATCGCAATAGAAGGTCGCTGCTCCCACCGACGTCATCTCCGCCACCCCCAAACCGTCGCTAGTTGTGCTGCTCACAGGTGACGCACTGCGCCGACAGAACGATGCCACACTCCTGGATAGACCTGCCAGGAAGTTGTTGCACAGGGTGCTGCGGGTCATGGGTCGTCTTGCCGTTGTCAGCCGGACTCGCCCACCCGGTGGCGCCACTTGCGCGGCTAACCGCGCGACCTTACATACCCAGGCCCGTCAATGGGCGGAGGGACGCGACCTGTCATTGGCAGTTTCGCGCCACGACGTGGCGCTCATGAACTCGCTGTACTCGGCAGTTCCGGATGTCTGCGTCCCATCCCGTACTCGGCCGTTGCGCGTGGGCCCTGTGGGCTAACGTCTTGTACCGCTCTCGATCATCTTGGAGACGTTGTCGGCGACGGCGGCTAGGTAGTCGATCTCGGCGCGTTGGTAGCGGAGGGCCATCTTGGGGGAGGTGTGGCCGGCGATCGCCTGTACAGCTCGCAGGTTGCCGCTGGAGAGCCGGTAGGCCCAGGTGAGGCCGGTCACGCGGGTGCCGTGGAAGATGTAGCCGCCGTTGCCGACTAGGAGGTCGCGGATACGCTGCGACTCGTCGCTCTCGGGTTCGCCGGTCTGCCGACGGCGGCACTCGGCTTCGAGTTCCATCTGTGTGGCGACGGACTGGCACGCCCTTTTGAAGGCCTTGAGCCAGTCGGCGGACTTGACCGGCTCTCCATCCTGGGTTCGCCAGAACAGCAACCCGTTGCGGCCCAGCTGGGCGTGGTCGCGCAGGTGGGCCTTCACGTCGTCCACGAGGACCGCCGGGGTGGGCAGCGTGCGAGTGGCGATGCCGCGGCGGGCCGTCTTCAACCGGCCGAGGGAGGTGATGTTGTTGTACTGCTTGACCGCGCGTTCGACCTTGGCAGTGGGGATCTCGCCATCGAGGTTGAAGTCCTGCCGTTGCAGCGCTCGCACCTCGCCTGAGCGCATCGCCATCACGCCTCCCATGAGCACGCCGAGACGGAATCGATCGGGCATCGCATCGGCCACCGCGAACAGGGTCTCGACGGGTAGCGGGTCCATGTCGCTCTCTCTGCCGGCCTGTGTGTGACGGGCGTCCCTGAGCTGGCAGGGTTGATCTCGACGAGTTCGTCGGCGAGGGCGGCGTTCATGATGCTCGGAGCAGGTTGTACGCATGCTTGCACGACGCCTCCTTCTGCGTGAGCGGGAGGCCGGCCCACCACTGCCGTACGTGTGCGCGAGTCAGCTCGGTCACCCTCACGTTGCCGATGCCGACCTTTGCCAGCGGGCGTCCCCTGGTCGCCCTCTGCGCCTCATGCTCAGGCTGCTGTTGATTCAATCGTTCGGGTAAGGGGCGCGAAAAGCTCGAGGGTTGACCTTCTTTAGATGCTCGGCTTCCGCATGCCGCCCATACCGAAGGAGTGCCTCATGCAGGGCCCGAACATGCCAGAGGTACTCAGCGAAGCTCTCCTCCTGATGGAGTCGATCATGGCGTTCCGCGAGCGCTTCCGCGGCCTGTTGCACCCCCGCCTCGTCGCCGGCCCAAGCTCGCGCTAGACCCAACATCTGTCGAGAGATCACGCTCAACGTGCTCCTCGTCTGCAATCGTTGGCGGCCCGCTGCGGTCTCGAGGGCGTCCTCTACGGCGAGTTCCCCCCAATGCAGCGAAGCGCTTCGCTCCATCTGATCCCATGCGACTTCGGCCATGCGGCGACGAGCGATGCTGCGTGCTGCTCGGCAGGCAAGTGTTTCTCGGGCCATGCCGAGGGACGCCTCCAGTGTCCTCAAGGAACCGTCGATCATGCTGAGCGCCGGAGGTACCATCTCGTCGCGGTACAGGTACAACATACGCACACCAAGGTCCTTTGCATCCGATGCGATCAGTGGATGCCGGTTAGTTCCCCAAACGTCCGTCCGCCTTCGAATCAGATCTCGCGTGGGCTCGATGGCCTGCTCGGGACTAACCCTTGCCAGATAGAATGCATACGAACTTAAGCATTCGAGTTGCTGCACGGAGTTCTCTCCAAAGACGGTGCGTGATCGCGCTGCTTCCGCCAAGGCTAGTTGGGCAGCCTCACGACGCAGACCGCTGGCACTCATCAAAGTGTATTCGCGGGTTCTCAGAGAATGTTCTAGGTCCTCAGGAACTGTTGATAGATTGTCGGCACTTGCTCTCGCGGCCGTATAGAGTTCTCGTGATCTCTCGAAATCGTATCCCACTTGGTCTGGACTCCCAATGCACCGACTCTGCTCAAGCAAGGCCCAGGCCCGGAGGCCGGTTTCGTCTTCACTCATCCCCTGCGTCAGGGCAACCGCCACATCAACAATCGCGGGATAGGAAGTGCTGGCCGGGCTGAAGAAGAGCCGATAATAGCGCGCTCGCTGTACAGCCAGAGCGACTCGAAGTCTGTCAGGCAAGGCTGGTTCGAGCAGCAGGGCATCTGCGCGAGACAGAATCGCCACTCCCGCACGAATTGCTCGCTGTCTCCAGAAAGACTTCAGCAGATCGGAACAACATTCGACGAGAAGGGAGAAATTGGGACGGGTGATCGCCGGGCCAAGTTCGATGTAGAGCGAATTCAAGAGATCGCGATCAGGGTCAGCTACACCGTCGCTCAGCATCTGAGAGAGCGCAGATGCTGCAGCCTCTCGGACTGCATTGCGTGTTCGGACAAGCATCCTATCTTCAGCGAGATCCTTTGCTACCTCGTATCGAATCGGCTCAATGAACCCGAAGATCTGCTCGATTCTTGCATCGAGACGCACCCAGTCTGTCTCGAAGGCGTCGGTGACGCGTGAACCGGGGTCAACTGCGCGGCATGCCTTATCCCCCACTGACAAGGGCAACCTGTACCCGATCAGTGCTGAGGTACATAGGGCCAATCGAACCGAAGACTCCATCGTCTCCAGAATCCTTCGCATTTCAGTATGCAGGTCAGACGTAACTTCTTCGAGGCTCTCCGACTCCTCCCAGAGAAACGCCTCGCCCCGACGGGCACCGTGGTTGATCAGAAACAGCTGAAGTCCGTAGGGGTTCATCCCAAAGCGACGACTCACAACCGCTGATATCTGCCCGCTCGTCCCAGGGTGAAGTGAGCGGATGAGTTCCTCCGACTCCTCGATTGAAAGCTCTTGGAGCCGTTCCACCCGGAGCGCGGGTGGCCTGGATTCGACGAACCTGCGGAAAGACGCGAAGCGGGCGTCCCCCGTGAGAGGCCAGCCCGTGGCGAGGACATAGATGGGTAACTCCGACGCAAGTATGAGCTGCAGTAGTTCCACAGTTGCGTCGGATAGAAACTGACAGTCTTCGAGGACCAGGATGACGGGAGGGCCTCCTTCGCCCTCTTCACCCCAGACAGATGTGAACAATCTCCAGAGCGAGGCGGCACTGTCTTCGAGGGATGCTCCACTAACGAGTCTCTGACCCTTCTTTCGACCGGCCCATTCATGAACAAAGGTCACGCCCTGCTCCGCAACGCTCAACAAGGCCGCGAGATCTGAAGGGATTGGAACGAAAGTGCTCGCTAATGACCTGAGAGCCTGTATCATGGCGCGACTTAACTGCTTCTTACGCAGTATTGGATAGAGATGCTGCTCTAGCTGGGTGGCGATCTCCCGATGCGCTTCCTCTGGGCGAGCCAGAACGCTGGCATCGCTTGCCACACCGAGCCAGAGCCATTCAGGGACGGCATTGTTGGAGACAGTGAAGGCGCCGGGGATAAGTCGTTTTCGTTGGCGGGAAATGTCTGCGGCTTCGTGGACGTCTTGGCTCTCGAGAATGTCGGGTGGCCAGTAGGGAACGTATTGCTCATGAGCGAGCCAATGATACAGTTCATGAACCAGACGGGTCTTCCCCCAGCCTAACGGGGCTTCGATGAACGTGACCCGGGGCCGTCGATCTTCGAATAGAGCGACCACGTCGTTCCTAAGACGGGATAGGACCTCTTGGCGATCCCGTCCGATGAACCGCGTTCCCACTAGAGGCTCCAATGCTTAACGGTGTTCATGGCCAGCTCGGGGATCGCGCCGGGCCTCTGGGCGAGAGGATAGCGGGTTTCCTGTCCCTATTCTTTCCTGCGGCATACTTCGAGGTGATGTGATGTGGGCGGGGTTGAGGGTGAGGACGGTGAGGTCGAAGCCGGTCGTGGGCCGTCGCGAAGGCAACCTATGAGACGGAGGGTGGCGCCGGGGCCATGCCGGATACCGGAGGAGAGTCCTTCGAAGTGGCTCGAGGTCATCCGCTCTACCACCTCGGTGGATTGAAGACCAGGTCTCAGATGCCCCACGAACACAGTCCGGCTACCTCCTCATACCGCTCTCTGTCATCTTGGAGACGTTGTCGGCGACGGCGGCGAGGTAGTCGATCTCGGCGCGTTGATAGCGGAGGGCCATCTTGGGGGAGGTGTGGCCGGCGATCGCCTGTACAGCTCACAGGTTGCCGCTGGACAACCGGTAGGCCCAGGTGAGGCCGGGCGACGCGCGTGCCATGGAACATGTAGCTACCGTTGCCGACCAGGAGGTCGCGGATGCGCTGCGGCTCGTCGCTCTCGGGTTCGCCGGTCTGGCGACGGTGGCACTCGGCTTCGAGCTCCATCTGCGAGGCGACAGACTGACACGCCCTCTTAAAGGCTTTGAGCCAGTCGGCGGACTTGACCGGCTCTCCGTCTGGGTGCGCCAGAACGGCAACCCGTTGCGGCCGAGTTGTGCGTGGTTGCGAACGTGGGCGTGGACATCCTCGACGAGTACCGCCGGGATGGGCAATGTCCGGGTGGCGATACCTCGGCGGGCCGTCTATAAGGGGCCGATGGTGGTGATGTTGTCGTACTGCTTGACCGCACGTTCGACCTTGACTGGGGGGATGTCGCCGCCGAGGTTGAAGTCCTGCCGCTTTGCAGCGCGCGCACCTCTCCTGACCCTTCGCCATGGCGTCTCCCATGAGCACCCCGAGGCGGACCGCTCGGGCATCGCGAACAGGGTTTCGACGGGTAGCGGGTCCATGTCGCTCTCTCCGCCGGCTTGGGCGTGACGGGCGTCCCTGAGCCGGACAGGGTTGATCTCCACGAGTTCGTCGTCGACGGACGAGGGCCTTCAACGGATTGCCGGGCTTGGCTTCTGCCGAACACACCTCGAGCTCGCTGCGGGCCAGTTGGCCGTATCAGGGCGGCGTCAATCTGTGGCTTGCCGCCGTTCGGGACGCAGACGAACAGCAAGGAACGCCAGTAGACGTCACCCCGCCCGGCACCCCTAGCTCGGTCTCGACGCCGACGTGAAGAAGCTCGATGCCGCGATCTCGTCTAGCACGTTGGGCATCCCGAGACCCGAGCTGGGTGTGGCGACAACTCGGACTTTGACTCTCAGACCCCGCGCGAGGTTCTCGAGCCGCTAAAGTACGAGCACACGACCGCGCTGATGGGGGTTTCATGCAAAAGACCATCTTTGTTAGTTCGAGCGCTCAGGAGAAGGAGCTGGCGGACGAGTTCATCACCCACCTCGGGAACGCCTTTGAAGGAGACCTGCTCTTTTCCAGTGCGTCATCCGATCTAGCCGCGGGCGCCAAATGGAAGGACTGGATCCAGGAAAAGTTGGACGCCTGTGATGCTAGCCTGTTCATAATGACCCCAACTTACATCCAGAGTCTGTGGTCCAGCGCGGAGTTTACCGCATTCTGGCTGTCCAAGCGACCAATCTTCGTGTTACTGGTCGGAAATGCCACCAGCGACCAACTATTTCGTCCAATGCAAGATGACTACCAAGCGACCCACATCTCCGATAAAGATGGCTTACGCAGGTTTATGGAAAACTTGGCAAAGCTATGCCATCGCCCCCGAACGCCGTATCAGTTCGTGGATCTCCTCTCGTTTCAATGCGAAGAAGTGTACGAAAGGATTCTTGCGCTCAGAGCGGAGAAGGCGGGCGCCGTGGAGCCAACCTTGCTGGTTGCCGAAGACTCAACGTTCCCTCTGCGTCACGAACTTTTTGAGACTGAATGGAATATGACACTAAATGAGGATCGCGAAACCCTGCGGGGAGAGTGCGTCAGGACTGAAGAGATCGTCTGTCAATCTGGGGCAACTGACTTTTTGCCGGTGGTTGTTGCACAGGCAGCCAATCTGGTCAGATTCGACCCTGAGGCTGACTATAAAATAGAACTACTCGAATACTCCTACCCCAAGGGGAGGGTATCCATTGTTCGGAATCCCGTACCTATAGCGCCAAACGGCGATTTCAACTTCCAACTGAGGTTTACGCCACCGTTGAAGCATGGCAGCGAAGTACGGGTCCGATACAGGTTCGTTCTTCCGGCCCTTAAGGCTGCAACTTCAGAGAAGCTGAGGGCTTTGCTTCAGACCAGCCCGACCGCCGACCTGCGAAGCTACGAGAAGTTCTCGATGCGCCTCAAGTGGCCGGCCAAGAAGTTTGTCTATGCTGTGAACTTTGACCCTACCTGCATCGTTGAACCAGGGTCGCCGGAGGCGAGTTGGCGCCAGTCTCCCATTGCAAAGGAGAGCGCAGCCTTAATTGAGGGCGCCTACACTTGCGAGTATATCGAGGACGAAGGTTGGCATCTGCGACTCGAGCGTGAACAGCCGACGGTAGATACAGTCTATACGTTTAAATGGCAGTTACCGCATGCCGATGACCTACTTTAGATCGCCCTATATCTGAGGTCCTCGACAGGGTCCGAGAAACCGCCTGCGTCGGACCTCTGACGCGTCCAATCCGACGCCGACGCCTGCGGCCCCGAGCGCGGCGAATGACGTCCGGCCGTAGGGATCTGGCTCGCCTTCCGGGGGTGTCTCGCCGCGGCTCGCGCGGCCGGATCGACGAGACGCGGTCGCTCAGCCGACCAGCTCTACGAACACGTCCTCGAGGCTGGGGAGGGGGCCGCCGCCGGCGTGGGCCTCGCGCAGCTCCCGGGGGCTGCCGTCGGCGATGACCTTGCCGCGGTACATGAACGCCAGCCTCGTACAGTTCGTGGCCTCTTCCATGTAGTGGGTCGTGACGAACAGGGTCACGCCAGCGCCCGACATCTCGTACAGCAGGTCCCAGAACTGTCGCCTGGCCACCGGGTCGACGCCGGACGTCGGCTCGTCGAGGAACAGCAGCTCGGGTTGATGGATCGTCGCGACGCCCAGCGCCAGGCGCTGCCGCCAGCCGGTCGACAGGTCCCTCGTCAGGGTCGACTCCCGGCCACGCAGGCCGGCCATGTCGAGGATGTAGTCGCGGCGCTCGGCGAACACGTCCTTGCCCAGGTTGTGGATCCCGCCGTAGAACCGCAGGTTCTCCGCGACCGTCATGTCCTCGAACAGCGAGAACTTCTGGGACATGTACCCGATCCGGGTCCGGATCCTGTCGGGATGACGCACCGCGTCGTTGCCCAGCACCGAGATCGTCCCCGCGGTCGGCGCGATCGAGCCGGTCAGCATCCGGATCGTCGTCGTCTTGCCCGACCCGTTCGGACCGAGGAACCCGAACACCTCGCCGCGGGCCACGTCGAACGTGATGCCGTCGACCGCGGCGAACGTCCCGTACCTCTTGGTCACGTCGCGGATCCGGACGACCGACTGCCCCATGGCGGCCTCACTCATTCCGACAACCTCCGCCGGACCGCGATGATCGCCGCGCCGAAGATCACGATCGCGAACCCGACCAGGTAGAGGAACGGCTCGGCCAGATCAGCGAGCCCCGAGCCCTTCACGAACGACGCCCTCAGGATCACGACCGCATGCGTGAGCGGGATCAGCTTCGTGAACGGCTGGATCGGCGCCGGCATCGACTCGATCGGGAAGATGAACCCGGAGAGGATGAACATCGGCAACATCACGAACATGATCGTCTGCTGCGCCTGCTGCCTGGTCCGCGAGACAAGCGAGACGAGCAGTCCCAGCCCGATCGTCGTCAGCATGAACAGCAGGAGCCCGAGGCAGACGATCCACACCGACCCCGTGAAGGGCACGCCGAACCACCACGTGCCGACGAACGCGGTGATGGCGCTCTGAGCGCAGGCCAACAGCCCGTACGGCAGGAGCTTCCCGACCAGGTACTCACCCCTCGACACCGGCGTGGTGAACATCTGCTCCAGCGTGCCGCTCTCGCGTTCCTTGACGACCGCCTGGCTCAGCACGACCATCAACGTCACCATCAGCACCGATGCCAGCAGCCCAGGGATCATCGTGTTGACGCTCGCGAGTGTCTGGTTGTACTCCACCCGCACCCGGGCATCCACCCCCGGCAGAGCCCCGGCGCCCAGATCCGCGGCCCGGGCCTGGTTGAGGTCGGCGATGATCTGCATCGCGTAGCTGGTCCCCACCGACGAGCTCTGGCTGTCGGCCCCATCGACGACGATCCCGATCCCGGCGACCTGGCCGGTGTCGAGCGCCGCCTGCGTGCCGTCGGGGATCACGATCGCCACCTGTACATCGCCGCGGTCGAGGAGCGTCTGCAGGGCTGCTTCTGTGTCGGGGCGGGCCTTGACGTCGAAGTACGCGGTGGAGCTGAACGCCGAGTCGATCTGCCGGCTGGTGACCGAGTGGTCCAGGTCGACGATCGCCGTCGGCAGGTGGGTCACGTCGGCGGCGACGACGTAGCCGAACATGATCAGGTAGACGAACGGCATGATCATCACGACCCGCAGCAGCATCGGGTCGCGGCGCAGCTGGACGAACTCCTTCCACACCAGCAGCCGTACGTGACGCACGTTCATGTACGGACCTTCCTCGCGTACAGCCTCACGGCGAGGAACAGTGCGACCACGGTGTAGAGGGCGAGCGATCCGAGCTGTGGCCACTCGTCACTGAACCCGGCGCCCTTCAGGAACACCCCGCGGGAGATGTCCACCATGTACCGGGCCGGGAAGACGCTCGAGACCCACTGCAGCACCACCGGGATCGACTCCAACGGGAAGGCGAGCCCGCTCAGCAGCAGCCCCGGAAGGAACGCGAGCATCAGCGCCATCACGTTCGCTGTCTCCATCGACGGTGCGATCGTCGAGACGATCACTCCCATCGCGAGCGAGGCGAACACGAACAGCAGCGACGCGACCAGCAACAGAACAACGCTGCCCCGCAGCGGCACGCCGAACACCAGCATGCCTACCGCAACCACCATCCCCATGTCGAAGAACGCGAGAATCGTCCAGGGCAGCAGCTTCCCGACGATCAGCTCGGTGTGGGTGACGGGACTGACCACCATCTGCTCGGCGGTGTGCAGGTCCCGCTCCCGGACAACCGTGACCGCCGTCTGCTGCACGCACACGATCATCAGGATCACGGCAACCAGGCCGGGGATGAGGAAGATCGAGGACTGGCGATCGGGGTTGAACCACGTCCGTACCCGCGGATCCAACCCACCCGCGGCCGACAGGTCGAGCCCTTGTTTCTCGGCCCACACGGCCGCGACCTGCTGTCCGTACAGGCGGTTCAGCGCCAGCGCGTACGCCTGTCCCATCCGCGCGGCGTTCGGGTCGCTGCCGTCGACGATGACATCCACGTCGGCCTTCGCGCCGGAGGTGATCGCTCGTTCGAACCCGGCCGGTACGACCACGACCACGCTCGCCTCGCCACGCCGGAAGATGCCGTCGACGTCGCCGATCCCGGCCGCGTCGCCGCGTACCTGGAAGAACCCGCCCGCCGAGTAGGTCTGCACGTACGCGCGCGACGCCGGCGTCTGGTCCTGGTCGATCACGATCGTCGGTACGTTGCGGACGTCGAAGCTGATTGCGTACGCGAACAGCAGCATCTGCGCGATCGGCAGCAGCAGCACGGTCGCCAGTACCCGCGGATCGCGCAGGAGGTGACGGAACTCCTTGACGACGATCGCCATGATCCGGTCCAGGCCGTTCATCCGGCGTCCTGGGCGAGGTAGGAGAAGGCGGCCTCCATGTCGGCGGGGATCTCGTCGATCTCGGCGGTGATTCCCACCGCGACCAGGCGGTCCGCCAGGCCGGTGGTGTTTCCGCCGGACCACAGCACCCGGACGTGGTCGCCGAGCAGGTGCGCCTGCCGTACGCCGTCGACACCCTTGATCGCGGCGAGCACGGCGCGCGGATCGGGCGCGCCGACCTCCAGCACCCGGCCGGGCAGCGACGCCTTGATCTCAGCCGGGGTGCCGCGGCGGGTGATCGTGCCGGCGTCCATGAAGGCGACGTCGGTGCAGCGCTCGGCCTCGTCCATGTACGGGGTGGCGACCAGCACCGTACGTCCCTCGCTGCGAACCCGGGCCAAGATCTGCCAGAACTCGCGGCGCGACACCGGGTCGACGCCGGTGGTCGGTTCGTCGAGCAGCAGCAGCCGCGGTTCGTGCATGAGCGTCGTTGCAAGCATCAGCTTCTGCTTCATACCGCCCGACAGGCGCCCGGCACGTCGCGTCGTGACGTCCGCCAGACCGAGCGCGGTAAGCAGCGATGCCGCACGCGTACGCCGCTCGGCCTTCGGGACGCCGCGGAGCCGCGCGAAGAACTCGATGTTCTCAGCGACGGTCAGGTCGGGGTACAGGCAGAACTGCTGGCTCATGTAACCGATCTGGGAGGTGACCCGATCTGGGTCATGCACCACCGACGCGCCGAACACGCTCGCCTCTCCGGAATCGGGCCGCAGCACGGTCGCGAGCATTCGCAGCAGCGTCGACTTGCCGGCTCCGTCGGGGCCGATCAGCCCGTACAGCACCCCTTCCGGAACCGTCAGGTCGATCCCGTCGACGGCGACCGTCGCGCCGAACGTACGTCGCAGGCCGGTCGCCTCGATCGCGGCGATCGCACCCGCCGTCTCGGCCGTGGTGTCGGCGGTCATGGCAGCGTCACGTCGACGGGCAGCCCCGGTTTGTACGCGCCGGAGGTGTCCGCGATCCGTACGCGCACCTGGTAGACGAGCTTCGTCCGCTGATCCTTGGTCTGGATGTTGTTCGGGGTGAACTCGGCGGTCGTGGAGATGTACGAGACGGTGCCGTCGCTGGCAGGAACACCGTCGGAAGCGACCCGGACGGTGCCGCCCATGCTGATCTTCCCGAGATCGGGCTCGGCGACGTACACCCTCGCGTAGACGTTCGTCGTGTCCGTCAGCGTCAGCAGGACGCGGCCCGGCGCGGCGGCCTGGCCGACGTTCGTGACGAGCGAGCTGACCACGCCGTCGTGGGGGGCGGTGATCGTCGCGTACCCCTGCTGCAGCTTCGCCAGGTCCAGCGATGCCTGGGCCTGCTTGACGCGCGCCTGCGCCTCGACGATCGCGGTGTCGGGACCGTCCTTCTGAGCCTGCTGGAGCGTCGCGTTGGCGGCGTCCACACCGTCGGAGGCCTGCTGTACGAGGAGGTCGAGCGCGGCCGGGTCGAGCTTCACGACGGTCTGGCCGGCCTTGACCGTGTCGCCCTCCTTGACCAGCACCTCCGTGACCCGGGCGGACAACAGCGAGGCGATCTGGTACTGGTCGGCCTCAACCGTGCCGGTCGCGAGTGGCGCCGCTGCGGCGGGCGTGCGCGATGACCACCACCAGTACCCGAGGCCGCCTGCGATCAGCACGACCACCAGCACGATCAGAGGTACGCGTCGTTTCATGGTCTCTCCTAGACGGGCCGGCAGGGCGTGAGTCGAAGGTCGACAGGCCATCCCGGGGGGAGGGTGGCTGACGTGGTGACGGTGATCGCGACCGCGCGGGTCAGGTGGGTGCGGTCGGTCGCGACGAAGGAAGGTGGGTACGCGACGTCGGTGCCGATACGGGTCAGGGTGGCGTCGACCGTGGTGCCGGCGTCAGTGGCGATCCGGGCGGCGTCGCCGGTACAGAGGCGAGCGGCGTCGTCCGGCGCGAGCCAGGCCGTCACGGTGGCGGGCTGGTCCTCGCGGATCCGTACGAGCGGGGTCCCCGGCAGCACGACGTCCCCGACGCGGGGCGCG
>Ga0182021_10003777_pt1 | contig 17778 bp, 15 predicted proteins | sample 612E3MmetaG_FD_120493 | JGI IMG/M metagenome (GOLD analysis project Ga0182021, IMG submission 120493) | Permafrost microbial communities from Stordalen Mire, Sweden - 612E3M metaG (Illumina Assembly) | ecosystem: Environmental > Terrestrial > Soil > Wetlands > Permafrost | place: Sweden... | reverse complement strand
TTCAACAGCCCCTATTCACAAAGTAAAAGTAACTAAAATATTCTTTAAATTACCTGAATTCAATTATTTAGCAGATTGAAGCCTTGTCAAAGCAAATCCGGCTTCATCCTTTAATCCCTCGGTTGAAGTAAGCTCTTTAATAGCAGGAATAGAGTAATCAGTACCCATCCAGCTCAATTCCCTGAGTAAAAGTTTTTTCGAATCTACCGTAGCATCCTTGTTTTGAAGAATATATACCATTTTCTTCTCAATATTCAATAATGCCTGTTCATCACCCGCAACTTTCCGGATATGATATCGAAGACAATTTAAATTCTTTGTGCTTTTTGCAATATCATAGCTGCCAATGTTCGCAAGAGCTTCATCAAGTGTAATTTCCTTGAAATCGGGACGAAGTACGGCTCCTGCAGCACTTGGAAAATCGAACGGCACTTCCTGGGTAACTTTACCGGAAGCGGCCCACTCGGCTCCCCTCTGGAATGTTACAATAAAACCTACACATTTCATTGCAGGACCACCTCCCTCATCAGCATGACCAAGTACAGTATGAAAAATCCTTCCTTTGCCATAAGTGATGGTCATTAACATAGGTTCATCCCTGGCGGGTTGGGAAGGGCGGGCCGGAACGGCAACCGGAGCACCGGGAGCGCCCGGAGCAGTACGTGCAGCACGGGCAGCCTGTGCAGCGGCCGCAGCGGCAACAGCAGCAGCGCCTGCAGGAGTTGGAACAGCAGGACGGTTAAGTCCCCTGTTACCGGAATTAGCAGTTGCCAGGATCTCCATGTTTTCAGCAGGCCCGCGAAGAAGGCTGTAAAGCTCATCGGTGCCATGCATCCAGTTAGCCGGTAATCCTTTCATTATGGGATGCTGAGAATTCCGGGTTTTCACCAGGAATTCATTTCTTGCACCGTGTGTACCTCCGATACCTTTGGAAGTATCATCCCTGACAATTTCATCACCTTTGTAGTAAACATAGGGGCCTGATTTCTCATTGCGATTTCCCCATCCGCCTAGACCAGTGATCCTGTTGTATTCTTTCCATTCGGGAAAAGAGTTATCTGCAGCATGATAGACCACCACTCCGCCTCCGTTCCTGACAAACTTAAGAAAAGCTGTATCAGTCTTTGCTGTCCATGGTTCTCCGTTATAGTCGAGAACTACCAGATCATACTTTGAGAAATTCGGATTAAAAGTCTTCATATCACCACCCTTTTCAGGTGTAATAATAATATCCGATGTAAATAATCCGGTCTGGTCGAGTAACTGCTTCAAAATGGGACTGCTTGCCTTCCAGTTATGATTATTCTGACCGGTAATAATCAACGCATTATAATGCCCCTCTTTTTTACAGGCGCTGAAGAAGGTTAGTACACCTGCAACTAATAATAAAAACAAATATTTCTTTTTCATTTCAATTACGGATTAAGCTGTTGGTAAAGTCCAAGGTTGACGATAAGGACGGCTCAGCAGGCGGCTGGCCCTGGGATTTCCAATTATCTCTTCTTTAACCGGATCCCATTTAATTGTTTGTCCGGTTGTCATGGCAATTTCTCCTAATAAACCAACAGATATCGCCCTGTAAGCAACTTCAACGGGCGCAATTGTAGGTTTTCCCGAACGAAGACAATCAATGAAGTTCTGATAATGGTTGTCGCTCTGATAAAGATGAATCCCGTTTTCACCAATTTCTCCTTCAAGAAGTTTAGGATCAGATGCTGAAATTATGTTACCCCTGTCAACATGAATCCATCCTAAATCACCATACCATGTGGCTCCCATGCCAAGAGGAAATCTTGATGCATTTGCAACGCGCATTTCTATGCCATTAGCATATTTGCACAGGAAATCATACTCAAAAGGTGCATCATAAATACCTTCAGGCGGGTAAACGCCCGCACCCGAGATCTCTGATGGTCCTGTGTGTTCAAGATCGGCCCCCCAGTTTGCAATATCAATATGATGACCTGACCAGTCTGTTAACTGTCCGCCTGAATAGTCCAGTATCCAGCGCCAGTCCCAATGAGAAACACCACGGAAGGGGACTTTTAAAGCAGGGCCGAGCCACATATCCCAATTCAGTCCTTCAGGAACATCCTGCACTGGCGGTGTTCCAATTCCCCTGCCTCCGTCTGGTAATCCGACTTCAATAGATTTTATCTTTCCGACCCGGCCATTCCTGACTAACTCGCAAGCCCTGTGAAAATGTGGCTGTGATCTCTGCCAGCTGCCTGTCTGCCAGACAATGCCGTTTTTCTTAACTGCATTTACAATTGTCTGGCCATCTTTTATTGTACGGCATATCGGCTTCTCTCCATAAACATTGATCTTCTTATTAACTACTGATGAATAGATAATTCCGTGCCAGTGATCGGGTATGGCAATTAACATTGCATCAAGTTTCTCTTTTTCCAATAACTCACGAAAGTCTCCGTAAGTCCGGCAGCCTTTACTTTTATTGGCAGTATCAACAGCCTCTTTCGCTGCTGACAGACGACTGGCATCAACATCGCAGAGAGCGACAAACTGAACCTGATTGTCAAGTCTGTAAAAATCTCTCAGGTCGCTCATTCCCTGCGATCCGGCACCAATTAAGCCAAAAACTACGCGATCACTGGGAGGTAACTTACCCCCCTTACCAAGCGCTGTAGAAGGAATGATCTGCGGAAGCACAATGGCTCCTGCTACAAGGGCGGCCGATCGTTTAACAAATTCTCTTCTTGATGAATTGTTTGTCATGTTGAATTTATTTAAGTAATACTTTAATATAAAAGACTATATTTTAAACAGTTACAGGTGTACCCGGAATAGGTGTTTCGAAAACCATATCGACAGGACCAAGCTCAATTTTAGCCGGTCCGAGATGCATATCAGATTTAAATATTTCATCCCATGTGATTAACTTTCCGGTATATGCAGCAGTCCTTCCCATAATAGCTGCTAATGTTGAAAGGGCTGTCTGCTCTGCTTCATTTACATAGTTACCTGTACGGATAGCGTATACCAGGTGCATGTGCTCCTGAACATAAGGTGGAATTTTCACCTGGTTCATCGGATTTCCGTTTTCGTCTTTAGGGTATTCAAATTGCCATTTTATTTTCCCGCTAGTGTCCCAGATAGTATTGACACAGTTTGTATAGCCCTCAGTACCATTAATTACTTCGCCTGTTCCGTTGGCACAGCTATCTATCTGACGGCACATACTGTGTGAACTTACACCATTGCCATAATCAAAGTCGATGCTGAAAAAATCATACTGATCACCGGTCACCCTTCGGGCCCGACCACCATAACCTATTGCTTTTTCGGGTTGTTTTCCCATAAACCAGTTAATAACATCTATATTATGCACATGTGTATCGAGGATATGATCACCGCATAGCCAGCAGAAATTGTTCCAGTTACGTATCATATATTCCATATCGTTCCATCCCTTTTCCCGTTCACGGAACCAGACATGGTCCTGGTTCCAGAATGCTTTCGCAGATGTTATGGTACCAATTGCTCCTCCGGCCACCTGTTTATAGGTTTCGATATAATCTTCCTGATGACGCCGCTGGGTACCTGTAACAACGCAAAGTCCTATTGCTGCTGCTTTCTTTGCAGTGGTTATAATTGACCGGATACCAACCGGATCGACTGCTACCGGTTTTTCAAGAAATGCATGCTTGTTATTTTTAACGGCTTCAAGAAAATGATCCGGACGGAACCGGGGTGGTGTTGCAAGGATCACAACATCAATATCGGGAAGAGCCATCAGTTTTTTATATCCATCAAAACCCACAAAACAATTTTCGGCAGGTATTGGAAGATTAAATGAAGCAAACCGTTCGCGGCAGGCATCTATCTTATCCTGAAAAACGTCAGCCAGAGCAATGATTTCAAGATCTGGTCCGGCACTGATAAAATTAATGGCGGCACCCGTACCTCTTGCTCCGGCGCCGACCAGACCAGCCCTGAGCTTTTTGCCTTTAGGGGCTCCCTTTAAAACAGGTGGGAGTCCTAACGCCTTATTATCCGGTTTCCTGTTGCAGGATGTTAATAAAGCTCCTGCGCCGGCCAATCCGATACCGGCAAGAGCTGTTTTCCCAATGAATATTCGTCTGTTAATGTGCTGCATATTTATTCTTTTAAAATTATCATTTATCTGGAAGTAAGGCTGTCATTTTCACATACTACCCTGAATCCCACATCTATACAATCGGAATACCACCAGATGCTTTTTGGCATCTGTGGATCGGTAACCAACCATGCTTTAGTCTTTGTGAAATCACGTGCAGCGCTCCTTACATCTTTTGCATCGCTCTTGAATGAACCTCCGCGTATAACATGCTCCTGCCCCTTTGCCGGTCCCCTTGGATTTACAGCTGCCACAGTATCGGCTTTATAGGTATCGGGAGAATAGAAATCCAGACAAAACTCTGCAACATTGCCTGACATATTCTTCAATCCGAACTGATTCTCTTTTACTGATACAGGTTCTTTTGTCCGGGAAGAACTGTTTAATTTATAAACTACTCTTGAGGATATAACTGAAGTATCGGATCCAAGTATTTTTCTGAGTATGCCCACCGATGTAAATTTCTTTGGGTTTCCCTCAAAGAAATAGGGCGTCCGGGTTCCTGCCCTGCAGGCGTATTCCCATTCAGCCTCAGTTGGCAGACGATATTTTTTACCGGTGACTTTCGATAACCATTTACAATAAACATTGGCTGCATGCCACGACATGGTTATTGCAGGCCGGGAGCCTTTACCCCATCCCTGATCGGGAGCACCCCAGGGAGGTGTTGCGCCGCTTATCGCATCAACCTTTTTGTTAGTGACAACCTGACCTTCAGTTCTTCCCTGTGATCCGGTCGCCCTGAAAAAGGCCAGGTATTCATCCCAGGTCACTTCAGTTTTGGCTATCCAGAAATTTGATACGGTTACCTTGCGGACCGGACCCTCATCGGGCTTACGTAATGGTTCATCTTCAGGGCTACCCATGTTAAAAGTACCTCCCGGGATTGCCATCATCTGAAATGAAACATTTGATCCGGGTATCATTTCAATGTAATTTTCAAATTTGGCGACCTTTGCAGATTCTGTATAAATAGTCTGATTGGCTGTGACCGTAACACCAAAACTTGAATCATGAGCATGAATTGCATTCCTGTCGTAGTGGCCTACATTAAGATGACAATTAATACAATTCAACGGATCTTTGCTTGTAAGATAAAAAAGATGGGCATTTCCGCCATTTATAGATAAAGAGACAGGAAACAGATTCTGGTGGCATCTGAGACACGAATTCTCATAAACAAATCCTTTAGCTTTTTCAAGAAGTTTTTTCTCCTGCCAGTTTATAGCAGCACTATCCTTGAAAAAATATCCGTACACATCCTTAAAGCCGTGCTTAGCTTTGGCATACAGATACCCGTGACCTTGCGGAGGGAGATGACAATCAGAGCAATGGATTATATTTCCGGAAGAATTATTGTAGTGGGAGGAAAACCTCCAGCTCTGATCTGCCATAGGATGAATATGGCATGAAACACAATATTTATCAGATGAAGTGTATGATATAACTGCTTTACCCGATATCAGAACAATCAATGCTCCGATAAAGCCAACAATAAAAAACCAGACTTTTTTCCTCCTTGTGAGAAAAGTCCTATCACGATAATTCCTAATATTCATGTTTTCCGGAAAAATTCATTAAAACTTTCTAAAGTTAATTATTTACCGGATTTGCATGAAATAAATTAATTTTTTTTAACAAAAACTTATATTTCAGAATCTTTTTGTAAATGCATGGCAATAAGGCAATTTGCCGTTCTTTGAATAATAATCCTGATGATAAGTTTCGGCAGAATAAAATTCTGAAGCCTTAGTTATGGCAGTTGATATTTTTAATCCCTTGTTTCTCAGGATATTCAAATCCATTTCTGCAATACTCTTCTGGTCATCGTTAAGATAGAATATTTCTGACCTGTATTGATCGCCGATGTCCGGTCCCTGTCCTCCTGTCTGGGTTGGATCATGAATCTCAAGAAACAACCTGAGAAGTTTGTCATAAGTTGTTTTATGAGGATCATAAATTATTTTGACAGCTTCGGCATGACCAGTTGTTCCTGTACATACCTCTTTATATGAAGGATTCCTGACATGTCCTCCCGTAAAGCCTGATGTTACAGACATAACGCCAGGTGCTTTATGAAGATAATATTCAACACCCCAAAAGCATCCGCCGGCAAAAATCGCAACACCATATTTTCCTTCTTCAGTCATAACAATAAAATAAATTAGAAAATTAAAATAATAATAACTTTTATGTAACTTATTCTTTAAATGCACTTATCCCTCTTTTTTATCCTCATGAACTCACCCCCTTCTTTTCCCCCTCTCTACTTCGTAAAGAGGGGGATATCACATATTATAAGATCGTTATGGCCCCCTCTTTGCATAGCAGAGAGGGGTCCCGATAGCTCCCGATAGCTATCGGGACGGGAGGGGGTGAGTTCGTGGGTATAACTGAAGAAGCCGGACGATGTGTAAATAAACTTTTATGCAACTTCTTCATCAAGTTATTCTTTTTGGGGCTATGTCATCCTATACTGAGGGACTAATCAGCGCCTGGAGTTTTGAGTGCCTAAAGTGCCTAAAAACTTCCAGGAGCAGAACACAAATATTGTGCAAAAAAGTCAGATTATTGAAATCTTTACCGTTTATAATTATTAAAAACTGGTGTCAGAAGCCGGATCTTTTTACTTTTATCTTTTGTCTTTTACCAGATTAACCCACCCCCTGCTTTCGCTAAAGCTCTTCGCCTTTGCGTAGCCGCTTCGGCGGAGCAAGGTCAGCAGGCAAAGCTTGCCCCCTTCACTTCGTTCAGGGCAGGCTCTCCAGGGAGGGGATCTGGACTCCTCACCTCTCACTTCTTACCTTTTACCTGCTTCTGACTTCGGACTTCGGACTTCTGACTTCTGACTTCCAGTAAGATTCACAGGAAAAATTACTTTTCATTGAAGACTCAGAAAATACAGGTTTTAAGATTATCTTTGGCACAAATATTGTTTTACAAATGAAAAGTCTATTTTTGTAGCTAATTATAATTAGATATGTAGTATGAAAAAAATTGCTCTTCTTCTTATTGTTGCTTTTATTCTGATGTTGGTTGTCAGTTCGTGCAACCAAAAAGCATGTCCTGCGTATTCCAAAGCTGATATGCACCATACGGGTCAGAATGTATGATTTTCAGGTTTTCACTTTTTGTACTTCCATTCTTATAAGGTAGCATATCAAAATGAAGAAGCTGCTTGTAATAGCGGAAATTTTCCTGTTTAGTTCAGTTTTACTTCATGCTCAGGGTGAATTGGATGAGCAGCAGAAGGCATTTTTCCGTAATGAAAAATCTGTAGGAATTCTGCTTAATACTGATGGCATAGGAGTCAGCTACCGAAGTGCCAAAAGAATTGATTTTCTCAATAAGCGTCTGTGGGAAATAGATGCTGGCACTCTTAAACATCCTAAAGAATACCGGCAACCAAACCTTTACAATCAGGGAGGTTCGTTTATTTTCGGTAAGCTCAATTCCACGTTTTTTCTGAGGGGAGGAATTGGTCATCAGCATGAACTTTTCAGAAAAACAGATCTTGGAGGAATAGCGGTAAGATATTTTTATTCATTCGGACCTGTTCTGGCAATTTACAAACCCATCTATTACAAGGTGATTTATTATCAATGGATAAATCCAACCCAATTTGTTCCTTATGAAAAAGAGGAAAAGTTCGATGTATCAATTGCCCTGCCCCAGGATATTGCAGGCAAGGCTTCTTTCACCAAAGGCCTCAATGAAATAAAAGCAATGCCCGGGTTATACGCAAAAGGAGGATTTAATTTTGAGTACAGCAAAGAGGATAAAGTAATACATGCAGTTGAGATAGGAGCTCAGATCAATGCATTTCCAAAAGTGATACCAATTATGGCAAATACCGATAATAAAGCTATATTTTTCTCATTATTCGTAAGTTACAGGTTTGGAATGATCATCAATCCCCTTGATCCGGAATCAAACAAGATTTCGAACATCTTCAGAAGAAAAAAGAAAAATTGATCTTTTTTTCAACTTGCCTTTTGTATCGAAAATATTATTTTTGTAATTCCAATTTATTAACCAATTAATGATATACGTATGTCAAAAATTAAAGTTGCTATCAACGGCTTTGGAAGAATAGGCCGAAACGTTTTTAAAATCGCTCTGGAAAAGCCAGATATTGAGATTATTGGGATCAATGATCTGACAGACACAAAAACACTTGCCCACCTGCTTAAGTATGATTCAACTCAGGGAAAATTCGCCGGTGTCACTTTTGACAGCGAAAACATTATTGTCAATGGGGTAAAAGTGAAAGTTTCTGCAGAAAGGAATCCTGCAAATATTCCATGGAAAGAAAAACCGGATGTGGTAATTGAATCAACAGGTATCTTTACCTCAAAAGAGAGTCCAAAGGGTGGCTATGGTGATCATCTCAAGAACGGAGCAAAAAAAGTGATCCTTACAGTTCCCGCTAAAGATACCATAGATGCTATGATTGTTATCGGGGTAAATGAAAAAGATCTTAAACCCGAGCACCAGTGCGTCTCCAACGCATCATGCACAACCAATTGCCTTGCACCTGTAGCTAAAGTTCTGAATGACAGTTTTGGCATTGAGATCGGGTTTATGACAACCATACATTCATATACAAACGATCAGAGAATTCTGGACTTTCCTCATTCCGACCTCAGACGAGCCAGATCTGCTGCTCTGTCCCAGATCCCTACAACCACCGGCGCCGCAAAAGCTGTCGGAAAAGTAATACCTGAGCTTAAAGGAAAACTTGATGGTATATCAGTAAGGGTTCCCACTCCGACAGGTTCACTCGTCGACCTGGTAGCAGTTCTTAAGAAAGAAGCGACTAAAGCAGAGATAAATGAAGCTATGAAAAAAGCTGCGGAAGGTCCGATGAAAGGTATTCTTGAATACACTGAAGATCCTATCGTATCAGTTGATGTAGTACATAATCCTGCTTCCGCAGTGTTTGACGCTCAAAGCACGATGGTTAACGGGAAAATGATAAAAGTACTGGCATGGTATGATAACGAATGGGGCTATTCCTGCAGGGTAGTTGACCTGATACCAATGTTGAAATAATATTTGATTATTTTTAATAAAAAAGAGAGGCTGATTACCTCTCTTTTTTTATTCAATTATCACGATAGTGCTCACCAAGAAGCTCTTCCCGGATAACATATTTTTCCATATTCTGCTGATTTATTCATATCTGAGAGCTTCGATAGGATCAATATTTGCTGCCTTTACTGCCGGGGCATAACCTGAAACGACGCCAACAATAAAACAAACCACTATACCGGTCATAACCCATATCCACGGCACTACAAAACTTGATCTTAACATTGACGAAACTGCATTCCCGATTAGTACTCCAAGGATTATACCAAAAATTCCTCCCAGCTGACCTATCATTATCGATTCAAAAAGGAACTGATATTTAATTGTCTGTGTTTTTGCCCCTATTGCTTTCCTTACGCCTATCTCGCGTGTCCTTTCAGTTACTGAAACAAGCATAATATTCATCAGCCCTACAGCAGCACCGAATAAAGTCACTATTCCTATTATTGTTGCAGCAAGTGTAACGTACTTGATATTCTCAAGAAGCATCTTGACAATATTATCACTTTTGTTAATATTAAAATCCGATTCATCCTTTGGATTAAGATTCCTGATGATCCTGAATAGTGCCTCTGCCTCCCCCGTCATCATTTCAAGATTTACAGGATTTATGGGCATAATAGTGATGCTGAATGACATATTCGGACGGGAAAAGTATTGCCTGGCTGTGGTAACAGGCATAAAACATACACGATCGGGGTTACCTATTCCGGAGCCCTTACTTTTCAGAACACCGGTAACCTCCAGTTTCATTCCGGCAACAGTAATCTCTTTCCCAAGCGGATCAATACCGGAAGGAAAAAGATCCCTAACCAGATCTGATCCGATAATAACAAAGTGCCTGTTTAACTGGATCTCGTCGGGAGTGAAATTTCTGCCTGTTCCTATCTCATAACCTGAAACTGTAAGCTCGTTTTCGTCAGCTCCGATTAAACTGACATTCGGATTTGTCTCTTCAGTCCCGAATTTAACAGTCGTTAACTGAGATGCATTGAAGGAAATAGAGATCCAGGCGCCTTCTTTAAACCTGTCTTTGAACTCTTCAGCTTCCCTGAAAGAGATTCTCGAAAAATTCTTTGTCCTCGATTTACTGCCACCGATCTGAATATTCATCCCTCTCGATGTGATTGTGAAGGAGTTGGCACCCATCATAGTAAATTGGTTGGTAAGGGAGGATTTTATAGCATCGATTGCAGTCAGAATTCCTACAAGTGCCATTATGCCAAATGCAATTATACAGATAGTAAGTATCGCTCTTACCATGTTGGATCTTATCGCCCTGAAAGATATTCTCAGATTTTCTTTGAAAATCGCTATTCGCTTTATACTTCGTTTCATTTACAGATGCCTCTCAGTGGGTTAAAAAATAAAAAAATAAAAGTACACTTTTTTTCCTTTTGCCGAAAAACGAAACTGTAATTAATATATTCTGAACTATCCTGAAGTCAGAACAATCAAAAGCCTGTTTTAACGCAGAGGTTTATTAAACGCAGAGAACGCTGAGTAGTCGCAAAGGGCCGCAGGAGATATTTATTCTTGTATTTCTCTGCGGCTCTTTGTGTAAAACTTTGTGACCTCTGCGGTAAAATTTCAGATGCGTATGCTAACTAAACGTCATTGACTCTTAAAATAAAACTTTAATTTTAATTGCACAACTAATCAATTCGTTGTAACTTTGGTTTGAATAATTCCAAATAGATAGAGAATCATTGAACAACATACATGAACTAAAAATCATTATATGAGAGATTTAACTAGGGCTGAAGAACAGGTGATGCAGATCTTATGGAAACTCAAAAAAGGATTTGTCAAGGATATACTCGAACATTTTGACGAACCCAAACCGGCTTATAATACGGTGAGCACGATTGTGCGTATTTTGCAGGATAAGGGATTTGTAACTCATAAAGCATACGGAAGAACACATGAGTATTATCCTGTTGTATCTAAAAACGAATACTCAAAATCTCATCTTAGTACCTTTGTAAATGACTATTTTTCAAACTCTTTTGAGAAAATGGTGAGTTTTTTTGCAAAGGAAAAAAGCATTTCGGTAAAGGAAATGGAAGAGATTATGAAAATCATGGAGGGTGAAGTAAAAAAACAAAAAAATAAATGATTACCCTTTTAATACATATGGTAAAAGTAGCTGTCTATCTGATAGCTTTTTACCTGATATATTCCCTGCTCTTAAGCCGCGACACCTCCTATAGCCGTAACAGAGCTTATATTTTAATGTCCTTTGTTTTAGCGATAATATTACCGTTAATTAATTTTCAGACCATTAAACCGATGGGCATTCAGTTTTTTGGAAGATTTCTTTCAGATGTGCTGGTCACCGCTTCCGGGAATGGTCCGGAAAAACTCACTTCCGGATCAGTAACTGAATTGTCACTAAAGTTAATGTATTCTATATATATTATTGGTATTGTAGTCTTTATCATAAAATTACTTGCTGACCTTCTGAACCTCCTGTATTTAATTTTGCGCAGGAAAAGCAGCGGATGCCGGATTATCGGATTTCATGGATTCAACACTTCAGGATTCTCCGCCCTGGGTTATGTTTTTATAAATACCAGGCTGAGTCAGGAGGAGGCTGCGGAAATCATAAGGCATGAACAAAATCACCTTAAGCAGAACCATTTCATAGATATATTATTTGTAGAAATAATAAAAGCATTTCAATGGTTTAATCCCGCTGTATATCTGTTTAACAGATCATTACGGGCCATTCATGAATACCAGGCTGACGAGGGTTGCCTGAGTTCTGGAGTTACCGTGGTTAATTATCAGTGTATACTCCTGAACCAGGTTTTTAAATCGAAAGCATTCAATCTTACAAATAGCTTTTCAAATCCGTCACTTATCAAGAAACGGATGATAATGATGACGAAGAAACGCACTTCATCTATTGCAAGTTTGAAATTATTGATTGTTCTGCCGGTAACTTTGCTCGTTTTTTTAGCTGTATCAGCATACAGGGAAATTCCGGTTTCACCCATAGACCAGATTGTTCCCGTAACATCACCTCAAAAACTGTTTTCCACCATATCTTCCACTCTGTCAGCAGCTCCCTCATCTGAATCAGGATCAGATCTGATAACACCCCCTCCTCCGCCACAGGTTTCCCAATTAAAGGAAGAAGCAAAGGTGGTAAAGGAAGAGGCAGCGGACAAAACCGAAACAAAACCATTTGTTGTAGTTGAAGTGATGCCGATGTTCCCGGGAGGCGATGCAGAACTTCTGAAATTCATTGCGTCCAATACCAGGTATCCTGAAGAAGCTAAAGTTAAAAATATACAAGGTAGAGTCATTGTTAGATTTTGTGTTACAGCAGAAGGCGCCATAAGCCTTATAAGTGTTCTTAAGGGTGTTGATCCTGCTCTTGACGCTGAGGCTGTCAGGGTTGTCAGTACTCTTCCTTCATTCAGACCGGGACAGCAGGGAGGTAAAGCTGTTCCTGTATGGTATATGGTACCAATCACATTTACCCTGAAATAATTCATTTGTCCGGAGGATTTCTTAAAAGCCTTTTTATTGCAGAGCGTCAAGGAGAAGGCGCAAAGGGCCACAATGTCAGAATATTGATATAAAATTCATTGCGGTTCTTTGCGCTTTTTCTTTGTGGTCTATGGGTTACAAATATATCTCCTGAAAAAATTATTCTTAAACTTAATTAATAATTTAGTTGCATAACTAATTATTTCGTTGTATATTTGATTCTATATGACTAATCAACATCATAACCGTCACATTAACTCAAATAAAAACGAAAATGAAAACAAAAAACAATCCCCAATTAACGGTAAATCTGAATTTATTTTTGATGTTACCATTAATCCTTCTTTTAATGTTTGCCATTTCTTCATGCGCCGCAAAGAAGAAAACTGCAACTCTCCGGACAGAAATTGCTCCTCCAACACCACCAAATGACAACCCTTATGTTGTTGTTGAGGAGATGCCAATGTTCCCGGGAGGTGACAGTGCATTACTGGCATATATAGCAAATAATACAAAATATCCTGAACTGGCAAAAACAAATAATATACAGGGCCGGGTCATTGCCCGGTTTTGCGTAAACAAAGAAGGTGGTGTTGACAGAATAAGCATCCTTAAGGGAATAAATCCGGACCTTGATGCTGAAGCGCTTAGAGTCGTTAAAACACTTCCTGCATTCAAACCGGGGAAACAGGGCGGAGAACCGGTAAGTGTCTGGTATATGGTACCAATTAATTTTTCACTGGGAAAAAAACCAGAGATATCAAAACCTGAAATCACAACACCGGCAACTATATCTGATGAAGTTTTTACGGATGTCGATAAAATGCCGTTATTCAAAAACGGGGATGCAGGTTTATTAAAGTTCATCGCTGAAAGCACCAAATACCCCGAACAGGCAAAAAAGAATAAAATTACAGGAAAAGTACTTGTGAAATTCATTGTTGAGAAGGATTGCTCTGTATCGCAGGTTGGAATACTTGAAGGTGTTAATCCCCTGCTTGATAATGAGGCAGTAAGAGTTGTTAAATCTTTACCTAAGTTTGAAACACCTGCAATAAAGGCAGGGATCCCTGTAAAGGTAAATTATATTATACCTATAACGTTTACATTGAAATAATTATGTTACAAAAAAAGAAGCATGGAAAGTTCAAAAATTATTCATACTTCTGTTCCGCTCAGAATTTCTGACTGAACTGATCCCTCCCCGGATCAGTTTTTTGTTTTTTGTAATTCAAATTCTGTAGATTTGCACTCTTCTGCAATGAAAATATGAATCTTCAGGAAAGAATAAAATCATTTGAGGCCCTCGGTACAATCCTTCGTAACGCGCTGATGGACAAGGATGCAATCTATGGTGAACAAATCAATACCCTGATTGACAGGCAGCAAAAAACGAATCCCTGGTTTACCCCTGATAACGTGAGAAATGCTTTGAATGCTATTGCTAATGAACTCACAAATGAGAATCTGGTCAGATGGACCGGCTCATATCCTGGGCTTAATGAGGAAATAAAACCTCTCCGGGCAGCTGTAATAATGGCTGGCAACATCCCTCTTGTTGGTTTTCACGACTTTCTGTCGGTACTGATCAGTGGAAATAATCTAATTGCAAAAACCAGTTCAAAAGATTCTGATCTGATAGTCAGGATAAGTGAAATTCTCTGCACCATCAATCCGGCATTCAGGGGGAAAATTGTATTTAGGGAGGAAACGCTCGCAGATTTTGATGTTGTTATTGCAACCGGGAGCAATAACAGCTCCAGGTATTTTGAATACTATTTCGGCAAATACCCTAATATAATAAGGAAGAACAGGAATAGTGTAGCCATTCTGGATGGTAACGAAACCGATATTGAACTCCGGAATCTGGGAAAAGATATTTTTTTATATTTTGGCCTTGGATGCAGAAATGTCTCAAAAATTTATGTTCCCCGTGGATATGCCTTATCATCTTTGGAAAGGAACTGGAACGAATATGCCGGTTTAACAAGTAATACCAAATATGCCAATAACTACGATTTCTCTAAAGCTGTTTATCTGGTAAATAAAGAAAATTTCTATGATTTTGGTTACCTTTTACTGAAAGAGGACAGGAAGTTATCATCTCCCGTAGCGGTTATTTATTATGAATATTATGAGACACAAACTGCTGTAGAACATGAATTAATGGAGCTATCAGAAAAAATTCAGTGCATAATTGGAAGAAATTTTGTACCTCCTGGTGAAGCCCAGTCACCTAAATTGTGGGATTATGCCGATGGAACTGATACAATAGAATTTCTTCTAAAAAAAAATGCCGCCGGAATATTGTAATCTAAATTATATTATATTGCACCCATTGAATCTATATAAATTATGGTTTACAAATTTGTAGTGTTATCAGATGAAGATGAATCATTTGTCAGGGAATTTGAGTTCCTTGACACGCATACTTTAATTGATTTTCACAATCAGATTCAGGATGAGCTGGAGTTTGACAAATCACAGTTGGCTTCATTTTTTATGGCTACAGACAACTGGGAGAAGGAGGAGGAATTCACTCTTTTTGATATGGGAACCGGCTCTTCAACTATGGAAGATGCAGTTCTGGAAGATGTCATATTCCGCAAGAATCAGAAATTATTATACGTATTCGATTTTTTCAATGAAAGAGCCCTCTTTGTAGAATATACAGGAGAAATAAAAGAGATTGAGGGACGTGAATATCCGATTTGTACAAATTCCAAGGGATTACCTCCCAAACAAGTGGTTTTCGGAGGAACTACCCGAAAGCTTTACAATAATATTATTGTCAGCGACGATGAAGATGAGGACGAACCGGAGGTTGACGATCTCTTCCTAAGCGGAGATGACGAGGATGTCCTGCCCGATTTCGAAAATATAGATAGCCTTAACGAGGACGAAGAATAGTTCATCGAAGGATTATATTCAGATGAGCAATAATCTTGTAGTTCTGCTTGGTCCGACAGGGGTTGGCAAAACCGATATCTCTATAGATTTAGCTGTCAGATTTAACAGTGAAATTATTTCGGCCGACTCCAGGCAGTTTTTCAGGGAGATGAAGATTGGAACAGCTGTCCCGGCTGACCATCAGCTAAGTGCCGTACAGCATCATTTTATTGGATTTCTGTCAATCCACGATTACTATAGTTCTAATCTTTTTGAAAAAGATGTTCTGGACCTTCTTCCGCGCCTTTTTGAAAGGAATAATATTGTCTTAATGTCAGGCGGTTCAGGAATGTACATTGATGCTGTATGTAAAGGCATTGATGATATCCCTGATGTCGATCAGGCCATAAGAAAGAAATATATTTCAATGTACAGGGAAGAAGGTATCGAAGGTTTGAGGGTAGCCCTGAAACTATCAGATCCTGAGTATTATTCTAAAGTTGACCTCAGAAATCACAAACGAATTATAAGAGCGCTGGAGATTTGTGAAACTGCCGGACGTCCGTATTCTTCATTCCTTAAAAAACAAGAGAGGAAGAGAGATTTTAAAATAATTAAAATTGGCCTCGAACGGACACGTGAAGAACTTTATCAGAGGATTAATTCCAGAGTTGACGTTATGATTAATGCAGGTCTTGAGGAAGAAGCCAGGTTTCTTTATGAGTTCAGAAATCTAAACGCTCTGAACAGTGTCGGGTACAGGGAGTTTTTTGATTTTTTTGATGGAAATATTTCAAGGGAAAATGCAATTGAGCTTATAAAACGGAACAGCCGGAGGTATGCAAAAAGGCAACTAACATGGTGGAGTAAAGATAAGGATATCAAATGGTTTAATCCCAAGCAGATGCAGGAGATAATCAATTATATCACTCACTCGGTAATCTCAGAGAGATCCTTTTAACTCAACATTTTTAGTTTCCGGATTGTCTCCTCCGGATTCTCCGAGCTGAAAACAGAATTCCCGGCTACCAGAACATTTACGCCTGCTGAAATAAGTTTTGCGGCATTTTTTGTATCGATACCACCATCGACTTCAATTAATACGTTATATCCACCGGTATCAATCATATTTCTCAGCTCGGTAATTTTACTATAGCTCTCCATAATAAAGGACTGACCTCCGAAACCGGGATTAACTGTCATAATCAGTACCATGTCGACTATCGAAAGAATATTCTTTACAAGCAGCACCGGTGTATGCGGATTCAATGCAACACCTGCCTTCATCCCAAGATTATGTATTTCAGTAATAGTTCTTTGTAAATGGATACAAGCTTCATACTGCACCGTGAGCATAAAAGCCCCGGCGTCGCTGAATCGTTGAAGGTACCGGTCGGGATCCACTATCATCAAATGCACATCCAGTGGCTTTTCAGCAACCCTTTTTACAGCTTCAATAACCGGGAAACCGAAAGATAAATTCGGAACAAAAACTCCGTCCATAATATCGAGGTGAAGCCAGTCAGCATAGCTTTTATTTACCATCCTGACATCCTTTTCGAGGTTCCCAAAATCAGCAGCTAAAAGCGACGGCGAGACAAGATGATCCATTAAGAGTTCTTTTGGCAAATTTCAGAAAAAAATTATTATCCAAGATATGTTTTCAGAATCCTGCAACGGGTTGTGAACTGGATCCTTTTGATCGCTTTTTCCTTTATTTGTCTGACCCGTTCCCGGGTAAGGTTCAGCTCCTCACCTATCTCCTCGAGAGTGAACGGATGTTTCATACCCAATCCGAAATATAATTTTAAAACTTTAGATTCCCTTGGTGAGAGTGTACTGAGAGCCCTGTCTATCTCATAAGCAAGTGACTCGCTGATAAGATTTTTGTCGGGACTCGGGGTGTCGGCACTCTGCAGGATATCATACATACTATTATCCTCCTCAGTGTTGATAGGAGCATCCATACTGACAGTCCTGCCGTTTGTTTTCAACGCCTCTTTAACTTCATCAGGTATCATATCGAGCAATTCTGCAATCTCGAGTGATGAAGGTTCCCGTTCGAATTCCTGTTCCAGACGCGCGAAAGTCCTGTTTATCCTGTTTATAGATCCTATCTTATTAACCGGAAGTCTGACTATTCTTGCCTGTTCTGCAAGGGCCTGAAGAATTGCCTG
>Ga0182021_10003776_pt1 | contig 17781 bp, 7 predicted proteins | sample 612E3MmetaG_FD_120493 | JGI IMG/M metagenome (GOLD analysis project Ga0182021, IMG submission 120493) | Permafrost microbial communities from Stordalen Mire, Sweden - 612E3M metaG (Illumina Assembly) | ecosystem: Environmental > Terrestrial > Soil > Wetlands > Permafrost | place: Sweden... | reverse complement strand
GGAAAAAACTGGCTTTCTTTATAAATGATCAGCGAATCTTCATTTTTCAATTCGATATTATTCTGTGCTTCGCCGGCAAATGCAAGCCGTGGATTGAAAGAAATTAATTCACGGCGAAGATTGGGAAGCATACGGAACAGCATTCCGCGCTCAGAAAAAGTGTTTCTTGCCAAGCTGTCTGCCTCAAGGAGAAGATCTTTCACGCGCATACCGGTTGTCAGTTGGAAGGTTCCGGGTTTTTTTACATTCCCTGTTATTATGACACGGTTTTCCGGGAGTAATCCGACTTGGAGAACAGAAACGATATCGCCGTTCTGTATTTCGAATTTACTCTCCACCGCTTCTTGAACCATAGTAAAATGAAGATCGAAATCGAGGAAGTTCTTTGAATAATTTTTCTGCTCATCAAAAGGGACGAGGCGTTCAATATGGATGCGCTGAAAATAGGCATCGAACCGCAATCCACCGGCAAACTCCAGTAAAGTACCAAGATTCTCTTTTTCCTTCATTTCGTACACGGCAGGCCGTAGGACAAATCCGGCAATACATGCCCTTATTCCGACAGGTTTCACAAACACAATGTCCCCGTCCTGTAAACGAATATCTTTGGAATTGTCTGCCCGTAAGGCATAATCGTAGAAATCCAATGTACCGAAGACATTTCCGCCGCGAACAATCTGAATCGTGCGGAGGCTTCCATTGATCGTAGGACCGCCTGAAAGATAGAGGGCATGAATCGCGGTGGACATTGAAGAGAGAGCATATCCGCCGGGTTTTTGAACTTCACCGAGAACAAATATTTGAATTGTCCGCAATTTTCCAAGTGATACATCGAGGAAGGAAGTTGCTCTGCTTTCTCCATTCCGAAGGCTGGAATACACTGCCGTCATCCGTCTGGCCATTTTGCCCTTGAGCTGCTGAATCGTCAATCCATTCGCTCCGACAGGGCCGACATCCGGAACTAAAACATTCCCTTCCCGGTTCACGGGAAGCTGATAATACAATTTTGTGTCGCCCCATACTGAAATGATGACTTCATCGCCCGGCCCCAGGGCATACGAAGGCGGTGTAGCGACATCGAGGATTGGCTCAAATGTCGACAACGGGTATTGAAAGATCGCGTAGCCAAACGGCTCCAGGTGAACCGCTTGCGGCCTGCCCTCAAAACCGGGAACGACACTGTCTTTCATCACCTTGAAAAATTCTTGCCGACTTTCCTTTTTTATCGTACTGAAGTAATTTGGAGATTGTTTTGCTCGATTTGCCGTATCCGCCGATGATGTCGTTTGCTGCATCTTGCTCAAGTACTCTTCAAGATTAACATTGAATGCAGCCGCTCGATTGACCGCCTCTTCCCGAGTGATTCCCAATTCTTTGAGCTTCTTTTCAATTTCTTCCGGGGTCATATTCCCAAGCACGTCTTCTGCCTGTGACTTTGATTGAGCAGGTAATCGGATGGAATAATTCGAAAGGCCTATGAGCATTACTGCACACAGGAGAATTGAATGTCTACTCATAGTATACCCCTTCTGTATCAACCGTCAGCGTACATTCCTCCATAATAGATTCTCCAGCACATGAGAACGGATTGGTGTGAAGCCTATGGATGAAAGGAATGTACGATGTTTCATTTTTCTGTTTTTTATGCGATCAACGCTTGAAAAACGATGTAAAATTGTGCCAATATTTTTGTATATCCTCTGAAACAACTTTTACGTCTGCCAGTACCGGGAAGAAATTCGTATCTCCATTCCAGCGCGGTACGAGATGAAAATGTACATGCTTTTCAATACCCGCACCCGCCGCTCTTCCGATGTTTGCACCAAAATTAAATCCGTTCGGTTTGCTGTTCTTGTCCAGTGCCTGCATACACCGTGCAACGGTGTTCATGACTTCCAGGTTCACCTTATCTGTCAGTTTACCCATCGATGAAGTGTGCATATAGGGTACAACCATCAGATGGCCATTGTTGTACGGATACCTGTTCATCACAACAAAACATTCTTTCCCGCGCCACACGATTAGGTTCTTTTCATCATCGTGTTCCTTTGCTATTCTACAGAAGAGGCATCCCTTTGATTTCTTGCCGCTTTGAAAGGATTGTATATAGACAGATCTCCAAGGAGAAAATAGGCGCTTCATCTTAATTCCGTCTCTTCTATTGCTGTTGTGCGCAGGTAAGTCGATGCATGGTTCATGGGCAGTTCTCTCTACGACTATTTCTTAGCAATGTATCAAACAAAGATATACCAATCAAGATGGTACAGCGATTAAACGTATTTCCTAGAGAGTAGTACTACGCTGTTTTTTCGACGTGTTTACTTATAATTCATACTCTAGATGAAGTGTAGGAACGAACTCTACAATATTTCCGTAAATCCTTCTCGATTCAATATGACCCTGCAATTTAATCCTATGATTCAACTTTGACGCATTCCAAGCCGCTTCCAGTGCACTCAACATATGGTTCGCGATGATGATATAGGAAACAGTACTAGCAATATTATAAAAATTATTTGCGTCTCCTCTCATTTTGCTGTACGCAAGAAAATGAGAAGAAACATTACCTATTCCATTATTTGCAATGACATCTTCTTTCGTAAACCCGCTTGCATCATCCCAGCCGCCGACGAACTGGGCATATTTCCCGATCATTTCATAATATTGTTGGTCACCATGTGGTGCAAGTTTATGAGTAAAACCTGTCGGTTGAATAGTCAAGTTTCCACCTATCGCATCCTCAGCAGCATTCAAATCACCCCAAACAACCCTATCCCACGGTTTAAGACTCGGATTCGGGTCCGTATTGATAGGTATTGCCTGACCGAAGTTAGCATTGATCCAACCAGCATAGCTAACCACCGACCAGTTTGCGTCTGCATAATTTTGAAAAAGGTCCGTTTGATTATTGGCTTTTTTTTCATACGTCGCATACACTACCCACATCAATACTTCTGCCCCGAAGAACGCGGCACTCTGCCAGTAGTTTTTCGTATATAATTGGCCTGCTCCCGGGATGACAGCGGAAAATAATCCGGCTCTCAAGGGAGAGTATAATCTCTTATAGCTTACTGTACGCGTGGCAGCAAAACTGTCCGCACTGCTATCGCTATTGATAGCCGTTGAGAAATCATATTGCAAATTGCCTGTCAGTGAGCATCCGTTGTTGTGAACTGCGGGATCAATTCTGTATTGTCCATGCATATTCATGCACAAAAGAAATAGGCCGCAGATCTCCAATATCATCATCCGGTATTTCATTGTTCACCTCATAAATTGACGTGGAAGAATATCGTTCAATTCAAATCCGAATAACACACCTAAATAGAAGCGCCATTCGTGTCCATACTGTACAGTCGTCGTATTAATATCCCTCACATTCCGTGAGAATTGATCCAAACCATAAGCCCCTGAGAAAAATATACGCGTGGGATATGCGTAGAATGAAAATGTCTCAAGTCGAAGTTCGAAGCCAACATCCCGCTTCCACTGATCTATGGAAGGTGTTTTACCGGACCATGCGTCTCCTATATCGTAAAATACAGATCCAAAAAGTTTTTTGAAATAGAGCTGGAGGATTCGGAAATTAAGTTCGGCCGCGATAGGAAATCGATATGTCGCGTTGAGTGCTACGGTCTTATTGCCGCCGATTGCATAGAAGGGATACCCCCTCATTCCTATAAATCCCCCCGCATAGTAATCAAAAAACTCATCAACAATCGGACCAAAAATACCGGCGCCGTTGAGTGTAAAGGAAAGCGTATGGCGTTGAAAAGGAAGCGCAATGTGTTCGGTCCAGTTCAGTTCGAGCCGATGAAATTTATAATCTGTATAGATCGGAACAGGGAGTCCATTTACTATTTTCATAGAATCGAGCGGATTGAATTCGTTCATCTCGTAGGAATATTTCAACGAGAACAATCTTCCGACCGGATTGATATCTTTGTCTATCGTGTGCAGAATGCCGTCATATTTAAATTTCGCTGAGAAATTATTACCTATAAAATAAGTCGAACTTGTAGCTGGTATAACGCCGAACGTTGGATGGAACCAACTCCCAAAATCCTGATTATAGCGGCTCAGCGAATAGGTTACATTCAAATCGCAATTTTCTGAGAATATTTTCTGCGAAAGAGAAATGTCAAATTCAAAAAGGTTATATGTTAAGTCAGTATAAAATGTCTGAAGCTTCTCAACATAGAGGTTGAATGGCACGTTCTCCCTTTTTCGTGTGGTATTATAGAGCTCAAGCGAAGCAATCGGTTCCAAACCCAATTGATAGAGAAGCGGCAAACGGTCTCTGAATTCCAGAATGAGAAAAAGATCTCTTTCCCATTTCCTATTTATCGCAGCACCCCCAAAAATATCCATCTTATTGAGCACTTCCGAGGAACTCACATACAAACCCGGCTTGATCATATCCAGAACATTGCCACCTTGCGTGTAATTATCAAAACGGACCAGCGGTATGAGTGAAATGCTTGTGAAGACAGACCTATAGGGCCTCGCCTTATATACTGCAGTATCTTGAACATGAGAATGATTCCCGCTCGGGAATAAAGACATTGCATCCGCTTTTGACTCATCCACCCTCTTAGGTTGATCGAAAGGAAGTGAGCGAATTACCGGTGAATAATCTGATACAGAAACTGATGCAGTGCTAGAGTCTTTATGGATCAAAGCGATTTTATATCCCGAAGATGTATACGTCACATATATCAAGTTGCCTTTTTTATCAAGCGTCGGAAGAAAAGCGCTTCCAAGAACGCTTGTTTCCTGCTGTTCAATATTCGTTGTGAGATTAAGCGAGTAAATATTAAATATTCCGCCTCTATCCCATGAATAATACAGTGTTGAATCCGAAGCGAAGAACGGATTTCGACAATCGCCTGAGTGGGACAAGAGTTGACAATTTTCTCCACTCGAATCAATGAGAGCCACCGATTGATTATGTTCTATCGAATATCCGAATGCAATTTTCTTTCCATCATTTGACCAGACAGGAGTGTACACCTGTTCACCATTTTGAAAAACTGTTACCCGGGCGATATTCTTGCCGTCATTATCACATGTACCGATATTGAGAGTACCGTCTCCGCCAAATGCAAAGACAAGCTTCTTTCCATCGAGGGAGAGTTTCGGATTAAATGCCCGCTGGCCGTACGTCAGCCGTTCTTCTTTATCATGTAACAGGTCGAACCGATATAAATCGCTGTACCCGGACCAATGCGGATTATCACGCGATATTTTTGCATAGTAAAGATAATGTCCATCCGGCGAGAAGGAAAGAGACGAACGCACGAGAGGAACAACCTTCTTCGATGTCTTCGTTTCCCAATCATAGAGATACACGCTGCTGAGCGAAAAATAGTCCTCTCCCTTGTTCGAAATGTATGCGATCTTGGAACCATCCGGTGAAAAAACCGGATAGAAATTTCCAAAACCGTCATGTTCGATGATAATTCCTTCTTTCAAAGTTGAACTCAACGAATCTTTGATATGCATGGAATAAGTTGTTTTCTCAACCTTCCACTCATGATACAGTTGTTCACCTGACTTGCCCAATGCCGCTTCTATGGCACCGTCGATGGTCAATCTGAATGGTGCGGCAAGGTGTCGCGATATTTCTTGAAGCTTGTCCACTCCATACTTCTGCCCGATGTACCCGACAATTGAAAACCCGGCATTATAGGATGATTCATTGCCCAGGCTTGTCTTTCCAAACACACCCATCTCTTCCCATCCAAGCGGATTTCCGTCGATCATATACATCCGAAGGATCATATCTCTGTGTGAATCCCAATAATCATAGCCAAGCATTGGATTGTTGTACTGTGCGGTTCCTTCTGCAAACCAGCTGGGTACGACAAAACCGGAAATGGGGTACGAGACAATGACGTTGGGATATCCATACAGCACATCCGGGCGCCTCTCTGATTCATAGCCAAGCCATTGGAAATAAATACCGGGAACTTTCCTGCCAAATTTTATTGCTGTTTGAATCTGGATGATATGCGTGAATTCATGCGATATCACGTTCCACAACCATGGATGTGTACCCCGAAGTTCAAAGTCTAGCGCCGGTGCCCATATTTCAATCCTGTTGTCATAAAAATAGGCAGCGCCATTGGAGTAATCATCATGATCCCGAATGATAATACTTACGCGCTGGTCCGGCTCATGGTCATACATTTTTGTAATAGGACTATAAATACTTTCGGCTATCTTTGCAACTTCATGTCCGGTTCGTTCAGCGCCATTATGGAAATGAATAAGAAAATGTTTTGTCTCAATGGTCTGCCATTCCAATTCCGGATGATGAAAATCTTCCTGGGCAAAGACAATGGACGAAGCCATACATAATAAAATCGGTATCAAAAAAAGATTATACTTCAAGCTCCCTCACTGCAACATCGGATTCGTCTCTTGCCAGCAACATTTTATCTTACTTTACGACAGCGATCTTGATAATCGCTACTTCACTTTTACTGGTACCGCGTGCTTCAACACGTGCAAGATAGACGCCGCTTTGTATATTTGAAACATCCCAAGAAATCTCACTATCCATCCCCGCGGTTCCTCTTCCCTTCAATTCCGTTACTTTCACACCTGAGATGTCGAGAATGGTAACGGTGATGTTCGATTCTTCGGAAGTATAGTACCGAATTTGTGTGGAACGGCCATAGACAGGATTGGGCCAGTTATAGACACGCGACTTTGGTAAGAATTCTGAAGAGACCGGATGCGATGCCGGCTGAGTCCACTCTGCATTGCTGTGTCTTTCATCGCCGAGATGCTGCCACCACGCCAAGGAAGTCGCGGTGAATGTCGTTGAAGTGAGAAACGCCTCGAGCGAACCGTTTTCTGAAAGGATAAGGACTCCTCCTGTGTTCGAAGAATCCGTATACGCTGCGGGAAACGATTTTCCCTGAGAAGTCACTTGAATCGGGAAACCTGTCAGCAATTTTCCATTTCGATTATACACCCACATCTCGCCGTCATGTGTGAATGTGATGATTTCGAGTTGACCGTCTCCATTAAAATCGACGATCAAAGGAGTACCGGTAAATTCATTGGTGCCTCTTCTTTGAATCGGAAAACCATCGAGTACAACACCCACACGGCTCAAAACCGATAGGTAAGTTGCAGATTGAACAATCACATCTTTTTCACCGTCTCCATTGATATCTGCAATGGCAAGCTCTTGGAGAACAGAACCGGGCACACTCACTTCGAAGAGCTTCTGTGATAATGATTGATCAAAAGCTACTATTCTGTTCCCGTTCATTTCTGCCGCAACGACAAAGTTTCCTTTAGGTGAAACTGCCGCGGCAAGCATCCACTTGTTCTCTGAAGCAGGTAATTCAACGGAGTCCCGTTCACTATAAATACGATTTCCGGATGTACAAAAGTATTCTTCAGGTTTTGATAATGAAGGTGTTGGCAAGAGGGCAAGTGAAGTTACCGGTTTGCTGCCGACAGAACGTTGAGAAATCAAATCACCATTGGTAGTAAACTCATACACTCTTCCTGAATCCGCTCCGATAAGAATAGTTAACCGGATACTCAATGAAGAGAAACTTGGAGATGTTGCGAATCTCTGGAGGATTGTCCGTGTGAAGATATGCACGCTATCGAATGCACCTTGCGCATTGGGAGAAATAAGTTGAAAAATAGTGAGAGCACTATCCTGAACACTTGCTACTATTTCGATTCCCGCTTGCTGATACACAGCAACGCCAAAGCTGCTTTTCTTATCGGATAATAGGCTAGATGCGTCGTTCGTCAGACTTCTTCCATTGCTCTGGAATGCAAAGATGCTGTCATTGAGCGGTAGATAGAGATGATGATTTTTTGTTGATGTTGGGTACGCAGCCGCATAAGTAAAAGTACGGGACAATGCAGGGTCTCGCCTGAGAACAGGATTTCCAATTTCAACTGTTGCTGTCATATTCGGTGATCGTGCACTGAAATCCTTGATCGTGATTAAACTCGCCGCTCCTGAATGACTGTTGCTGTTTGGGAAAGAATTTCCATCAAATATATTTTTGTAGGGGATTGCAGAATTACCAGAAAACCAGCAATCGAGCGGACTTCCATTTTCTGTTCCGTCTTCATAGCTTTGTCCAATATCTTTTGAACCATCAGCTTCTTTTAGCTCTACTCCGCGATGTTCGATATCAGCATTTACTGTGTTTGATTTCAATCCCGCTTGAATAATATTTTCATCGATATGCCAAATTAAAATTCCGCCGCCGTCATACAAGTATGTTGTATCCATGAATCCAGGCAATGCCCAATCATAGTTACTCACATCTACAATTGAACCACTGATTCCACTTACATCAAAAGAACCGTCAAAATAATAACGAAAACCAGCTGTATCATGAATAAAATGGACGATGGAATCGCCGCTTGCAGTGGCAAACGTTAGAGAGAGGCCTGTTCCATGAGGATTTCGATTTCTGTTTTCAACCAAAAAATATTCCGCACTGCTGATTGGAATTTGATACACTGTATCTTCTGCAACATCATTCAATCCGACAGCCGGCAATACAAGATGAGCAGGTAAACTTCTGACAGGAATCGGTGTTATCCATCTTAAATATATTTTTTCCCATGCACTCGGTTCCGGAGGAAAAAGTCCGCTGTAAGCAAAGATACTTGCTCCATCCATCAACCCAAATTGTCCGATACCCGATCGACCGTTTGTTGTATTAAACAAATCAGGAAGGCCTAAATAACTTCCCATAGAAGCAGCAAACAAGCCATTTATACCAAGCTGAAGATTCGTTGTTCCTGAACTCGTGGGAATATCACGAGACTCCGTTTCCGGCAGAATAATTGTGTTTTTGATATAACCGTTCACAAGACCGTTAAATGAGGACTGTCCAAATGCCGCAGCAAATGCGGTCGAGTCTAAATAGAGCGACGGAATATCGTACGGAGTCGGATTATATGCCAGCAAGCTCACCAAATCGACATCACGCCCCGCGCCCGCATGAAAGATGACGAACGCATCGTACTTTGAAAAATCGATTTCCGGATGAAGTGAATCCGTTATGTGCCAGCTTTCAATTGCTAGTTCAGCAAGTTTTCTATTATCGGTTCCGGTCGTTGGCGGTGTGTATTCAGCCATCTGTTTCGGAAGCGCGATCTTCTGAGGAACCACAGAACCAGTTATTGTTAAAAATCCATTCGAAACCTTATGGAAATAATTTTCAACAAATCGAATTTTATTTTTGAAATATACTGAATCATGCGGAGTCGGATCAATCTGTGCCGGAGAACCAGTGATCTGAAACGTACCGTTTCCGGTCGTCTGTTCATTGTTATCCGTCTGGAACTCAACCATGATGGCAAGTATACGAACAGTGTCAATCGGAATCGATCGAATTGATTGAACTTGAAGAGGAGTTAAAGTTTCGCGCAGGAGATGAGATACTTTAATTCGCGTTTGCCCATACGATAAAGAACTCAAAAGAAAAAATACAGTCATCGCCCATACACGTGTCACAGAGAGTCCACCATTTTCTAATTCAAGTTATGCAAAATAATATGTTGGTTGAAATCCCAAGAATTGAAAATTCCATTACTTCTTAGGATTTCACTTTGTCAAGAGAATCGAATGTATAATTTATATCCGCTATCCGGGATATTTTACAAAAGACTACCCTCCAAAAATCTCATATTCCATATATCGATTTAAATAACATCGAATTCTTTAGGAAATCTACCGTCCTTCACCACCCCAGCCCATCGATAATGTTAGGCGTAACGTTCCATCAAGCGGCTCTTGCCCCTGAATAGTACTTATGTATCCAAAATCGAAGCCGTAAAGATCATATCGAATACCGGCGCCAAAGGTCATAAACTTCCGATTACCTTCTCGAGGATCTTCATAGAAATACCCGGCACGAATTGCAATCAATCTCGGCGAACCGTACCAATATTCCATTCCTAATCCGGAATCGAACCGCCGTATTTGTTCACTAATATTTCCTTGCGTCCAAGTGGTAAAAAAAGCCTTATAGAATTCGTCGGACTTTGAACCCCATCTCGCCACCAGCAACCGAGTCACGTCTATGTTAACTGTCAGATTATTATATTCACTTTGAAGAACCTTATATGCGATACCAAGTCGAAGGTTCATGGGAAGAGGATCTGCTTGTGCCCTGTCGACGTATGACATATTTGGACCAATATTGGACAGACTCCCTCCAAAACTCAGACTCTTTCCAAGAAAAAGCGGATGGTATAACAATCCGATATCGAAACAAAATCCGGTGGATGTTCCGCTTCCCTGTTCTTTCCCGGCTCCTTGATCTGCAAGATGCGAATAAATCATTCTGATGCTAGTACCAATCCCGAGTTGTTCGCTGAGCTTTGTGCCATAGGTCGCCGAAACAGCAAGTTCATATCCAGTAAATGTCCCTACGATTTCCGGCCCTATAGGAGTCGTTCTATTAAATTGGCCAAGGTTAAGATATGTAAGTTGACCGCCAACAACTCCATCCAATTCTTCGACAGGTTGTTTATAGGCTGCGTGAGCAATCCATATATCAGTTAATCCCAAACCGGGGAGCCAGTTTGTATGGGTCATTCCAAGTTCAGAACCATTTTGGAATGCGAGGCCTGCAGGATTCCAAAACACAGCCCATACATTATCCGCTATTGCCACGCCTGTCTCACCCATTCCGCCTGCACGCGAATCCGGTACTATAAGCAAAAATGGGACTGCTGTAGTTTGTGTCGTCTGGGCTTGAGCAATACTCGAAAAAAATAATCCGAATACGATCAGGACGACAATAATTTTCTTCATCATATATGTAACCTCCATACTGTGAGTGTTGAGTATCATTGCATTTTCTTGAACATACTTGAATGTGTTTTTGAGATTCTATTATAGAACATCCTTTTTCATTGTTCTGAACGCTGCATTATCATTTCAACGGACAATAGCGAGCTTACCTATGGTTTCGCTTGTGTGTTGCCCATTTTGACTATGCGCAATTAGTTTATACAAATAAATGCCATTGGCAAGACGATCTCCATCATTATCTCTTCCATCCCATGGAATTCTTACAGAACGATCCGTGATATTTTGTACACTCATTTTCCCGATAAGCCTGCCTGCGATCGAAAATATTTTTACCTCTACATTGATCGGATCGATTGCATTGCGCTGAAATGTAAAGGTTGTGGAATTCGAGAATGGATTGGGATAATTCACCACATTTAACATTGTGAGATCATCGGCAGCAGAGACCTCAAAATATGTTTCTGCTTCTGATGAATTGTTCTGAACATCCCAGGCTTTTACGCGTAGCGTATATTTCCCCTCGCTGAGATTAGGTAAGGGATAGCGCACTTCACCCGATTGATACGTGTCAAAGTCACTTTTATAATTATTCGATAAATTAAAAGTCTGTTCCGGGTTGCTGATCGTTGCCGACAATTGATGCCCTACTCCAACCGTCGATGTGTTGATACCACTTTCATCATTCAATCGTACGATCATGGAGTCATTGCCTTTTACAACATCTCCAGGATGAAAATTAAGATCTTTGATATATATCGAGATTTGCGGTCCTGTCGTATCAATTGTTGCGGTTGAATCGATTCCGTTGATTATTACATTTTCAGTATATCCCGCTCCATCGGTTGCGTCATTCCAAGCGTACATCGAAATTCGAGATTTATTTCCGAAGGTCACGTCTTTGGGTATAGGAATAGTCGTTCCAAATTGTCCTCCATGAAAAGACACACCGCCTCGGTATAAAAGACTGCCGTTGACTTTGAATCTAAAATCTCCAGCTCCTTCTACAATGTGCACTTCTCTTTGCGAATCGAATACCTGAAGTGTACCTTTTCCTTGGAATGATGCCATTGGTGTCCCATTATTCAGTTTCATTGTGCCTTGGATAGGTACGTGTGCCAAGGATTTTATTGCAACTATACTCAATGTTGATTTTCCATTCAGGCTATCAATTGAGGCAACATTCTTCGGCATTAAAAGCCGAAGTGTAGGATCACCGAATAAGTGAAATTTTTGAGTATTGTCTGCATCAATACTAGTAGATTTTGCATTCTGCACTGCATCCCCTAATCGAGGATTTCTTCCGGTACCATCCTTTGTTAAGAGATTATAAAAAAAATTAGAATTGAGCTCAACATTCGGGTCGTTATAGACTGCACGCGATGCTACGAGACTCCCAATTGCACCACCTTGCTCCATCGTTACAAGTTGTTCACCTGTACTGAGTACGGTTGGATCGTCGTACTTGCCAAAATTACACGTTGATGCAACAACGAAAGTCAAACGGTCTCGATTGATAAGTTTTGGCAGATCACTTTTTTGATCAAAAATATCTTCATGCGCCCATAAATCCTCTCTCCCGTGACCAATGAAATTTGTAAAAAGTGTACCTTGATTTATTGCATCATCAATCGATATATTTGCATTTGGTTTCCTACGACCCATAGCGCTGTTCACAGTTGGGTATTCGACAATGTAAATTTTATTCTTTTCAAAACTTTTAGCAGATTTGCTTTCGGCAAGTGTTTCGGTCGGGTCTGTATATATAGTTCCGTCATCTCCTTCAGAAGTTATTCCATCATCAGCAACAAATGTTAAATTATTTCGCCACTGATCAACAGGAGCAGTCGTCTCATATGAAATAATTTTATTGACCATTACGGATACTTCTTGGACGCTGCGTGCAGGAAGACGTCCGATTGCAAGGGAATAGATAGAGTTTTGTGAATCTAAAAGAACAAACTCATCATCAGTCGGATAACTTGTATTGGTTATATCAAGGGATTCTTCTGTTTCGTATGGAGGAATCCAATTATGTTGATTTGGATTTGTGGTAATGTTCTTATAATCGAAATGACCCCAGCCAAACAAAAGGACATAACGTGGAACAGGACTCATCCAGTTCGCTTGAGTATATCTCAAGAATTCTCGTATTGCGAGAATATCCGGGATGCCGCCTGAAAATTCTTCATAGATTTGATTGATATCTACAACGAGAGTTCGAAGGCTATCGTGAGATTCACGGTGTGTCTTTAACCGATTTGCTTCGGAAAGAAAGTCCGGGTCCGGTGGAGAAATAATAATAAAATCATACTGTGATTGAACATTATGTAGATTTTTTGTGTTTTCAATTTTTATCGCTGGTGCAGGAATTATAAATCCATTTTTACCAACCACCGCGATTTCACGAACCGATCCCCTTGTCTGCTGAAGCTGGATTGTGCATACCGATGGAACAGCGGAATAATATTTTAATTCTTTCACATTACTATGATCGGTAACATCAAATGCACGTACATCACTTGAAAAATTACTAATATCATACTGAGCCAATCCAGTGAGATCGGGTGAAGTAAAGATAAGAATGTCGTTTACAGCCTCAAACCGTCTCTGATAATATATTTCCATCCAATCCAAGTATGTTTCCGCGTTCGTATTGTTGCTGGTCACTTGGATTTTTACAACACTCGCATCATTCGGCACCCCACCTGTCCGCGATGGATTGATATTCACTTCTTTTGCATATGTAACAGAAGAGACTATGTCGAAAGATTCCATCACTTTAGAACCATTTTGAAGAAGCTGACCATTTTCAAAAATATCCAAGCCATCAGATGTTGCCGACCTGTGCAAAAATTTGAATTGATATGTGATCGGAGATGTTGCAACCAATCCCGGTAGCGAATTAGTATATGTACCGATAGCATTAATATATGTAAATTTTTCCCCAACCCATCGACGCCCAGAATTCTGGAGATTATGCTTTTCTTCTTCAACGAATAATTTTCCCTGAAAACTTGTTGGTTTGAATGATGGCAGAGAAACGGCTGAAGCAGAAAGTGTATCCATCTTTTTGCCGTTGCCTTGACCAACGGTAAAGAAGTAATAGTTTATTTCTGTATACGGATTAATATAATGCTGAAAAGTTTTGTCTCCATTATAGTGCCAACCTCTCACTCCCCGCCCGTAAAAGACTACATAATCTTCTGGATCGAAAATACCATTTCCATTTTGGTCTACTACCAACCGTGAAATTTCCAACAACGTATTTGGCCGCGGGCTCGTATTATCATCCGGAATTGCCACGCCTCCATTCCCATACAACCTGATGGAATTGATATCGCTGATTGAGATATTCAAACTGCGGAAGTAATTATAATCCAATTTGTACATACCAGTTTCTGTTTCTTTCACTTCTAAGCGATACCATTCGCCTTGTGCAAGCGGAGAATCTTCTTTTGTAGATTGCCGGGAGCTTACTTTTGGCATTTTTGCCAATTGAGCTTTTTGTGGCAAGTCGCCCCGCAGCAGGCAAGAAGAAAGCAAGCCGACAGGAAAAGCATTTGTAAAATTAAGCTGAACAACTATGCGCGAATAAATCTTGACCTTCTCTTTGTCAATCGCCTGAACAGGGTGCAAGAGAAGAGTTCCAACGCATCCTATGCTTGTCTCCCCAACGCGAATAAGCTCGGCAAGAACGTTTTGTCCCCGTGCCAGAGCTGTTTGATTAAAACTTTTATCATCATAGCTTTCGACAAAGCCGAAATCCTTGAGAGCTTTTATCGTCGGTTTAGGCAGCAGCTTGACCGTATCTCTGATTTGATATTCACTTGCTAAGACTTGAAGCGAATAGTGTGGAGACGGAAGGAGTAAAAGAACAGCCCGGATAAAATCAGTCCTGCCTGTCGAATCGTATGTTATTTGACTTTCGAAGAAGCGAAATCGAGTAAAGATAGTGCCTTGTTTTCCAGAAACATGTTCAGCTTGAATATGCGGTGTAAACTCAAGAACTACAGAATGTTGATCTTCACTCACGATGCGTATATCTGTCATCGGCTGAGCGATGCCGGTCAAAGTTCCGACAAAAATCGAGCAGAATATTGAAATAGTTTTTTTCATAAAAAAAAGCCGACCGAGAAAAAATGGTCTTCTCGTTCGGCTAAACATGTAATAAGAGAGTCTCAGCCGAACTTGAAAAAGGTTTCTACGGCAAAAACAATTCCTAACTTTTTACCCTGCACACTTTAGGAATGAACCTTTATCAAGCCTTCGATATACTCTCCATTAATAGAACATCACGTCATGAACTTGTTGTAAGATAATGAATGAAATGAAGATTGTCAAGCAAGCAAGATTGGAAGATCTCATAGGAAAAAGTCGGTTGAAGAAAACTAACATCGTTCGCCGATATTCCAAGAATTGTTTTGCAGTTGTGGCAACATTTGGGTAAATTAGCTCTGCAAATGAATTTATCCTCTATCAGGTGATATGTCAAGACCACTCAACATTCTTTTTGTTTCGAGCGAAGTAGAACCTTTCGCTAAAACCGGCGGGCTTGCCGATGTCTCCAGTGCTCTTCCGAAGGCAGTCAAAGATCTCGGGCATGAAATCCGTATTATGATGCCGCGATATCGATTTATCGGCGAACGGAAGTTCAGATTACACGATATCATCCGTCTCCATGGAATCCCCATTCCGGTCGGCAATTTGACCGAACTTGGCAACGTAAAATCATCATTTATCAATAATTTAAAAGAAAAAGTTCAAGTCTATTTTCTCGATAATGCAAATTACTTCGGGCGCGACGGCATCTACCAAAGTCCTACAACGAAAAAAGACTATAAGGATAATGATGAACGGTTCATATTCTTCTGCCGTGGTGTCATAGAAACCTTGAAGCGGCTTGGATGGCAGCCGGATATCATCCATTGCAACGATTGGCAGGCAGGACTTATCTCTGCCTATCTCAAAACGATGTTCTCGACTGATCCGTTCTTCAAATCGATGAAAACGGTTTTCACGATCCATAACATGGGATATCAGGGTGCATTTTCAAAGGAGTCCTTTACTAAATCAAATTTGCCTGAAGAATTGTTCCGTCCCAACGGTGTAGAAGCATACGGAAACTTCAACTTCCTCAAAACTGGATTGTTTTTCTCTGACGTTATAACAACTGTAAGCGAAAAATATGCCGATGAAATCTGTACATCTCCCGAAATTGGTGCCGGGCTCAACGGACTTCTTTTGACCCGTCGAAAAGACCTGCATGGAATTCTCAATGGCATCGATTATCAAATTTGGAATCCGGCCACAGATGAATTTTCTTTCCGAAAATATGATGTAAAATCCATCGAGGCAAAGGTAGATAATAAACGAGCTTTGCTTACAAAATTCGGTTTGGAATTTTCTGAGAACTGCCCTGTGATCGGAATGATCAGTCGTCTTGCAGATCAGAAAGGATTCGATCTTGTTTTTGAAATTATTGAGGATATTATTCGACTTGACTTGCAGTTCGTGATGTTGGTAGCAGGAGAAAGAGAATACGAAAAGAAAATTGAAGCTCTTCAAAAGAAACACCCCAAACGCATTGCGGCGGTCATCGGGTACGACAATGAAATTGCACATTTGATCGAAGCTGGAACGGATATGTTCCTTATGCCGTCTAAGTACGAGCCATGTGGTCTGAATCAGATGTACAGTATGCGCTATGGTACGGTTCCCGTTGTTCGTGCGACCGGTGGGTTAGATGACACAGTGGAAGATTACACGGGAAACGGAAAAGGAACCGGTTTCAAGTTTGAAAAGTATGATTCGAAGGAATTATTGAAAATCATTCAGCGTGCATTGAAGGTCTTTCAACAACCCGAAGAATGGAAGCGGCTCATGCGAAATGGCATGATGCAAGATTTTTCTTGGGAAAACTCTGCACGGAAGTACATCAATTTATATAAAGAACTTTTAAGGCATAACGCATAGCACTGGATGACACTGGAATTGTTTGCAATCACAACGGTATCGTCAGCAGCAACAGTACTTGTTCCTGCCAGAGAAATGGCTTTACATTGACTCCCTCCGTGTTGTGTATGTTTTTCGTACGTCAGCCACCAGAAGCCCGTGCGCAATGGTACCAGAATAATTTATTTGCTTTCTCATATCACATTACTTGAAAAAAGATTAAAGGATACCAAATTTTGAAGTTACCCCGTTTTTTTCTCCTCTTCTGCACAGGAACAATGTTGTGTTTATCCTCAGGATGTAATGATGCCCCGGATCCAGTCGGAGCCCTACTCCTACCAGCAGAAGACTATGGTACTGTCCAAGTTGATACGTTCTATGCCACAGGTCACTCCTCTCTCCCAAAACGTTTGTTCACATCATCGATTGACCGATTCATGCTCGGCAAATATCAAACATGTCAAGCTTGGGCATGCTTGAAATTTAGTTCATGGCCCGACACAATGATAGGTGCGACGATTACCAGCGGGACGATTCGATTAAAATCAGTCTACCATTTTGGCGAGTCGATGTCTGATTTGCACTTTAATGCGTATCGTGCACGAGCAAGTTGGGGAGGGGACTCACTTACCTATGATTCGCTTAATCTAAACATTGTTGGCCAGCCCCCCTATAATTACTATTACGATATCAGCACTAAATACTCCTCCACGATTCAAGCAGGCGACACCGATTGGGTAACGATTGACATTCCAGACATCACTATGCTGCGCGAGTGGTTCTCCACAAATTCAGACACGTTGCATTTGAATGATGGGATTATCTTTAGTCCGGATCCGTCGGTCTCAAATGTTATCAGAGGATTTTATTCGTATTACGCATCCGATACATCCTATCAGCCTACACTTTATGTTAATTATAATGGAACCTACGGTCCCAATACGTATGTTCACAAATTGAGCAGTTCTAAATACGTTTCTACAATTGATCGTGCAAGTCTCATAACT
>Ga0182021_10003775_pt1 | contig 17785 bp, 17 predicted proteins | sample 612E3MmetaG_FD_120493 | JGI IMG/M metagenome (GOLD analysis project Ga0182021, IMG submission 120493) | Permafrost microbial communities from Stordalen Mire, Sweden - 612E3M metaG (Illumina Assembly) | ecosystem: Environmental > Terrestrial > Soil > Wetlands > Permafrost | place: Sweden... | reverse complement strand
GACCGAGATCCACCCCGCTCCCGAGTTCTACTTCGCCGAGGCTTACCACCAGCAGTACTTGAAGAAAGTTCCGAACGGCTACTGCCCGAACCACTCCACAGGAGTGACCCTGCCCGCCGACTTCTTCAAGTCTGAGACGGCGGCGCAGAGGGCAGCTGACGCGGCCGCGGCGATCCAGAAGGCCCGCTGACCAGGCGACGTCACGCCAGCGTTGGCCAGTGTTCGCCAATGTCACCCGAGGAGACTCAAGGTGGTCGGTTCCGCTCTTCTCGCCCGGATCATCTACGGGCGAATCGACCTACCCGTCGGCTGCGCGCTCAGATGGTCGTGTCCCGTCGGATTTCCGACAACAACCAGCCCGATAGACGACTGACAGGCAGGTGAACGAGATGGCAACCAGGTCGACGGCCACCTCCATCGACGAGTACATCGCCGGCTTCCCACCCGAGACCCAGAAGGTGTTGGGAGAGTTGCGAGCGCTCATCAAGTCGTTGGCGCCCGAGGCGACAGAGACGATCAGCTACGCGATGCCGACGTTCGACCTGAACGGGCATCATCTCGTGCACTTCGCCGGCTACCCAAAGCACATCGGGTTCTACCCGATCCCGAGCGGGCTCGAGGCGTTCAAGGAGGACCTGAGGTCGTACAAGACCGGGAGGGGCTCCGTGCAGTTTCCGCTCAGCCAGCCGATGCCCACCGACCTGATCCGCCGGATCGTCGAATTCCGCGTCGAAGAGAGCACCGGCAAGGCAAGCAAATAGCGACGGCAGGCCGATCGATCGAAGTCTGTGACCTCCCCGGCGGACCTGCCGACGACTGCCTCTAGACTGCGGCCACCACCGGAACTTCGGCGACCGGGGCAGTTTCGGCCGTCGGCTTCTCGTCGACGAGCGCGCTGAACAGGGCGTGGTCGTTGACCATGACCTGGCGTAGATCCTCTGTCGTGGCCTGACCCTGAGCGTGGCGGAGTCCGATTTCGTGAGCCGTGCGGTAAGGGTCGAGGGCTGCCGGATGGTCGACCGACACGTCCGCGAAGCGCTGCTCGAAATCGCCTTCCGGGTAGCCGCGGGCGTCCATGACCTTCCCGACCAGCGCGTCGGCATCTCGAACGGCGACTGCTGGATCGTCGACGAAGCCCATTTGCACCGCCTGCCACTCGTTGTCGAATTCAACGGCTTCCTCGACCGCGAGGGGTCTGATGTTGAGCTTCGAGACCCGGTTCTGGCGAGCCGTCAGCTCGCTTTCCGCGCTACGGGCGTCACCTTTCTCGGCCAGGGTCCGATCGTACTCGGGGCCGAACCGCTCCCGGAGCGTCTCACTCCGCCGACGCTGGCCGCTCCTCTGCCGCATTGCGAGCGACCATGCGGCCACGATCAAGATGGCGACGACCACGACCGCGGCGACGACAAATGCTTCAGTCGACATATGGGATCTCCTCGTTCGACTCAGGCCCGAATTTGCCTCATCGGGTGCGACGTCTGGAGGCGGTACCAGTCTGGTATCCCGACACGCCGTATAGCTGACGCTAGGCCGGAACCGGAGCCGGCGCGAGGATGGAAACCCTTCGCTCGTATGGGGCGCCGGGCGCCGCTCAGACGATGGCCAGCGGCCGCTCGATGGCCACGTCGGCCCGGAGCCGGCGGTCGACCAGGACGCGAATGACATAGTCGATCTCGAGCCCGGCCCCGTCGAACGAAGGCGCTGAGCCCGGTGGCACCAGCAGGTTCGCCTGGGCCGCGCCGCTCGCCAGCGATGCCGGATCCACGGCCGCCGACGCGATGATCCCTTCGGTGCCGTTCGGGCAATTCGTGCGGCGGTGGATCTCGATGCGGGCTCCCTGCCCGGACGGCGCCGAGGGCCACGAGACGGTGACGGCCACCTCTTGACCGGCCGGCGCCCGCAACGAGTGCTAGGTCACTTGTCAAGACCGTCTTGCGAGGCGCCGCGGTTCGTCCGCTTCATCAGGGAGGCGGCTCGCCCGCCGGATCTGCCGGTGGCAATCGCTTCCGCGCGCGCCGGCGAGGTAGATCATTCCTTCCATCTGCCCGACCGTGGGCGCGCAAGGATGGTGGGCGATGGATCGTTTCGAGTTCGTGATCATCGGGGCCGGGGCGGCGGGCGAGGCCGCGGCCAATGCCGCGCGAAAACGCGGCGCCAGCGTGGCGATCGTCGACCGCGAACTCTTCGGTGGGTCGTGCGCATTCTGGGCGTGCATCCCATCGAAGTCGCTCCTGCACGCTGCCACCGAGCACCGTCACGGGGGGTATCGGTGGCAGCGGGCATCGGACCGTCGGGACTACATGATCAACCGCGTAGGGCGCGACTGGCCGGACGACTCCGGGCACGCTCGCGGGCTCGAGGCCGTCGGGGCGCGCCTCTATCGCGGAGTGGCTCGAATTGTCGGGCCGAATCAGGTCGAGGTGACGGCGGCCGATGGCACCGCCCAACGGCTGGCCGCGGGCGCGATCATCGTCGCGACCGGCTCGCAGTCGAAGGTGCCTGAGATCGAAGGTCTCGCGGCCGCAAACCCCTGGACGAACCGCGAGGCCACGTCAACTCGCGAGTTGCCTCGCAGTCTCGTCGTGCTCGGCGGAGGCGCGACGGGTATCGAAATGGCCTCCGTCTTCGCGCGCTACGGCGTCGAGACCGCCCTGGTCCACTCTCACGATCGGCTGCTCGAACGCGACCATGCCCGTAACTCCGAGGCGGCGGCGCGGATCCTGCGCGACGACGGCGTCGAGCTTCGCCTGGGGGCCCGGGCCACCCGCGTCCGGCCGAACTCCGGCGATGGCGACGCCTACGTGGTCGAACTCGACGGGGGAGGATGGGTCGAAGGCGAGCGCATCCTTGTGGCTCTCGGCCGGACTTTCGGACTCGAAAGCCTTGGCCTGGAGTCCGTCGGACTCGATCCGAAGTCGCTTCCTCGGGATGGGCGCCTGCGGGTTGCCGACGGCGTCTACGTCATCGGCGACCCGGCGGGGCCGGAACTCTTCACTCATGTCGGCCACTACCAGGGCGAGTTGGCGGTCCGGATGGCGCTCGGCGACGAGATCAAGCCGGACTATCGAGCGATCCCGCGCGCCGTCTACCTGGAACCAGAGGTCGCTTCGGTGGGCATGGACCTCGAGCAGGCGCGCGCCGCCGGGGCCGACGCGTTCGAGCTGGTGGCGGACTTTGCCACGACCACTCGCGGATACGAGCTGGAGGCGGCTTTCGGACACCTGGCGATCGTGGTCGACCGCGCCACTGAAACACTGCTCGGTGGGTCGATGGTGGCACCGGACGCGTCGGCCGCGATCCACGAAATCGTCCTTGCCATCCACGCACGCATTCCGCTCGCCACGCTGGCGACCATGCTGCACGCCTTCCCCTCGACGTCCCGGGCTCTGGGCGGCTTGTACGCAGACGCCATTGCGCAGCTGCGCGGCGAGCCAGAGCGGGTCCCGAAGTGAGCCCTGTCATTCCCGCGGCGGTCGGGGGCGGTCGGGGGCCGTCGGGCCGGAGCCGGTCCCTTTTTCAGCCAAGCCGAAGGAACCTCGGATATCTTTGGTTCAGTTGGTCTGCGGTGGCGTGTCTTCGCCGTGCGGACCAGTCCGGTCGGAAATGCGATGACCCGGCTCTCGGAGCCGTCGGCCCGTGGGGAGTAGCGGGGCGATCGCTGCGCCACAGGATCTCTCCGCTTGTACGTAACTGATCGATCGCCGGCGGCCGACTGGTGGCCCAACCCGGGCACCGAGTGGCCCGGATCAGTCGACCATTCCCCGTCGCCGCGTCCCGACCGCCTCAGGCGAGACTTGCCTCTGGCTGCCGCGCTGGCCGCACTGGCATTCGGCGTGACGTTCATGATCGCCGCCTCGAACGGCCATACGCCCGCCAGGGTCGACGAAGTCGCGGCCGTCCGGGCCATGGTCTTCGCCGTCCCATTCGTGGCCGCGGCATTGGCTGCGCTTGCGATCTTCCGACCGTTGCACGCCTTCCTCGGGATCCTGCTGTTCACTCCGGTCTGGGATGCCGCACAGATCGACTGGTCCCTCGGCGGCTTCCCGATCACGATCCAGACGGTGTTCGTCGTGGCGCTTGGAGTGGGCTGCCTGGTGTGGCGCCTTCGCATACGCACGGCGGAAGCGGAAGCCACGGCGCGGGATCCGGCGTCGCACGTGGCTACCGGCGGACTGCCCAGATCGTCGTCGGGGCTCATAGCTCCCGGCGTCGCGGGCGTGGCGCTTATCGCTTTTCTGACGCTCGCGCTGCTGTCGACCTACTTCTCGCCGAGCGTCAGCCAGAGCAGTGTGGTGCTGGTCCACGGGATCATCGAGCCGATCGCCCTGGGTCTGATCCTGCTGGCTCTCCGGCCCAGCCGGATGGATCTCGTGCGGGTCGCGATCGTGCTGGGCGTGTCGGCCGGACTTGGCTGCGCGATCAACATCGTCCAGACGGTGCCGGGCGCCCCGTCGCTCGCGGCGCTGCAGGCACGGCGGCTCTACTTCTCGCTCGTCACCTACGACAATGTCGGTCTGCTCGGCGACTTGCTGGCGATGGCGGTGCCGCTGCTGGTCGGGGTGCTGCTGGCGCGCCGCCCGCTGCACCTGCGTTCCTCGACGTCGACGATCCTGCTCCTGGCACTGGCAGCTTGCCTCGCCGGCCTGTTTCTGACCTTCTCGAAGAGCGCCTGGCTCGCTGCTTCGTTCGCGACCGCGCTGCTCGCATTGTTGGCCGTCCGGAGCTGGCCGGGTCGCCTGACGATCGTGGCCGCCGCCGGCCTGCTGTCGGCAATCGTGGTGCCGTGGCCGGCACTCGTTCTTCAGCTCGCGCCGAACCTGAACAGCACGTATCGCGTCGCCATGGTCCGCATCGAGGGCGCGCGCCGGTTCGACTCGTGGAATCCGGCCACCGTCGCCGGTCAGGGCTCGGTGATGTTCCGACTCCGGGCCGCCGAGGCCGGGCTTCACATGGCCGTGGATCACCCTCTGCTCGGCGTCGGTCTGAACCAGTACAAGCGCTACTACTTGGCCGGCTACTCACTTTCGCCGATCGACCTGCACATCGACCATGCCCATTCCATCTGGCCCGAACTGGCCGCCGAGCTCGGCTTCCCTGCGATGGCGCTGGTGGCGCTTCTATATACGGCGGCACTACTTGCGCTCTGGCACGTGTACCGCAACCCTCCCGACTCTGCCACCCGCCTGCTCGCCGCAACCTTCATCGCCGCCATCGTGGCCTGGGTGATCGTGTCAACCGTGTTCGGCACGGACATCTACAGGTCGCCGCGGAGCATGGCATCGGAGATCGTGACGATGACGGTGCTCATGGCCGCTGCCTTCTCGCTGGCATGGTCCAGCCGGCACGGCAGGATCGTCGCTCGAGCCACTCGCCGCGAGGCCTGACCCGGATCCGCGGCTAACGCAGGGTCCGCTCGGCGAAGGTCTCCATCCGCTCCAACGCCGCGGGCATGTTGACTCGGCCGAAACCGAGGCGGAAGTGGTTCCCGGTGTCGGCGAAGACCGTGCCCGGCAATAGCAGAACGCCCGTCTCACGGACGAGCTCCTCGACGAACGCGTCTATCGGTTTGTCGGACAGCAGCCGCGGAAAGCCGATGCTCCCGCCGCGCGGCCGCACCCATTCGAATATGCCGCTCCATCGCCCGAAGAACCCGTCGAGCAGTGGCAGGTTCGCCCCGATGATGGCCCGGTTGCGGGCGAGCACTTGCTCACGGGCCCGCAGGGCGATCAGGGCCAGAACCTCCGAAGGCGCCGAGTTGCAGATCGTGGTGTAGTCCTTGAAAGCCGCGATCCTTTCCCGCAACGCGCGATCCCGCGTCGCGATCCAGCCGATACGCAGCCCCGCCAGGCCGAAGCCCTTCGACATGACGCCGATGCTCACCCCCGTCGCCGCCGCGTCGGCACCGGCAGGCAGCCGATCGGCCGGGTCGAATTCGAGGAAGCGATAGACCTCGTCGACGATCAGGCGAGCGCCCGCCTCCGCCGCAAGTTCGACCAATCGATCGAACGTTGCGCGATCGCTCAGCGAGCCGGTCGGGTTGTGCGGTTCGTTGACCAGGATGACGCGTGTGTTCGGTCGAATGGCCGATCGAACGGCCGAGACGTCAAGCTGCCAGCCGTCCGACTCCAGTAGATCGACGCGCGAGACCTCTGCGCCGGCGGCGCGTGCCACCTCGGCCAGCGACTGGTAAGCCGGACGAACCACGACGGCGTGATCCCCGGGCCCGAGCAGGACGTTGTGGAGAGCGAAGATCGCCTCTTGCGCGCCGGAGAAGACGATCACCTCATCGGGCGCCACGTGTTCGTACAAAGACGCGATCTCGGTCCGGAGAGCCGGATCGCCTGCGGATTCGGTGTAGCCGAGTCTCAGATCGGCCCAGCGTCGCCGGCCGTCATCGTCGGCCAGGTCGAGCAGCTCGGCCAGCGGCCAGCCCTCGACATCGGACGCGCACAGCAGCATCTCGGCGCTGAACTCCCAGCGAGCGAAGAAGCGCTCCAGTGCGAAATCGTGCAGGCGCATCGAGTCCTCCGACGGGCGGCCTCCGGATTGCACGCCGCTCGGCCGGAGCATGGCGCGCCCTTCGCGATCGCAATTTCCAATGGTCCTACGGTACCGAATCGGCCGCAGATTCGGGCGGCGGCTACTGAATGCCGGGCTGCGGGAACCGATACCTAGGGAGCAGGACGGCCGGACCGTCGAAGGTCGGCTGCGCATTCGAGTCCGCACGCCAGGCGAATGTAGCCGGCGAGGCGGCGTCGTGTTTTAGCGAGTTGCGATCCATGGAACCGCCGACCAGCCGCCGTGCTGCCGGGCTATCGCTCAGGCGAGTGGTCTCGACGCCATGAACCTGCCTGCCGCCGGCTGGTTGGGAGTGCGCCGGCGCCGGCCGGAGGTGTGCCCGGCCGCGCACGTCGGCGCGCGCCACGGCCTCCGCTATTCGATACGCGGCCGCTCCAGGATCCTCCTGGGTCTCACCTATCAGCGTCCCGGTCTCACGATCGTGACCTTGGGGCTCGTCGTCTTCACGATCTCGGGCGTGCTGGAGCTCCTCAACCCGGCCAACTGCTGGCTCCTCTTCGAGGACATTTCTTGCGCGGTCGCGCCGACGACAGCAGCAATCGCGGTGGCAGTCGCTGCCGCGAGGGGCGAGACCGAGCACCGGCAGTTTCGGATATCGCTCGCTATCTCGCTTTCGCTGACAGCGGTCGGCCAGCTCATCGCCGACATACCGGACGTCTTCCACCACCAATTCGGTCCGCTCGGCGCCGCTTCGGAAGTCTGCTACGTAGTCGGCGCGGTCCTCGGGGCGGCGGCAATGATGGTCGTCCTGGCTCGCCGCCTGGAGCCGCAGGCACGGCGTGCCGTGCTTCTGGACGGCGTCGTGATCATGGCCGCGGCCGCGACTCTCGTCTTCGCCAACTGGCTTCACCCGAGCTTGCTGACTGAGCGAGGCCTTGCCGATCTCATGGCCGACCCGGCCGCCAACCTGCTCGTACCGCTCGTCTCGGCGACCTTCTTCGCGAGCGCCGCAGCGGCCGCGGTTGCCGCCCTGTCGCTTCGAGTCGAGCCGGGCGCCCGCGGCGTATGGGCGGTCGGGGCAGGGATCGTTCTGCTGGCTCTCGCCTGGCAGGGCTGGATCGGGCGGTTTCTGGCCGGAGCACCCGACTCGATCGAGCCCATGGACTTCATCTTCCCCGCCGGCGTGCTCATGTGCGGTTACGGCGGAGTCACTTGGAGTCTGCGGCCGGGAGGCGGGCTGCGTTACGAACGCTTCGCCAGGGCCATTGCCGAGTGGCTGCCGATGGTGGCGATCGTCGGTTGCGCCTTCCTCGACGTCATGCCGCGCGCCCGGCCCCTGCAGGTCGATCCGATCGCCGTCGGAACATGCTCCGTCGTGCTCCTGGCAATGGCGCGCTACCGCGTCCTTCTGGGCCGCGAGCGCGTAACGTCGGAGCGATTGACGACCGAGATGACCGACCGCGCTGCAACGACAGTCGCCCTGGCGCGCCTCGAGGCCGCGGCTACAGTCGAGGAGAGCGCCGACCGGATCTGCGGTGAAGCGCTCCACATCGGCGGTATCGACAGCGTCACGGTCTTCGCCTTCACCGCGGACGGCGTCGTGCCGCTGGCGCTGGGAGGTCTCGCGTGCCGTCCCGTGGCGGTGAGCGAACCGATCCCCGAGAACGCGGCTCGGGAGATGCGGGAACATGCCGACTTCGGGCTATGGCTCGAGTCGTGGGTGGATCGCACGCCGCAAGACGATTTCGAGAGGGCGATCGTCTTCTCGGGACTACGGGCGGAGGCGCTGGCCCCGCTGATCTGGAACGACACCACGATCGGTCTGCTGGCGATGGGCGCGACCACTCCATACCATGCCCGCCGCCTGGCCGATCGGCTCGCGACACTGACCGAATTCAGCGTCATGTCGGCCGCAGTCCTGGGCCCGGCACTTGCGGAGCGCGGGCAGCGCCAGCAGGTGCAGGCGGAAGTGCGTTCGATCATCGCCGATCATGCCTTCCATCCGGTCTTTCAGCCGATCGTCGATCTGGCGACCGGGAAGCACGTGGGCTTCGAAGCTCTGACCCGTTTCTCGGACGGGACCAGGCCGGACCTGCGCTTCCTTGCCGCCGACAAGGTCGGCATGATGGTCCAACTCGAGACCGCCGCATTGCGCGAGCAGGTGGCCAGGGCGCGCCGGCTGCCGGAAGGCACTTTCCTGAGTCTCAACGTTTCGCCGGCCCTTGCTACCGCCGTGATTCCGCTGCTCGACGTCCTCGCCGAGGCCGACCGGCCCGTCGTTCTCGAGGTCACCGAGCACGTCGAGATCGCGGACTACCCGCGTCTGCTCGATGCGCTGGATCAGGTGCGCCCTCACGCGATGCTCGCCGTCGACGACGCCGGCGCCGGATATGCCGGCCTTCGCCATATCCTCGAGCTGCGACCTCAGTACGTGAAGCTCGACATCTCGCTTGTTCGACACGTCGATACGGACCCGGCGCGCCAGGCGATGGTCAACGGCATGGCCTACTTCGCGGAGAGCGTCGGTTGCGCCCTCATCGCTGAGGGGATCGAGACGCCGAACGAGTTGACGGCCCTGAAGCTGCTGAAGGTGCAGTTCGGACAGGGCTTCTACCTCGCAATGCCGACGGAGTACTGACCCGGGCATGGGCCTGCCGCCGTCGGTACCCGTCCCTGCGCCGAAAGGTCGGATGGCCCTTGCCGCTCGGGCCCGCGGGCTCAGACGATCGTCGTGGCCGCCTTCGACGAACCAGACCATGCCCATCGACCCGCTGCGAGTGAGAACAATGACGACCGCGACAGCCGACCGAACGTCCACGATTCCGGCCCCGACCCTGGACCGCTCTGGCCGCGTCGCCGTGGGGCTACTGGTCTGGCTCGGCCTCGGCGCGCTTGCCGGAGGCGTCGCGCTGGCCTCCGCGCCGGACGGCAGCATCATGCACATGCCTTTGAGCATGGTTGCCGGGAGTCCCTTCCCCGACTTCTTCGTGCCTGGTTTGATCCTCGGCGGGCTCTTCGGCGTCGGGTCGCTCGCGGTGGCGGTCATGGGCCTGCGTCGCTGGCGCCAGGCACCGTTCTTGGCCTTCGCCATCGGATGTGGCCAGATGATCTGGATCGTCGTCGAGCTGGCGATCATCAAGGGCATCTCGTTCCTGCACCCGGTGATGTTCCTGACCGGACTTGGCATCGCGGCCGCGGCGGTTCCGTGGGGCTGGCCCACTTTCCAGGGCTGGCGCGCCTCGAGCCGGTGACCGGCCAGACCGCGCCGAAGGGCGTCTCCCGGAACCACGTCCGCGAGATACATCTGTTGGCTCGTAGCTCGGAGCGGCAGAGCGAGAGTTGATGTCCATCAATCCCAACGAGCTGTCCATTCACGACGCCGTCCTCGTCGAGACCGAGATCGAAGGGCTTCCCATCGGCCTGCCTTCGTTCGTGATGAACGCCGTGGACGAGGAACTGTGGCTGGCTCTGCGCCTGCCCGACCCGCGGCTGGCGCGCATCTCGGAAGGTCAGCGCTTGCATCTCACCTTCTACCGCGGCGGAGCTCTCATTGTCGAGAGCGAGTTCTTGCGCCGGCTCGGCGGCCACTCACGCCCGGGCTCGGAGAAGTCGAGAGTCTTTGCGGTGCGCCGGCCGCAGGCGGTGGATCAGGTCCAGCGTCGGGCGCACGTTCGAGTGGATCTGGAGCGAGTCGTCCGCATCAAGTCGTTCGGGAGTCTCGGCGGAAGTGGGATCGGCGTGGGGCGCACGTTGAACGTCGGCGCCGGTGGCGTGCAGTTCACGACCGAGATGCCGCTGATGTTCGGCGACCAGCTGCGCGTGGCTCTCGTCCTGACCTCGCACGACATCGTCATCGCCGCTGGACCGGTCGTTCGAATCGACGAGATCCCGGCACCCGTTGCGCCCGCGGCCGAGTCGTCGACCGGCGAGCTCGAGGTGCTCACACGAGTTGCGGTCCGCTTCGACAAGATCGCCGAATCGGACCAGGAGAGGATCACCTGCCACATCCTCGCTGCCCACCGCAGGCGAGCGCCAATTCGCGAGGGGGCGGCGGCTTCGAATGCCTCTGCGCCAGGGGCTCCGGACACCGTGCCTGAGCCCGGCCCGCCGGCGGTCGAAGCTCCGGACGGAGCGCTGGCGCCCGTAGCCGCTGAGGTAGACGCGCCGAGCGAACGGGCCTAGCCGGCCCGAGGCCGCCGATCGCACCTCGCGTCTACCGCGCGAGGCCGGGCGAGAAAGGAACACCGCCTCGATTTGCCGCGAGGCGGTGTTCCAGACAGTGCGTGAACTACGCCCGCGCGGCGCCCAAAGTTACGGGGTGACGGTGAGCGTTCCCTCGGAGATCGTGTTGTTCCCTGAAGTCAGAGTGAACTTGTAAGACCCCGCGTCGAAGGGCAGGGAGGGGATCTGGCTCAGGTCCGAGGTGTCGGCGAAGCAGTTGTATCCCTGCGTGTCGCTCGTCTGCATTGCTGTTGCGGGCAGGAACGGGCTGCCGTCCTTGGTGACGGTGATCGAGACCACGTCGGAGCCCTGCTTGGCCGAGAAGATGTAGGTGGCGTAGACGGACGTACCCGCCGAAACCGATGTCACTTGATGGTCGACCTTGCAGCCGCTGCTCTGACCGGCAACCGGCTTGTCGGTCGAGAAGACCACCTTGCCCGCGTCCGGGACCTGCATGTTGCCCAGGACAAAGAGAGCGGCGCCTGCGAGAAGCGCCAGCACTACGACAACCGCGATTATCCGCGGCAGGCGCGAGCGCCGGACAGGTGGCGGGGCGGCCCACATGCCGGCGGGCTGGCCAAAGCCGGGCTGGCCATATGGACCCGGCTGGCCGTATGGACCGGGCTGGCCCGGCTGGCCATAAGGACCGGGCTGGCCCGGCTGGCCATATGGACCGGGCTGGCCATATGGACCCGGCTGGCCCGGCTGAGACCAGTCTGGCGGCGGAGGTGGCGTTTGGCCCGGCTGAGACCAGTCCGGCGGCGGAGGTGGCGTTTGGCCGGGCTGAGACCAGTCTGGCGGCGAAGGTGGCGTTTGGCCCGGCTGTGACCAGTCTGGCGGCGGAGGTGGCGTCTGGCCGGGCTGTGACCCGTCTGGCGGCGGAGGTGGCGTCTGGCTGGGCTGAGACCAGTCTGGCGGCGGAGTAGGGGGCTTCTGACCGTATCCGGAGGGGTCCATCCGATCCTCTCTTGTGTGCGGAGCCTGACGATCCGGCCCAAGAAACATCCGTGGTGACTCAGCGGAGCATACCCGCCGCCCCGGCGCGAGCACCAGTCGTTTTGCAAACTCGTGTGTCCGTGTGCGGGTCGCGCAACGGCCGCCGGCCAGTTCGTTCGTGTCCAACGCAACAGTGATACGGTCAGGGTCGGCGCAGCACCGAACGCCAGGACGCGAGGCAGCGCCCCTCCGGCATAGGAGCCCATCGATGCGACCCTTCTTCGGCTATCACATGCCCAGCTTCACCTTCGCCGGCGTGCCGGACGCGAAGCTGTTCGACCGCGTGGTCGAGCTGGCTCAGTCGGCGGAAACGGCCGGGTTCGATCTCGTGACGGTCATGGACCACTTCTATCAGATCGGAGTTGTCGGCGGGCCCCAGGAGCCAATGCTCGAGGCCTACACGCTCCTGGGCGGAATAGCCGCCCGGACGGAACGGGTGATGCTCGGAACGATGGTCACGGGAGTGACCTATCGGAACCCCGCAATCCTGGCGAAGACTGTGACGACGCTCGATATCGTTTCGAAGGGGCGGGCGATGCTGGGCATCGGCGCGGCCTGGAACGACGTCGAGCACGCGGGCTACGGCGTCGAGTTCCCACCGATCGGTGAGCGCGAGGATCGGCTCGAGGAGGCCCTGACGATCTGTAAGGCGATGTTCACGCAGGAGAGCCCGAGTTTCGAAGGCCGCCACTACAGGATCGATCGCGCGCTCAACAATCCCAGGCCGATCCGGCCCGGCGGGCCCAGGATCATGGTCGGCGGCGGCGGCGAGAAGCGGACGCTCAAGATCGCGGCCCGGTTCGCGGACATCACGAACTGGTTCGGCTCGCTCGACGAGGCCGCAGCCAAGCTGGCGATCCTGGACCGCCACTGCGAGGCGGTCGGGCGCGATCCGTCCGAGATCCTGCGCACCGTTGCCGTCCCGATCGTCCCGGTGGCAAGAGAAGCGGACAAGGCCGCAGTTCTGGAGCGAATACCGGTGGAGCAGAGGGCGATGTTCAGGCCGGTCCTCGTAGAAGAAGGCGCCGAGATCCTGCGGCGCTATTTGGACGCCGGGTTCGGCGGCTTCACGTTCCGCAACGTCGCGATCAGGACGCCGGAGGCCGTCGGTCTCGTCGGCGAGCTGATAACGACGATGAACTCGGACGGAGTGCCCGCATGACGGCTCAGATAGACAAAGCGGAGCTACGGCGACGTCTCACGCCGCTCCAATACGCGGTCACTCAGGAGGCCGATACCGAGCGGCCCTTTACCGGTGCCTACTGGGATACCCACGACGCGGGCAGCTACCGCTGCGTCGTATGCCACCAGACACTATTCGAGTCGACGCAGAAGTACGATTCTCGCTGCGGTTGGCCGAGCTTCTTCGACGTGCTGGACAAGTCCAAGGTCACGACGCACACCGACTCGACCTTCGGCATGAAGAGGACGGAAGTCCGGTGCGCCAACTGCGGAGCCCACCTGGGTCACATCTTCGACGACGGTCCGAAACCAACCGGATTGCGCTACTGCATCAACTCCGCCTCGCTCGACTTCGAGAAGAGGGCAGGGGAGTAGCGTCTCGGAGGCGGGAATCCACGGCGCCCCGGCGGCGTTCGCGAGCTCCCGAGCTTCAGCCGACCGCCAGGCCATCGAGAAATACCTTGGCCGCCAGCGCGACGAAGATCAAGGCTGAGGCGGCCGAGAAGGTCCGCAGGGCACGTGGCCCGACCATGTGGCGGCCCTTGCCGGAGAGCAGTGACAGGAAGGCCGCCCAGACCAGGCCGCAGCAGAAGAATCCGGCCAGGAAAAGCCACGGCGGTGACTGCGTTCGGCTGTAGATCCCCGCGATCACCGCGCCGCCCGCCGAGGCGAACCAGACGATCAGGGACGGCGACGACAGCGCCAGCGCCAGACCGCGCATGAAATCGCGGTGCGGGCGGATCTCGGGAGCGGATCCTTCGGTGACCGCCAGAGAGCGGCCGCGCCACGTCTCGCGGAGCATCGTGGCGGCCAGATAGAGCAGAACGGCTGTGCCGCCCAGCCAGAAGATCACCCGCACATGCGGTTCCGAAAGGACCAGGGCCAGCCCGAACATGCTCAGTAGCGCGTACACCATGTCGCCGCAGCACGAGCCGAGCTGGAGCACGAAGGCCGCTCGGGAGCCGCTGTCCAGTCCGCGCTTGATCGTGGCCACGTTGACTATCCCAAGATCCAGGCACGCCGACAGAGACAGAGCAAACCCCGTCAGGAACATCTCCATCGATCAGCGCGCCACGATAGCCATCTTGCTGGCACCGCCGCCGATCTCGATCTCGTAGCGATCGACTGCCGACTCCGCGCCGGGCGTCTGGATAGACAGGTGCCCTTCGCCCTTGTAGAGCTCAGTGTCGACGACTAGCTTGCTGACCCCACCGCTGATGGTCAGGCTCATGGCGGTGCCTGCCGGCCGCTCGATCGAGACACGGCTCATCCCGCCACTGACTCGTATCGGGACGATGCCCGTCGGCCTGGGCAGGAGCAGTTCGAATTTGCTGGCCCCGCCCCTGAGATCGAACGAAGCGAGCCGCACCGTGCGAAGGTCCGCGCTCCACTCCGAGACGCCGCCGCGCAACTCGATGGACCATGGAATGGCACTGTTCAGCGAGATCTCGCCGGTGTCTTTGTTCCAGTGAGCAGAGGCTTCGATGTGCTGGCCGCCAATCTGGGCGCGCCAGTCGACCCAGCCGAGGCGGGGATAGGCCACCGTGACGACCCCGGCGCGGGTCCGCATTCGCGGCACCGGACCGGCGAACTTGGCCCGGTACAGCTCCGTGAGCGTGGCATCGCCCCGGACCGTTATACGTGGCGCGCCCGACAGAAAGACGAGCCTCCCGCTGGTCACTGCACCCACGGGCGCCGCGTAGCTGCCGCCCGCATCCGCCTCCTCGCTCGGGGCCCGCATCTTGACCGTCTCGGCGAGCGCGACCTCACCGCTGCGTCGCAGGAAGTCGGCCAGCAGCCGCAACTGCCCGTCGTCATAGGCCTCGATGACTTCCATCTGAGCGCGAGAGATGGAGTCATGCAATGCCCCGAACTTGACTTCGAGCCCGGCGATCGCCTCGACCAGGACGCGTCGTCTGTCGGTGGGATCGGGTACGCGGCGGACGTAGCCTGCCTGCTCGAGCCGGTCGATCATCCTCGTCGCCGAACCCGTCGTGAGACCCGTTAGTTCGGCCAGCCGTCCGACGGTGAGGCGGCCCTCGTCCTGGAGCACTTCGAGGCATTCAACGTCGGTGCCGGCAAGACCGAGCCGCTCCGCGACGGCCGCGCTGAAGAGCGCCGCCTGACTGCTCTCCTTGCGGACGGCTCGCAGGACCGCGGCCATCAAGTCCCGTCTCGGAACGCCGCTTGACATCGTTCCTCTGTCCTGGCTATTCTCTGCGCTGCGCAGAGACATCATAGCGCAGCAACGTGGAGAAAGCCACAGTTCCAACGGTACGGCCGGGAGAGGCGAATCCGGCCACGGCCGACCTCGGCGCGGACGCATCTGGCACTTGACTCTCACACAACCCGAGAGCCGAGGGTTCGATAGCCGTCCGGCGCCACAGTGTGCGATCAGGTTCGAGAGGAAGATCCATGGGCCTCACAGCAGAGCAGTTTGACAGTGTGATCCCTGGCTTGCGTGCCCGGCGGGCGGCGGCCCGTCGAGGATTGGCATGAGCCCCGAAGCCATCATCGAGACGGCGGGCCTGCGCCGGGTCTTCAAGGGTCACGGTCGAGACCAACGCGGGGCCGTAGAAGCCGTCGCGGGTGTGGACCTGCGCGTGGAGGCGGGCGACATCTTCGGCTTCCTAGGCCCCAACGGCGCCGGCAAGACCACCACCCTGCGCATCCTTGCCACACTGCTGCCGCCGACTGCAGGCACGGCCAGAGTGGCCGGCTTCGACGTGGCCCACAAGCCCGAGGAGGTCCGCAAGCGCATCGGCTACGTGGCTCAGGCCGGCGGCTCGTATCGCGAATCGACGGGTCGCGAGGAGCTGGTCATCCAGGGCCGCCTCTTCGGTATGAGCAAGGCCGACGCCGGCCGCCGCGCGCAGGAGATCCTCGACGCGCTCGACCTCTCCGATGCCGCCGACCGGACCTGCGGGACCTACTCCGGCGGGATGCGGCGCCGGCTCAACATCGGTATCGGCATGGTCCATCGCCCAGTGGTGCTCTTCCTCGACGAACCCACGACCGGGCTCGATCCGCAGGCGCGGGCCCGGATGTGGGATGAGATCCGAAAACTGCGAGACGGCGGTACTTCGGTCTTTCTCACGACCCATTACCTCGAAGAAGCAGATGCGCTATGCGACCGCCTGGCGATCATCGACCACGGCCGGATCGTCGCCGAGGGCTCTCCGAGCCAGCTGAAGCGCGAGATCGCCGGCGACGTCCTGACGATAGGCGTGGATGGCGACTGCGACCGGGTCATCGAGCTGATGGCCGCCCAATCGTTCGTCCGCGAAGCCGGCCTCGAAGACGGGCTCGTGCGGCTGTACGTCGACAAAGGTGATGAGGCGGTGCCGAGCGTGCTGCGAATCCTCGACAGCCACGGTCTGGCGCCCACGACCATGAACCTGCATCGACCCAGCCTTGACGACGTATTCCTCAAGAAGACCGGCCGCTCACTCCGCGAGTCGGCGGCCTGACAAGATGCCGCTCCCCTGGGAGTCGGCGGCCTGGGAGAAAGCAATGCGAACCATTCGAGATACCTGGCTCATCTTCGATCGCTCGCTCACGCTGAGCCTTCGAAATCCTGTCTGGGTGATCATGGGCATCGGACAGCCGATCCTCTATCTGCTCCTGTTCGGCCCGCTTCTGACGAACATAGCCAGGATGCCGGGCTTTCCTCCCGGCGGAGCGTTCAACGTCTTCGTGCCCGGGATCCTCGTCATGACGGCCCTCTTCAGCTCGGCGTTCGTGGGATTTGGCCTGTGCGACGAGATGCGCGAGGGCGTCGTCGAACGGATGACCGTCACGCCGATGAGTCGCTTGGCAATGCTCGTCGGCCGATCCTTGCGTGATGTCGTCCTGCTGCTCGGCCAGGGCTTGATCCTGGTCGTGCTGGCGATCCCGTTCGGGCTCGAGATCAACCTCGGGGGCGTCACGGTCGCATTCGCGATGCTGGCGCTGATCGGGCTGATGATGTCGCCCGTCTCGTACACCCTGGCCCTCGTCCTCAAGAGTGAGGACTCGCTCGCCCCCGTGGTCAACGGCCTAGCTTTGCCTCTCCTGCTCCTGTCGGGCGTGATGCTGCCGATGTCGTTCGCGCCGGACTGGCTGCAGACGATCGCCAAACTGAACCCGCTGTATCACGCCGTCGCCGCGATCCGGGCGCTCTTCAACGCCAGCTACGGCGACTCCGAGATCGTGATCGGCGTGGTGGTTTTGGTCGTTCTGGCGGCCGTGACGATCGCTCTCGGCGCGCGCTCCTTCAGCCGTGCGGCGGCGTAGTCGGGCCGTATCGAATCGGTAAGATGATCCGCAGCGAGGTTATCTAGCGAAGGAGGCGCGCAATGGCGGCTCCGGCCGGGCGACCGACAAAGCCTTCGGCAGCCGAGACGATGTCCGGCTCAACGGCACCCGGCGCCGATGGGACACCGCTCCACGTGCGCCACTGGGCGCCCGCCGGCGAGCCGTGGGCGACGGTCCTCATCGTTCACGGCATCGGGGAGCACAGCGGCCGATACGAGCGAACCGGGCGACTTCTGGCCGAAGCCGGGCTCGACGTCCACGCCTTCGACATTCGCGGCCACGGGCTCTCCGGGGGCCGGCGTGTCTACGTCCGAACATGGGACGATTTCCTCGAGGATGTGGCGAGCCGGCTGGCCGCGGTTCGCGAGCCGGGCCGGCCGCTCGTCCTGCTCGGGCATTCGATGGGCGCGCTCATCGCGCTTACCTATGCCTGCTCGGACCGCCTCGCGCCGGATCTGCTCGTCCTGAGCGCGCCGCCGCTCGATGCCCGCGTCCCCGGCTGGCAGCGCGCCCTCGCCCCGGTCCTGAGCCGCCTGGCGCCGACGGCGATCCTGGCCAATCCGATCACGGG
>Ga0182021_10003773_pt1 | contig 17790 bp, 9 predicted proteins | sample 612E3MmetaG_FD_120493 | JGI IMG/M metagenome (GOLD analysis project Ga0182021, IMG submission 120493) | Permafrost microbial communities from Stordalen Mire, Sweden - 612E3M metaG (Illumina Assembly) | ecosystem: Environmental > Terrestrial > Soil > Wetlands > Permafrost | place: Sweden... | reverse complement strand
GGGAATTTTTACACAATTCCTTATCAGATTTATATAATTCACACATATTATGATTTATGGTGATAGTTATTCCGATGTTGCCGGAAGAAGAAGGTTTTGAATGGGTTATTCTATAAAATCTTAAGCACAAAGGGCGCAACGTTTTGGAGTCTATCCAAATTATTAGGGGTAAAGATAAGACTCAATTTAATTGACTATGAATAAGAATGAGGCATTTGATGTGTTCTATGTAATCGATCTAGAGTTTTAATGAATTGTTCCGGGAAACGTGTGAATTGGAAAAGCCAATGGCCCTGACCATAGTTGGCCGGATCAAATTGATCACCTAAAACCGGAGTTAAGTGCTTGTTGTTTAGCTATATATGCAGATTGTAACCTTCCATGCGAAATGTGATCAATAAGCCCGGCTTTTGCATATGATATTTATTTTATATTGTGTCAGTATCAGTAAATCAATTTCAATATTGTTAATTTTGACTGTTCTACAAACAATTATATGAGAAAATATATTTTGATTCTAATTGTCTTTCTCCTGACTCCTGTCGTAGTCAAATCGCAGGATAGTTCCGGAAATATTGAGCCTTCCTACTTTAAACTAACCTCCTCCAATGGCCTGATTGTTGCCGTTTACAATGCAAAAGAAAACCGGATCGACGATGTGTATCCCCATATTTTTGCCAACTATGACTCTGGGCAATATGTGTCACCTTTTGCAGGTAATATCGTCCTGAAAACAAATGAACAACCGCTGCGAACCTGCTACCTCTCCAACACCCATATTATATGCACAGAATACAAGGATTTCACAGTGAATTATTTTTCCTCATTTACCCGTCACGATCTCATATTTTATATAGTGATCAGAGGGAAAAAGGATAAAATCAGCGATCTGGATTTCCTGGCTGAAAAAGGAAATGGCAATATAGTAAGTGGCATCAGCCTGCTGGAAAACGCTCTTCAGGATCTGCCTATGCATATACGGGGGAACCTGATTTCCGGTGAGTTCATTAAACCATACAATGATGGCCTTTATGAGAAATATTTTCTTTTCTCCTTTTCCGATTCCCTGCATAAGGACGGGAATCTCTTACAAAAAACCATTACCGAACTTTCCGGGGAAAAAAGCTCGCTCGTTGACAGAGAACTTCAGTACATGCGAAATACTATTTCGGCTTGCATTATTCCTGAAAATATAACGGCGAAAGAGCGGAATGTCCTGGAGCAGTCCATCAGCATCTTAAAAATGTCGCAGGTTTCAGATTATGAGATTTTTCCGTATTCGCATGGTCAGATACTTGCTTCCATCCGGCCGGGCTTATGGCATACTGCATGGGTGCGTGACGGCAGCTTTGCCATCCAGGCGATGACCCGTCTTGGAATGTACGCTGAGGCAAGAAAAGGCCTTGAATTCATGCTGAAAGCTCCATCAGACCGTTTTAAGCATTATATATACAGGGATGGAAAGGATTACGGACCCGGGGTGGATTACCAGATCTCACTTACCCGGTATTTTGGTAACGGAAAGGAAGAGTGTGATTATAACGAGGCCGGACCAAATATCGAATATGATGATTTCGGACTGTTCCTGATCGCATTCTCCGATTACGTGAACCGAAGCGGTGACAGCAGCTTCCTTAAGAAATGGGAACACCTTGTATCTTCAAAAGTTGCTGACGCCACGATCGCTTGCATAGACACGAATTCGTTAATTAAAGCTGACTCAGGCCCCTGGGAACATCACCTGGCAATGCCCAGACAATATACATTTACTTCAGGCGCCTGCGCCAGAGGTCTGGAACAATATGGTATGCTCCTGAAAAAATATAATAAACCGTATCTGACCTATTTATCTGCTGCCGAGAAGCTAAAGCAGGGAATAATAGCTAATATGCTTTGTGATAAAAGATATTTCAAGGGGAATAGCAATGATCTGCTGAAAACCGATCATGAATATTATGATGCCGGAGCATTTGAAATATTTGCCAACGGGTTGATAAGGGACAGGCAATTATTCTTTTCCCATATGGAAGAATACAAAAATTATTTGCGTATAAAAGGGCCACGGCCAGGCTATATACGGCTGAATAGCAATGATCCTTATGAAAACCAGGAATGGGTTTTTATAAATCTTCGTCTGGCAATGGCCTCTCTTTTATTCAACGAGAAGCAGGAAGCCGCTGAATTACTGAATTTTGTTACATCACAGGCCTCAGTCAATTATAACACTATTCCCGAGATGTACAGCAATAGGCTGCAAATGGATAAAGTCAGCGCTGATGCCAGGATGAACAACATCTGGTGCAATTGCATAAGGGACAAGGACAATCAGTACATCGGGACTATACCGATGGTTGGTTACGGATCAGGCGCCTATGTATTAAGCTTGTTTGAGTATTACGAAAAATAAGGTTCTTTTTTAAGCATAAATCAGGTATTCTGTGATGTACCCTGTTTTTTGAGCATGAACTAATCAAAGCTAAGCCATTCATCTGCTGGTCAGTTTTCCACATTGTATTGAGACCTGACTATATTCAGACGGCTTCAATATGCTATAGCAAATACTATTGAATTATAAGTTTCTTAACCTGACAATCTGTGGCGGATATTATCCTGATATAATAGATTCCTGCAGAAAAGGCTGAAATATCAAGGTCATACTCATTTCTGCCGGGGTTAACAGATATAAGCATCTTCCCTTCGATATTAAACAGCTGAATAATCTTTATTGCAACCGGCATACTGAAATGGACTAACTCTGTTGCCGGATTTGGAAACATTGCCAATCTGTCAAAATCAGTAAGCACAGGGTCAGAATCAATAATTTTGCCGGTGGCGGTCCAATTTGACGGATCATTATTATCCCTGGAAGGATCAATTACCTGCAGGTATTTACCGTTCCCGTTTGCATCAGGCCATGGAGGTAAGCTGGAGTAATTAACGTAGTCAATTGTATCTCCGAACCGGTCAGCGAGAACGAGCTGTTCACCCTCATTTGAAAGATTCCTGGTAAACTGGTCATTGGGCTGAAATCCATAAGTCAGTTTAAATGCATACGAATTGCTGGCAATTATTCTTACAGCACCAGGCAGTATATATGAATACATCGGAAACTGGTAAACAATACCAGTGCCGAGGAAATAATCACCCGCAAGGTCAACCGTTTTCGTTCCCAAGTTCGTCATTTCAATAAATTCAAGATACTGACCATTTGTTACAGTCACCGTAGGAAGCGGATTATAATTTATCTTAGTTATGACCATTGGCGGCATTGTCCGGTCAGGGCAGCCAAATGTGGACGACTGCAGGTAGTTTGTAATCCAGGATATACGTGTCTGTATGAAAGATTTGACTTTGGCAATATCAGTACTGTAATCATCAGTCGGATCCGGATTATACTGTACATCAATTGTACTCCACACTGCCCTGTTCCTTGCAACCGCCTCGCTGATCCAGGTAACTGTCTGATCTATAAAATTTGAAATTGATGAATAATTAAGGGGAGCCCCTGGCTGGGTAAGCGCCTGCCATCTTTTATAAAAGCTGCACCTGAAATTCATGTTGTTAAAAAGATCGCTCCAGAATTTGGATCCTTCGTTATCGCCGTTAGCAAATTGCCAGACATCTGTATGGCTCCTGTTAAGTCCCCAGAAGAAAAGATCATTCCCGAATGTGAGATCATTATCCCATATCGGCCCTGCTCTCAGCTTCCCGTTCCTGTCCTTGTGGAAATATGTGCTGTACTGGTAAGAATCGGCATTGGAAGATAATTCACTTATTATCATGTAATCCACGAAAGAGGGTATATCTATCACCGCAGGATACCCTCTCTCCAGTGTTGTGTCACCGGAATGTGCAGTACTTGCCAGTTGCTGGAATACACTCTCGATATAGCCGATCTGCTGCAGGGTTACATCTTCCGGCTTTGGATAATCATTGATATATGTAATGTCCTGGCCAATCACGTAGCTTGGCATGGTCCATGCAACCGGATCCCCGCCTGTGGTCTTATCGGCCTTGACTATGTAGCCTCCGGATATGTTTGGGAGATTATTGTCGGTGGCAGCCATCTTCATGATATTGACCCTATCCTTGCCCTGTTTTATTTTTTCCTGCAGGTCATAAAGTCCCTTGAATGCGTTATTGATTATCAATTCGCAATAGACTGTTCTTGAAGCATATTCGCCTATCTGTCTTGATAAATTATAGCATAGGTAGTCCCGTATCAGGGCAGGATCGTACCCCATTGCATTATATATCCAGTCATTATCACTTGGCAGGCCTAGAAGGACCACATTATTGTTTGTGATATTGTCTGCTTTTATCGTGGTGACCTTGTATTGTTTTTTTTGAAGTACTTCTGTACTTGATCCACGAATTCTTATGGTTATTCTTCCATCATAGTTTAAATACTGAAGTGAGTCCTGGTCCATAACAAAATTTCTCTGCCCCGGCCCCCTGTAAATAACTTTCATATCCCCCAGCACATCATTATTCCCGATATCAACTCCACCATCGGTATTGATTATTACAATTGGCAGGTTGCTGTCAGTAAATGTCTGTGCAGGTGAGTTGTAAAAACAGGCGAAAATGAAAAATACAAGCAATGATCCTTTCTTCATCGAGTTGCTTTTTCGGGTCACAAATATAACAAAATCAAGCCTTAGTAAGAAAAGCCGGCCGCATTTTATCAAAGAGAAGCCATCCACAATGTTTAAGTTGTTCTGCAAACAGTCAGTTTATCCCGGTGTCTTTGATGGTCTCATTCCGTATTCCCGCTTTCCCTGATTAAATACTCCGTCAGGTTAACAGTATGCGACAGGTTCATCTTCCTTCTGAGCCGGTATCTGCTTATTTCAACTGCACGACCCGAAATATTAAGAAGCTTGGCGATCTCCTTGGTTGAAAAGTTCATTCTCAGATAAGAGCAAAGTCTCAGATCGTTTGGCGTCAGGTTCGGGTATTTGTCAAGCAGTCTCTTAAAGAATCCCTGCTGTGATAATTTAAGGCTGTTCATTGCACTCTTCCATTCTTCAGTCTGAGAATTCAAGCCGCTGTTTATAACCCGCTCCATCTCCCTGACAATCTTAACAGGCAATTTTGACGATTGCGCCTTGAGCTGAATTATTTGTTCATTGAGTTCAGTCATTATTTCGTTTTTCTCCATCAGGTACCTCATAGTCAGCATAAGTTCATAGCTTTTTGAGTCAAGCTCGTTTTCGAGCCTGTTCTTCCCGACCTCATATTCAATGAGTTTCCTGTGCCTGTTCAACTCGAGCCTGAATATTTTGACCCCGGCTAAAACCAGGAGAACAAGGATGACAAGATACATAGCAAGTGAAATGCTGCTAAGATAACCGGGTCTTCTGATCCTGAAATCGACTTCAGAGATTTTTTCTCCGGAAGAAGTCCTGACCTGCAGATGATAAGATCCAAATTTCAGGTTCAGAAACGAAAAGTTATCAAACATCGTTGTATGCCATTTTTCACCAAGCTCAATGATACGGTACATATACTCCAGATCTTCATTATCATAGCCAGCAGGATTTGCCAGATAGACAGCCAGGTTGTTTTCTTTATTCGGTATCGAAATATCCGGGGTCTTTTCCGGATTGATCGTTCTTCCGGTCGATTTACCGCTGAAGTACAGATGGTCGATCCTTATTGACTGTACTGGAACTGGTTTTCCCAGCATCGTAATATCAAAGGTTGTAAATGCCTGACGCGTAGGAATTAACAGTGTTTTAGTGTCAAGGGAAATGATCTCCTGTTCCCTGCCAGGCAATTCTGCATATTTATGATAGAATTCCAGCATCTTCCTGGCCTCAAGGTCACGTGAGATATCGAACAGGGCAATCCGGTTTCCCAGGATGAACCAGTAGCTGTTCTTCTGATATGGAATTATCTGTGTTGCTTTGATGTATTCTCCAAGCCCGGGCTCGAGCGATTTTAAGGGATAGAATGTCTTCTTTTCATAATCAAAAGCATAGATATATTCAGATGTCAGGAAAACTACCTGATTATTGATCATAGACAATGCAACCTTATTAAGCGTGTCTGCTATTGAGCTGAAATACAATGTATTTAAAATTGTATCAACTGCTTCATTAAGTTCAAGCCTATAAATGCCTTTTTGCGGATGCGTGGCCCAGACATAACCTTTATAATCAACTTCAATATATCTTGATGGTTCAATGTATCCTTTTATCCTGTTCCTGTAGCTCCACTTTCCATTCCTGTCCAACCCGAACGAAATAATCCCCGTATAGGTACCCTCAAGAAGAATGTTGTTATACTGGCGCATCGCCCATCCTCCTGTGACATCTGAGATTTTCCTGAACCTGCCGTTGTCAAGAAGGAATGTCCCGTCATTAAGCCCGCAGAGGATTTGATCATTATACAAAGCCAGCTTCCAAACCTGCCCCTGGGTATTCGGAATGATTCGCAGATTGGAAAAACTATAACTTCCGTTGGTTCTGCTGATATCAGCCACAAATAAACCATGGTTTGTCCCGAGATATAAAAGATCCTTATTTTTTACTGCCGTATATATCGTTCCCAGGTTACCGGTAAAATTCGCATATAAAGTCTCTGGTGAAAATACATTAATATAATTCACGCCTTCATCAAGTCCTATCCATAATCCATTCTGATAGTCCCTGTAGAGAGACAGCACTGTATTATTATTTAACCCGTTGGAATAATCATAGGCTTTCTTCATATTGCCTTTCCCGTCACAAAAAACAATGCCCTTAAGGATTGTTCCGAATACAATAAGAGAATCATTTATAGCGAGACCGGCATTACAGGTCCCTTCCTTCAGAAAATCGGATATTGCGCTTTTCTGAGGTTTGAATGTCTTGCCATCATAGACAAAAATACCGTTATTGGATGTACATATCCAATATTCATCAGGTTTTCTGCATATCAGAGCATGTACCTTTAATTCCCCGAAAGATTCACTGCCTTTTATAAATTGAAATGCATTCCCGTCAAACTTAAATAGCCCTGTTCCGAGGACCTGGACAATGAACCCGCTTTCGACGGGGAACATGAAGAGCATTATTGATGGTGAAGGTATTTTCTTTATCTCGTTCTGATCAAACTTATAGATAGCGGTGAAAGACTGAAAGTAAATAATGTTGTCATACTCATATATATTCCAGATCTCATCATTCTTGTTTACATCGATGCTTCTTGCAAGTGATCTGTAAGACAAATTACTCTCTCCATCCTCCTCCCAGTATCCAAAATCCTCAAATGAGCCGGTATATATCCTGCCTTCAGCATTGACATACACAGATCTTACACCCTGCTTGTAAGGCATGCTGAAAATCCTGGAGCTTATACCATTGTATTCAACCAGCCCAGCTGAGTTTGCAAAATAGACATATCGTGTTACAGGGTTCTGACTGATGTGCCAGTTCTGGTTATCAATAGGTATATGATTTGAAATAAAAGCCTGTATCTCATTGTAGAATGTTTTATTCTGAGCATTCAATAAAAATGAAAGCCCCGAAAATACTACAAGAAAAAAAAAGGACTTCTGCCAGTTCTTTTCTAAACAATAAGACATAAGGCCGGGATGTTTTTCAATCTTTCTATTCACAAAAGTAAATAAAAAAATATGAAAACTGCAACTGATCGTGCGGTCTATTGAATAGTGAACTCAGCAGTTCTGGTTTCAGCTGAGTTTGGGCCGATAAACAGCTTAAATGCTCCTTTATCCCAACTAAATGTCATATCCTGATGATAATAGGCCAGATCGGCAGGATATATTGTAAATGATACTCTTTTTGTTTCTCCCTTCTTAAGCATTACCCTTGAGAATCCTTTAAGCTCCATGACAGGCCTTGTAACATCTCCCACCAGATCTCGGATATAGAGCTGAACAATTTCTTCTCCGTCTCTGCTCCCGGTATTTGTCAGTTCTATAGTTGCACTTATTGAATCGTTAAGATTAAAGTCATTTTTATTCAGCTTAACATCAGAATATCTGAAAGTGGTATAGCTTAACCCGTACCCAAAAGGATAAAGAGGTGAATTGGGGCAGTCGAGGTAATTTGATTTGTATTTTTCCTGCGGATCAGATGGGTTGATCGGCCTCCCTGTATTCTTGCAATTATAGAATACAGGTATCTGACCAGTATTCCTGGGGAACGTCATTGTGAGCTTTCCTGAAGGATTAATATCTCCAAAGAGGATATCAGCAATTGCATTACCTGCTTCAGTACCTCCAAACCATGACTCAAGTATTGCCGGGGCTTTTTCAGCGAGTTCAGGAATTGTCAGTGGCCTCCCATTAAAAAGTACAATGGCGGTCGGCTTTCCTTTCATGATCACAGCCTCAGCAAGTTTCATCTGTACTCCAGGTAATGAAATGTCGGTACGGCTGGCAGATTCACCGGTCATATCAGCACTCTCACCGAGGGCAAGGATTACAAAATCAGCTTGTCCGGCAACATTTACTGCCTGGCTGATCTCCTCAGTATTGTCTGTGTTTACTTCGCAACCTCTTGCATAAGCGACCTTTGTCCTGCCGCCAGCTTTGCTCCTGATTCCCTCCAGCAGAGTTACGCATTTTTCCCATTCTCCAGCTGCTGACCATGCACCAAGCATATCTCTTTTTGAATCTGCCAACGGCCCGATAACGGCAATAGTCTTAATATCTGATCTGACCGGCAGGGTATTATTGTTATTTTTCAGGAGTACCATTGATCTTGCAGCAAACCTTCTGGCAAATGAAATATCATCCGGAGTCATTATCTCGGTTTTCTCGCGTGTTTTCTTGCAGTACCTGTATGGATCAGCAAAGAGACCAAGCCTGTATTTGGCTATGAGAACATTCCTAACAGCATTATTAATAGTCGTTTCAGTGACTTTGCCGGATTTAATCATCCGCTCCAGATGATTCATGTATATCTTTCCTTCCATATCCATATCAAGCCCGGCATTAATGGCGAGCCTTCCGGCATCGGCAGAATCAACTGCCACTCCATGAGGGATAAGTTCATTAATTGATGTATAATCTGAGACTACAAATCCTTTGAAACCCCATTCATTTCTCAGCAGGTTTGTCAGCAGCCACTTGTTTGAAGATGATGGTACACCTGCAATTTCATTGAAAGAGGTCATCACTGATCCCACACCGGCTTCTACGGCAGCTTTGTATGGAGGCAGGTACCATTCATAAAGCGAACGCTGCGACATATCAACTGTATTATAATCACGCCCTGCCTGGGCAGCACCATAAGCTGCAAAATGCTTTACACAGGCAAGCACAGTGTTATCATCAGCAAGATTATTTCCCTGAAATCCCCTGACACGGGCAGCAGCGATCCTGCTGCCAAGCCAGGTATCTTCACCTGCGCCCTCCATCACTCTTCCCCACCTGGGGTCGCGGGCTATATCGACCATGGGAGAAAAAACCCAGTTAATCCCTTCAGCAGTTGCCTCAGTTGCGGCAATACGATCCGATTTCTCAATTGCTTCCAGGTCCCAGGAGCATGATTGGGCAAGCGGAATGGGAAAAATTGTTCTGTGTCCATGGATCACGTCATATCCGAAAAGCAATGGAATATGAAGGCGGGACTCTTCAACTGCAATCCGCTGAAGTTCCTTCACATAATCCACTGTATAGGCATTCAGAATATTCCCTGCCCTGCCTTCTTTAATCAGGTCTTTATAGTTACCCGACAAAACGGGTCCTGTGACATCCCAACCGCTTGAAAACAACGAAAGCTGTCCTATCTTTTCCCCGATAGTCATCTGACCCATTAATTTATCAACGAATGAGATCATCTTTTCATCCTGAATAGTCTCAGACCTTCTTTTGCAGTCAGCCGAGATTATTATTGAAAAAGTCAAAATAATCAGTGCACACCTTCTCATCGGAATTTCTCCTATATTTTAAATATTATCCTTTCATTCCACCTTCAGAACTGAACTCTGCTTCCCTGTTCCGCATTCATTTACTGCCTCAATAGTAAAATAATAAGGCTTATCTTTATCCATGGTTTTGAGCCAGTATTCGTTAGCGTTATATACCATAATGCAGTTATAAAGCTTCCCCGGATCTGTTCCCATATAAATATTGTATGCATACGCATTATCATTGTTGTTCCATTTTATCCATGCACTTCGCTTATCCTTTTCAGTCCTCAGAACAACAAATCCTGTCACCTCACCGGGTTTTTCTCCGTGGCCAGTGCCAAAGACCCGGAATCCGCTGATGCTGAATTTGCCCGTTGGCATATGAATGTTGACAAGTTTCAGGAATCTTGTCTCAACAGGTGCAGGAAGTTCAATATAATCATGAGGAACATCGGTCTTATTGGCACTTTTGTCAACGAGCATTTTCCACCGTATTCCATCTGAAGACTCAAAAATCTTATACTGGTGAAAAACACCTATGGATTTTCCGAGAAACCCGGCATCCTGGTCAGCATAGTTTACCTGGATAGCTCTTACTGTCGAAATGGAACCCAGGTCTGATTCAATCCATTCTCCATTATCGCTGGTTTTTGCACTCCAGTATGTCTTGATATTCTCATCCACAGCATTGTTAGCCTCATAACCGCCATAAGTTGATGATACTGAAACAGGCTTATTATAATTAAGAAGCATCCAGCCTGTAAATCTGCCTTTCAGGTGGTCTTCAGGACCCTCGGGAAGAAAAGCAGGATAATCTCCAAACGCCTGGCTGCAGTACATCACACCATCCTTGTCAAAGCCAGCCGGCCATATTCCGATTCTTCTTTCATAATTGTTCTTGACCGATATTGAAATTGTTGAAACATGCCAGTAATTATTCCAGTTATCCGTAAATGTTGAACCATGTCCGGCACCCCTGGCAAATCCTCCGGGTTTATAACTGAATGGCATTGATTGCTGAGTGAAGGGACCCAGGGGGTTGTCACCGACAGCAACTCCATCAGAGTAACCGCTGAATTCCGTTCCCGGCGCTGCGAACTGAAGGTAGTAACTGCCATTATGCTTTGTCATCCATGAGCCTTCAATAAATGGATCGAGAAAAGTATCATCCATATTCTCTCCAAACCTTTGCCAGCCATATTTCCAGGGTTCCAGCATAAGCAATTCTTTTCTTGTGCCATATGGCTGCATCGTCTTACGGTTGAGCTCCACTCCATATATAGGATACCTATTGCTGCTCCCGTTGTACATATAAAATCTGCCATCGTCATCTGTAAAAAAGGCAGGATCCCAGCCTCCTATTGACAGGGAATCCAGGAGGGGCTTCCAGCTGTTGGCCTGGGGGTTAGTGCTCATCCATAAGGTAAAATTCGCGGTATATGTCGAACCAAACACAAGCATAGTGTCTCCAATAGCTCCGACAGCAGGTGCACACAGCTCATCGTATCCCTGGTTCCATGACCGCAGGAACCTGCGCGGCTCGAAGTTCCATTTTACCATGTCGTTGCTCCACCAGTAACCCCATTGATTTGTTGAAAACAGATAGAAGATATTCTTGAAGTTGACGATTACGGGATCTGCAGTAGCCCTGTGCTTTCCGCCTCCAGTGAAATCAGGAATCGGTGTATAGCCATAATCGAGATTCACGGGATTACAATAAGTTTTCACAGGTTGCGCAAAGAGTGTAATCCGGAGGCATAGCAGAAGAATAATTGCAGACAGAGTCTGATCTATCTTTTTCATTATATGATCAGTGCTTATCGTAACGACTCAATTATCATTATGCGGCGTTGTAAATCCCAGTATATTAAGTCCTTTAAGGACATCGGGGGATTTCATGAACAAATTCCACAGAAGACCTGATCTGTAGTTTTCTATCATAACAACAGCAGGCCCCTGATCGATAGCAAGATATCGCTGAGGGAACCAATCGTCCTGTTCGCTGAATGCATCATAGAACCCATACTTGCCCCATATTTTATCTCCCAGATTGTAATAAAAATCTTTAAGAGCAGCCATCGATGCTTCAGGCGTGTACGGCAAAGACGAAAGTGCGGCAGTAGGTGAGATAACACCCAGGTCACTCAATTCTCCAGGTGCATGAGCAGCATAACCTTTTGGCGAATAACTTGCTGTAAGCCCCCATCTCGAATCGGAATATCCCTTATAATGCTTTGGATTAAGAGAGCACCATTTATGGTTAATAAGTGTTTGATTTACATTTAATACCCAGTAATCGGCGTATTTATCCTTCAACCCTCTGGGGTCAAGTCCAAGATATGAGTAATGGGCCCAGAAAAGAGGGCCGCCATATTCCTCGGAATTATTATGCTTTAGTATTAATGGTATGCCATAGGCGTTATTTTCCGATTTAATACCTCCGTTTTGCGCCCACCCGTTGTTGTATGCCAGCGGGTTAACAGGGAAAGTAGGAGATGAGGCAGCCAGAACATAAAGTATAAGGCATTCATTATACCCTCTGATGGGGAAATTCATCGCCCAGGCGTAGTCCGGGGACCAGTGCCAGTAAATTACATCTTCGCTTCCTTTTGTAAACCAGCTCCATTCAACCTCTCTCCAGAGCTTATCAATGTCGAGTGATAACTGTTTTTCCTTTTCATTACCATTGATAAAAAATTGGTCTGCTGTAAGCAATCCCTGAATCAGGTAAGCTGTTTCAACTATATCTGCACCATCATCCTTCAGGCTGAAAGGTTTTATCCTGCCGGTTTCTCCGTTCAGCCAATGGGGCCAGGCGCCATGAAACCTGTCGGCTTTGCTGAGAAAGTCCACAATATGCCGTAACCTGAGAAATCCCTCTTCCCTGGAAATAAACTTGCGTTCCACTGCAACTATTATTGACATTATTCCAAATCCGGAGCCACCAGTCGTAACAATATTCTTGTCATTTTCTGGATATACTCCGTCAATATGGATCCTTTCAGGAGCCATCCCTGAAACTGGTTCTGCACCATCCCAGAAATACATGAAGGTTTTGTACTCTGTTAATGTTAACAAAGAATCATCTGATATCCTGCCAAATGAAAGTGTCTTACTGTTTTTGACAGTGTTTGTATGGCATGAAGCCAGACTGCAGGCCAGAATGACTGTTGACAGTATTATTGTTTGAATGCGTTTACCCATTGATTTTAATAGTTAAAACCCAGTTTTGTCAGGCCGGCCTGAACTTCGGGGCATGACATGAATAAATTCCATAGCAGGCCGGTTCTGTAGTTTTCAATCATCCCGATCTGAGGTCCCTGGTCGATTGCCAGAAATGAATCAGCAAACCAGATATCGTTAAGGCTGAATGAATCATAAAATCCATATTGTCCCCAGAGCTTGTCACCCATCTGGTAATAGAAGAACTTCAATGCCTGAAGCGACTCTGCCGGAGTAAAGGGTATCGATGAAACTGCAGCAGTAGGTGCGATAACACCCACATCATTTGTAGGCGAGCTTGCTGTATAGCCGCCATTAATATCGCTTGCTGTCAGACCCCAGCACAAATTGCTGTAACCATAGTAATTATGAGGGTTGTTTTTGCAATATTCATAATTGATCCTGGAGTGATTTACTGTCTGAATGTGGTAATCAGCATAGGAATCGGACAGGTTAGTCGGATTTATCCCCAGAAATGAGTATTGTTCAAAGAACAATGGTCCGCCAAAAGCCTGACCCAGGGGAAGGAGAATACCATAATAGCTGTTGTTGTTTTTAATCCCTCCGTTATTAGCAAACCCATAATCATAAACAATCTTAGGGATTGAATGAGTTGCTGATGAAGCAGCAAGCACATAAGTGATGAGGCATTCGTTCCAGCCCCTCACTCCTACATTTACAGCCCACCCATAATCGGGGCTCCAGTTCCAATAAAGCATATTTCCTCCGTCTTTCCGGAACCAATCCCATTCAACATTATTCCATAAATTATTGATATCCGTTCGCAGGGTTATCTCTCCTGAATTGCTGCCATTAAAATACTGACGTGCCGTAAGAAGTCCCATCATCATGTATGAAGTCTCAACAATGTCTGCTCCATTGTCATTGGTACCAAAAGGAACAACGGCACCTGTATTTCCGTTCATCCAGTGCGAAAATGCCCCATGGAAATGCCCTGCATTGCCAGTAAGGAAATCAACAATTTTCCGGACTCTGGCCAGGCCTTGATCTCTTGTTATGAATTTACGCTCAATCGCTACTGGTATTGCCATAACACCAAAGCCGGACCCTCCTGTAGTAACGATATCGCCAGAACTATTCCTTTCGCGTGCCATTCCTGAATATGGATGGCCAAAATCCCAGAAATAGCTGAATGTCTTTTTCTGAACAAGAGTCAGGAGAGAGTCGTCTGATATAACCGGAAACTTATTTGATGAGTCAATAGCTGTTGTCAGATCGGCAGAAACTCCTGTCATTAAATGGCCACCTGCTTTTGACTTCAATGCAGTCGAAACTGCCAGTGTATACTTTGTAATATATTCAAGCGGTGATGTAGGAGAAATTACCAGGGTGCTGTCGTGGTTTTCAAATGTTGTAGTCAGCTGAACAACAGAATTGTTTTTATCAGTTATCGTTAGTGCATCTGATACAGAGGAGGAACTTATTGCTGCTGAAAATGAGATTTTCACTTCCGGCATTATATTCAGACCCCTGTAATCAGTTCCTGCAAATTTTCCGTTGATCTTAAGTGAACTAAAATAAAATGAAGCTGCAGGTTCCGGATTTTGATTGTCGTTATTCTTCCGGCAAGCCATAGGAACAGCTAACAGCAATGAGAACAGCAGTATTTTCCGCATTCCATGGTAACAATTAAAAAAAGAAAAAAGAGGCTGCCAATTTAACCAGACTACCCAACCTATGCAATAGCAGCCTCTTTTAATTACCAACAAAATCTATCTGCCGGCTTTGCCTTGCAGAACTACCAGAGCATTTACTTCAGTTGCTGAAAGAGCAGTACTGTAAATGCGAACCTCATCCATGTAGCCTGTCAGGTAACTGGCCCAACTTTGGGATCCACCTGCAGTTCCCAGGCTCGGATTGGTCTGGAACTGGACACATCCCATTACGAATGGCCCAATACCTGACCAATCAAGATTTCCTGTCCAAGGTACTGTTGTAGCCGGAACAAGCACTGATCCATTCATGTAATAAGTTACTTGCGAAGTGGTTGCGTCATAGGTAAGCGTATGGTTTGACCAGCTTCCGAATACTCCTGTTACTCCGCCCTTAACAATCCATGTATCTGATGCTCCACCTTTAAAATGTACCTTAATAGTAGAAGCAGTAGGATTGCTTCCATTTTCAATGAACCAGTCGAGGTAACCCCAGAAATCGCCCGTGTTTGCTATATTGAATAAACCCAGGCATCCGTCGATACCTCCATCGCTATTCTTATCGACAAAAGTCGGCTTTACCCAGAAAGAAATAGTAAAGCTGTGAAGGTTCTTAATAGTGGCTGATGGAGTAAACTCAATATAGGATTCATCATCAACATTAAGACTTAATCCTTTTCCGATAAATCCACCAGAAAAAGACGTTCCACTGTTAGAAGCTGGTGTCCCGGAAACGCTGTCAATAAGACTTTGATCAAATGCCCAGTAGCTGACCAGTTTGCCAGGTTGAATCTGGCTGATTGATGAGAAGCCACTAATTGTAAAGGCCGGTGCATATGTCGACGGATCGAACTCTTTATAGCATGATGTAAGCAATATCCCTGTAAAGGTGACTACTGACATCATTATTAAAAATTTCTTTTTCATAATCATTTCTATTTTATTTAATGAATCAGTAACCAGGGTTTTGTGTAAGGACTCCGACACTAAGGTCGATTTCGCTCTGAGGTATCGGCCAAACTTCATTTTTGTTGGCTTTCCAGCCCTTTGGACCAAATACGGTTGCTGCGCGGCCCTGGCGGATAACATCAAAATACCTGTCGAATTCCATTGCCAGTTCTACCCTTCTTTCATTCCAGATTGCAGTTCTGAGAGCATCCTTGTCAGTTGTAACTACTTTTGGGAGGATAGCGTTATTTCCTGCCCTTGCACGAGCTCTGACCAGTTCAAGTGAGGCCAAAGCAGGCACTGTATTCCCAAGCTCATTATTAGCTTCAGCATTCATGAGAAGAACATCTGCATAACGGATAACCCTTACATTCTGCTGGCATCCTTCGTTGTAACCTGATACATACAGGCTAAAAGGAACATATGATTTCTCATTATACATCGGATTGGGAACGGTGGCCGGAATTGCATCACCAGCCGTAGTTGTCTCGCCACGGAATATAATTGTTGCATCCCTTCTGGGGTCGCCTGTCTCAAAAGCATCAGCAAGACTTTGAGTAGGCACATTGAAGCCCCATCCGCCACCTGTTACGCTCCTGACTCCCTGTACCTGCGAGTACTGAGAACTTGAAGCAGCGCTATTTCCAAGAACCAATGAACACTGAATCTCAAATATTGATTCGCTGCAATTCTCGTTGGCAATCCGGAACAGATTCCCAAAATCAGAATATAATGAGTAACCCATTCCCATTACCAGATCGGTATATGTTTTCACATCAGTCCAGTTACCGAGATACATCGATACTTTGGCATGAAGTGCCAGTGCAGCACCCTTAGTGGCTCTTCCGACACTTGCACCGGTATATGACTGGGGCAGTACTGCGGCAGCATCGGTTAGATCCTGTTCAATTGCAGCATAAACCGCAGCCTTGGGGGTGCGTGGAATATTGTAATCCGAAGTATTTACGGGGGTTGTCAACCGAAGAGGGACATCACCAAATGCCCGTACAAGCCGGAAATAAGAATATGCCCTTACGAATTTTGCTTCAGCCAGATATCTTGCCTTCAATGTAGCATCCATATTAATTGATGGAACATTATCGAGCACCTGGTTGCAAAGGTTTATATTCTGATACTGGCCATTCCAGAAATCCGACAATTGTCCTTGCGTCGAGGTGACTGTAAAATTATCATAATCGTTCATGAATGTTGCATCAGAAGGGTCACTGCCCTTTTCGGCATCATCGGAACCCACACTTTCAATCGCAATTGGAGCGAAAGCCGTATTAGTCCAGCTTCTGAGATTGGCATAGATCGCATTGACAGCTTTGGTGGCATCCGATTCGGAGACAAAAAATTGCTCTGCTTTCTGCTGTCCCTGAGGCGGAACATCAAGAAATTTATCGGTGCACCTTGCTAAAATCAATAATGAAGCTATTGCTAAACCAGTTATTCTGGTCACTTTAAGCATTTTATTCAGATATATTTTCATAGCTCATTTGTTTTGTTAAAATGTGACATTTACTCCAAAGGTATAGGTCGCGTACAATGGATATACATTGACATCGACTCCTGCTCTTGTCGGACCTCCGCCAATTTCAGGACTGAATCCCCTGTATTTGAAAAGGTTGAGGGCATTCTGTGCATTCAGGTATACTCTTATCTTGCTGATTTTAATTTTATCAGTTATGGATGAAGGTATTGTATAACCAAGCTGTGCATTCCTGACCCTGAAATAGCTGCCATTTTCAACATAGAATGAATTGGATCTGTAATTAAGTCCTCCACCTATGTTTGCTGAAGGATAAGTATTTGATGTCCCGTCTCCATGCCAGCGATTCAACCAGAAATCCTGGGTAAAGTTTTCAGTTCCGTACCTGAGGCCCAGGTTCGCATCGTAAATCTGCACGCCTGCCACACCCTGGAAATCTAGGGTAAGATCAAATGCCTTGAAATTCCATGTCGAGTTGAAGCCATAAGTGAATTTAGGATTCGGATTACCAAGAACCACCCTGTCCTTGTCATCAATAACACCATCATCATTTACATCCCTGTACTTGAAATCACCAGGCACTGC
>Ga0182021_10003772_pt1 | contig 17791 bp, 18 predicted proteins | sample 612E3MmetaG_FD_120493 | JGI IMG/M metagenome (GOLD analysis project Ga0182021, IMG submission 120493) | Permafrost microbial communities from Stordalen Mire, Sweden - 612E3M metaG (Illumina Assembly) | ecosystem: Environmental > Terrestrial > Soil > Wetlands > Permafrost | place: Sweden... | reverse complement strand
GAGTCGGCCTTCTTCGACACTTCGCTGGGGATCAACCTCACCGTAGGCGAGTCGGTGGAGGGAGGGCACGAGCACCATTTGCGGGCCATCAACCGCATCCGGGCGGCCGGCGGCATCAAAGAGGCCATCGATAAGGGGGTGCTGACCAAAGGCCTCTTCTACGAGATCGTCCGCAAGGGCATCCCCTATGTGCTGGCCGGGTCCATCCGCGACGACGGCCCCCTCCCAGACGTGATCACGGACACCATGGTCGCTCAGCAGCGCATGCGTGAGTATGTGCGCGACGCCGGCCTCTGCCTGATGCTGTGCAGCATGCTGCACTCCATCGCCACAGGCAACCTCCTTGCGGCGTCAGTGCACACCGTATGCGTGGACATCAACCCTGCGGCGGTCACCAAGCTGGCCGACCGCGGGAGCTTCCAGACCATCGGCATCGTGACTGACGTGGGTCTGTTCCTCGACGAATTGGTGACGGAACTGGAGGATCAGGATGAAGCGTGCAAAGAAGGAAGCGTCTGACGACCCGAAGGGGCGTTCGAACAAGAGCCTCTACGTGATCCTGGGCGGCCTGGTGGTCGGCGGCATCGTCGCATGGTGGCACTGGCTCCGGTCGCTCCCGAAGTAACGAGGATCGCCTGGCATCGGAGCGGGCGCCGCGCGCATCCGGCGACGGCGCTGCTTTGGCACGGCCGAAAAGCCGTCAACCCTCTTTGCGCACCTTCCAGATCATCTCGCCTGGCCACCGCCGGTACCACTCCCGGTCGGTCTCGTCCCGGTAGGTGCTGACCGCATCCGGCGTGGGCCGGAGCTCGACGAGGTCATCGATCATGAAGCCGTGCGCCCGGAACAGCCGGATCCACGCCCCATACGGCAGCATGAACTCGACGTAGCCTTCCCACGGAAGTGACCACATACCGAAGTAGTCCTCCTGCAGGTGGTCGCCTGGGTGGTCGCTGTCCTCCGAGTAGCACATCTCGATGATGGGGGTGGCGCCGCAGAACGCCAGCAGGCCGCCGGGGCGCAGCAGTCGGGCCGCCTCGGGCACGGTGGCGTAGGGGTCGCCGAAGGTCATGGCCCCGTAGTCGCAGAAGACGATGTCGAAGCTCTCGTCGGGCAGCGGCACCGCCTCTGCACTGGCGCAGATGATGGGGAAGTCGACGCCGGCGTCCAGCATGAGCTTGCGGGCGTGCTCCAGCTGCTTCTCAGACAGGTCGACCCCCACCGGCCGAGCGCCCGCCTTCGCCAGAGCGATGGACCACTGCGCGGCACCGCAACCGAACTCGAGTGTGTCGCGGCCTTTCACATCGCCGAGCACGTGCAGCTGCTTCTCGGGGATCTGCCAGACGCCCCACGCCAAGCCGCCGGATGCGGCCAACTGCGGGCCGTGGTCGGCCTGGTAGGTATCGGAGTCGGCGTTCCAGGCGTCGCGGTTGGTGACGGCATGGTCGGGCAGCTTCCCGGGGTCGGGCAGCTTGTCAGGGTCGAGCCTCATGTCTGGCACGTCATTCTCCTTGTTCGAAAACCGGCCCGCTCAGAGATCGCGGGCGTCAGACCTGGGTCCGTTTGTTCCAGGTGGTGGGCCGGCGTTTTGCCGCCCGTTTCCGGGACGCCCCTCCGGTGGTCACCATCGCGATCACCACGATGATCAGGATCTTGAGCCACAGCGCCAGCCCGGTGTGCCAGATGAACAGGGAGCCCACCCAGGGCAGGAACACGATCCAGACGATTATCTCAAGGACGAGCGGCAGTCCCACGATCCAGTTGTGGACGTGCCCGAGGGTGTCGGGCGAGACGATCCAGAGGACCGCGAAGACTATCCAGAGGACGCCGAACGGGTAGCGGAACATGATGTCCTCCTTTGGTCGGGGCAGTATCCACATACTACCGCCGGGGAGAAACCTTAAGCATTCCCCGCGGCGGCCGGCCGGCGGCTGTCGAGGCCCGTCCGCAGTCATAAGCCCCGCATAAGATTGGTCATGAGGTTTAGCCATTAAGCCCTTCTTTTACTTCCGCTTTATATGCCTGGCGGTACGGTCGAGGTGGAACGGCGCCCGCCGGGCGCCAAGAGACAGGAAGGAGATGACGAGGTGAACAAGCGGAACATGATGAGGTCCGCTGGAGCGTTCGTCCTTGCCATCCTCCTTGCCGGGGCCCTTCTCACAGCTTGTGGGTCGGCCGCCGGCACGGGATCGGCAAGTGCAGGGAGCACGACTCAGACCAGCGCATCCGGCGCCGCGACATTAGCGGCCACGACGAGTGGCTCCGCCACTCAGGGAAGCGCGCCGAGCGGAAGCGCGCCGAGCGGCGGAGCTCCTGGAGGCAGCAGCACTGCCGTGTACCCCACCACGGCGGCCTACACCCAGGATGGCGGCACGAAGACCGCCGACGGCCAGACCTACACCGCCACACAGCAAGATCAGTCGGGCATCCTGGTGAGCAACAGCGGCACCCTGACCGTGACGAACGCGACCGTAAAGACGAGCGGCGCTTCATCCTCCAACGACAGCAGTAGTTTCTACGGCCTCAACGCCGCCGTCGTCGCCGGCGGCGGCAGCTCCATCACCATGTCCGACAGCTCCATCAGCACCACCGGGTCGGGAGCCAACGGCGCCTTCGCGACCGGCTCCGGCTCGTCCCTGACCCTCTCCAACGTGAAGATCGACGCGACGGGCGGCGGCGGCCACGGTGTCATGGCCACCCAGGGCGGCGCCGTGACCCTCAAAGATGTGAGCATCACCACCGCGGGCGCGAACTCGGCGCCCCTCGCCACCGATCGAGGCGGCGGCACCATCACCGCGACGGGTGGCAGCGCGACGGCCACCGGCCAGGATTCCCCGGCCCTCTATTCCACCGGCACCATCACGGTGAACGGCGGCACCTACAAGGCCACCGGCGCTGAGGCGGCGGTGATCGAAGGCGCCAACAAGATCATCCTGAACGACGTCACCCTCTCCTCCGCGGTGGCGAACAAATGGGGCGTCATGATCTATCAGAGCATGTCGGGCGACGCCTCGGGCTCGCAGGGCACCTTTACCATGACCGGCGGCTCCCTGGAGTACTCGGGCGCCAGCGGCCCCCTGTTCTACGTCACCAACACCACCGCCGACATCGCCCTCAAGGGTGTGACCGTCAACGTGGCCTCCGGCGTCCTTCTGAAGGCGGCGGCCGGCAACTGGGGCAACAGCGGCTCAAACGGCGGCACCGTCAACCTGACGGCCGGCGGCCAGACCCTCAGTGGCAACGTGGTGGCCGACTCCATCAGCAGCGCGAACATCTCCCTCACGAACAGCTCGTCCCTGTCGGGCAGCATCAACCCCGGCAAGACGGCCAAGGCTGCGCGGCTGACTCTGGACGCCACCAGCACCTGGAACGTGACGGCCGACTCCTACCTCACCAGCCTGACCCTCAGCGGTGGGATCTCCGGTACGACCATCACCAACGTCACGGGCAACGGACACACCGTCTACTACGATGCGACCGACTCGGCCAACAGCGCGCTGGGCGGCCAGACGTACAGCCTCAGTGGCGGCGGCACGTTGAAGCCCGCTTCGTAAGCAGCAGCGCACTGCGAATGCCGGCCTGAGCGGGGCAGAGCCAGTCGAGTGCGAGAAGGGGCCGGAGCCAACCGGCCCCTTCTCGCGCGGGGGTGGGAGGAAGGACCCGACTGTGGGAACATAGGGGAACGCCGGGCAGTCGCGAACCAGAAAGGCAGCGCAGATGGAGCAGTTGACCCCCCGAGTGGTGCTGGAGACGACTCTCGGAAACATCACCATCGAGGTCGACCGGAAGAAAGCTCCGGCGACTGCGAAGAACTTCCTCGATTACGTGGCGGCCGGCCAGTTCGACGGCACCATCTTCCATCGGGTCATCCCCGACTTCATGATCCAGGGCGGCGGCTTCACGGCCGACATGAACCAGAAGCCCACCGGGCCGGCCATCATGAACGAGGCCGACAACGGCCTGAAGAACGAGCGGGGTACCCTCGCGATGGCCCGCACCAACGATCCCCACAGCGCCACGGCGCAGTTCTTCATCAACCACAAGGACAACCAGTTCCTGGACTTCAAGGGCAAGAGCCCCCAGGGTTGGGGCTACGCCGTGTTCGGCAAGGTCGTCGACGGCATGGATGTAGTGGACCTGATCGCCCAGGTGCGCACGGGCAATCAGGGGCCGCACCAGAACGTGCCCATCGACGCCGTCGTCATCGAAAAAGCCTACGTGGAGGAATAGCCGAGGGCTGCCTGTGAGAACGACGGGAGGCCCATCCAGGGCCTGCGTGGCCCTGCTCGTGTCCGTTGCGATGCTTGCCGTGGCTCTTGCTGCGGTGATAGTCCTCGCAACTCCTTCGGCGGCCCTCGCCTCTCAACCGCTTTTCTCCGATATCAGCCAGTCCGCCGTCATCCGCGCAGCCGACACCGGCGAGACGCCGACGGCACCCAAGATAACGGCCAAAGGGGCCATCCTCATCGACATGGCCACGGGCACAGTCCTCTATTCGCGAAACGCGGACATGCAGCTGGAGATGGCCTCCACCACCAAGATGATGACCGCCATCCTGGTACTCGAGTCGCTCTCCCTCGACCAGAAAGTGAAGGTCCCGGCGGCCGCCGCGGGGATGACCGGATCGGTGCTGGGGCTGAAGCAGGGCGAGACGTTCACGGTGGAGCAGCTCCTCTACATGATGCTCGTCCCCAGCGCGAACGATGCGGCCTGCACCTTGGCCATCGCCCAAGCGGGCAGCGTACAGGCCTTCGTTGCCGAGATGAACGACCGAGCCGCTAAGATGGGCCTCAAGAACACACATTTCGAGAACGCCTGGGGTATCCACGCCGACGGCCACTACTCCTCGGCCCGCGACCTCTCTGCGATAGCTACCGTGGCTATGCAGAACGCTACCTTCCGGAAGATCGTCTCGACGAAGGAGTTCACCGTGCCGCTGGCCGGAGGCATCAAGAACCGCCTGATCAAGACCAGCAACGAACTGATGCGCGACAACGACTGGGTTGACGGCATCAAGACCGGTTCCACCCCGTATGCGGGCTACTGCCTGGTGTCGACGGCGTCCAAAGATGGCCTCAGGTTGATCTGCGTCGTCTTGGACGCCAAGGATGAGAACACCCGAGAGGCGGAGAGCAAGTCCCTGCTGGAGTACGGGTTCGCTCGCTGCCAGATGGAGAGCTTGGTCGATGGCGGGGCCGTGGTGGCCGAGGTGCCTTTGGTGGACCCGCTGGGCCGGGAGGTGCAGCTTGTGACCAAGTCGCCGTTCAGCTGCAGGCTTCTGGGGCAGGACCAGGTCACCGGGACCGTCAAGCTCTCTGGGACCGCAGCGGTGCCGGTGGAAGCCGGCCAGCTGCTCGGCGAGTTGGACTTCCACCAGGGGGGCGCCGAGCTTGGGTCGGTGCCTTTGGTCGCGGGGCAGGCAGTGACCGCACCGACGATCCGCATGATCATGGATTCCTGGAACGGGCCGTGGGCCAGCGCCTTCCCGCTGACCCAATTGCTGGCGTCGAACAAGAACTAAGACCGGCCGCCTGATAGCCTGAGGGACGTGAGCTCCCCACTCTTCATCGTCAACCCGGCCTGCGGAACCCGCAAGGCCGGCGATGAGATCACCCGCCTGTTGGCCCGGGTGCATCACCTCTATGAGGACGTGGCCATCCGCTACACGAACTGTCGCGGGCATGCGGAAGAACTCGCCTACGCGGGCGCCCAGGCCGGTCATCCGCTTATCGTTGCCGTCGGGGGCGACGGTACCTTCAGCGAAGTGGCCAACGGCGTGCTCCGGGCTGAGGACGAAGCCGGATGGCCCGGCGCCGCGGCGGGCGGCGCGGCGGAGCGGCCGGCCCTTGGGCTGGTAAGCATCGGCACGGGCGGGGACCTCCGCCGCACCTTGGGCATCGGGCCGGGGATAGAGGCGTCGCTGGAGGCGTTGGCGGCGGGCGTCGACCGCGACTTGGACGTGATCCGAGCGGAGTTCCGCGGACGCAGCGGCGGCACGGTCACCTGGTACGTGGTCAACGTGATCTCATCTGGACTGGGAGGGCTCGTCGACCGCTACATGGAATCGACCCCCTCCTTCGTCCCGGGGCGGGTGGGCTATTACGCCGCCGCGCTGCGCGCGGCGGCCGTCAGCACCCAGGAGCCCGTTCGCGCCCGGATCGAGTACCAGGGCGACACCCGCGAGGAGACCATCCCCGCCTACCTCGTCGCGGTCTGCAACGGCCGCTGGTTCGGCGGCGGCATGGACGTGGCCCCTATGGCCCAACCGGACGACGGCAGGCTGGAGGTGGTCATCGTGGCGTCACCGACCAAGCCCTACCTCCTGCGGAATATCAAGAGCGTGTACGAGGGGAAGCACCTCGACCTCCCCAGCGTGAGCCACTTTTCCTGTTCCCGCATAGCCCTCAGCCTCGACGACTCGGAGGACGAGCGGCGGATCCTTCTGGACGTGGACGGCGACGCGCTCGGCTCACTTCCCTTGACGGCGGAGGTGGTGCCACGGCGGCTGCGGGTGCGGGTGCATGCGTGAGCGGCTTTCCGCCCGAGGCCCTGCCGTTCCTGCGCTGCCCGGTGTGCACTGCGGCGTTCTCGCCGGCCGGGAACTCGCTTCAGTGCGCGAGTGGCCACAACTACGACGTCGCCCGCCGGGGCTATGCGAACCTTCTGCCCGGCGGCGCCCGGCCGGGGACCGCCGATTCAGCTGAGATGGTGGCCGCGCGCGAGGCGTTCTTGTCCGCGGGGCACTTCGCCGGGCTGCGGGACTTCGTCTGCATGATGGCGGAGCGGGCGCTGGGTGTGGCGGCCGACGACGTGACCGCGAGCGGCCGGGGTGGCGCCGGCAATGAGGCCTCAGTTGCTGGCGAGGCGCCGCCAACGGCACCCACCGGCAATGGGGCGCGGCCGCCAATGGCGCCGACCGGCAATGGGGCGCATCCACGAAGCGCGGCGCCTAGTCCCGGCTGTATCGTCGAGGTGGGGGCGGGGACCGGCTACTACCTGGCCGGGATGTTGGACCGGCTGCCCGGGCGGGTGGGACTGGCGCTCGACATCTCCAAGTTCGCGGCGCGCCGCGCAGCGCGCGCGCACGAGCGGATGGCGGCAGTGGTGTGCGACGCCTGGCAGGCCCTGCCCCTGATCGATGGAGCGGCGTCCCTTCTGCTCGACATCTTCGCCCCCCGCAATCCGGGCGAATTCAGGCGGATCCTCCGGCCGGACGGGGTCCTGCTCGTGGTCACGCCGTCTCCCAGGCATCTGCGTGAACTGGTCGACCGTCTGGACCTGGTGACGGTGGACGCGCAGAAACCGCGGCGGCTCGAGCAGGCGCTGGAACGCGGGTTCTCCTTGAACGATCGGGCGGAGTATGAGGAGGTCTTGTCGCTGCCTCCCGCAGACGCAGTCGCGCTCGTGGGCATGGGCCCCAGCGCTCGTCACCTGCAAAGAGCGGATATCACCGAACGACTGGACGGCCGAGACGCGCCGACAGGAGTGACGCTCTCCGTGATCGCGTCTATGTATACTCCTCGAACACCCGCAGATGCTCCTGCTGCAGCGATTCCTTGAACGCCGCCAGCTTCGCTTCGCCTCGAGCGGCGATGGTCATACGCCCCGCGGCCGTCGCGACGTATCCCATCAACCCCAGCTCTTCGGTCAGCATCGCTATCATGACCGGCGAAAGCGGCGGGTAGATCTGCTCGACCTCCCGCGCGGTGAACAACGCCAACACTCCGTCCTGGGCCGCAGCGCCGTTCTTTTGGAGCTTGGCAAGGATGGCCATCTGCCGGCGGAAATACGGAGTGTCGTAGCCCTTCTCGCTGAGATCAAACGCTTCGAGCCGGACCACCATGGAGGTGCGGGTGTCCGGACAGACAATGACCGGCTCGCCCGCCAGTCCCGGCCGCTCGCTCGGTGGCCATGTGAACGCGCCGGACGGGGCCAGTTGCGCCATGTCGTGAGCGGGCGGCTCTATCGTCCGGAGGACATTGCGAAAGCCGCAGCCGTCATACGGCGCCTGAGCCGGGTCGGCCTCGCTGTTGGAGCAATACCAGAACGGATAATGCGATGCGGGCTCCACGTATCGCGGGCCGGCCGCATGGAGCGCCATTATCTTCGGGACGACGACGGCCCACACTGGGGGGCAGAACCGGCCGTGGAGACTCTCTCCGTCGAAGATGACCTCGTCGCCCAACTTGCTCTGGAAATGGCAGGGGTAGACGGCGGTATCCCCCAGGAAACCGACGACCGTCGCTCTGACCTGGAACATCGCCCCTCCTCTGGGTTGACTCCGGCGCCCGACCGTGCGGCGGCATCCGGGCTTTCGCCCGCGTGGCGGCGTTCGGGCTCCACGCCCGCGCGGCCGCCGCGTCGTAGTGGCCCGGCCTCCGGCGGCTCCGCCCCCTCGTTACCTAGCCTGCGCGAACACCGCCTCAGCCGCGGCCACGCCGCCGGGCCAAACCTTCACGCCCTGCGCCCCGAGCACCGTCTCCAGCGCCGTCAGGAACAGGACGATGTTGCGCTCGCTGGACGAATGGCCCTGCAGGCCCACCCGCCACATCTTGCCGGCGAGCGGCCCCAGGCCCGCGCCGATCTCCAGACCAAACTGCTTCAGCAAGGCTTTCCGCGTTGTCGCGTCGTCCGCTCCTTCGGGGATCAGCACCGTGTTGAGACTGGCAAGGCGCTCTTCCACCGGCACGAGCATCTTGAGGCCCATGGCCTCCAGCCCGGCTATGAGGGCCTCGCTGTTGCGCTGGTGCCGGGCGAAGCGGGCCTCCAGCCCTTCTTCCAAGATGACCCGCAGCGACTCGCGGAGCGCGTAAATCATATTGACGGGAGCGGTGTGGTGGTACTTGCGCGCCGAGCCCCAATAGTCCCCCACCATGGTGAGGTCCAGGTACCAGGACGGCACCTTGCTCGTACGGGCGTTCAACTTCGCCACGGCTTTCTCATTGAATGAAAGCGGCGCCAGTCCCGGTGGGCAGGACAGGCACTTCTGCGTGCCGCTGAAGGCCGCGTCGATGCCCCACGCGTCGAGAGTCACTTCCACCCCGCCCAGCGAGGTGACGCAGTCCAGCATCATCAGGGCGCCGGCGTCTTTGACGAGCTTCACGATGTCGGTGAGCGGCTGGCAGACGCCCGTGGACGTCTCCGCGTGCACCACGGCGAAGATCTTCGGCTGCCTGCCTTTCAACGCCTTCTCCACCGCATCCGGCTGCACCGCGCGCCCCCACTCGGCGTCGATCTGGATGATCTCCGCCCCAAGCCGGCCGGCGCAGTCCACCATCCGGGTGCCGAAGACCCCGTTCACCACGACGGCCACCTGGTCGCCGGGCTCGATGAGGTTCACGAAGCAGGCTTCCATGCCCGCGCTGCCGGTACCCGACACCGGGATGGTGAGCGCGCTCTCGGTCTGGAAGACATCGCGCAGCAACTGCTGGGTCTCGGACATGATGACCAGGAAGTCCGGATCGAGATGCCCCAGGGTCGGAGCCGCCATGGCCCGCAGCACCCGGGGCGGTACGTCACTGGGACCAGGGCCCATCAGGATGCGGGTGACAGGGTCGAGGTCGCGGTACTGGCTGATGTCTGGTCCTGGCATGGTTGTGGGCCTCCTAACGGCCTGTGAGCGCCGGGTCAATGTCGTACGTAAGTACGCACTCCGGTAAGATAGCAGGCGGGAAGCAGCTAGAGCCAGAAGCGGGAGTTTCTGCATGACGCGAACGTTGGGGGAGCGACTCCGCGCCATCGTCGGGCAGAAGAACGTGCTCGACAAGCTCGTTGAACTCCAGACCTACGAATATGACGCCTACTTGGAGAGGTCGGTCCCGCGCGCGGTGGTGTTCGTGGAGACCACCGAGCAGGTGTCGCGGGTGCTGAAGATCCTGGCCGATGAGGGCATCCCCTTCGTCCCTCGAGGCTGCGGCACCAACCTGAGCGGCGGCTCGCTGGCGCTGGACGGTGCCGTGGTCCTCGAGATGGGCCGCATGAACAAGGTGCTCGAGATCGACATCCCCAACCAGCACATGACCGTGCAGGTGGGCATCTTCAATCTCGACATCTCCACGATCCTCTCTCCCCTCGGCTACTACTACGCCCCCGACCCTGCCAGCCAGAAAGCCTGCTCCCTGGGCGGAAACATCGCTGAGAACGCCGGCGGACCCCACTGCTTCAAATACGGGGTCACCTCCAACCACGTGCTCGGGGTGGAGGTAGTCCTTGCCGGCGGCGAGATCGTCTGGTTGGGAGGTAAGAATGCCGATCCCTTGGGCCTGGATCTCACCGGCACCTTCGTCGGCAGCGAGGGGACCCTGGGAATAGCCACCACCGCAATCCTTCGGATCCTCCGCAAGCCGGAGGCGGTCAAGACTCTGCTCGCCGTGTGCGACTCCCTGGAAGACGGGGGCAACGTCGTCTCGGCTATCGTGGCGGCGGGACTGATGCCCGCCACGTTAGAAATGGTCGACAATCGCACCATCAACGCCATCGAAGACAGTATGGCCTGCGGCTTCCCGCGCGAAGCGGCGGCGGTGCTGCTGATCGAACTGGACGGCCTGCGCGACGGCATGGAGGAGATGGCTGAAGCCATCACCAGCCTGTGCAAGGCGAGCGGGGTGCCGGAGGTGCGGGTGGCCAAGGACGAGGACGAGCGGCAGGCTCTCTGGCGGGGGCGAAAAGGAGCGTTTGGCTCCATCTCCCGGTTGGCGCCCAACTACATGGTGGCCGACGGGACGGTGCCGCGCACCAAGCTGCCGGAAGCCTTGCGCCGGGTCGGCGAGATCGGTTGCCGCTACGACATCCGGATCGCCAGCGTCTTCCATGCCGGGGACGGGAACCTGCATCCCTTGCTATTGTTCGACAGCCGGGACCCGGCCGACCGGGAGAAGGTCATGGCCGCCGGGATGGAGGTACTGAGAGTGTGTGCTGAACTGGGGGGCACGGTGAGTGGCGAACATGGTATCGGGGTGGAGAAACTTGCGGCACTGCCCCTGGTCTTCACGGACGACGACCTGCGGGCGCAGGGTCTCGTGAAGGAGGCCTTCGATCCGAAGGGCTTGGCGAACCCCGGCAAGCTGCTCCAAAGGACGGGCAACGGTGCCGGCGCGGATGGCAGCGCTGCGCAGGCGGCCCGCGCGGAGGTGCCGGCCGGTGTCTAGCGAGATCACCATCCGCGGGCTGAGCCCGCTCACGGAGTCCTGCCCCGCCGACGAAGCCCAGTTGGCTGAGCTACTCACCCTGGCCGGCGCCGGTGGCGCCGCCTGCTACATCGCCGGCGGCCTGACCAAGCAGGACTGGGGTCCCGCCCCGGCCCGCATTGACCGGCTCGTCAGCACCGCCGGGCTGTCCGGATGCTCCGATGTGGACCCCGACAACCTCACCCTCTCGGCCGCCCCGGGAACTACCGTGGCCGAGGCGAGGGAGCGGGCTCACGCTGTAGACCGTATCCTGCCGCTCGACCCCGGCCATCCCGGCCGGGCAACCATCGGCGGAGTGGTGGCCACCGGCGATCAGGGCGCCCGCGCCGCCGGGTACGGCGGCCTGCGAGACCTCGTCCTCGGGGTGCGCGCCACCCTCGCCGACGGGAGCGCCGTCAAGTTCGGCGGGCGCACTATGAAGAACGTCACCGGCTACGACATGACCAAACTGTTCGTGGGGTCGTTCGGGATCCTGGGAGTCATCACCGAGGCGACGTTCCGGCTGCTGCCACGGTTCGATTCACAGGCTGTCGCGATCCTGCCGCTGCCCTCGCTGGACGAGGCCAAAGCGAGCGTGGCCCGGATCATCGCCTCCTACCTGCAGCCCCTGGCGCTGGAAGTCATCTCGGCCGACGCCCTTCCCCCGGACTTCGCGAGCAGCACCGCCAAGCTGCCGGGCGGACGTGCCGCAACCGGTGCGCCGGCGGCCGGCGGCCGCCCGCTCTTGCTGGCAGGATTCAGCGGCCACCGCGCCGCCGTAGACCGCTCCATCAAGGAAGTCACCGAAGCGCACCCGGGAGTCGCAGCTCAGGTGCTGCGCGACGACGCGGCCGAGACCCTGTACGAGCACCTGGCCGCAAGCGGGCCCGAGGCCGGAGGCGACCGACTGGGTCTGCGGGCGAGCGTGCCCATCAGCAGGGCGCTCGACATGGTGGCGGCGGCCCAGACATGCGCGGCCTCGAACGGCCTGTCGGTGGGCTTCCGCGCCGGCGCGGCGCGTGGCCGGGTGGACCTCCTCCTCGCAACCCGGGACGGTTCTGGTCCGAACACCGACGCGTGGTTCGCCTCCGTTCTTTCGCACATGAGGGCCCAGGCGGTCTCGATGGGCGGGTCGCTGTTCGTGACCGGGGGAGCGGCGCTGCTACCGGGCGGCTACGACGCCTGGGGCGACGTGGGTCCCTCGCTGGCGATCATGAAACGCATCAAGGAGCGGTTCGACCCCACCGGGATACTCAATCCGGGCCGCTTCGTGGGGGGTATCTGATGAGCAGCGGAACGACGCGGGGCGCCGCCAGGAAAGCGGCGCCGGAGGAGTTCCAGGCCCTCTACGACCATGTGGTCACCTGCGGCAAGTGCGGCTTCTGCCAGCCGACCTGCCCCATCTTCAGAGCCACAGGGCGCGAGGCCAACGTGGCCCGCGGGAAGGTGGTCCTCTATCGGAACATCGTGGAGGGCCGCACCGAGATCGGCCCGGACACCAAGGACGCCTTCGCCAATTGCCTGCTCTGCCGGGCCTGTACCGAAAGCTGCTTCTCGGCCGTCAAGACCGACCAGGTGGTCATCTCTTTCCGCCACGCCTATGCCGAACGCTTCGGACGGGGGCCGCTGCAGCGGGCGGTGTTCCGGTATCTGCTGCCCCACCCGCGGCTCATGCGCGGCTTGGTGAGCAGCATCTGGGCACTGCGCCGCACCGGGCTGCCCGATCTGGCGCGCCGCCTCGGGCTGGTGGGCCTACTCAACCCCAAGTTGGAGCGGGCCATGCAGCTCCGCGAAGGCACGCCGGGGCCGCTTCTCTCCTCCCGGTTGAAACGCCGGGGCCACCAAGCAGCGAGTAATGGCGGCGCTCAACGCGCAGCCGCTCCGCTGGTGGGCTACTGGATGTCCTGCGGCTACAACTACGTCCTCCCCGAGGTGGGCGTGGCTACAGTGAACGTCCTGGAAGGACTGGGACGCCGGGTGGAAGTGCTGGACAACTGCTGCTGCGGCATGGCGGCCTACGGTTACGGCGACATCGAGTCGGCCAAGGAGCTGGCCCGGGAGAACCTGCGCCGCCTCGGCGACCTCGACCGACTCGAGGTCATCGTCTCGGAATGCGGGAGTTGCTCGGGGCACCTCAAGGAGTATGCGGAGTTGCTGGCCGACGACCCTGAATGGGCCGGGAAGGCCTTGGCTCTCGGCAAGAAGATGCGTAGCTTCAGCGAGTTCGTCCAGGAGTGCGGCGGGATCCCGGTAGACGCGGCTGCCGGTGCGCCGAAAGGTGCGGCGGGGGCTGAGGGCGCGGCGGCCGGCTCGCTCTCCGACGAGACGACGGTCATCACCTATCACGAGCCCTGCCACATGGGCAGGCGCTATCAGAACGTCACCACCCAGCCCCGGCAGATCCTGCGGTCGCTCGACGGATATGAGTTCCGGGAAGCGGCGGAGTCGGATTCCTGCTGCGGAGCGGCCGGTACCTACGGCGTGCTGCACCCCGAGACGTCGGCGGCCATCATCGACCGCAAGACCGGCTTCATCAAGGACACCGGCGCCACCGTCGTGGCCACCGAATGCCCGTCGTGCATGATGCAGCTGGCCTTCGGTCTCAAGCAGGCCGGGATCGACGCGGAAGTGGTGAACATCAGCCAACTCTGTGACGAACAGCTGCGCGGCAGCCGAGGCGGCCGCGGCCGTTCACGCCGCGCGGTCAAGGGTAGCTGACCGGCAGGAGTCGCTCAGGAGGCCCGGCCGCGGGTCGCCAGCCAATGCGCCGCATGGTAGGCGGCAAAGGCCCCGCGGGCAGCAGCGGTGATCACCTGCTTGAGCTCGTAGTCGGTGACGTCCCCCGCCGCGTACAGCCCCGCGCAGGAAGTCAGTCCGTTGCGGTCCACTTTCACGAAGCCGGCTTCGTCCAGCTCGCACATGTCCTTCACCAGCTCACTCTGGGCGTCCACTCCGACGAACTCGAACACTCCGTCCACCGGCAGCACCTTCTCTTCACCGTCGGACTTGGAGACCAACTTGAGACCGGCCACCTTGCCGTTCTCCCCGACGATCTCCGCGACCGTGTAGGCGAGGTGCATGGTGATCTTTGGATGGAAGAAGCACTCGTCCTGCAGGCACTGGGTGGCACGGAGTTCTCCCCGGCGATGGATGATGTGCACGTGATCGGCGATCTTGGCCAGGTAGAGAGCCTCCTGGGTGGCGGAGTCTCCCCCGCCGATGACCGCCACCGTCTTACCGCGATAGAGTGGCCCGTCGCAGGTGGCGCACCAGGACACGCCCCGGCCTGTGAAATCGGCCTCGCCGGGCATGCCCAACTTCTTCGGGATGGCACCGGTGGCGAGGATGACCACTCGGGCTTCGATCTCCCGGCCGCCGACGGTAAGGATGAAGCCCTCGGGGCCGCGCTGGATGGATTCGACAGGCGAGAGGTTGTGGAACTCGGCGCCCGCGTTCTCGGCCTGCTTGGCCATGAGGTCGCCGAGGTCGGAGCCGCTCACGCCGTCGGGGAAGCCGGGGAAGTTCTCGACCCAGGAGGCGGACACGATCTGGCCGCCCGGGAAGGCTGTCTCGAACACGGTGGTCTTCACCCGGGCGCGGGCGCCGTAGATAGCGGCGGTCAGACCCGCCGGCCCGCCGCCCACGATGGCGATATCGATGATGTCTGCCACTGCGTCCTCCCTCTGCCCTACGCCTGCACGCAAGGTAGTATGCCCACCGCGCCGCCAAGTGTATCGTCTCTCGACTCGTGAAGGCCACGCCTGCTAGCATGGGACGCCCTACCTCCCACCCGAAGGAGACAGTCGATGGCTGCTGGGTCTATCCGCCTTATCGTCCATCAAGGCATCGTGCAGGGCAAGCTGGACGAGTTCAAGAAGCTGGCCGAGGCGCTCACGTGCGGCGTGGAAGAGAGCGAGCTCACCACGCTCGGTTACGAGTGGTTCGTCGATGAAGCCGGCACCAGTTGCTATCTGAACGAGTACTACGGCAGTTCTGAGGACTTCCTTCTGCATTTCAAGGGCCTGGGCCCCAAACTGCACGACTTGCTGGCCGTCTCCCCGCTGCAGGAGATGATCGTTCTCGGCGACCCGAGCGCGGAAGTCAAGGAGCTGCTCGGCGGGCTGGGCGCAAAGTTCTTCGCCCCGACCATCGGGTTCTGCCGGTAGCGAGGACCTGGGGAGCGCCGCGGGGCGCCCGAGACTCGAACCCTGTCTAGAGTGCCGCCGCCGGGGCGGCGGCGCGCGCCGCTTCGCTGCGCGCCAGAAAGCCCAGTAGGGCGGCGTTGAAGGCCTCCGGCTGCTCCAGGTTGCACATGTGGGCGGCCGGAGCCAGCACCACCATCTCCGAGCCGACGATGTGCACGTGGATGGCCTGCGCGGCCGGCAGGCCGGGGTCGTCCCGGCCAGCGACGACCAGCGCGGGCATCCTGATCTCCGGCAGCCGCTCCAGAAACGCCGTATGTCTGATGGCTTCGATGCAGGCGACATAGCCCTCGGCGTCGGTAGTGCGGATCATCTCGCGGACCCTATCCACCTCCTCAGGATGCTCTCTCACGAAGCCCGGCGTGAACCAGCGGCCGATCGTCGGTTCCACGTGCGCCCCCATCCCCTGCGTGCGGGCGACGGCGATCCGCTCGTCCCATACCGCTGGAGCGTCGGGGGTCATCTTCGCGTTCGTGGAGCAGAGCGCCACGCCATGCAGCAACTCCGGATGGGTAAGGGCGAGCAGTTGCCCGATCATCCCGCCCATCGAAAGTCCTACGAAGTAGACCCGGTCGAGCGCGAGAGCAGCCAGCAGTCCCCGCACGTCCTCCACCATCTGGGCGAGCGTGTACGGTCCGGTCGGGACGGCGCTAGCGCCGTGGCCCCGGGTGTCGTAGCGAAGCACCCGGTAGGAACCGGCCAGGGCCTTCACCTGCGGCTCCCACATAGCCGACGTGGCGGCCAGCGAATGGCTGAGCATCACCACCGGCGCGCCGGTGCGCCCGTCCGCCGGCCCATCCAGGTAGTACGCGATGGTAATGCCGCCAACCTCGATCTTCATCCCCGTCACCTCCGGTCGGTGATTGCTATCCTTGCACCATGGCGGACACGCTACAGACATCCCAGCTCGTCACCGTGCTGCAGCAGGCGGTGGGTCCGGTCGTGGTCATCTCCGGCGTCGGGCTGCTCCTCCTGACCATGACCAACCGCCTGGGCCGCATAGTAGATCGTTCCCGGCTGCTGGCCTATCAGGCCCGGACGTCCGAGGGTGAGGCCGAGGAAGCCGCCCACATCCAGTTACGGATCCTCTATCAGCGGGCTCGGTTCGTACGGTGGGCCATCCTGCTGGCCGGCATCTGCGTGCTGTTCATCGCCCTGGTGATCATCACCCTGTTCATCACGGCGCTGCTCAAGGTGCAGGTCGTCTGGCTCGTCGCCGCCTTCTTCATCATAAGCATGCTGTGCCTGGTCTCGTCGCTGGTCTTCTTCGTGCGCGACATCGACAAGTCGCTGCACGCCACCGCCGTCGAAGTGGGAGATGACTGGGCGAAGAAGTAGCAGCTCGGGCGACCGACGCCTGTCCCCCGTCCTGCGCCCGCTTTCAGTCTCCTGCACCCGCCGTCCCGGCGCGCTCCCGCCGCCGCCATCTCGGTACGAGCATCGGAGTCTGCTCCTGGTACTCGCGATAGCAGCTCCGCGTCGCAAGGGCGCGCTTTTCCATCATCGGCACGCTGGCGAAGAGGAACATCACCGTGATGGCTATGGCGCCGGCCACGGTCCACCACCACTGCAGCCCGGCGGCCAGCGCCAGCAACCAGAACCCCCACCAGGTGAGGATCTCCCCCAGGTAGTTGGGATGTCGGCTGTGCGCCCATAGCCCGCTGCCGATGGAGCGGCCGCGGTTGGCCGGGTCCTCGCGGAAACGGCGCATCTGCTCGTCGGCGGCGAAAGCCAGCACGATGGCCCCGAGCACCACGAGCGTCCCCACGGCGTCCAGCCAGCCGAGCCCGGCGGTTCCCGGCCGGGCCGCCGCGTACATCGGCAGGCAGCCAAGGAGCACCATGATGGTCGGGAAGAGGTGGATCGCTAGGAAGCTCACCGGCCAGTAGAACCGGCCTGCGCTCCGGCGGAAGCCGACGTAGCGGAAATCCTCTTGGGTGAGTCCCGGCCAGTCGCGATAGAAGTTGCTCGTCAGGCGGGCGGCGTAGAGAAGTGCGAGCACCAGGACCAGCCACTGGCGGCCGCTCAAAGACCCCCAGCCGGTCCAGACGTAGAAGCCGGCGAGGGCCAGGGGTTGCAGGCTCCAGTACGGGTCGTACATGCTGGAGTTGTCCAGCGCCACCGAGAACGCGAAGATGACCACGGTGGCCACCAACGTACCGAGGGCGGTCTGCGTGAGGGAACCGGAGAGGCCGGTGGCCCGTACCACAAGCACGGCGACGGCTAGAGCAACGATGTACGCCGCGGCGCTGATGACCGCTCCGGCGGCCTTGCTGGTCGGGACATGTTGTCTCATCTGCGCCAGCATACCGGGCGACGATGGAGGAGGCCAGGGGCATGAGGCTTAATAGACAGCGCCTTTCACACCGCGTGCGGCTCGCGCCGGCCGCCCTCCTGCTCGCCTGCGCCCTGGCGGCTTTCGTT
>Ga0182021_10003770_pt1 | contig 17792 bp, 21 predicted proteins | sample 612E3MmetaG_FD_120493 | JGI IMG/M metagenome (GOLD analysis project Ga0182021, IMG submission 120493) | Permafrost microbial communities from Stordalen Mire, Sweden - 612E3M metaG (Illumina Assembly) | ecosystem: Environmental > Terrestrial > Soil > Wetlands > Permafrost | place: Sweden... | reverse complement strand
AGTTCGTGGTGGTAATGGTGAGCGTTGAGGTAAATGACGGGGTCGCCGCCTGGGGCGTGAAGAAGGCGGTCATGCCCGAGGGAGTGTTGGGAAGGCTGAGTGTGACGGGTGCTGGGTTTCCGCTGACCAAAGTGACGGTGATTGTGTAGGTCGCTGTTTGTCCTTGATTCACGGTATTCGTATTGGGGGACGCGGAAATCTGGTACGCGTATGGAGCGGTCGGATTGCTGAGGCGACCTATTCTGTTCACGGTCGCGTTACTCTCAGTGAACCACACGTTGCCACCAGCATCAAGTCCGACGGAGGATGGTTTCGAGGTGAGGGAGGGAAGTTTGTATTCCGTCACACCGTTAATCGGACCTTGGAAGACGAAGACCGATGACGTGCTGGTCGGGTTCTGAGTTTGGGATGTTCCAGTTCCTCCGGGAGTGACGGTGACCCCTGCCGTGCTGGAAGCTTGTACCGCTGGGCCGGCACATGATGGGGATCCTATGGCGGGAGCGATGGTGCAATAGGTCGGCGTTAGAAGCTGCCCAATTAACGTAGTAGTAGTGTTGAGATTCGCAATAGCTCCCGCGTTATTTTCTGCAAACCAGAAAGCGTTTCGAGCTGCATCAGATGCAAGTCCTTCAGGTAGGGCACCGGGGGTTGGGATCAGAGTGTCTTCGTATACGGACCCGCCCGCGGTGTCGTTTCCAAGAATCGAAATTCTGTTACTGTTAATGTTGTTGAAGACGGCAACGGGAAGGCTGCTGACCGTTCCTATCGTGATCTCGGTAGGTTGATACACTCCCAAGCCTAGCGCGCCTAAGTCCCACAACGTAAGTCGATTGCTGTTAACTCCAAGCCTTCCAATCTTATTGTTGAGTAATTCAGTGAACCATACGTAACGGTTAGTTCCAGTTGTTGGTGAGCTTACGAGTTGGATATAGATGCCCCACGGCTGTAATACGGGTACGCCTGGGTTGGCTGTCGCTCCCGGAAGGCTCCACTCAGTCAGACTATTGGTACTCGGGGTTAGTTTACCAATGATATCTCTCCCAGATTCCGTGAACCAAATGTCCAAGTTTTCGTCTACGTAGATACCGACCGGCTTGCTTCCCGTGGGGAGTTGCCATTCGGTAAAGTTCTTAGCGGAGGCGTCGAAGCGCGCGATCTTGTCCGCGGCGTATTCCGTGAAGAAGACCTGCGTCACGCTGCCACCGGCAAGCAGGGCTTGTGTCACGAAGATATTGCGTGGTTGACTGTTGGGAGTTGGAATGCTCCATTCAGTGAACGTGTTGTGGGATGGGTCTAAACTGGCGATCTTGTTTGCGGAGTTCTCGGTGGTCCAAATCTTTCCTGTCTGATCAAAAGCTATCCCCAACGGGCCTGCGCCCGTCGTTGACACGTTCCATTCGGTAAGAGTGAACTTGGCAACCGAAGTTGCCTGATCGGGGGACGGACTCCCTGACACCAGAAAAGTTGTTTGAGAGTAGTACGTGGCGGATAGTAGAATTACGGCAATCAGTGCAGCAACTGAGACAACGCGCATGCTAGAACCCCCAGTCGACCTCTGATGTTGTTAAATGTACTTGGGGGTCTTTCTGTGTAAATAACGTTTTCACGCCGAATGGAAGATCCCGGTAAGTATGACGCAAACAACACCCTTCCGGAGCGTTGAAGCAGACTATCTCAAGACAATTTAGATGGATGGAAGTCCTCGATTCCATGCGTAACCTATTTCTGGATTGTTCCACAGGTTCTCCATGGTCGTGTTTGGTTTTGCGGGAATCTTCTGATTCAACGGTTCTTCAATCTCGGCGCGTACGAGGATGAAGCGCTCTCAGCGAAGGTCAAAAGCTTCTGGGTTTGGTGGCGTCGTTGGTGTTGAGATGTGCCGATTATGTCACCTATCATATACTACGATGCGTGGAGGAAAAGGTTGCGGACGAGGAGCTCTTTGAAGCGTTCAACGTGGCCCTTGTGGCTGGCGGTCCGATTAAGACCCCGCATCTCAGGCGCGCCGTGGACCGTCTCGAAGTGTCGAAAGGTCGATGGAAGCAAGTAGGAGACGAGAATGGAACTCTCAAAACCCAGAGGAAAAGACTTAGTCCGATTTCCTCTTTCAGTTATCGGTTCTTGGTGATTGACTCTAGCGGCACGTACGTGTCCGTGTCATGCACGCCGTCTAGCCTGCTGATTCTCGATTGGACTATCGTGGCGATGTGTTGTGGCGGCGGGTGCACGAAGCTTTTCTCCGTGTCGAGTTCGGTCAGGATATCTGCTTTGCCGAAGAGTAGGTGTACGCCCGAAACCTCCGGCAGTTGCAGCAGCTTGTTCATGAGTTCCTTTTCTTTCCCCGCTTCGCTTTGGACGAAGACGAAGGCTTTGATGGTTGGGCGGTCGGTGGGGGTCGGTCGATGGTACTGTGAGTCGATCGGGATTATCGTGCGCGTATCGACTACGCCTCCGCCATTCCGAATCTCCTCCAAAACAAGGTCCGCCACTTTCTTTCTTGGGTCGAGTTCTATTTCTTCTGATTCCATGGTAACGAGGAGGTCGAATTTGCCGGTTATGAGGTGAATTTCACGGACTTGTGGGAGGGCTTTCAGACGTTGCTGTACTTCTTGCTCGGACCCGGGTTCGGCTTTGATAAGGAGAAAGCTTCTCAAACGTTCTACACCTGGTCACGGTGTGAGGTGGAGCTGCAGCTGAGCGTGATATAAGGTCTCGGATGCGTCGACGCGTAGTGGGATTGGATTGGTTCGTATCGGAGTTTGGGAATCGGAGAGTGCTTAAAGGGGTTGAGGGGCTGGATTATTGGCGGATCGGGTGCGTCGAGTTTGAGGATTGTGTTAGGGATTACAGGGGCATCGGGGGTTGTTTATGGCGTAAGGGTGGCGGAGGAGCTGGCCATGAATGAAGTTGGGTTAACGATCGTCGTATCCGACGCTGCTAGAAAGGTGTTGGCGACGGAGATGCCCGAAGGAGTGGCGGTTCTGGAGAAATGTGGACGGGTATTGGGGGCGGGTGAGGTTGAAGCGGATGTTGCGTCTGGTTCTGCGAAGTTCGATGCCACGGTGATCTGTCCATGCTCGATGAAAACTTTGTCAGCCATCGCGAACGGCTACGCGAACAATCTGATCACCAGAAATGCCGATGTGGCCCTGAAGGAACACAGGAGGCTAGTTCTTGTTGTGCGTGAAACGCCGCTGAACGCGATTCATCTGGAGAACATGCTCAAACTCGCAAGGTTGGGTGTTGTAGTCATGCCCGCCAGTCCGGGTTTCTACTACAAGCCCAAGACCATCGACGACCTCGTGAACTATATCGTAGGGAAGGTAATGGATGCGGTTGGCGCCGAGTCGAACCTCTACAAGAGGTGGGGCAGTTGAGTTTCGAAGAGTTGGTGCATGTACTCGATGCCTAATACAGACCTGTCGAGGTCAATTAAGATCAAAATGTTCTTCAAGATTCAGTTAGTCAAGTCGTAAGTTTGCCGCAAGTCCTCTGCACCACTCGCGTTGAGCATATCGCGAGTGGGTTCTGTGCGATCTACTCGAGTCTCCGCAGTATGTGGTATCCGAATGGTGTTTTCACGATTGATGATGTCTGTCCTTTTTGAAGGGCGAACGCAGCTTGTTCGAACTCTTTAACCATCTTTCCTCTGCCAAAAGTGCCGAGGTCACCCCCGCGTTTTCGCGAGGGACAAAGGGAAACTTCTTTGGCGATGTTCGCGAACTTTTCGCCTTTTCCCAGCTTCTCCAAGACGCCCTGTGCTTCTTTTTCGGTTTTCACGAGAATATGGGCGCAATGAACTTCATTGGGCAACAGTGATCTCTCATTGCGAGTCATGAAAAGCGTGTTCAATTAAGCGTACCGGCAGATTTGCAGGATGTGCGACACATTATGGCGGATCATTCGCATTGGTGTGTGGGCGTACTTGATTCGAACCACATTGACGGAGAAGGACCGCGCAGCTTCTAAGACGGACCGACACAGAGCAGTGAACCATGATTTCCTTGGCCGAGTGTATCGTTGCGGCATGTCTGGCACTTTTCACAGTCATCAATCTAGACAATCTCTTGCGCTATAACGCGAGCCGCTCCGCGGCATCTTCAAAACCTGAAGTTGAGAAACGCATTGCGACGCCGCTGTTGCTGGCTGGAATTGGAACCATCGCATTCTTCGTCGAATCTTTTCTCTATGTAATCTTAGGCTATTGGGAAGACCTACGTGCCCTCGTGAGTTCCGTTGACATCGGGACGATGCGAATAGGACTGCTGGACTCTTTCGGCTCTTCTGTAATGGTTCTCGGATATGCAATTTTCATTTGGAGCGTACTCGTCAGAGGGAGGTATGCCACGTCGTGGCAGATGCTCGAGGATCATAAACTAGTGAACTGGGGACCTTACCGCTACGTTAGGCACCCTTCATACTTGGCATACTTTCTAATGTTCACAGGATTCTTACTATTGTGGCATAACTTTCTCGCCCTAATCCCATTAATCGCCGTTCCAGGCTACATCCTGCTAACATTCCGCGAAGAAGAAATGCTAGTAGCGAAGTTCGGAGAAAGATACATTCAGTACCAGAAACATGTCGGACGCTACTTGCCGAAGATACACTGGGCAAATCTCCCTAATCACGAAAACTAATCTGCGTTAGAAGTTTAGTCGTGCGTATGAATTCGCTGGCGCTATTCCTGTGACGATGGCAGGGTGCAATATCTCCGCAATGATTTCGAGGCCGTCTACGATGCGAGGTCCAGGACGATTGAAATACGCAGTACCGTTCACCGCGAATACTTGATGATTCCTTACCGCACGCAGGTTCTCCCAGCCTGCATGAGTTTTGAGTGTTCTCGATTCTTGAATTGTTCTTTCAAGGTTGAAACCGCAAGGCATCATGATCAGTATTTCCGGATCGTAATCGAGAACTTGCTTCCATTCGATTCGAAGTGATGGCTTTGACGGTCGCGCAAGTCTATCTACTCCGCCTGCTTTCGCTACCATTTCTGGAACCCAATGTCCAGCAGAAAAAACCGGGTCCAGCCACTCCAAACAGCCTACTTCGGGGCGGGACCGAACTTTCGTGACCATCTCTTCAACCCTCTTTATTCTACTTCGTAGTGCAGAGATGAGCTGCTCAGCTTTCTCTGTCCTTCCAGTGACTCGGCCTATTGTTAGTATACTATCCAAGATTTGCTCTAAGCTCGTTGGTTCAAGTGAGACTATCTTCCTTTCCCCATCCAGAATCTTGCACGCTGACTTGACCTCGGTGAAGGATGGAGCGCAGACTTCGCAGAGCTCCTGAGTTAATATGAGATCGGGATTTGCCTCTTTCAGCGCGTTCTTTTCTATGTGATAGACGCTGATGCCATTGTGGACTTTTCCACTAACCCATTCGTTCAGCGCCTTACTGCTGGCTGTGGCAGGGTCGATATCTATTGAGGTTAAGCATATTTTGTTCGCCACGTCAGGAGGATAATCGCAGTCATGGGAGACCGCTACGAGCTCCTCACCTAGACCCAATTCGTAAAGGATCTCAGTAGAGCTGGGGAGCAGAGAGACTATTCTCATAGCAACGCCTAATGGGGCACAACGATTAAAGTGATATCTAGTCTTTTTGCGGAATGGCGTGGTTTTAGAGCTATGAAGGGTACTTGTTCGCCTCTACGTATGCCACCGCAGCTTCGTCGAGGCGGCCTAGGTTTACCAGGGCGAGACCTTTGTGATACAAGGCTCGCACAAAGTCCGGTTTGATTTTGAGGGCCTTGTCAAAGCATGGTAGTGCTTCCTCATAACCTTCCAAATTGCTTAGAACAACGCCCTTATCGTCCCATGCTTCCGCATAGTCCGGATTGAGTTTGAGCGCCTCTTCAAAGCATTGAAGTGCCTCCTCGCAACGAGCCAGATTGTCTAGAGCGACACCTTTGTTATCCCATGCTTCTGCATGGTCAGGTTTCAGTTTGAGCGCCTCTTCAAAGCATTGAAGTGCTTCTTCATCGCGTTCCAGTTTGCTTAGGGTGAGACCTTTGTTGTACCATGCTTCCACATCGTTTGGGCTTACTCTGAGTGTTTCTTCGTAGGTTGCCAGAGCTTGTTCATCTGGATTCAATTTGCTTTGACCTGCACCCTTGCTTTCCATGCTTACGCAGTCCAATTTGAGCCAAGTGCCGCCTCATATTTCAATAGCAGCGATTCTTTGCGCAGGATGCGAGTAACATACTCAGATCCAACGGTTTTCACATGCACTTTGAAAAGTCGATTTGCGTGTGCGCGGGCGTAGCGTGATACACGAATGTTAATGGTACTCCATGTGCTGCTGAGCTCATTTGAGTTTGATTAGCTTAGCTGCTACGATGCCGCCAATGAGATACAGAATTAGTTGGGAGAGTGTCCATGCCGCAAGCAGTCCCGTTGGGAGGTTAATTAGCAAATACATTGTTAGGACAACCGGGATCTCGGCTAGGAGAAAGACAATCGCGCCGAATTTCAAACCATTCTTGATCGCTCGTTTCTCTCCTATCGCTTTCCCTAGCTTTTCATAAGCAAATCCGAAAATGGCCCAGCTCACTATAGCAAACGCTGCCGAGTAGTAGTAGAATTCTGCAGGCGGCGGTCCAGCGGTGGGCATCAGTATCTTGCTCCACACCGAAAAATAGGCAGGGTCCAGGTAATAGCCCATCGTGAGCATGGACTCGATTGTATGCACCGCTTGCCCAATCACTGTCAAGGCAACAGCTGTTAGCGCAATTCCTCGCCAATCGGTCATCTTCAAAGCCTTGAACGAAAAAGGGCGCCTTGAATGTTTTAGCGATTTGGTATTTACGGCAATGACTTGCTGATAACCACGACGAGCTATGAGCCGATTATCACATAACCGTAGCTGCTGAGACGGAGTAGGTCGGCGGTAGCCATTGCGCTGAGCTGCCAGCTCTTACGTTCATTGACGCTTGAGAACAGCTGTCCCATTCGTGTGCCGACATACAAGCCGACGGTTTCGAGGTGATCAGTCGCAGATCCTTCTCTGTGGCAACCCAGGTGAGCGTTCTTAGTTGGTAGGCCATTGTTAAGTTTCTTCCATGTCCTACCGACGTTGGAGGTTTCGTATACTGAGAAGTCGCGATTTGCTGCAACCCGAAAGAAATCTCCCCGTTCTGGAACCACACAGAACGTTTCAGATTCTTGTGGATGCGCTGCCATCGGAAAACCAAACCCGCTAGGTAATCCCTTGAAGATCTCAAACCAGTTCTCGGCAGCGTCGCACAATGAGTTAATTTGATCCAGCGCCATTTCGGGGAGCAGCCTTGTCACGTAAACCTTAGGCTCCAACTTCGATCTTCCATTGCTTTCGAATCACCACGAAATTACTATTGGTGCTCGACTGCGTGTTTAAAAGAGGCAGGAAAAGATTGCTGGGAATGAACTAGTAACCTGAGCACTGGCACCAATGCCTCTTTGGAATTTAGTATTGAGTGGTTACCCAGCCTCTGGGAAGACTGTGCTCGCCAAGCGCCTTGTCTCTGAGAACCGTGGTTTTGTGCGATTGAGCGTAGACGACTTGAGGAATATGTTCTTCGGACCTGTCGAGCCGCCGAAGGATGAGGAATTCATTTACAATTGCCTGGCCGCATTACGCGATCTGGCGCTAAGAAGCGGGCGCAGTGTGGTGTTGGATTCCACAGCGCCTAGAAATTCAACTCGCCAATTCCTTCTCAAAACGAGGGTGGAGGGCGTGACTAGGCTTGTCGTGGTTTTGATGGTTGAGAAGAACGAGCTAGAAGGTCGCAACAGGGAGAGAGGAATGATGGGGGCAGTCGAGGCGTGGGATAAGGCTTGGGAAAAGCCACCCGCAAACATGCCCGTCATGAAATTCAGAAATAACTCGCTCGCTGAACTCGAAACTAGCTACTACGTTCTCACAGACCTTCTCAAAAGTGAAGTCAATCCTTATCGAAGGAGATTCATCGCTAACCTATTCCCGAGAATTACATGACAATGCAAGACTTCCGCTTTCGAATTCCGTATTGACTTACGCAAGGTGCCATGTGCAATCGCAATCAACTAGGGAGTACATTAGGTTAGGAGAAGATTCATTAAACATGCAAACCCCTCGAAGTACGAGAACTTGTAATTCTGTGAAAGCGGTTCGAATGCCCGCTCAAGAAAAACCTGAGAAGATATGTGGAAAAGAGACGATAGCCCTCGCGGGTTTGACCCGCGGTTGTTAGAGCGTACCTCGTCTAACTGACCAGTATCTCGCTCCGATCGGTCGACAGTCTCCTCAAGGAAATTTCTTTTGACTTTGATATGAATCGAACTGGGATCCCAAGGTATTTCACAATGCAAAGGACATGAGAAAAACGTGATTGCCGTTTGCGCATCTTGTGAGATTTGATGTGTTCAATCACAAATGACGATTTGGATTGTAGGCTTAATACCTGCTATAAGCACGGATTGAGGTGGCGCCGGGGTAGCCTAGCTAGGTAAGGCGACAGAGTCCACCGCAAGCGCGTATATGGACGTTGAACCTCGAGATCTGCTGTTAGAAATGGGCCAAGACAGCTGTTGGTCCTCTGGGCCTCGTGGGTTCGAATCCCACCCCCGGCGCCAGAACGATAACCCACGGGGTTCTAGGTGAAATTCTCTCACTAGCCTTCTGGATGCAAAAACAAGGCTACAGACCCTCAACCATTCGAAGCTGCGTCAGAACCCTAAAGGCAGTAGCAAAAAGAACTAACCTACTAGAGCCGGAAGCTGTCAAAATCTACTTGGCTTCTGCAAATGTCAGCTTAGGCAGGAAAGAGAAAGTCTGCCAAGACCTAGCGAGACTATACAAACTAAAACAAATCCCGTTTGAGGCACCAAGATACTACAGAGTAGATACTCTGCCCTTCGTCCCACTCGAAGCCGAAGTTGACCAACTCATCTCAGCCTGCGGCAGCAAGACAGCGACGTTCCTCCAGTTGCTAAAGGAGACAGGAATCCGACCCGGCGAAGCATGGATGCTAAGATGGACAGACCTAGACTTCGAGAAGGGCTTGTCGTTATAGCGGGTATTCTACTGGTGATGTTCTAGCCTATGCTTCAGAACTTCAAAGGAACCCCAACTAATCATTATTCCTCCTACACAAATATCGGAGATGAAAGAGCCATAGGTTACTAGATACCACGACGCCGATAGTAGGGTGCTAAGAACTACAATAATCGGAATCGTAGCGGTCACGAACATAACGACATGCATGCGTCGAGCACGGTCTTGAGGTACAGTCATCCATCTCTTTCTGAATAGTCGATAAACCACTGGGATTCCAATTGTAAATATCAAGGCAGACAATATTTAGTTAGGATATGCGGAGAGAAGTTCAAGAACGCCCAGCAGCTTACTCCTCGTGTCTCACTACAGGAAGCGTACCGTATCATAGTTAGAGCACTTGGGCAGTTAATGATAAAAATCCCAATTCAACAGTTCATGAATGAACCTTTCGTTATGGTCGGCGGCAGAATAAATGTCGTCTATAATGTGTCAGAGATGTGGTGCCCGGATTAGCCACCAGTCCAATTACTGCCCCTACCGTTATGCTACGACCGATTATGGAGGAGTAAATTCACGAGTTGGTGAGAGCAAGAAGGAACGTGAATCGAGACAGGCTCTGAGGAAACAGTGGAAAATCGTTTTCGGCGGTCTTCTATGTATCGTTGGGCTAGTCCTTGTTCTAAGAGTGATGCCGAACCATTTACTGGACCTTTTTCTTAGCACTATCTTCCCTCTAATCGACATATTGTTCGTCTACTTCCTCTACCTCTCTCTGAGAGTGTTTGTAGCGGAGCGGCGACACACATCCTTTGGATTTGGGGGCTGGTTGGTGAAGGACGCTCCGATTGATGACCCCTACCACACCCAACAGAAGAAAAAAAGACGACCCAAGACTAAATCGAAGAACTAATCCAAAGTGTCAAACTACGGTCGTCAAGACAATTAACCCGATTAATCGCTCGGGAATTCAAGATGGGCACATAGCATTCGCCTGAATAGGAGGGTGAATCTGTAATGTCTGCTGGTCAAATGTACAGTAAGGGTTTGATTGCATTACTAGGGGTGCTTTTTGTTGCGTTCTTCTTTCTACGCTTTCTCATCAGCATGGGACACACGGCAACATGGGCGTTATGGGGCTTCGCCCTTGGCTTCCCGATTCTCGTTGCAATAACTCTCGTACTAATCTGGCGTACTAAACTGGCATCAGACGATGAAGAGCTTCCCTGAAGACACGGTGCAATGAACCAGAATTTCCATTCCAATTCACTGTAACCACAACCAAGTAAACGAGCACTTACCAGTTACTTAATCGGGTCTAACGGCTCGCTTGGCTCCTGCCATTCGTTATTGGTTCTATGTCGGTTTTGAGCGGAGGTTTATATGTGTCGGAGTGTACCACACAGATTCAGAGGTACATCACTGTGCCATTCATAGAACTCTTAAGTATTGAGAGATACGTGCCCCTAATCGCCGTCATAATCTATCTCATTACAGGAGATTACCTGTCACTCCTAAATCACATCCGGAACGTCTTCGGCTACGTCATGATAAGCCATTAGATAAATCGCCGTCCGAGTGACACGAAGCACTAAGCCCCTGTTCCCTGCTCTCTCTGTTTATCCATCTTAGTCTCAAGGCTTAAACTGCCTAAGCAGCCTCGTAGTTATTGTGAGAATAATGACGCCTAGCAAGACGTTCAGGGTAGGCGGTGGCATCAAGGTGCCCAAGAAGCGTGCAGTGAGAAAGGCAACCTGTCTACACTGTGGCAGTACAAGTGTTACCTATCGTGGATTCACGAAGAAGGGGAGCAAAGAAATCACTATCGGAACGCTTCCCATAAAGGGCACGATTCAATCTGATAACCTAGTGACGGTTTACGACTGCAAGAAGTGTGGCAGACCCTTCTCATTACCTGTAAAATAGTCAGCAGTAGGTTAGTGTCTCATGTTCAAATGTGTGACATGCGGACGAGAATTAATTGACGATTCGAATTACTGTGACATATGCGGTTCTCTGCAACCTAGACAGCCGACGGATGTTCACTACGGCGGCGCCCTCGACGTAGCTTACGAAGCTGCTTCGATGCTCGTCCAAGTTTGGGACAGTATACCCGAATCAGAGAGAGTGGCAACTAGAGCGGTGATTACCACTTACCTACTGACAAAATCCTCTGATACGTTCAGATATCTGTGTGACTGGCTTAACCAGAAGGCGAACGAGTACTCGCCACTTGATGCAACCGCTTAAGGTTGAGAATCCAGCTAGTAGTAGACACTACTCGCTTCACAAATCATATATTCGGAAAAAGTCGAAGTTTCATCTATGTGTTCATCGTGTGCCGTTACTACCTGCGCCTGCGCTAACCGTAAAACCACGTTGGGCAATTGTAGTGGACTTCACTGCGACGCTTCGTACGGGAATCACTGTGACTGTTGCAACCACGACCCGGCTCCATAGCATAGCAATCAAGTTACAGTATACTCCGAGACTAAAGTTAGCAGCAGCGCAGATGCCCTTCTAAACCGTGACTAATGGCAATCCGATTATCAGCCTCGTCGAATCAACTGAGATTATTTTCACTCACCTGCTAATCTAATATCAATAAACGATGTAGGGTTTGGTTGTGACTTGTATGACGTTTGATGATGGAGCTGTTGGTCCGGGGGTTGCCGAAGGCAAGCGGAACGAAGCCACGGAGTGGCGGAGTGGAGCCAATGTGGGTTCGAATCCCACCCCCGGCGCCAACTCGTACGTCAACTAACCGCTGATGTTCTGACTCAGTTGAAATCATAAGCGAACTAGAAAATCGTCCCTTGAGTTGTTGCAGTCTCTCAGTATTCAGATTAGAAGGCCGGCGCGTATTTCCTTCATTGGAACAGTAATGAAAGTCCCGTCTCAAGAATCGTGGTTTGAATAACAATAGGTATGACATAATAAGCAAGGGTGAGCGCAAATATCAAGCATAATAAGCATGACAAAACTGCCGCAAACACTGGGCGTTTTTCAGGCCCGTCGGAATGTTTGATTATTTTGAGTGATGTCCTTGACTGATTTGGACTCGGTGATGAAGAAATCCTTAGCTCAGGCCAGTTCTCATTCAAGAAAAGTGTACGGTCAGAATCCTTTGACCGCTGAAGAGGTTCTTGACCTAGCCAATAGTGGCGCATTGATTACGGCCGCTACAATAAGACCTGAAGGAAGACCCCACTTATCCCCTGTTGACCTTGTCGCTGTCGACGGGATTCTATACGTGGGAGTTGACAAGACAACAGCCCGCTACAAGAACCTCATTCAGAATCCCGCGATCACAATAATGATCGCTGAAGGATGGAAACGCCAAGCTATCTTGGAAGGAGTCGCTCATTTCTTGGACATCGAGAGTGAAACGTCAGGAAAGGTCCTAGAGGCTGAGAAGAGAAAATACGGCTGGACTGCCGAAGCCATCGCCGAATTCTCACCAGTGAAGGTATTCACTTGGAAGGCGAAGCAGACTTGATTACGATCGTAAAATGGGTTGCGGCTTTGTTGTCCTTGTCGAGTGCCAAAGTTATTTAATTGTCAGCGATGAAATGAATGAGATCATGAGCGAAAGTGAGTCTGAACCACAGAAGAGTCTGAAGAGGCTGTCGTGGCAGTACGAGAACTGTCTCTCATGTATATGGTTCCTGCCAAACGACCCCCTTAATGCCGACCTTCTGGAACGTGGAAAATGCGTGCATCCGAAATTGAAGACGTACGATCTGATAGTTTCAGGGCGTGATTGGTGCAATCTTTACGCCGAGATAGGTCAGAAGCAAATCGACAACCGCCAAGAAATGGCGACGAAAGCGGAAGAATCCAAGAAGAAATAGCCTCAAGACTAATTGCGTACAAGACCCAGCCACGACGCTGTCTTTATGCTGAAACATCTCGAGCAGTCAAGGAAAACGGAGATTCTGCTGTCATAGTTGGACTACGATGACCTTGGGCTCTCTGGACCTTGTGGGGTCACAGAGTTAGCGGGCATTAGGCCAGCCGTTCCGCAGACTTAAGTAATCTCATGAAACCAACAAGGCCAGATTAGTCACTTGAAAGGCGAGAGTTTCGAAAAGTTCTCTGTCTACGGCTTTTCGATCGATTATCCACAGGTGTGCCGGATTGAATTCAATCCGAAAAGTCGACGCGAGTCTGGAGACGTCGTGTTTCACTTTCCAGATAAGGAAAAGCTGTACCTCTCGTGGGGCGCTCTGGAGAAGGCCAAAAAAAGTTTTCAAACCGTAGAAAAACAGGCTGAGCATGGTGTCGAGAATCTTCGAAAAGGTGGAAATGTCAAGAACTTTGAAAGAGTCAAACAAGAGACCCTGAATGTCAACAAGCACAAAGCGATCTACAACCACATCAAAGTGGGCCAGCCGGTACCCGGGCTCTTCAGCAGCAAGAAATTGACGTACCGTCAAGGTTACTCGTGTCACCTACACTGTGAGAATTCATCAAGATACTTCGTAATCTACGCAATTCTGTCGCCTAGCGGCCCGGAAGATTTCGGAGAATTAGTTCTCACGATCGTGAAATCATTTGAGTGCCACTAGCTCGATCACCAGTGCACATGCAGGAAGAAAATAGCTTCGAGATACACATGTATGTATCAGATTCCAGTCTGTTGTCCTGCTGAATAGGAGCTGACCTGGGTTTGGATATTGGTGGAAATACGATTCTCATCACGGGAGGTGGAACTGGTATAGGGTTTGCCTTGGCTGAGAAGTTCGTTAATGCAGGAAGTGAGGTAATAGTGTGCGGCCGGCGTAAGAACAAGCTGCGGCTCGCAAAACAGAGAATACCTACCCTTCACATCCGACAGTGTGACGTTTCCATAGAATCCGAGAGGAAGAGTCTGCTCCGCTGGACTACAACACGTTTTCCCAACTTCAACATGTTAATCAACAATGCCGGAATCCAGCGGCAGATGGATTTCACATCCCCTACAGTGACCAAGCTCCCGTCACCCAAAGACGATGAGATAACCATCAACCTCGCTGCCACAATACGACTCTGCGCGCTCTTCACACCAATCCTCTTGAAGAAAAAAAGTGCAGCCATCGTAAACATCTCTTCAGGACTAGCATTCGTGCCGATTGCAATGATGCCAGTCTACTGCGCAACCAAAGCCGCCATTCACTCCTTCACCAACTCGCTTCGCCACCAACTCAAGGACACATCCGTCCGAGTGTTTGAGGCATCGCCTCCTACCACTGACACAGAACTTGACGAAAGCTTCGCTGGCGAGGAGAAACAAGAATATCGAGGGATCAGCCCACAGGAGGTTGCCGCAAGAATCATAGAAGGCATGAAGGCAGACAAGGAACAGATAATTGTAGGTGAAGCTCAGGGACTTTATCAAGCAGCGCTGCGTGATCCAGAAGCGATATTCAAGCAGTTGAATGACTGACGTGAGTAGCCAGAATGCTGCCATAGAAGCAACATTTTTTCTTGAAGGGTGAGTCCCACCTATTTCATACGTCTTACCCAAGTTGGCTTACGCCGGGACGGCTGGGAACCATTCCTGACAATCTAGCGAACCGATCAGGAGCTTCGGATGGTTCAGGAAACCAGTTTTGGAAACCAGCGGTACTGTAATAGTGGGGGCTGCGGAATGCCAGGTTTGTCCGCGGGGGTGTTGCTGTTCGAATCCGAAAGGATTTCGAGGAGAGACTTCTTTAGCTTTGCCGCCAGACAAGCTAACACCTACCTTAAGGATACTACCGCGGGACAGGCTGTGGACTATGAGAATTTTCTGAGGCTTCTCTCAGATGAAAGATACAATGTGTGTCCGATAATCGAATACGACTCTTCCTATAGACCAGACAAGGTCAATGTCCTTCTGAGGCATGATATGGACTACGACAACGGATATGGGATGCTTGAGCTTGACTACAACTACGGTTTCAGAAGTACTTCCTACCTGAGATTGCATGCGGAGACTTACTACATAATTGAGCAGGTAGCTAAATTCTATCAACTGTTAGAGAAATATGGGTTTGAGGTAGGGTATCATTACGAAGTCATCGACCAAACTATGAGGAGATCTGTGATCGATTGGAATGCTGCGGAGAAGCTTTTCGGGGAAGAACTTAGCTTCCTGAGACAGTTCTTCAACGTTAGGTCCGTGTGCCCGCACGGTGGATTCGCAAATATGCCGTCGAGGAATTTTGAGTTCGAGGAGGACAAAAGCAGACTTGCCAAATTTGGGGTATTCTCTGCCCGCAAGATACCATTTTCGAGGGAGGTCAATTTCAACTACTTGTCAGATACCCACGACGATTTTGCGTCAACAGGACTTGAATTTTTTAGGGAAGGATTTGGACAGGCAAGAGCCGGGGATGTTGTTGAAGTTCTTGTTCACCCACAGCCAGGGCGCTGGAATTACAAAGGTTACCGCAATGATCTACTACCAACCCTTAGTCCCAAGGTCTTCCAACTTCCAGCAACCTCCGTGACTCTTACCACGTCTTCAACTTCAAGCGCAAGCGTAACGACTTCAATTCTCACGTCTAGGTCAACGTCGTCCGCGACTTCCCTGACTAGTCAAGCTAGTACGCTTCGTGATTCCGTTCTCGACTCCGCTTGGCAATATCTAGCTGCTCCTATCACTCTTTGCACTGTGGGTGCAGTGGCCTTTTACAAGATTCACCAGAGGAAGCTGGAAAGAGAACGTTCTAGGAAATTCTGTACGAGCTGCAATCGCGAACTGCTATCTAATTCGACTTTTTGTGATGGATGCGGCAAGCCTACAGAATAGTCTGGAACAAGGAAAAGCGCTTGCGGCAAGAATCTCCTGCCTAAGGTCCAACACCGAGGACAGTGCATAACTCTCCAGTGTGTTGATACTGCTGACGCTGGAATCTTGGTTCTAGTCTGGAGTTTGTTTGGTTTCGAGTTCTCTGAAGAAGCAGCTCATTTCGCCAGTGTGGCAAGCAGGTCCAGTTTGATCCAATGAGTACACTAGCGTGTCTCCGTCGCAGTCAACCAGGATTTCATGCACGCGTTGGAGGTGGCCTGACTCCTCTCCCTTTTTCCAGAGCTTTTGCCTACTGCGGCTCCAGTAATGAGCGAACCCAGTTTCGAGTGTAAGTTCAACGGCTTGTTGATTAGCGTAGGCTAGCATGAGTATCTTGCCTGACTTTCTTTCTTGAGCGATCACTGGGACCAAGCCCGTTCCTTTCTCAAAGTCAATATTTTCGAGAGATGCCGATTTCATGGTCTCACCAAGACTCCATTCGCTGTCAAGTAGTCCTTCACTTGTCTTATTGATAATTCTTCATAGTGAAAGAGTGATGCGACTAAAGCGGCGTCGCAGTTGGTCTCTGTGAAAGCTGAAAGGAAATGAGACAGAGATCCGCATCCGCCGCTTGCGATCACCGGTATGTTGACCTGACCTGTAATATGACGCAGGAGTTCAAGATCGTAACCATTCTTAGTTCCATCACGGTCTATTGACGTCACCAATAGCTCTCCGGCTCCCTTCGCTTCAGCTCTCCTTGCCCATTCACCTGCTTCCAACCTCGTGGGTCGGGTTGCCGAGTGGCTAAAGACCATGAATCTTTGGCCGTCCTTTTCTTTGATTCGCTTTGCGTCAATTGCGACCACGACGCATTGCGAACCAAACAGATCTGACAATTCTTCAAGGAGGCTTGGTCGTCGTATGGCAGCCGTGTTTATCGACACTTTGTCTGCACCGTTACAGAGCACAAGTCTCGCGTCCGTTATGCTTTTGATTCCTCCGCCCACTGTGAATGGGATGTCCAGATTTGCGGCGACTTTTCTCACAAGAGATCTGAGTGTTCTTCTTTGCTGTAGGCTAGCGGTTATGTCAAGGAAAACTATCTCGTCTGCACCTTCATCGCGATAGCGGGACGCGAGCTCCACTGGATCTCCGGCGTCACGAAGACCCTTGAAATGCACGCCCTTGACAACCCTTCCTCTCTTGATATCGAGACAGGGTATGATTCGCTTCGCCAGGGTCAATGCTATCGGACTCCAAGATTCAGTTCGGGAAAGTCAAGAGTGCCTTCATAGAGAGCACGACCGATAACGACACCCTCAACACCAACGCGCTTCAATTCTTGAACATCATCTATGGTTCGCACTCCTCCTGACGCCAGAATCTGAATATCAGTTGATGCACGAATATTTCGTAATGTGACCAGGTCCGGTCCTTCTGCCCGCCCGTCAAACTCAACGGCAGTAGCCAAGACGGTCCTAATCTGTGAATCTTGCAGGCGCTTGATCGCCTCAAGAACTGAAAGATCCTCCTGCTTCGTCCAACCCTTGGTCACTATCTTTCCGTTCTTGTAGTCTGTTGCAACGACGATTCTCTCGCGACCGTACTCACTGATGACCTGATTGAGCGTTGCCACATCATTGTACGCCAGAGTGCCAAGGACTACGCGGTCAACCCCGAGCTTCATCCACCTGTCTACATCAGCTCTGCTTCTCACGCCCCCTCCAATTTGGACCGGGATCTTTGCGTTGTGGATGATTGATTCGACAATCGAGCGGTTCGAGCCTGTCTTCAAAGCGCCATCTAGATCAATTATGTGCAATCCACTGGCTCCCTCGCGCTCAAACCGTTTCGCGATGGCAATGGGATCGTCGCTCCACACGGTGCTCTGCTCAGGGTTTCCTTCGCGGAGAGAGACAACTCGTCCTTGGTGCAGATCGACGGCGGCCCATATCTCCAACTCTTTCACCTTCTGACCAGTCGAAGAAAATTCTGTAGAATAGTGCGTCCT
>Ga0182021_10003769_pt1 | contig 17795 bp, 22 predicted proteins | sample 612E3MmetaG_FD_120493 | JGI IMG/M metagenome (GOLD analysis project Ga0182021, IMG submission 120493) | Permafrost microbial communities from Stordalen Mire, Sweden - 612E3M metaG (Illumina Assembly) | ecosystem: Environmental > Terrestrial > Soil > Wetlands > Permafrost | place: Sweden... | reverse complement strand
CCAAACTGGTTAAAGAAACAATTGCGCAAACCAGCGCAACGTCGATGGCGGATATGGGAAAATTAATGGGAGCATTAATGCCAAAAGTAAAGGGCAAAGCCGACGGAAATTTGGTTAATTCAATTGTCCGCAAAAACCTATCCAGCTAATTTCGCTATCGCTGCTCTAATTTCTACTAACGTTTGTCTCTCTTCAGGTGTATGATATGGCACAGCTTCCTCATTACACAAAATTCCTCCTACCGCTACATCAGCTTCAGTTATAGCACTACCTACTATTTTTATGGGGCCACGACTCGGCATGAGCCCATCAATATATTTATCGTGTTCATCATCGAATCCCCCTTCACGTCGGTAGGTTATTACTTGTTCCGTTCTGCGTGCTCTTGGATATTTAGCGTTAGGTCTTTCGAAAACGAGATGCTCATGCATTGTCATCCCGTCATCAGCCCTAAGCCAAGTCGTTGTATAGTGATTTGATTCAATACCTGTGCTGTATGTAGTTACTACTTTCATTTTGAAAGATTATAATAGGTATTATGCCTTAAAGTCAATCTAAACTTTATTTCTTTCTTTTCTGGAGCAGGTCTTGCCAGACTACCAATAATGGCGAGGCGTTGAAGATTGACGAATAGGTTCCGGAAGTTATTCCGATTAAAAGCGCCACCACAAACCATCTGATTGTTTCTCCGCCAAAAATTAACATTGCAACCAAAACAAGAATAACTGTTAATGAAGTGTTTAGTGAGCGGTCGAGCGTTTGCAGAATTGAATCATTAACCACTTCGGAGAAGTTTTCTCCGCCAATTCTTCTCAAATTCTCTCTGATTCTATCAAAAACAACAATGGTGTCATGAACCGAAAAGCCAATGACTGTTAAGACAGCTGTTACAAAAAGACTATCAATTTCTACGCCGAAGAAGTGACCAAAAATTGAAAAAAGACCGATCAGCACTAGAACATCATGGATTAAAGCAATAATCGCGCAAACTCCAAAACGGAAACTGCTGGTTGGTTTTGGCACGCTACGAAACGACCATGTGATATAAATGACGATTAATATTGAAGCTACTATTAATGCGTAAATGGCATTTTTTAAAGTTTCCGCACCAATTGTCGGGCCGACTGTTTCGTAAGACTGTTGTTCAAGGCTACCTAATTTATTCTTAAGTTGAGTCATTATCACAATGTCCTGATTTTGATCAACAGGTTGTGATTTAATCAAAACTTGATTGCCAGACGTTGCAATCCCTTGTATTTTAATTTTGTTCTGCGAGAAAACTGTAGAAATAGTCTTAACGTTAGCGCTTGAAACTTTGCTTGGAAAAGCCAAGGTTAGATTGGATCCGCCCGTAAATTCCACCGAAAGATTTAATCCAAAAAGAATCAGGGAAATAATTCCCGGAATAATCACGACTAACGAAATTAAAAAGTACCAATATTTTTTTCCGATTATATTTATTTTCATTTTATTTATAAATTAACCTTAAGAATGTTCTAGTGACTACAATGGCTGAGAACATCGAAACTAAAACTCCGATTGCCAACACCAATGCAAACCCTTTAACCATACCTGTTCCAAATTCGTATAAAACAAAACTGGTGATTAAAGTTGAGATGTTGGAATCCCTAATTGATGTCCACGCCCGGGAAAAACCCAATTCAATTGCCGTTTCGTGCGATTTCCCCTGTCTTAATTCTTCTTTCATTCTTTCAAAAATCAAAATATTAGCGTCAACAGCCATACCGATGGAAAGAATAAAACCGGCAATTCCGGAAAGCGTTAATGTTATGCCGTAAGGAGTGATCGAACTTAGTTTAAAAATCGCCAGAACAAATAATGTGTACAGGGTTAAGGCCACGCTGGCAATCGCACCCAGTTTTTTATATAAGGTTGTCATAAAAACGACAATGATAATAAACCCTAACCCTCCGGCGAACAGGCTTTTGGTAAGCGACGAACTTCCCAAGGTTGGTTCAATAACGCTGCTGGATAAAATACCTAATGGCACCGGCAATGCTCCGGCGTTTAATTCTGTACTAAGCTGTGTTGCCGTATCGGTAGTAAATCCACCGGTTATAGAGGCATCTCCCGTCAATATCGGTTCGTCTATTCTTGGCGCTTCTATCACCTGGTTATCCAAAACAATAGCCACTCTTTTACCCACCTCTCTTTGGGAAATGTCGGCAAATTTCTTTGTGCCTACGGAGTTAAAAAGAAGCTCTACTTGCGGGGTTCCGGTTTTTTGATCAAACCCAACGCTTGCTTGCTTAAGATCTGTTCCTGTTAAATTGGTCTTTTTAAAATAAGTACCCCCCGCATTGATAATATCCGGTGTTCCGAGTTTTGCCGCGGAGCTGGCAATTTCTTCCCAAAAAGTTAGCTGGGCCGTCGTACCGATTAAACTTCTAACCTGATTTACATCCGTCACTCCCGGAATCTCAACATTTATCCGGTAATCATTGCTGTTCGTGACTGCTGTCTGCACTAACGGCTCAGACACACCGAAAAGATTGACCCTGTTTTCAATGACAATTTTCGCGGAATTTAACGCAGCATCTTTTTGAGCCGAAGGGATATTTTTCATGTTTGCCTGAAGCACTAAACTGGTTCCGCCTTTTAAATCCAGCCCTTCTCGGAAATTAAGTGTCTTATTGATTTTTAAAGCGGTAAAAATAGAATTGGGGTCAAAATTAAACGTCTGATTGGCAAAATGAGCGTTGGAGAATTTTGGCAAGTTAATAAAAACAGCCGCAATAGTTAAACCGATAATTAGCCACAAAAGGTAACGTGGATTTTTTCTCATGAGAGCATGGTTTCTTCGTCACCGATAAGAACTACCCTGGAACCGGCCAGAATGGAAATTATAAATGGATCTCTTTTCTTTCGGCGGAAACTAAATTCTTCTTCGGTCATCACAGTATAATTTATTTCCGTGTTTAATCTTTTCTCTTCCTCCCGTACTAAAAGCGCCAGCTCCGGTAACACAACATTACCAACGATTAAAAGATCTACTTCATCTGGTTGGTCTTTCATTTTTCGAAGGAAACGACCTGAGAACATCGCGTATTTAATTCTTCCAAGTTTTACGCGGTTTTTAAGGATGTCCGCTCCCAAACCAACACTTTTGGAACCAATTCTTAAAAGATCGTAGTAAAAAGGGTAGTTTTTATTGAGGAAATAATAGACTCTGTTTGCCCGCGGCTCACGGGTTAAAATTCCTTTTTTCTCAAGAAATGCCAGCTCTCTTCTAACCGCGTTAATTTCGTCATGTGTCCTTCTTACCAACTCCCGAACGTGCAGCATATCGTTAGGAGAACTTAAGAAAACATTTAATAACTTTATTCTTGATTTAGAGGTGATTAAATCTGAAAACATATTTTGTTCTATCTACTCTGAGGACTAATATACATCAACTATTGTTGAGTTGACAAGTGGGACAAACTATTACTTTACGGTTAATACCCCATCCGTGGGCAGCACTTCGAACCAAATAAGTCCTCTATCAAATTGAATCTGTTTTCCGCTTGCGTCTTTAACTATTGTTCGCGAAGTCCTGGTATCTTTTTCCCAAGTTCCGTTAGTCCTCTTTCCGTCTTTGAAAATAATCGCTTTCCCCGTTCCTTTATTTTCAAACAAAAGATGATCATCGGCAACGTATCCGTCATTAGCGTTATCTTCAACCATTTCCAAAACTACTACGTTTTTTGCGGTTAATTGTTTACCTGTATCTTTATCTATATGCGGTTTTCCGCCATTTGCCCGCGCATAAAGATTCGTCTTTGGATTATATGTCCAGTCAACAAAGTAATCACTTCCGGCTGATTGCCAGAACTCTAAATGAATAGATTGGCTGGTTCCCCTTTGAGAAGTTGATGCGTCATCGGTGAAAGCGTATGGAACAAATTTTGTGTCCCAAGCTTTTCCATTTTCATCAACATTAGTTAACTTCCTGTTAGTTTTGGCGAAATCCAGCAATTTATCTACCGAAGAATACATCGTGTGCTCGGTGGCTACGTTTGGCAATCGGCCATAATCGCGCCAAAATGTCGGAAAGCCGATAGAGAACTGGTTTAAGTCGTTATAACCAGTCCAGCCATAAGTATCTAGCTGTCCCAGCGCATCTGCTGGTCCGGGCTGGTTTGCGCCTCCCACATGAGCATACAGAGGCGAATCTCCATATTCTGACATAAAGTCTATGTAATAGGTCCTAGCCGAACGAACTGGACCAACCTGACCCGTATCCTGACAGTAGAAGACAGCTAAAAATCTGGTGATGCCGCCCTCCGCAACTGCTTCGTAAATTACGTCCGCGCCGGAAAGTCCGGACTGCGGCCTGGCGTCAACATGATTTTCAATCATCACTCCCAAAGGTCGGTGTTTTTGCCACCATGCTTCTTGTTGTTTAGAGTATAAAACGCCATTGATCGGACACGCCTCTGTTTTGGGAAGAGTGTTATCAAAAACTACTGCTCCATTAGTACCCGTGGTCGCAACAGGTATGGGAGCACTGATAATCTGCGGTGATGCCTTTGCGAAGAAAAGATAAGAAGCGGAAGTTGCCAATAAATATAAAACGACTGCTGTAACGATTACTACTATTGTATTTTTTTTCATAAGCTTACTAACTAGCGCTTGCTTCTTTTAGAGACTTTTTCTCTTCTTCGGATAATTCGTAATCTACGCCTTTCCCATTAATGACTCTTTTTGCGTACCATCTTGTTCCGGACCTTGAATAAAGACCTGAGATTACTACTCCGGTATCTTTCCCGTCAACCAAAGACAAAATAAAACTTTGATCTCCCCCCGTATCCTTGAAAGGATTAAATCTGATTAGTCCAACTTTTTGGATGTGCAAAAGACCATCCTTTTCTATTCTAGCAGAATACTCCTTTAAGTAGTCAATATCCTTTTTATTGACGTCCATATCCTTAAGTAACTCATCCAAAACTGTCCGTAGACTTTTCTCGCTAACCCCTTTCGCCAGGCGGTTATAATGGCGCAAGATCCTCCAAAAGAAAATCGAAAGGGAGAGGAGCCAAACAAAAATTATTGCCAGGGTTAAAAAGAGGAGATTGGTTGGCATAATATCTTTTTATATTAGCCTCTTGACAGCCATCGTGTCAATAGTGTAATCTAGGCTCATTCATGGCTAAGAAGAGAAAAACTCGAGAACAGAAAATTTTAGCTGATTTACGTCATAACTTTAAGCACAATTTTATCAGCCAGGCTCCTCTTACGGAAAAAATCCAAACACAAATTACCCCTTCCATCATGATGCCGATAACCCAGAAAACGGCCGCTTTAAATGCTTATCCATATCTTATTAAAGACTTAACAAAAACCGCAATGTTGACTTTAGGCATTTTTGCTTTTCAGATAATTCTTTTTGCGCTACTTAAAAATCACGTTTTAATAATACCGGGAATTAGTTATTAAATTAGCTGCCAAAAAGGCGGCTTGAGAGGAGGTGAATTATAAAATGGCATCAATGTATTGTGTTAAATGTAGACAAAAGAGAGAAGACGCAAACGCGGAAAAGGTTACCATGAAAAATGGTAAACCAGCTCTCAAAGGCAAATGTCCAGTCTGTGGTACAGGAATGTACAGAATCGGAGCTGCCTAAATCTTGAAGTTCCTTCGAAGGAAATTATCCTTCAAGAGATAATAAAAAACCCCCACCTTTTTGGAAGGGGTTTTTTATTGGCAAAGTCCCATATTATTTTTTATATTTTAATTGTCAATAGGCAAAAAACGGTCATTTTGAAGCTAAATTTAGTTAATAAATATATATAAATAATAAAGGTGTATAATTCCTCCCGGTCGACTTATAGTCAAGTTTACAACACTATATCGATCTCAAATATGATTAATTTAATTGAAGAAGGAAGAATTTATTTGGCTGAAAGAGAACGAGTTCATTCGTTAAGTGGCGAGATTTTTCATTCGCTGGTTGATGTTGTCCAAAGAAAAGGAACGCCTATAAAAGAATACCGCATTTTTAATTTTAGAGAAATTGAGCATACATTAAATTCATCAACCTCTCCGATTCGAGTCTCGCTTACATTTGGAGGAAAAAATCCTGAAAAAACAAGAGTGGTATTGATGTGGATTCAAGGATCTGGAACTCTCATAGTCAAAAAAAAGGGCGCTGATCAATTTAAAGCTTCTGAGAAAAGAATGGGCAAGGACTATTATTACGAGCTAAGTGAAAATGGTTGGGATCGTCAAAGACTTGAAGGTTACTTATCAGCATTAAGACAAGTTGAATCAGAACTGGAAGTTTAAGAATAGCTTATGAAAAGAAAAGAACTGACTAAGGACATAAAATTAATTAAAAAGTGTAGGAAGATATTAATTGATTTATATTCTAACGATATCAATATGTTTATAGATTTATTCTTCTATGAAAACCCTGTTAAATCGGAGAATGAGAACTTTAAAATTCTTGAACAGGCCGGAATATTAAGAGAAGAAAATAATCAATGTTTCGCAAATGTAATGGTTTTTCCTTTTAGAGGAAAATTAATTGTTACCGATTTCCTTTTATCTTTATATAAGAAAAAGAATGGAAAGTTTACAAGAGGACTGGACGACGTCTGGGTAATGTTTCCGCATGAAACCCTTCTCTTCATTGAAAGACTAGATAACATAAGAGGTAAAATCGCTTTAGATATGGCATCAGGTTCCGGGGCAATATCATTATTTTTGGCAGAGAGGTTTGAAAAAGTTATTGCTTTAGATATAAACCCCAAGGCGGTTAAATACGCAAGATTCAATGCCGTTTTGAACAACCTTGAGAACAAAATAACTAATATTCAGTCGGATTTATTTTCCGAATTTAAGGATATAAAATTTGATTATATTTGTTGGAATGGACCAACGGTTGCATTACCAAAGGTTAAAGAACCGGAAAAAGTTTATCCACTCTACACTTATGGAGGACCGGACGGAGCTGAATTCACAAAAAGGTTTTTAGATGAAGTCTTTACTCACGTCAATCGCAAATTCAAGATTAAATGGTGGGATGGTTCCTTAGGCGATTCAAACCAATCTGTGGTTGAACAATATATTCGGGATAACTTTTCTAAATCTCCGATAAAAGTAACAATTGAATTTCTAAATAAGAGACGGGGCGTTCCTCTTAAGGAATATGATAAGTTATATGTGAAATATTGTTTGAATAAGTTTGATCTAAGTCAAGACAAAAATGAAGAATAAAAACACTAAAATTGTTGAAGAATGGTATAGAATGCTTAACGAGCATAAGCTCTTTAACGTATATATTTCCCTTATATCGATAGAGCCAAATGATCATTTCGAAGTAGTTTATAAAGAAACAGACAAAACATATGTAGGACCGAGACAGGTTTATGGTTTTGAATGGCATTATGTATCTCGTAAATTTATCACCTCCTACCTAAAAAGTAATAGCGGCTTCTGATTTTATTTTCCTTTATAGTGGATGAGTTTGTAGACTTCAACTACAGAAACGTTCCAATGGCCGGCGATGTCTGCCCGGCCAAAACCGGCAATTTCCCATAGCGAGTTTCCCAATGGCTCACAAGGCAACGGACTTTCGCAAACTACAAGCAACTGGTCGGTAACACTTTTTCTCTGCGGGTCATCCTGAGTGGTTTCAATGGTTACCGGTTGCTTGCCGGCACTCCAAATGTTGAAGAAATATCTGTAAGCGTAGTCTGAATTACCACTGCTGATAAGCGCAAAATTGAAAGGCTTCGCATCGGTTCTGGTAAACACAAAATCCGCGATTGAGCGCATTTGGTTTAACTGCCGATTAGGCTGGTACTGAAATGGTATTCCATCAAGATTTAAACCGACAATGATGAAGAATAAGACTGACGCTAAAATAATTCCTATTTTGAAAAACTTGATATTTTTTAGAAAATCCAGACTTTGCGCAATGAGTAAAAATGGTAAGGGAAACAAAAAGGCAAAGTAGTAATCGTAAATTTCTTTTTTGTAAAAGCCAAAAAGAAGAATGCCAACTACCAACCAGATTGTCAATAATAAATATTTATTGAAATCTTCGCTTTTATGTTTATATGCTTTGTAAAGTCTGGAAAGTATGACAACACAGGCAAAAAGTGCAAACAAAAGAACAAAAACTTGCCACACGAGAACTTGCGTATGAGTAAAATAATTTCTAAAGTCCGGCGTTGGAAAATAAAAAACGAGCCTCCCAAAAAGCCTAAAGAAAACATCATAAATGGTGGTAAAATAATTAGGACTTGCGCCGGTTTTACCGGAAAACAAAACAAAAGTGATAATACTTTTAAAATCCAAAAAGCCATGCCTTACTTCAAATGCCAGAAACGGCGACCAACCAATAATAAATCCTAAGAAGATCGCAAAATAATTATAAAAAAGTTTAGAGATTACCTTAAAGGTCTTTGTTTGATGGAGAACCGAAAGCAAAACATAAACTAAAATCACTATCCCCAAAAATATAGCCAAATAATGTAACTGCATCGCAATTCCGAATAATACTCCCGCGGCGAAAAGAAGCTTTAAACTGTTTTTCTTTAAAGCTTTATAAACTAAATAAAGAGTTAAAAGCGAAAAAAATGGTAAGGGATTTGGGTTCCACGAAGATCTTGAATAAACAATTACTAACGGCGAAATAGCGTAAATAAGTGCGGTTATTAATCCCACTTTGGTATTAAAAAAATCTTTACCGACAACGTAAATAAGCCAGACGGTGGCGATACCAAAGATGGCCACCATTACTGCCGGCCCGACGGGATTGTAATTAAACAACCATAAAAATGGCGCCATAAAATAATAATAAATCGGTCCTAAGAAAAATCCTCCCACCGACGATGTGGGCCCCAGAAGCGTTAAGTGCCCGTGTAAAATATTATAGACAACCAATACATCCCTGCCTTCATCGCCCAAAAAAGTCATGTAATCTTGGATTCTATAAAGCCTCATGAACGCAGCAACGACGAGAATTAAGAGTAAAACAATTTTTTGAGCTAAATTTTGAATTTTGAATTTTGAATTTTGAATTCCCATTATTTTGAGGGTTTCTTACGCCAAATTATCAATCTGTAAACTGTAAAATTGTAGATGAGTAAGATTGCTGTTCCGAAAATAAAATAAAGGAAGTAATATTTTTTCCCGAACAATGTGTCTCCCAAGAATATTATTCCCGACTGAATAATGATTACGCCGATTGCGGATGTCAAATAAAAATGCGACATTTTCCACAAATACTGTAAAATGCCATTAATCTTTTCTGTCTTAAATGTCCATAAATTATTAAGATTATAATTTGAAAAAATAGCGGCAGCTGCTCCTGCAAGATTTGAGATTATGGGGTCAATCTTAAAAATCTCTACCATGGTTCTTAGGATTACTGCTTGGATAATAAACCCTGTTCCTCCGACGACCAAAAACTTGCCAAACGGTCCAAACAGTTTTTCCTTGATGCTGGCCATTATGACGTAACTTAAAGCATTAACAATATATTCCAAAGCAGGAAATTTTGACATCCCCAAAGTCCTATCGGAAAAATGGAAAGGAACTTCTGCAATTTTAAAACCGTCCTTTACTGCTTTATTAAGAAAAGCGATTTGAAAAGTGTAGCTGGGATACGAAGCAAGTTCTTCTTTCTCTTTTAAAAATACTTCTTTCTTGAGCGCCCTGTATCCTCCCGTCCAATCATGAATTGAAAACTTAAGCAAAATAAATCTTACTAAGAGGTTTCCAAAAACAGAAAATATTTTCCGCTTAAGCGGCCAATTTTCGGGTATTGAACCTCCCTGGCTATATCTGGTTCCGATCACCATGTCATACCCCTCATCAATTTTTTGCAGGAACTGTGGAATTTTTTTCGGATCGTGCTGCAAATCGGCATCCATCTCAAACATGACGTCCGCACCTTTATCCACCGCGTAAATCATTGCCCGAATATAAGCCGCCCCCAATCCGTGTTTTTCTCCAACGTTAATATCAAGATTTTTCCACTTTTCCATTAGACCTTTTACGACATCTGCTGTGCCGTCAGGCGAGCTGTCATCTGCAACTAAAATGTGCATCTCGTGGTTTTTAATTTCGGGGAAAACTTCTTCTTCTAAGATTTTTATTAAGCGCTCGATGTTGCCCTTTTCATTATATGTCGGGATTATAACTACAACTTTCATATTGCCTCTCTAAAGTATTGTATCGTTTTAGTAAGTCCTTCCTCAATACCTATCTTTGGTTCCCAGTCTAAAAGTCTTTTTGACTTGGAGATATCAGGCCTTCTTATTTTGGGATCATCCTCTGGTAATGGCTCAAAAGTTAATTGAAAAGATAAACCCGAAATCTTTTTGATAATTTCCGCCAGCTCTAAAATAGTCTTCTCACTGGGATTGCCTAAGTTTATAACTTCTCCTTTTGTGTTATCTGAAAACATTGCTTTTTCAATTCCAATCACCATGTCTTCCACATAACAAAAACTCCGTGTCTGTTTTCCGTCGCCGTAAATTGTCAGCGACTGATTATTAATAGCCTGATTAATAAAATTAGAGACAACTCTTCCATCATCTTTTTGCATCAAAGGCCCGTAAGTATTAAATATTCTGATTATTCTAATATCCAAGTCAAACTTTCTTAGATATGCCATCGTGATTGCTTCCCCAAACCTTTTACTCTCATCATAAACCGAGCGCACCCCAATCGGATTAACATTCCCAAAATAATCTTCTGCCTGCGGAGACACTTTTGGATCCCCATAGACTTCGGACGTTGACGCAAAAAGAAATTTCGTCTTGAGTGTCTTTGCTAATTCCAATAGATTATATGTGCCCAAAGAATTCGCCAGTAAAGTTTCCAGCGGAAGGTTAATGTAACTTTTGGGGGATTTTTTGTTGGGCGATGCGGGACTGGCTAGGTGAAAAATAAAATCTGCTTGAATATCATCCAAAGGCTTCGTGATATCTTTTTCTAAGAAGTTGAAGTTCTCGTTCTCTTGTAAATCTGCAATATTGCTTTTATTGCCGGTAACTAAATTATCAACGCAAATAACTTTATAATTTTTTGCCAGTAAGCTTTTACACAACTGCGAGCCTATAAAACCGGCTCCGCCGGCGACTAATACGGTCTGCATATTATTTTTTTTCTCTTGCGAGGTCGGCTTCAACCATTATTTTGACTAATTCTTTGAAGCTCGTTTTGGGTTTCCAGCCAAGCACTTTCCGGGCCTTGCTGGCGTCTCCAATTAAGTAATCTACCTCTGCGGGACGCATATACTTGGACTCGTTGGCAACGACATACTTTTGCCAATCTTCAATTTCCGCAACTTTAAACGCCTCTTCAACAAATTCTCTAACGCTATGGTTCTCTCCCGTTGCGATTACATAATCGTCGGGCTGTTCTTGCTGCAGCATGAGCCACATTGCTTCGACATAATCACCCGAATATCCCCAGTCTCTTTTTGGCTCAAGACTCCCTAACTCTAATTTATCCTGTAACCCGAGTTTTATTCGGGCAACGCCGTTGGTAATCTTTCTAGTTACAAACTCTATCCCACGCCTTGGAGATTCATGATTAAAAAGAATTCCCGAGCAAGCAAATATTCCGTAACTTTCCCTGTAATTTACAGTTATATAATGACCGTAAGCTTTGGCGACACCATAAGGACTGCGCGGATGAAACCTAGTGGTTTCTCTTTGCGGAGTTTCCGTAACTTTACCAAACATTTCCGAAGATGACGCTTGATAAAATTTAATTTTGGGATTAACGGTTCTAATTGCTTCCAAAACCCTGGTAACACCAAGAGCAGTGAATTCACCGGTTAAAACCGGCTGATCCCAAGAAGCTTTTACAAAAGACTGGGCGGCTAAATTATAAACTTCGTCGGGCTGTGATTCTTTTATCGCATCACTTAAAGAACCCTGGTCGAGTAAATCCGCGGAAAAAAGTTCAATTTTGTCGGTAATGTCTTTAATGTTCTCTACGTTTGGAGTGGAAAGCCGACGCACTGTTCCGGCTACTTTATAGCCTTTCGAAAGAAGAAACTCTGCTAAATATGGCCCATCTTGTCCGGTAATTCCGGTAATTAAAGCTGATTTCATTATTTAATCTATTTTAGATAATATTTCGCCAATAGTCTAGTGTATCTTCTAGGGTTTTTTCTAATGGGATTTCCGGCTCCCAACCCGTAAGCGCTTTTAATTTTGTCGGGTTGCAAACAAGCTCCGGTACGTCACTCGGCCTAATCAGCGCTTCGTCAACTTCTACTTTAATTTTAGTCTTAGTTAGAGAGAGAAGTTTATCTAAAATAGCTGAGATCTTGTAAGAAATTCCCGTTCCAACATTATATACCTCACCCGCTATCCCTTTTTCCATAAGCAGAGCATAAGCCCTAACAACATCCCTAACGTCAGTAAAATCTCTCTTAATCTCTATATTGCCCGTGGGTAACACCGGTTCTCGTTTCCCCTTTTCCATCTCGGCTATTTTTTGCGCAAAAGATGCTACAACAAAGTTAGGCGACTGGCCCGGTCCTATATGATTAAAAGGCCTTGCTCGAATAATTTGGGATTCGTATGACAAGAAATATTGTTTACCTAAAAAATCTTGCGTCAACTTAGAAACAGCGTATGGGTTTGCTGGATTAAAAGGGGTTTCTTCGTCTATGGGGAGATCTTCTTGACGTACGTAACCGTAGATTTCCGCAGAAGATATAATTAGCATCCGACATTTAGATAAATTGTTTTTCCTAACCGCTTCAAGAATATTTATCTGAGAAGAAATGTTATTGATTACTGTTTCGTTTGGAGATTTAAAACTACTTGCGGCTGATGCGAATGCTGCTAAGTGATAAATAATATCTGGTTTTACCTTTTTTATTAACTCTAACGTTTCTTGTTCATTCCTAAGATCTACCTTTAAGAAAGTGATTCTATCTTTTTTTAAGTTCTTTAAGCTTTTATCAAAAAAGTAGGTCCCAAAAAGTTCATCCTCTGTTTTTCCCAGCAGATAATTAACGAGATGGCTGCCCACAAAACCGGAAGCTCCTGTAATTAATATCTTCTTTGCCATAATTACCTACCAACGCCCTGATAAACAAAGCCCAATTTCTTAGCTTCCGTTGGGTTATAGATATTTCTTCCGTCCAAAATAACCGGATTTTTCATTGCTGTTTTAATTTTACTTAAGTTAAGTTGTTTAAACTCATTCCATTCGGTTAGAATAATTAGAAGCTCGGCATCTTTTGCCGCCCCATAAGCATCTTCACAAAATTCAATTCCTGTAATTTTTTTCTTGGCAGTTTCAATCGCGATTGGATCAAAAGCTTTTATTTTAGCGCCCGCAGCTTTAAGCGCATTGATAATCGTGATTGAAGGCGCATCTCGCATATCGTCGGTGTTGGGCTTAAAAGACAAGCCCAAAACACAAATTGTTTTACCGTCAGTTTTCCCGTTAAGAAGCTTCTTGGCTTTAGCGACTATGGACTCCATCGCCTGATTATTAACCCGCTCTACCTCCTCCAGCAAAGTGAAACGGTAACCATTTTGTTTGGAAATGTGAATTAGGGCCCGAACGTCTTTCGGGAAACAACTGCCGCCATAACCCGCTCCGGGAGAAAGAAACTGGTTACCGATTCTTTTGTCATAGCCTATTCCTTCTAAAACTTTCAGTCCGTCTGCGCCGGTTAACTCACTTAAGAAAGCGATCGCGTTGGCAAAGGAGATTTTTACGGACAGAAAAGCGTTGGCGGCATATTTTATCATCTCCGCGGTTTCAATATTGGTTAAGACATAATTGCCGTCAATTGGTTCATGCAATTCCATCAAAATCTCCTCTGCTCTTTTGGAATCTGTGCCAATCACTATCCTGTCCGGATGCAGAGTATCGGAAATTGCCTGTCCTTCCCTTAAAAATTCCGGAACAGAGGCTAAATCAAAAGTGGCTTTCTCCGGCTTAACCCTTTCAATTAACTCCCTGATTTTTTTATTTGTGCCAACCGGAACAGTGCTTTTTGTCACCACAACCGTATGTCCATCAAGATATTTCCCTATTTTTTCGGCTACTTCATAGACGACCGATAAATCAGCATCCCCTTTGGCTTTTGAGGGGGTTCCAACGGCAATAAACACAACGCTTGAGGACTTAATTGCCTCCTCATAATTAAGTGTGAATAATAACCTTTTGGCTTTAACATTCCGCTGGACGATTTCGTTCAGAGCCGGTTCATAAATGGGGATTATGCCATTTTTGAGATTGTTTATCTTTTCTGCGGTGTGGCCAATTACCCAAACGGTATTACCAAGATCGGCAAAAACCGACGCTGTCACCAACCCTACATACCCGTGCCCTACAAAAGTAATTGTCATATTTGAAATTTTTCCATTTGCGCTTTTACTTCCGCTATCCCCTTGTCAAAAGTAGACATTTCTATTCCCAGTTTCCCTATTTTATCATTTTTAAGATGAAGACAAAAGGGCCTTGGAGCTTTACCGGCAAAATATTCCCTTCTTGAAGTCTCTGAAATTAAAGACTCGTCAAAGTCAAATGTTTGGGCGATTTTTATTGCCGCTTCGTAAGGAGTAACCGTCTGACTGCCGACGACATGGAATATCCCTACTTGATCCAAATTGATTAGAACATCCAAAGCGTTAACAATATCATCAATAAAAGTCGGAACCATGATGTGATCGGTAACCATACTTAATTTTTCGCTTCTTTCTAATCTGACTATTAAAGCTCTCACGAAATCATTTCTTGCAAAATATGCTCTGTAAGGATAGGCAAGTCTGGCGATTATATAATCTAAACCTGAAGATTGAATGAACTTTTCCCCTTCATATTTTGTTTTTGCATACCAGTTAACCGGAGATGGATGGTCGTTTTCGGAATAAGTTCTTTTTTTTCCGTCAAAAACAAAATCAGTTGAAATGTAAACTATTTTTTTATTGGCTTCCTGACAAGCCTTAACTATATTTTGCGTGCCAAAAACATTTACCGCCCACGCAGTTTGTTCATCTCTCCAAGCTTTTTCTTGTTCCTTGGAATCTTTAATCTCAAGGATTTCTTTATCTCTTGCTTTATCTAACTCACAACCGTCAACATTTGTTTTACCGGCCATATGTAAAACTATTTGAGCTTCGGAGGATGAAATTACATTGAGGACCGCTGCCTTATCAAGAATATCCACGCCATTGGTTCTGTTGATAACTTTAAAATCATAAGCATCTCCCAAGAGCTCGACAAACCTTGAGCCGACTAGACCTGTTAATCCGGTTACTAAAATCTTTTTTTTCATATTTTTCCAAACACTGGTAAAGAAAATTTTTCATTGAGATATTTAAGATAAAGTTGAATTGTTTCGAAATGATCAAAGCCGAACAAGTTTTTGTCGGGCAGATTATCGAAACTGAACCAACTTATCTCACTTACTTCATTATTCAAAGTTTTTCTTCCTCCTTTAACTTTGGCGACATAAAAAAAGGCGATATTTTGCCTATCTTCTTGTGGCCTATTCGGATTATCGGCAATGCGTAGTAGCAAAAACGGCTCTGCCTGATATCCCGTTTCTTCGAAAACTTCTCTGACACCTGCTTCACTTACTGTTTCATCTCTATCAACAAAACCACCAGGAAGGGCATATTTTCCGCCATTAGTTAAATTATTTGCCCTCTTTATGAGAAGTATTTGGTTTTCTTCATTTAAGACAATAACATCTGCTGTTACGTGTCGAAAAGAAGCTTCGTGTCCATTCTCCAAGATGCATTTAATCATTTGCCGTATTGTTTTTGGTAGTATTCTTTGTATTCTCCGTTTTTGACATTTTTCCACCACTGCGTATTTTCCTGATACCACTGCACAGTTTTTGCCAGCCATTCATCAAAACCATGTTGCGGTTCCCATCCTAATTCGGTTTTTATTTTTGTCCAATCTAATGCATATCTTCGATCATGTCCCGCTCTATCTTTGACATATTCTATTGAGTTTTCATCTTTCCCTAAAACTTTTAAAATCTTTTTGATAACTTCTAAATTACTGATATCTTCAGTTAATCCTCCCACACAGTAAGTTTCTCCAATTTTACCTTTTCCCAGAATTAAATCTATCGCCCGGCAATGATCTTCGACATACAACCAATCCCGAACATACAGTCCGTCTCCATAAACCGGAACTTTTTTGTTTTCTAAAAGATTTGTAATTGCCAACGCTATTAATTTTTCCGGGAATTGATAAGGACCGAAATTATTTGAACAATTAGAAATTGTAATGGGTAAATTATATGTATGATAATAAGCTTTTACTAAATGGTCTGAACCGGCTTTGCTGGCTGAATATGGACTTCTGGGATTATAAGCTGTTCGTTCATTAAATATGCTCTTGTCTTCTAGATTAAGGCTTCCGTATACCTCATCCGTTGAGATATGATGAAATCTCTTTACTTTATTAATATGCGCTGCTTCTAGAAGTACTTGTGTCCCGAGCACGTTAGTTTTGACAAAATCACCCGGCTTAGTAATACTTCTATCGACGTGGCTTTCCGCCGCAAAGTGAACAACAATATCAACTCCTTGCATTGCGTCACCGACAACTTTTGGCTCGCAGATATCTCCTTGCACGAATTGATAATTTGGATTATTCTGAATGCTTTTTAAATTTTCTAAGTTTCCGGCGTAAGTTAGTTTATCTAAATTGACTATCGAATCTTGTGGATGATTCTTAAACCAATAGAGGATAAAATTTGAACCGATAAATCCCGCTCCACCGGTTACTAAAAGTTTCATTTATATTAACTCTCCTTGCTTTACCTTTTCTGCAACTAAATTGTTTGCTCTAAGTAATTCATCAAACGAAGTCCCTGCGTCAATCCACCAGTCTATAAGCGAACAGGACATTGTCCCTTCTTTCACATAAAAATTATTTAAGTCTGTCACTTCTAATTCACCCCTTGCGGAAGGAGTAAGATTTTTAATGAATTTAAAAACCTGGTCGTCATACATATATATTCCCGTTTGAGCAATATCGGATTTCGGATGTTCGGGTTTTTCTTCAATCGAGATTACCCTTCCGTCTTTATCCATTTCTATGACGCCATATTGTCCTGATTCCGTTGACATTTTTATTCCAAATACCATCGCTCCCTTATCTCTTTTCTCAAATTTTTCTGCTTCGTTCTTAAGATTAAATCCAAAAATATTATCTCCCAAAACCACCAACAGCTTTTCGTCTTTGGCAAAATCTTCCGCCAACATAATCGCATCCGATATGCCCCCTTTTGGATTCTCTTGAACAGCATAAAATAGTTTGAGTCCAAACTCTTCTCCTGTACCAAGTAGATTTTCAAAATGTCCCGCGTGATCAGGAGAGCTCGTTAAGAGCACTTCTTTTATTCCCGCTCTGGCCATCGCCTCAATTGGATAATAAATCATCGGCTTATTGTAAATTGGCAATAAATGTTTATTAGTAACCGACGTTAAAGGGCGAAGTCTGGTCGCCAGCCCTCCGGCCAAAATCATTCCTTTCATATTAATCCTCCCGTCATCATAAAGAATAAAATTGATAAGCCTAATGCCCCAATGAGAACATATTCTATCATAATTCTTGCGCTTAGCTCATGATTGATAAGATGATGCAGTACTCCCCATAAAACATAGAAGAATATTGTCAATAAAATAACTAAGCTCTGTAATTTAATGTTTGGGCTGGTTAATAAAATTAGAGCCAGTCCCAACCCTAAGATTGCCATAAGAGAAAGATAATATCCGAAATGTTTCTGAAGTTTTTGATACATTTAAATAATTGCTCCTCTCAAAAGAATT
>Ga0182021_10003768_pt1 | contig 17798 bp, 13 predicted proteins | sample 612E3MmetaG_FD_120493 | JGI IMG/M metagenome (GOLD analysis project Ga0182021, IMG submission 120493) | Permafrost microbial communities from Stordalen Mire, Sweden - 612E3M metaG (Illumina Assembly) | ecosystem: Environmental > Terrestrial > Soil > Wetlands > Permafrost | place: Sweden... | reverse complement strand
TTCGTCTTCCTGGCCTGGCTACCCTATTTGCTTGAGCTGCCGTGGCTCTGGCTGGTCTCCCTTCCGCTCGCGTTCGCGGGTGCTCTGGCCGTGCACGCGCTGCTCGTGGGAGCCACCGCGCGCGTGCTCTCCCGGCGGGAACCGCGTGTCGTGGCGCGTCTATTGGGGGACGCCTAGGGCTCCGATTCGGCCAGGGCCCAGCCTGCTGCCCCGCCTTGACTTGGCTCGAACCCGAAGCCTAGAATGACGCGCTTATATGGGCATCGAGGTTCGTTTCTTCCCTCGCGTCCCCGGAGAACCGACATGAAATTCCGGAACACAGTGTGTGCTCTCGCGCTGGTGGCGTCGCCGCTCGTCGTGGCCGGCTGCTCCTCCATCAAAGCCAGGGCGGCGTTCCAGGACGCCAACAAGCTCTACAAGTTGGAGAAGTACAAAGAGGCCCTCGTCCTCTACCAACGGGCGGTGACCCTGGATCCGGACTTCGCCGAGGCCCACTTCTACTTGGCCAACGCGCACCAGGCGCTCTACCGGCCGGGCAAGCCGAGCCCGGAGAACACGGCCCATCTGGAGACCGCGCTGTCGGAGTATCTCGAGGCGCTGGCGCGCAACAAGGCAAAGTCCGCTGGCCTGCAGCAGGTGCGCCGCAATACGCTCGTGGCGCTGGTGCAGATCTTCTCCGAGGAGCCCAAGAAGGACTACGAAAAGGCCCGAGGGTACGCCGAAGATCTCGTGCGCGACACCCCGGATGCCCCGGAGAGCCTCTTCGCCATTGCCGCGCTCTACGAGAAGTTCCAGAAGATCTCCGAAGCCGAGGTTTCCTACAAACGGGCCTTTGAGCTTAATCCGCAGAACGTCAGGGCCTGCGGCGCGCTGGCGGCCTTCTACAACAAGCCCAACTGGAACACACACTCGCGGTTCGACGATGCCATCGCCACGCTCGAAAAGTGCGCTGGTCTGGCCCCGAATGACCCTGTCGGCTACTACAAGCTCTCGACCTTCTACTGGGACAAGGCTTACCGCGACACGGAGATCAGCGAGGCCCAGAAGCTGACCTATGCCGAGGCAGGGCTGAAGGCTGCCGATCGAGCGCTCACGCTGCAGCCGGACTACTGCGATGCGCTCATCTACAAGGGGCTGCTGCTAAGGGTCAAGGCGCAAGTCACCGCCAACCCCCGTCTGCGCGAGAAGCTGGTCGACGAGGCCGAGGCTGTCCGCAAGCTGGCCGTGGAGTGCAAGAAGACGGTGGCCGAGTCCGCGTCCCCGGCACCGACGCCGTAACGCGCCGCACGGACGCCTGTTGGCGGAATCGCCGCGCTTGGCCGTCTAGAGCGCGGCGATTTCTTTCTGGAGCGTCAGCTTTTCCTGAAGGAGCAACTCCAGGGCCTCGCCCAGGAGCTCGTGCCCGAGGCGGCGCTGGATATCCTCCAGGCGGCGAGAGAGAGCGAGACGCCGCAGCTCGCGAAGACACTCGGCGACACCTTGCTCACCGGCCGGTGAGTCTGCCACGGCGATCTCGCTCAGTAGACGCCGGCTGTCTTCGTCGCCGACTGCGGCGGCAATGGAGGCCACCGACAGGTCCTCCCGGCGCAGACAGAGATCGCGAGCCGCGCGCAGTAGCGGCGCCGAGGCCAATCCCGCCAGGTCCTCATCGCGAAGCTCCGCCACTGCCACGTGCTCCTCGGGACTGCGGAGCAGCCGCGCCAAGAGCAGCTTCTCCACTGGCAGCAGCCGCGCACTGGCGCGGCCGCGCAGCGGCGCCACCACGGCGCTTCCACGCGCGGCCAGGGCCCGGCGCAGCTCCTCGATGGTTGCGGCCTCATCCAGTCGTCCGGCCTGGACAAGCATCGGAATCCAGGCAGCGCGCTCGACCGAGCTCTCGATCCGGCTGAGCGTGGGCAGCACCGCATTCAGGAACGCGGCCTTGCCGGCCGGCACGTTCACGTCCTGCTCAGCGGCTGCCTTGCGGATGAGCCACTCCATATACGAGGGTGCCGCAGCCAGGCGCTCGCGGTACGCCTCGGCGCCGTGCTGGCGCAGGAACGAGTCGGGATCGTGGCCCTCGGGCAGCTCGACCACAGCGACCTTGAAACCCTGCTCGAGCAAGACGTCGAGGCTGCGCAGGGCAGCCTTTTGTCCGGCTGCGTCCTGATCGAAGTTGACGCCGATCGCGTCCGAGAAGCGGCGCAGCAGGCGGGCATGATTGGCGGTCAGCGCAGTGCCACAGCTCGCCACCGCCTCGCCGACGCCGCACTCGATCGCACGCGCGACGTCGAGGTAGCCCTCCATCAGCACGGCGCGCCCGCCCTTGCGGATCGACTCCTTGGCCCACGACAGACCGTAGAGCGTGGATGCCTTCTGATAGACAGGCGTCTCCGGCGAGTTGAGGTACTTCGGCTCCGAGCCGTCCAGTGCGCGCGCACCGAACGCCACGACCTTGCCCGACTCGTTCAGGATCGGGAAGACGGCGCGGTTGCGGAAGCGGTCGTACAAGCCTCGCCCATCCTGACGTTGCAGGACTAGCCCGGCAGTCTGCAACAAGGTTGGCGGGAACTTCCGGCCGAGCGCGTCGAGCAGGGCGCTCCACGAGTCGCGAGCCGCGCCCGCTCGGATGCGCTCCAGAGTCGCTTGCTGGAAGCTGCGGCCGAGCAGGTACTCTCGCGCGGTCCGGCCGGCTTCGCTCCACAGGGTCCGCGCGTAAAAGGTCGCCGCCTCTTCCATCACGGCGAAGAGCTCCTCGCGCTGCTTGGCGTCCGGCCCAACGGAGAATGAGCGCTCGGGAATCGGCACGCCGAAGTGGCGCGCGACAAGCGTGATGGCCTCGGGGAAACTCACGCGCTCGCGCAACATGACGAACTTGAAGATGTCTCCACCTTCGCCGCAACCGAAGCAGTGGAAGACCGGCGGATCGGCGCGCACGTGAAAAGAGGGGGTCTTCTCCTGGTGGAACGGACAGAGGCCTTTCCAGGAGTTGCCGACCTTGCGCAGAGCGACATGCTCGCCAACGAAGCGCACGATGTCCGCCACGCGTCGGACCTCTTCCAGGAAGGCGTCAGGCAGACCCATGATCCTCGCGTCTCAATCCTTCAGCTCCACGATCGTCGCACCGGTGCCGCCCTCGCCAGGACCGCCTGCGCGAAATGAAGCGACCTGCGGGTGGCACTCGAGCAGGGTCCGCACCGCGGCGCGCAGCCGGCCCGCGCCGTGGCCGTGGACGACGCGCACATGAGTCTGGTCAGAGAGAATCGCGTCATCGAGGAGCTTCTCGACGCGCGGCAGCGCCTCGTCGACCGTCATCCCGATGAGGTTGAGCTCGATCGGTATCACCTTCCTCAGCGGCGCGGAGGTGCGCGGGAGGGGAGCCGCGGCCGGTCGCGTGCCCAGTGGCACGAGCGAGCGCAGGGGTACGTGGACTCTCTTGCCACCGACGTCCAGCTCGGCGTCTTTCTCCGAGAGCGACAGGACGAGGCCAACGACGCCCAGTTCAGCCACGCGCACGCGCTCGCCCTTGGCAATGACCGGGAGCGCCTTCGGCGGCGGCAGTTCCAGCGTCGGATCGCTGAGGACCTCGTCCTGTGCGGCCGTGAGCGTCTCGCGTGCCTCGCGCCGCGCCTGCGCCGCTGCGTTGAGCGGGCCCCCGCGCGCCGCCTCCACGCGCGCCACAGCCTGACGGATGGCATCGTCGACCCTGCGCAGCATCTCCATGCCGCGTCGTTCCAGCAGCTTGGCGAAAGCCTGCGCTTCGCTGCGCTTGCGCTCGTCGATCTCCTCCAGCAGCCGCTGCTGCTGCGCCTTCAGCGCCTCAATGGCGCCCCGTTCCGCGGCAATGCGCGTCGTGTCGGCGGCGAGCGCCGCGCGCTCTTGCTCCAAGCGACGGGCGAGCGCATCGAGATCGGCTTCGCGCCGGTCAAGCCGTCCGCGCGCGTCGCTGAGGATCTCCGGCGCCAAGCCGAGTCGCTCGGCCATCTCCAGGGCGAGGCTCCGGCCTGCAGTCCCCAGCGCGAGACGGTAGGTGGGCGCGTACGTGTTTGGGTCGTAGCCAAACGAGCCGCAGACGACGCCCGGCGTCGTCTGCGCGTAGGTCTTCATGACGCCGTGGTGCGTCGTCGCCATGACCATCGCCCCGCGGCGGCGAAAGTGCTCGACGATGGCCACACCGAGCGCGCCGCCCTCCGATGGCTCAGTTCCTGAGCCGACCTCGTCGAGCAAGACGAGGGCGGGCTGCTTCAATTGCCGTGTCATCTCGACCACGTGGCCGAGGCGCGCCGAGAACGTCGAGAGGTCGGCGGCGATCGATTGTTCGTCGCCGATGTCGGCAAAGATGCTCTCAAAGACGGGCAGCAGGCTGCCCTCGTCAGCCGGGATGTGCAGTCCACTCTGGGCCATCAGCGCCAGCAGGCCGGCGGTCTTGAGCGCAACCGTCTTGCCACCGGTGTTGGGGCCGCTGATGACGAGAACCGGCGCGCTCGGGTCCAGGTGGATCGAAACAGGGACGACCTCGCGTGTCGAGCGGCGAGGCATGTCGAGCGATGCGCAGAGCGAGGCCATCAGCAGAGGATGCCGTGCGCGCCGCAGGTCGAGATGAAGTTGGTCGCCGATGTCCGGGCGGTTCGCCTCCATGTCGCGCGCCAGCAGCGCCTGGGCCTGCAGCACGTCGAGCTGCGTCATGACCTGGGCCGTGCGTTCGATCTCGCTCAGCCGGTCGCGCACGTGGGCCGTCAGGCCGCGCAGGATCGCCAGGACCTCCTGTCGCTCGTCGTCGGCCAGGGCAACGATGTCGTTGTTGATCTCGACCGCGGGCAGAGGCTCGACGAAAAGACTGGCGCCTGAGCTCGAACGGCCGTGGACCACGCCGGCGATCTGGCCGCGGGACTCCGTCTTGAGCACTAGGACGGAGCGCTCGTTGCGCGTGGCAATGAGGCGCTCCTGAAGGACGCGGCCGGTGTCCTTGTCGTGAAGATAGGACTCCATGACCGACACAAGCTGCGCCTTGGCGCGCGCGATGGCGCGGCGCAGTTCGGCCAGGCGGGGCGACGCGTCGTCAGCGACCTCGCCGCTGGGCAGGATCGCCCGGCGGATGGCGTCGCGCACCTCGCCAAGATCGCGCACGGTGCCTGCCAGGCCCACCAGGCGCGGGGCGCCGCTCACCTGCGATACGGCGCGGGCGATGTCACCCGTGACCGCGATGAAGGTGGCCATGTCCAGCAGGCCCGTGGCCTCGAGATGCGCACCCTCGGCCCGCGTCGCAGGCAGGAGCGCCTCGAGCTCAGGCAGGTCGTTGTAGGGCTGCCGGCCGACGACACTCAGCACAGCGCGGGCCTCGCTTGTCAGCTCCTGGGCCTCGTGCACCTCTGCTCGCGTTACGTACGGTCGCAGAGCACCGACGCGGCTACGGCCGGGCTGCGAGCCGGCCCGTGCCCGCAGCATCTCTCGGATCGAATCGAACTCGAGCGCGCGGAAGGTGTGATCGTTCACAGTCGCGTCTGGGGTGTCCCGGGTTCAGTCCGTGTCAGCGAAGCGCCCTCGCGCTGCGCCGTACGCAGGATGAGGCTGGCGAGGTAGCCGGCCCCAAAGCCGTTGTCGATGTTGACGACGGCCACACCCGATGCGCAACTGTTGAGCATGGCGAGCAGCGCAGCGAGACCACCGAAGGACGCGCCATAGCCGACGCTCGACGGCACGGCCAGTACTGGCGCGTCGACAAGCCCACCCACGACAGAGGGGAGCGCGCCCTCCATGCCCGCCACCACCACGACGACGGAGGCCTGCTGCAGCCGCGCTGTCTGGTCGAGCAGGCGGTGCAGGCCCGCGACGCCCACGTCAAAGACGCGGTCGACTGTCGCGCCCAGGAACTCGCTCGTCACCGCAGCCTCTTCCGCCACCGGGACGTCGGAGGTGCCGGCGCAGACGATGGCCACGCGGCCAATAAGCGGGATCGGCGGTTGGACTGTGAGCGTCAGGCAGCGAGCGATCTCGTGAAAGTGCGCCGCGGCGTGACGCTGGGCGATGCGCTCGTGGACCTCGTGCGTCGTGCGCGTGACCAGGACGTTCTGCCCCCGGTCGACGAGCCGGTCGGTGATGGCGAGGATCTGTTCGACGCTCTTGCCCGGCCCGTAGACCACCTCGGAGAAGCCGCGACGCAGGGCGCGGTGGTGATCGACCTTGGCGAAGCCCAGATCCTCGTACGGCAGCAGTTTCAGGCGTGCCGCGGCCTGCTCCGGACTGAGTTGCCCGTCTGCGACCTGCTTGAGGAGCGACTCGATCTCTCTGGGATCCAAGCTACTGACACCAATTGACTTGGTAGAACGTCACGATACACTATAGCGCACCTACGCGGCACAAGCGGCGAGCGCACGAGAGCTGCGGTCGCGCCGCGAGGGGGACGTCGCTGCGGCGCGCAGCGTCGCCGACACGGCAAAAGGAAGGCGCGGCGATGGGTCCGGTCGATACGGTGGTTCTCGGTCTGTACTTCTTCGTGTTGGTCATCCTCGCGGTGTTCGGGACCCACCGCTACTTGATGATCTACCTGTACTATCGAAACCGGGACCGCAAGGCCGAGCCGCTGCCGCCGCCCTCGTCGTTGCCGCGCGTGACCGTTCAGCTCCCGATCTTCAACGAGCTCTATGTCGTCGAGCGGTTGTTGCGCTCGGTGAGCGAGATACGCTATCCGCGCGAACTCTTGGAGATCCAGGTCCTCGACGATTCCACGGACGAGACGGCCGCACTCGCAGCGGCGGCCGTGGAGCGCTACCGATGCCAGGGCTTCAACATCCACTACCTGCACCGCACGGAACGCACGGGGTTCAAGGCCGGCGCGCTCGATGCGGGACTGCGGCAGGCCAACGGCGAGTTCGTCCTGATCTTCGACGCCGACTTCATCGCGCCGCCGGAGATCCTCGAGCGCACGCTGGGTCACTTCGCCGATCCAAAGGTGGCGGTGGTTCAGGCGCGCTGGGACCACCTCAATCGTGGATATTCGCTGCTCACCGAGATCCAGTCGATGCTGCTCGACGGGCACTTCATCCTCGAACACGGCGCGCGCAGCCGCTCGAGCCGTTTCTTCAACTTCAACGGCACGGCGGGCCTGTGGCGGCGGACGGCTATTGTCGACGCCGGCGGTTGGCAGCACGACACGCTCACCGAGGACCTCGACCTCTCCTACCGCGCGCAACTGCGGGGCTGGCGCTTTGTCTACTTGCAGGACGTCGTATCGCCCGCAGAGCTGCCCGTCGAGATGAACGCGTTCAAGAACCAGCAGCATCGCTGGGCCAAGGGCTCGGTTCAGGCCTGCTTGAAGCTACTGCCACGGGTGCTCGCGTCGGATCTGCCGCTGGCCGTCAAGGCTGAAGCCACGTTCCATCTCTCGGGCAACCTGGCCTACCCACTGATGCTGGTCCTGTGCGCGCTGGTGTTTCCGGCCATGATCATCCGCTACGACATGGGCTGGGGCGAGATGCTCGTGGTCGACTTGCCGCTGTTCCTGTGTGCGACAGCGAGCGTCTGCTCCTTCTACGTTCTCAGTCAAAAGGAGATCTTCGGCGACGCCGGTTGGCGCCGCGCGCGCTATCTACCTGCGGCCTTGGCGCTCGGCGTCGGCCTCTCGGTGAACAACTCCAAGGCCGTGCTCGAGGCCCTCCTCGGGCGCACGTCCGAATTCACCCGCACCCCCAAGCACGGTGTCGAGCACCGCGCAGACAAATGGCAGCAGAAGCGCTACCACGGCACCCGGAGCTTCGTGCCGTACGTGGAGCTGGCACTTGGCCTGTACTTCACGTACGTGGCGATCTACGCCGCGTTCAGCGGTCTGATCGGCACGCTGCCGTTCATCATGCTCTTCCAGGGCGGCTTTCTGTACGCGTCCTCGTTCTCGCTCCTCCAGGGCTTCGTGCGACTTCCGCAGTTCCGCGCCCAGGAGGCCTGAAGCGGGCGCGCCAATCGCACCCCATGCCTGAGCTGCCGGAGGTCGAGACAACCGTACGACAAATCCGAAGCGCGCTCGTCGGCCAGCGAATCACCGGAGTGCGCGTGCGCTGGGCAGGGTCAGTGGCGGGGCGCAGCGCCGGCGCGCTGCGTCGAGCGCTGACCGGGAAGCGCATCGAGCGCGTCTCGCGACGCGGCAAGTTCTTTGTCCTGGACCTTGGCCAGGCCGCGCGTGGCATGGCTCATCTCGTGGGCCACCTGCGCATGTCCGGCCGACTATGGATCGAGCGCGAGGGTCTTCCACACGACGCGCACGCTCGCGTTGAGATCGGCCTCGGCCGACGCCAGAGACTGGTCTTCGCCGACGTGAGGAAGTTCGGCCGGCTGTATTTCACTCAGCAACCAGAGGAGATCTTCGGCCACCTTGGGCCAGAGCCACTCTCCTCGGCATTCACGCCGACATGGCTGGCAGAGGCGCTCGGTCGCCGCAGGCGCCGGATCAAGCCGCTGCTACTCGACCAGGCCTTCATCGCCGGGCTCGGCAACATCTACACCGACGAGTCGCTCTTCGCTGCCCGCATCCATCCCCTCACGCTGGCGAATACGCTTGGCCGGGCTGCGGTCTCGCGCCTGACAACGTCGATCCGACGCGTGCTCTCGGCTGCCATTCGCCACGAGGGCTCGAGTTTCGACAGCTACTACCGCACGCCTGAGGGACGCAGCGGCCGCTATCAGGACCGACTGTTCGTCTACGGTCGAGGCGGCCACCCTTGCCGCCGCTGCGGCACGCCCATCGTGCGCATCGTCGTCGCTCAGCGCGGGACACACGTCTGCCCGCGCTGTCAGCCCACACCGCGGCTACGCTGCCGCGCACAGCGTCGGAGATAATCGACCGATGTCGTGGCGTTCGACTGCCTCGGCCGGACCACCGGCGCGCCCGTCAGGCACAGCGAAGAGCCGCTGGCGCGCCCTGTCCTGGGCCGCGCTGGTGGCCCTGCTGGCGGTCGTCCTGCTCGGCATCCACGCGCGCTGGGAGCATCCGGAGGGCGGCGGCTTTGCCCTGACCAGTCTCCCGGGGTTTGACGCGTACGTCTACACCGCGATGGCTGAACGGCCGAGCGTCTTCACCGTTGCGCCGTGGGGCTACCGCATCCTGATGCCCACGCTCGCACACGCGCTGCTGCCTTCGCGGCCACTGCGGGCCTTTCGCTGGATCACGTTCGTCACCTTGACAGCAGCGGCGGTGCTGCTCTTCGCCTTTGCGCGGCGCGTGGGATTCCGCGCGCCTGCGGCGCTCGTGGGCATGGCGGCGTTCTGCGTTTCATCGCCGGTGGGCGAGGCGCTGAAGAGCCCCTTCGCTGGCGACGGACTAGCCGTTGCCTTGGAAACCGCCCTGCTGCTCGGTGTTGCGTCAGGCACGAGCCTGCCCTGCCTGTTGCTTCTGATGGCGCTGGGCCTGCTGACAAAGGACCTCTTCCTGCTGTTCGTGCCACTGACCTATGTCCCATTGCGGCGCCGGCTCGGTCCGCGTGGCGCACTCGCCGCGACAGCGGTCTTGGTGCTGCTGGCGATTGGGCTCAGCGCTGCCCTGCGTCTGTACTGGACGCCCCAGATCCACACCCCACATCCGATTCTCGATCGCCGCCTGCTGCATGACTTTCTCGACGACTTGCGGGCCACAGGCAGTCGTCCCTTCACCGCGTCCTTGCTCGCCGGCATCGTGCCTCTGGCCCTGGTCGGGGCGCTGCGTCGTGGCGCACGGCCTTTTCTCTCGCGCTACGGGTACCTGGCAGCGATCACGCTGGTGCTGCCGTTCTTCGCGTGGCTCAACGTCCCTGCCACGCGCGTGTTCGGCTTCTTTGGCGATGTGCCGCGTCTGCACATCTACGCGCTTCCGCTTTCGATCCCGCTCGCGCTCTTCGCGCTCGACCGCATCTGGCACGTCTTTGGTGAACCGCCCGCGCCCGCGTGTGAAACTCCGGGACCCGTCAGGTGGGCGCTGGCAGGAGCCACTGTATTGGTCGTCGCCTTTCCATTCCTTGCCGCCGACACCTACCGCCGCTATCCGCTGCACGGACGCCGCGAAGGATTCCAGGTGTTCCTCGCGTGCCGCACGAGCCCGCACGTGGCGGAGCGGCTGGCGCGCGGCGAGTCTGTGGAGCTGACGAGCCACGTGAGCGACGCTGAGCCACCAGGCAGCCCGGCCCGGCGACGCTGGTACCTGATGGAGGGCTGGCCGGACGGCGCTGTCTTTGGCACCGGCGAGTTTGTGCTGCGCGAGGAGCCGGGAGCGGTGCTCATCCCAGGCCTGGGTCCGCAGCCACTCACCGTCGACGCGCGCGTCCGGGTGCCCCGCGCGACGACGCTTTCAGCCACGATCAACGACCAACCGCTTCCGCTGGTCGCGCTCGCAGAAGGTCACGCAAGCGCGCAGTGGGCGCTGGCGGCCCGCGCCCTGTTCCGCGGCGACAACGTCCTCCAGCTCACGATTCGCGACGGCGGGCCGGTGGTCTTCGAGTCCTTGGCGCTGGAACCGGGCGGCTCGGCGCACTGACGCGGGACTTGGCAGCGACGCTCGCCACGGCGGGCGCCGGTGCCGCTTCGCGCGCGGACACGTTCATGATCCCGCGCAGCGGCAAGTCGAATCTGTCGCCTTCATAGAGCACGCGCTCGAGGAAGAGCCCGGACGGAGGCGCTGTGAGACGTGCGACGTCCGTTCCCGGCTCCCGGAGCAGGCGCGCCACGTCGTGCGCGGCGAGTCTGCCGCAGCCCACTTCGACGAGCACGCCGACCATGCGCCGCACCAGCTTCCAGAGGAAGTGCGAGCCCTGCACGCGGATGAGGATGTAGTCGCCCTCCTCGGCGATCTCGATGCGCTCGATGAGCGCGCGTGTCGATTTCTCTGCGGGCTCGTCCTGCGTGAAGGCGCGGAAGTCCTTGAGGCCCACCAAGTGCGCGCTGGCGGCGCGCATGGCAGCGACGTCCAACGAATCCTTGACCCACCACACGAATGGTTTGGCAAAGGCGGTCCGGCGGCGCGAGATCTGATAGACGTAGCTGCGGCCAACCGCTCCGTGCCGCGCGTGGAAGCGTGGCGACGCCTGCTCGGCAGCGAGGATGTTGATATCCGCCGGGAGGTGCGCGTTGACCTCCTGCGCGAGACGCGGCGGTGGCAAGGGCGTGTCGAGATCAAGGTGCGCGATCTGACACAGCGCGTGAACTCCGGCGTCGGTGCGTCCGGAGCCGTAGAGGTCGAACGCGCTTGCGCCAGACAATTCGCGTATGGCGCGCTCGATCTCGCCTTGCACCGTGCGGGCGTTCTTCTGGATCTGCCAGCCGCTGTAGCGCGTGCCGACGTATTCGATTGTCAGACGATATCGAGCCATAGTCGCTGAAACTCCCGCGGCTGGACGCAGATCATCGCGGTAGCGCTGTCTCTCCGCGATCGCCCGTGTTCGAGCGACGGCCGGCCCTCCAGCGCTGGAGCCAAGCCCACTCTTCCGGCCGTACCACGCCAAACGCCACGACCAACGCCGGGAACACGGCCAACAGGGCGAGCTTTGCCGCCACAGTCGGCAGCAGGGCGCGCGGCGCGACGTGCAGCAGGAACTGCGCGCGCGAGGCCACGGCTGCGATCGAAAGACCGGACAGGTCAGGCGCAGGCACGAGCAGCGCGAGCGAGAAGGAGACAATGGCCGCCGCACTCAACCGTGCCAGGCGTCCGGCCTCGAACGGGATCGGGTAGAGGCGCTGCGAGAACCAGAACCCGAGAGCCGCCATCACCGCATACGCTGCCACCGTGGCCCCGGCCGCCCCGAGCATCCCCCACCTGGGAATCAGGAGGAAGTTTGCTGCCAGGTTGACCGCGGCGGCGCATCCGGTGATCACCGGATAGTAGCGGGCCTTCTTCTCGATGCCGATTCCGATCGATGTCAGCAAGAACGCGCCGTGGAACAGGTACGCCAGCGTGACGATCGGGATGACGGGCGCCGCGACCCAGAAGGCAGGGTTGGTGAAGGTGAACGTCATGAGCAGCTCGCGACCGAAGATCGCGACAGCCAGTCCGACCGTCAGGAACGCCGCCCAAATGTAGGTTGCCGTACGCGCGAACAACTGCGGGCCGTCAGGCTGCTCGGCGTGAGAGTAGATAAAGGGCTGCCAGGCACTCTCGAACGGCGACATCACGAACTTGACGCCTGCCCCGAGTGCGTAGGCCTTATCGTAGAAACCCGTGACAGCGCGCCCGAGGTATCCGAGCAGAAAGCGGCGATCGGACAGGTTCAGCAGCTGGACCATGATGCCGTGCGGCGCCTTCGGCAGCCCAAAGGCGAGCACAGAACGCAGGTGGCCTGACGCCCAGGCGAAGCGTGCGCCTTGCCAGAGGATCGGCGTGAGCGCCAGGGCCAAGGCTGAAGTGGCGATGAGATCCGACCAGAGCACACCACCCACGCCGTAGCCGCGCACGACCAGCAGGACCTTCAGCGCGGTGTTGACCACGTTGCGCGTAGCGGTCAGGCTCGCGAAGCGACCGGGCTGGTTGCGGATGCGCAGTAGGATGAGCGGGACAAACAAGAACGTGCCGACGTAGACATCGGCAGCCTTCAGGATTACGTAGCGTCCCAGCTCAGGCGCTGGCTGCCCGAACAGCGCCCGGACGACGAGCGGTGCCCCGAGCACGATAGCCAGAAACAGCGCGGCGCCGCTGCCAGCAGAGAAGAGCGCCACCGTGCCCGCGAGGCGGCGTTGCTGGTCGCCGCTCGACAGCTCGTAGTGGATACGGAAGAACCCCGCCTCCAGGCCCATACGGAACACGACCTTGGCCACGCTCTCGAAGAGCATTAGCACCGCCAGGATGCCGAAGTCGTCTGGCGTGAGGAAGGCGACGTAGAGCGGCGTCAGTAGCAGATTGACGACGTGAGTCGCCACGTCGGCCGAGCCGTAGACGAGTGAGTGGCCCGTCAAGCGACGTAGAGTTGCGAACAGGCTGGTGCGCTCCATCGTCAGTGACGCCGCGTGCATCTGCGCCCGAGCACGCGTGCCGCCGGTGGAACGGGGCGGATCACGCGCACGCTAGATCCGCCGCTTGTCCGAGGTGAAGTACTCGATCACGTTGTCCAGGATCGCATCGAGGTGCACCTGTGGCTCGTACCCGATCAGGGCAGCGATCTTCGAGATGTCAGGCACGCGCCGCAACATGTCCTCGAAGCCCTCTTCATAGGCCTGTTCGTAGGGCACCATCACGATCTCGCTCTTCGACGCCGCGCGCCGTTTCACGCGTTGGGCCAGCTCCAAGATCGTGACCTCCTCGCCATCGTTGCCGACGTTGAAGACCTGGCCCACCGCGCCACTGTGGTCAGCGAGTCCGATCAGAGCGCGCACGACGTCGCTGATGTAAGTGAAGCAGCGTCGCTGCGTGCCGTCGCCAAAGACAGTCAAGGGCTGTCCGGCCAATGCCTGCCGCACGAAGTTGGGAATGACCATCCCGTAGCGGCCGGTCTGCCGCGGCCCGACGGTGTTGAAAAGCCGGACGATGACCACCGGTAAGCGTTTCTCCTTGGCGTAGGCCAGGGCCAGGAACTCGTCGATGGCCTTGCTGCAGGCGTAACTCCAGCGGCCCTTGGACGTCGGCCCCATGACGAGGTCCGCGTCCTCGCGAAAGGGCACCACGGTGCTCTTGCCGTAGACTTCAGAGGTCGACGCAATCAGGACCTTCTTCTTCTTCTTGTTCGCCAGCTTCAGAACCATCTCGGTTCCGTGCACGTTGGTCTCGATAGTGTTGACCGGGCTCTCGACGATCAGTCGCACGCCGACCGCTGCCGCCAAATGGAAGACGACGTCGACGCGGTCGATCAGCTCCGCTGTCACCGGCTCGTTCATGACGCTGTCGATGGTGTAGTGGAAGCGTGCATCGGCCTTGAGGTGCTCGACGTTCTCGATCGACCCGGTCTGCAAGTTGTCGAGGACGTAGACCTCATCGCCGCGCGCCAACAGCGCTTCTGCGAGATGGCTGCCGACGAACCCTGCGCCGCCGGTGATTAGCACCTTCATTCGCTGACTCCCTTGTTCTGGTGCGCGCTCCCGAGGACCAACTCCGCGGCCCTGAGCGCGCCCTGTCCATCGACCAGCGCGCGGCCACGCGCGCTCATCGCCCGGCGCCGCGGCACATCGTCCAGCAGCGCCACGACCGCCCGTGCGAGCACCGTCTCGTCCACTTCTGTGCCGAGCCCCAGATACTCCACTGTCCCGTGCCGCGCGAACTCGCGCATGCGCTGGTCCTCTTTGGCGTTCTGCGCCAACACGAGGCCCGGCGTCCCGAGCGCGGCGATCTCGTAGACACTCATTCCGCCCGAGCCGACGACGACGTCGGCTTCGAGCATCAACTCGGCGATGTGCCCGCTCGCCTCGTTGATCAACGTCACCTTGCGCGGCAGGGTCCGAGCCAGCGCCTCGAACTCGGCGCGATAGGAGAAAGCCGGCCCGGCCACGGCCACGATCTCGATCTCGTGCGACAGCGTTGCCAAGGCGCGCGCAGCCTTGACCGTCAGCCCCTGGGGATCACTGCCCCCGAAGCTCAGCAGCACGAGCTTCGAGTGATCGCGCAGCTCCTTCTCACGGTCGCGGAACTGGCTGCGCAGGATAGCGTATTCGGGCCCGCCGTAGAACCCCTCGGGCGTCTCGCGTTCCTCACCCATGACCGAGACGATGACCTGTTTGTAGTGCTCGGTCACCTCCAGATCGTCGAGGGTGTCCACGAGGTTGACCGTCGTGGTGCCGAGATGCGAGAGAGCGCGCAGGTAGCCGCTATCGAGCGCAGGCAGGTCGTTGATCAGGATGGCCGGCGCGAAATCGCGGATGTGCTCGACGGCCGTCTCGATGCGCGTGTCTGCCGCGACGCGCAGCGCGTGTCCGCGACGCGTGACTTCGAGAATGCCCTCGCGGTGATCAGAGCTCATGAGGAACGCCAGCTCGGCCGGCGACGTCTGTCGCAGGGCGTCGGCTATGGCCAAAGAACGAAAGACGTGGCCCATGCCAATGCGCGTCGAGCCGTCGGTGCGGAAGAGTATGCGCGGCTGGCGCAGCAGTCGCTCGGCCATCCAGAAATCGTCCAGGTCATGGACGGCCAGGCCCGCGCGTTTGTCGAGAACGATGAAACCGATGCGCTCGCCAAAACGACTCGGTGCGTCGAGCACTGCGCGCCGCATAGCGACCACGCCGCCGTTCTCGCTGTAGAGCGGCTCCTGATCGAGGCGGCGGCCGGCGTGAGTGAGCACCGGCACCAGCACTTCGCCCATGGCCCGCCAGTTCAGCGTGCGGTCCTCGGTGACCGAGAGCACCGTGTCGAGATCGGCCGAGACAAGGCGCTCCACGGCCTCCTCGATGGCGCTCGCTGGTCGAAAAGGCGTCGTCGCCTGCAGCACCACGACGATGTCGGCTCGATCGCCTGTGGCCTCGATCTCGCGTACGGCATGGACGATGACCGGCTTCAGGCTAGGGATGTCGCCAGCCAGCTGGGAAGGCCGCAGGAAGGGAGCATCGGCACCGGCAGCGCGCGCAATCTCGGCCACCTGCGCGTCGTCGGTCGAGACCACAACACGGTCCACACACCCCGCCTGCTTGGCGGCGTCGAGAGTGTGTACCAGCAGCGGGCGATCCCCGAGCCGCTTGATGTTGAGGTAGGGCACGCTGTCGGTCCCGCCGCGCGCCGGCACGATCGCAACTACCCGCAGGCCGTCCTTCATTGTCGCGCGTGTGGCAGGCGGCCAGGCCGGTGGAGCACTAGAGCATCTCCCAGGTGATGGTCGTGTCCGCCGGGATGTCCACGCGAGCGGTGCGACCCACGACCATATCGAAGAAACGAGGGCTAATGCCTGTGCCTGGTCGCTTGTAGGTCAACATCCGACGTTCGATCTGGGCACCGCGCGCGATGGCAGCGGCCGAGGTCACACTGCGTCGCGCATAGAGGAACGCCTCGCGCTCCAGCGGTTCGACGCCTTTCTCGGGCTTGCCCAGCGCCTGCTGCACGGTGCGGATAGCGTCGACCATGGCGCGCATCTCGGCCGGATCGGCCGAGAGGTGGTGATCCGGTGAGCCGGGCAGCGCCTTGTCTACGGTGTAGTGCTTCTCGATCATGCAGGCCCCGAGGGCGACCGCTGCCGTGGCCACGGCGATGCCAAGCGAATGATCGGAGAGCCCCACCGGCAGCCCCGGGAACGCGCGCATCAGGTGCTCCATCATGCGCAGGTTGATGGCTTCTGGTGGGCAGGGGTATTTGAGCGTGCAGTGCAGCAGCACGACCTCCTCGTTGCCGGCCCGGCGGCAGGTGTCGACAGCCTCCTCGACCTCGCCGAGGGTGCATGTCCCTGTCGAGAGGATCATCGGCCGCCCAAAGCGCGCCGCGCGCTCGACGAGCGGTCGACAGGTCAGGTCCGCGGAGGCGATCTTGAAGGCCGGAATGCCGAGCTCCGCTAACGCGTCCACGGCTTCGTCGTCGAAAGGCGTGGAAAAGGCCGTGAGGCCGGCAGCGCGCGCATGGGACAAGAGCGCGCGAAACCCATCCGTCGGCAGCTTGTCGAGGCGGTCGAACGTGTCCCACTGCGTGCCCTGCGGATCGTCCGGCTCCTGCCAGTAGCGCGGCGCCACGCGCGTTGCGATCTTGCTCGCTTCGTAGCTCTGGAACTTGATGGCGTCAGCGCCAGCGGCCTTGGCGGTGTCGATCAGACGCCTGCCAAGCGCCAGATCGCAGTTGTGATTGACGCCCGCCTCGGCAACGACGTAGCAGGGCTGGTCCTTGCCAACCGGCCGCCCGTCGATCGCGAACGTCGACTTCATGCCTTCCTCTTCTCCTTCACGGCCGGCCTTGTCTTGCGTGTGCGCCCGGCACTGACGACCGACGCATCCAGCGCCACGGAGCGCAGGTTGGCCGCCTTGTGGTGTAGGTGCGCGTTGATGCGGGCCAGCTCAGGCTCGCGATCCAAGAGCGCGATGGCCTCGGCCGTCGTAACGATCTTGCCGGGCGCAGCCAACCGCTCGAAGATGCGCTGCATCAGCTCGACGTCCTCAGCCTCGTCCACCGTCAGACGGTACTCGGGCCGGTAGAGCTCATCCGGCAGGTTCCCTGTCCGGATGCGGAACTCCTTCGGATGCTCCTTGATGTAGAGCGTGACGAGCTCGGAGTGATGATGGGCGTCGCCGCGTTCCCACGAGCGTTCGAGCGCGGTGTTGGAGATGACCTCGGGCAGGATGCCCATCAGCAGCGCGTCACCTGGTACGTAGGTGTAGTCCGCTTCGCCTTGCAGGTGCAGGGCGACCAGGCGCTCGATGGTCTCGAGATCCGTCAGCGGATTGTCGCCGGTCACGCGCACGACGTGATCGGCGCGCATGTGATGGGCGCAATCGACGTGCCGGCGCAGGACGTCGTTCTCGTCGCCTTGAAAGGCCGGGATGCCGAGCTTGCGCGCGATCTGCACGAGGGGCTCGTTCTCGGGATTGGACGACGTGGCCAACGCGACGCTGTCGAGGACCGGCACCGACGCGATGCGCTGGAGCAGCACCTCGATCAGCGGCCGGCCGGCGAGCGGCACCATGGCCTTGCCCGGGTAGCGCGTCGAAGCCATGCGCGCCGACACGATGCCGATGACGCGGGGCTCGCCGTCGAGCGGCAGGCGCTTCATTCGAGCATGTCCTCGCGGATGGTCTCGTCGGCCTGGATTGGCCGTGCGGCGCGGCGCCCGATGACGCGGTCGCGCTCGCGTGGCGCAAGGCCTGGGTCGAAACGCACGTCGGTGCGCTTGAAGGCCAGCATCTCTTCAGTCAGCACTTGCCCGCGCGGGATCAGGCCGCCGGCCACGATCGCGCGTCGCATCTGGCGATGGTAGCGCGTC
>Ga0182021_10003767_pt1 | contig 17800 bp, 13 predicted proteins | sample 612E3MmetaG_FD_120493 | JGI IMG/M metagenome (GOLD analysis project Ga0182021, IMG submission 120493) | Permafrost microbial communities from Stordalen Mire, Sweden - 612E3M metaG (Illumina Assembly) | ecosystem: Environmental > Terrestrial > Soil > Wetlands > Permafrost | place: Sweden... | reverse complement strand
TGGGGAATTCCTCGTCCACGTGTTCCATATGAACAACGAGCTCGCGGGCTACTGCTCGGTGATGCATGCCCTGACGCTGATCGGCTCAACTGGTCACTATGGCCGACATCTCACAGCTGTGGTGATTGGCTTCGGGAACACGGCACGAGGGGCCGTCACAGCGCTGCATGCGTTAGGTGTGCACGACGTCACTGCGTTGACCATGCGAGACGTCACGGCAGTTGCCTCCCCTGTGCCATCAGTTGTGCTCGACCATCTGGTCCGTAGCACAGCCGACCCCAGCCACACCATGGTCCAAACGGCCACGGGGAAGGTGTCCACGGCCGAGTTCCTGGCTCGGCACGACATTGTGGTCAACTGCGTGCTCCAAGACACCGATGCGCCGCTGATGTTCGTCGCGGATGCGGAGCTGGCTGAGTTCACCCCAGGCAGCCTGATCGTTGACGTGTCCTGTGACGCCGGCATGGGGTTCTCGTTCGCCCAGCCCACAAGCTTCACGGAACCGATGCTGACCGTGGGCGACGGCGTCGCCTACTACGGTGTAGATCACAGCCCGACGTATCTGTGGAACAGCGCCACCTGGGGCATCAGCGAGGCTCTGATCCCTTATCTGCGCGCGGTGATGGGCGGCCCTTCGGCGTGGGACCAGGATCGGACTATCCATGACGCCATCGAAATCCGCACCGGCGTGGTGCAGAACCCCAAGATCCTCTCGTTCCATGGTCGTTCGGCCGAGTACCCACATCCCCGTCTCTGAATCCCACCCGCCACCGCCGCAGATGGCCGCAGACCAGGACCGGGAAGCCTGGGCGAGCGAAGCGACGTGCGCGGCTGGCTGGGGCTTGGTGGACTCTCTTGGCCGGATCGCCTGTTAGCGACCCTGCCTAACGCAAGTCGAACTCGTTGCCCTCAGGGTCGCTCATGGTGACATGGAAATGTCCATGATCGCTGACCCGAGCGATAAGGGTTGCACCGATCGCTGCCAGACGGACCACCTCGGCCTCGACGTCGGCCATCCGCGCGGCCAAGGGGTCGCCCCTGACTGCGATGTCGAGATCGAGGTGCAATCGGTTCTTGCCCGTTTTGGGCTCCGGGACCCTCTGGAAGTACAACGTGGGACCGGTGCCGTCGGGATCGCATATCGAGGCGCCGTCGTTCCACTCTGAGCGCGGCACGCCCAAAGAGGCCAACCATGACGCCCATGTCTGGTGTCCCTGCGGTGGTGGCTGCCCGACATAGTGCAGGGCTTGTGCCCAGAACTGCGCCTGGGCCTGCGGATCCGCACAGTCGATCGTGAGCTGGACCGTCGTTGCGGTGGTCTTTGCGGCCCCTGGCTCGGATCTGTGGGCGCGAACCAGGCGGTGGTCCTCAAGGCGCACGACCGCAGCCTGACCGGATCCTTCAACAAGGCGCACGTGCTCCCCGGCAGGGCACACGGCGTCCAGCAGATGCAGCTCAGCTCGGGTCCCGTCGGCTGCGACAACGACGCCAGCTCCGGTTAGAAGCACCAGAACCTGACTGCCGCCGACGGCGATCGGCCGTGTTTCGGAGAGGTCTCTGATGGCCACGGAGGCCGACAGCCGGTCTCTGCGTGTCATGACGTTTAGGTCGCGGACCGTTCCCGCCAGCCGAGTGCACGAAGTCCGGCTCGCTCCGTCGAAACTGAGCGGTTCAAGGGGTTCCAGTGCGTGTTCGACACCATCGATGACCAGATCCATCCTCTCCCCCGCAACCAGGGTCATGATTCGATCGACGCCCGGAAAGCTCGAGAAGGGACCAGGCTGGCTGACGTCCGCAATGCTGATCCGCCAGTCGAACCCCAGCGGTCCGGACCCGCCAGAGGACACCACCTCACGGGTGAGACCGCCGCCGTTGCGCCAAGGCACGACTGCGAGCTGCGCAAAGCGCACGACCCCCAGATGGTCAGGAGTGCGGTCAGCGCCCATGATCACCTACCGGGTCCAGTGCGCAGGCGATTGGAACGCCTGCACGATAGAACAAGTGCAGGTACGTGGGCGCGTCCAGAACCGTCAGATCCGCACGGTTGCCCGCACAGATCATCCCAATGTCATTACGCCGCAGCGACTTGGCGCTGCCGGCGGTAGCAGCGAGCAGCGCCTGGGCCGGCGTCAAACTCATCTCACGCACTGCAAGGGCGAGAACGAACGGGATCGAGGACGAGTAGCACGTGCCGGGGTTGCAGTCGCTGGCCAGGGCGATGCTCACCCCTGCATCGAGCAGATGTCGAGCGTTCGGGTACGGCGAGCGGGTCGAGAACTCCACGCCAGGCAAGAGCGTCGCCACGGTCGTCTCCGACGCGCCAGCGAGCTGCTCGACATCGTCGGCGCTCAGGAAGGTGCAATGGTCGACGCTCGCTGCGCCCAGCTCGACCGCCAGACGCACCCCCGGACCGTGACCGAGCTGGTTACCGTGCACTCGCAGGCCAAGACCAACATCCCGACCTGCGGACAACACGACCTTCGCCTCTTCCTCAGTGAAGGCGTGCGAGCTGTGTGGCTCACAGAAAACATCGATCCAACGCGCGAACGGAGCGCAGGCTGTGAGCATCTCACCGGTGACCAGGGCGACATATTCAGAGCGACAGTCGGCGAACTCCGGGGGCACCACGTGCGCACCCAAGAACGTTGTCTCGGAAGTGAACTCGGCTGCGATGCGCAGTGACCTGGCCTCGTCGCGGACGCTGAGTCCGTACCCGCTCTTGATCTCGACGGTGGTCGTTCCCTGGGCGCGCATCTCGGCGACACGTGCAGCCACCAGGGTGCGCAGTTCGTCATCGCTGGCCCCACGGGTCGCGCCCACCGACGTGGCGATCCCCCCTGCGTCGTATCGGGTGCCTGTCATCCGGGCCGAGAACTCCTGGGAGCGATCTCCGGCAAAGACCAGGTGCGAGTGCGAGTCGACGAAGCCCGGAACAACCGCGCGCCCACCGACGTCCTGACGCTCATCTGCCGGCGGTGCCGCAGCGCCCGGGCCGACCCATGCGATGAGCCCGTCCTGCACCACGACCGCAGCGTCTTTCAGCAGGCCCAGGTGCTCGGAGTGATCGGCACCCTCCAGTAGCGGATCGCCGGTGACCAACTCGGCAATACCAGTAAACACCGTTGAGGTCATGAGCTCTCCCAGAGAGGCTGAATAGCCTTTTGCAGCAATGTACCGATGTTGCCAAGCAGGTGCTGGCCTTCCGACACCACGACTGCACCATCGACGACCACCGTGTCGACGTCGCAACCGCTTGCCGACAGCATGATCTGCTCCGGCGCACTCCCGGCGGTCCGGCAGCTGTCAAGGCGGACGGCGACCAGATCCGCACGCGCCCCGACATCAAGTCGGCCGGCGTCATCCCAGCCCAGGCTCTCGTGTGCGGTAGCCGCCGCCAACAGCTCATCCGGACGAAAACGGCCGCGCTGCAGCGAACCGAGACGCTCATCCATCTCCAGCGCTCGCGCCTCCAAGAGCAGGTCGATTACCGCGTGCTGATCGGACCCGAGAGAAAGCGGCGCGCCCGCGTCGGACAATCTGCGGGCCGGTCCTATGCCGTCTGCGAGGTCCCGCTCTGTGGTCGGGCACATACAAACCGTCGTGGCGGCGCGACCCAACATGGCGATGTCCGCCTCGCTCAGGTGCGTCGCGTGAACCGCGGACGTCGCAGGCCCGAGGAGGCCCTCATCATCTAGCAGTGCGGTCGGCGTCAGTCCGTAGAACCACTGGCAGGCCTGGTTCTCGGCCGGTTGCTCAGACAGGTGCACATGCAGCGGTCGGCCGGCAGCAACTGCGGCCACGACCCCGAGCTGATCTCGCGGGACGGCCCGCACGGAGTGGACAGCCACGCCGACCCGCATTCCTGCGGACTCCTTCAGGTCCTGGACCCGTCGCGCCCAACGGTCGGCGTGGCCGTCCCCGAACCGCAGCTGCATCGCCTCTAGCGGGCTGTGACCGGCGGCGCTCAACCCACCGGCGACGTAACAGGTGTCGAGCAAGGTCAACCGGATCCCAGCGTCCGCGGCACCCTGACGCAAGGCCTCACCCATGGCGTTTGGGTCCTCGTAGGGAACCCCGCCAGGAGCGTGGTGGAGGTAGTGAAACTCCCCTACTGCGGTGATCCCAGCCAGTGCCATCTCGGCGAAGGTGGCAGTGGCCAGCGCAAGGTAGGAGTCGGGGTCCAGTTGAGCCGCAACGGCATACATCCGTTCGCGCCAGGTCCAGAAGGTGCCACCGTCATCATGGGTCCGCCCCCGAAGCGCGCGGTGGAAAGCGTGGCTGTGAGCGTTGGCAAACCCGGGCAGAACCACCCCGGGCAGTACCTGAGCATCACCGGGCACTGTCCCCGGAGTCACCGCGCTGAACCGGCCGCCGGTTACCTCGAACGTCACGTCATGACCGAGGCCGCCCGGCAGCATTGCGTATGCAGCCCACCACCGTTGGACGTTCGACACGTCAAGCGGCCGGCTCATCGGGCCAGCTCCTCGGTCACCGCGGTCAGGGCCTCGACCCCACCATGGCAGTCCTGGCGCTCGGCGAACTCAGCCGGCGAATGCGAGATCCCGCTCGGATTGCGGACGAACAACATGGCGCTGGACAACCCGGCCGTTGCCAGGACTCCGCAATCGTGACCGGCTCCGGTTGCCAGCATCGGCGCATCGTGAAGCAACCCCGACAGCCTCTGTGCCAAAGGCACGTCAAAAACCGTCTCGGGAGTCCATGACTCTTCACTTGGTAGACTGCCGGACTGGGATCCCACCGCCTCCACGACGCCCCGCACGCCTGCCTCGTTGGGGCCCCGGGCGTCCAGCCAGGCAGTGACATGGGCCGGGATCGCGTTGACAGCATTGGGTTCCACCCGAACCTTACCCACAGTGGCAACACAGCCGAGTGCAGTGGCGGCGGCCCGGGCGGCAAGCACGGTTCTGGCAAGGTCGAGCATCGGGTCGCGGCGGTCCTGCAGCCGTGTGGTGCCGGCGTGGTTGGCCTCGCCGACCAGATCGATACGCCAGCGTCCGTGCGGCCAGATGAAAGAACCCACGCCGACAGGACGGCCCAGGTCGATCAAAGCGCGTCCCTGCTCTATGTGCAGCTCCACGAAGGTCCCGATCCGGGCTAACGTCTCTTCGTCCGGGCCAACCTGCTCGGGCGCGTGGCCGGCGGCGGTCATCGCCTCGGCCATCGTGACACCGTCTGCGTCGCGCAACCCCCGGGCCTTGTCTGCATCGAGGTTGCCTGTGATCAAACGGGATCCGGCACACGCAATTCCGAATCGCGCACCCTCCTCATCGACGAAGTTCGCGACCGCGATCGGGCGTGATGGCGCGAAACCCTTGGCTCGCAGGGCGTCCACTACGGCCAGAGCAGAGACGACCCCCAGCGGTCCGTCAAAGGCCCCGCCATCCGGGACCGAGTCCAGATGGGAGCCGATTACCACTCCCGCCCGACCAGCTGCGACGCCAGCATCGGGATCACCCCACCAGGCCCACTGGTTGCCGGCCCGGTCTGTTACCAGGTCCAGCCCGCGCGCTGATGCCTCACCGGCGAACCACTCGCGCAGCATCGCGTCCTGGCAGGTCCACGCATAGCGTCGATAACCCCCGGTGTCTGCCGCGCGGCCGATCGGCTCGATCGCCGACCACATGGAGTCAAATGTCATCGTGACCCGGTGTCGTTGTCTCGAACATCATGTGATCAACCTAGGCGACTGTCATGGCTCAGTTCTCCCGCATCGGAACCCTGACGCCGCGTTGTTCGGCAACCCGCTCGGCAATTTCGTAACCCGCGTCCACGTGACGGATGACACCCATGCCCGGGTCGTTGGTCAAGACGCGCGCAAGCTTCTCGGCGGCCAGCACCGTGCCGTCGGCAAGGGAGACCTGCCCGGCGTGGATTGAGCGACCGATGCCGACGCCACCACCGTGGTGGATCGAGACCCAGGTGGCCCCTGAGGCGGTGTTGATAAGCGCGTTGAGTAGCGGCCAGTCGGCGATTGCGTCCGATCCGTCGATCATGGACTCGGTCTCACGGTAGGGCGAGGCCACGGAGCCGGCGTCGAGATGGTCGCGACCGATGACGATCGGCGCTTCCAGCTCGCCAGAGGCGACCATCTCATTGAACTTCAGACCGGCTACGTCGCGCTCGCCGTAGCCCAGCCAGCAGATGCGGGCTGGAAGACCCTGGAAAGCGACCTTCTCGCCAGCAGCACGTATCCACTTCTGAAGACGGTCATTGTCCGGAAACAGGTCGATCATGGCTTTGTCGGTCCTGTAGATGTCCTGCGGGTTGCCCGACAGCGCGACCCAGCGAAAAGGACCCTTGCCCTCACAGAACAGCGGGCGGATGTATGCCGGCACAAAGCCCGGGAACTCGAAGGCCCTGTCGTAGCCTCCGAGTCGAGCCTCTTCGCGAATCGAGTTGCCATAGTCGAAGACCTCGGCGCCACCATCCTGGAACTCAACCATGGCCTGGACGTGCTTGGCCATCGACGCACGCGCCCGATCGGTGAACTCCTCGGGCTTCCTGTCCGCGTAGTCGTGCCAGTCGGCGAGCTCGACCCCTTCGGGCAGGTAGGACAGGGGGTCGTGCGCACTGGTCTGGTCAGTGACGATGTCGATCTCCACGCCTCGGGCCAGGAGTTCGGGGACGACAGTGGCGCAGTTGCCCACCAGTCCAACCGAGAGGGCTATGCGATCGTGCTTAGCGGTCAGGCACTGGCCAATCGCATCGTCGATGTCCGTGGCGACAACGTCCAGATATCGGTGCTCCACGCGCCGTTGAAGCCGTGTCTGGTCAACGTCCACCAGCAGGCAGACGCCTTCGTTCATGGTTACGGCCAAAGGTTGGGCGCCACCCATACCGCCAGCACCACCGGTGAGGGTCAGCGTGCCAGCCAAGGTGCCGTTGAAGCGCTTGTCGGCCACTGCTGCGAAGGTTTCATGAGTGCCCTGCAGGATCCCCTGGGTCCCGATGTAGATCCACGAGCCAGCCGTCATCTGGCCGTACATGGTCAGGCCCAGGTGCTCGAGCCGTCGGAACTCCGGCCAGGTCGCCCAGTCGCCGACCAGGTTGCTGTTGGCTAGGATCACGCGCGGGGCCCACTCGTGGGTGCGCATCACACCGACCGGCCGACCGGACTGGACCAGCATGGTCTCGTCCTTCTCCAGCGTGGTAAGGGTGCGGACCATCGCGTCGAAGGACTTCCAGTCACGGGCCGCCTTACCGGTGCCGCCATAAACGACCAGGTCGTCGGGGCGCTCGGCGTTCTCTGGGTCGAGGTTGTTCATCAACATCCGCAGCGGGGCCTCGGTGGTCCACGACTTGGCGGTCAGGGTCGTGCCGCGAGGTGCGCGGACGGGACGGGCGCCTTCCATGACGAATCTCCTTGTTAGAGAATGCGGGTCATTGTCTTGTTCGAGCGTTTCTTCCCGTGTTATTCAGTCACGTTCATCAGTCCAGCGGGCCGGTAACGGCCTCGACGGCACGCACAGCGCCGCCTCCGGCGACGAACTGGACGGTCGCCTCGATCTCTGGAGCCAGGAACCTGTCGATGCCCGGCCCCTCAGTGACCTGTCGAAGGGCGCTGATCACCGCACCCGTAGCGGCCGCAGGCTGCAGCGGAGCCCGGAGCTGTAGGCCCCGTGCGGCCGTCAGCAACTCGACTGCGAGCACACGGGTGAGTCCGTCTACAGAGCGCCGCAGCTTGCGAGCCCCCGACCACCCCATAGATACGTGATCCTCCTGCATTGCCGAGCTCGGGATCGAGTCGACGCTTGCCGGGGCCGCCAGACGCTTCATCTCTGAGACGATTCCCGCGGCTGTGTACTGGGCGATCATGTGTCCCGAGTCGACGCCGGGGTCGTCGGCCAGGAAAGCGTTCAGCCCATTGCTGCGAGTCACATCCAGGAACCGGTCGGTGCGACGTTCGGACATGCTCGCGACGTCAGCTGCCACGATCGCTAGGAAGTCAAGGACGTACGCCACCGGAGCACCATGGAAGTTGCCGTTGGACTCCACCCGGCCATCAAGGGTGATCACCGGGTTGTCGATGGCCGCAGCCAGTTCCCACGAGGCTACCGACGCGGCATGGTCGACCGTGTCACGTGCAGCACCGGCCACCTGCGGCGCGCAGCGCAGTGAGTAGGCATCCTGCACGCGCGTGCAGCCTTCGTTGTCGTGACTGGCCCGGATCGGGCTGCCTGCCAGGATCCTGCGCAGGTTGGCGGCCGATGTCGCCTGGCCGGGATGTGGTCGTAACGCCTGCAGGTCAGCTGCGAAGACGCTGTCGGTGCCGAGCAGTCCTTCGACGCTCATCGCAGCTGTGAGGTCGGCCACCTTGAGCAGGTTGCGCAGGTCAGTGATGGCCAGAACGAGCATGCCGAGCATGCCGTCGGTGCCGTTGATCAGGGCTAGACCCTCTTTCTCACGCAACTTGATCGGGGCGATGCCCGCTGCTGTCAACGCAGCCTCCGCAGAGCCCAGCACGCCAGATGCGTCGCGGACCGGCCCCTCGCCCATCAAGGCCAGCGCGCAGTGAGCCAGCGGCGCGAGGTCGCCCGAGCAGCCCAGGCTGCCGTACTCATGCACCACTGGGGTGATCCCGGCGTTCAGCATGGCCGCGTATGCCGTGGCCGTCTCCTCACACACGCCGGTCCGCCCGGTGGCCAAAGTGGACAGACGCAGCAGCATGAGGGCGCGGATGACCTCCCGCTCGACCTCCGGGCCGGATCCGGCCGCGTGGCTGCGGACCAGACTGCGCTGTAGCTGGGCGCGCATGTCCGGTGCGATGTGCTTGATGGCCAAAGCGCCGAAGCCGGTCGAGACCCCATAGTGCGGCTCGACATCGTCGGCCAGGCCTTCGATGATGGCGCGACTGGCGCGAATCTCGTCGAGCGACTCGGGGCTGATTTCGATGAGGGCGCCGCTGCGGGCAACAGCGACCACGTCCTCGAACGACAGCGGTCCAACGCCGACCGCGATCGAAGCGACCTCGGAGACCATCTGGTTTGTGCAGAGGTGGGCTGATGTCATGAGTTCATTGGAACCCACCTGCGACCGGTCAACCATCCCCCGCCAGTGGTTAGTGTCTCGGATCTGAGACATGCCACCAAACGTCCGGACGTTCACACCAACATGCAGGATGGTCATTGCTTCTACTGCTGCCCTGCAGGTTCTTGCCCCGCGCAGCACGACTGCCACGGTAATCGTTGGCTCAGGCGAATTCCGGCCACGTCTGTGGCAACGGAAGCGACCAGCGCAGTCCCGGCATCCGACTAAAGCAAGGCAGGATTCCGGTTTGTCGGACTGATTTCGGCAATCCGGGTGCGCATTCCTTGACACCGAACATCGCGACCGTCGTGGTGGTGCGCAGCGATGATGATGTGTCTGGTGTGCTACCCGTCAGCCTGCGCATGCTGAGCAGCGGGTGTGCGGCGCAGCCTGGCCACTGGCACGGCGTGCACCGCATTCAGGTGCGCCCAGTCCTACTCGCCGTCGTGCGCCGCACGCAGCGCCGCGATATCAATCTTGCCCATTCCAAGCATGGCTCGCATGACCGCGCTCGACTTGTCGGGGTCAGGATCACTCAGGAGCTCGTTCAGGATGGGTGGGACGATCTGCCACGAGAGACCGTACTTGTCCTTAAGCCAGCCGCACTGCCCCGGTTCCCCGCCGCCGCTCGTGAGCTTCTCCCAGAAGTGATCGATCTCGTCCTGGCCCACTGCTGAGACAAAGAGAGAGATCGCCTCGGTGAATGGAAACTGAGGGCCGCCGTTGAGCGCCTGGAACTCGAGGCCATCGAGGATAAACGACACCGACATGGCGGTGCCAGCAGGACCCGGCCCTCCGTCGCCGTATCGCGAGACACCCAGGATCCACGAATTCCTGAAGATCGAGACGTAGAGGTTGGCAGCCTCCTCTGCTTGGTCGTCGAACCAGAGAAATGGGGTGATCTTCTGCATCACGAGCTCCTTATCCACAGGCTCCTGTCACGGGGCCCTGACCAAGACTGCTGGGACCTGATCGAGAAAATACTCCGCACGGGCGGGTTCAGCCAGACTCTGCGCGGCTGATCCCTGTGGCGAAACGTCCCTTATCTGAGACACCTGCCTGAGACACTTGCCTCATGGCCAACGCCCCCGCCGCTCGTCAGGCGCTGGCCGTCCTGCGACTTCTGGCGCGGCACACCGAACCCGTGCCTGCCTCTGCCATCGCCCGCGACCTCGACCTGCCACGCTCCAGCGTCTACCACCTGCTCACGGTGCTTTGCGATCAGGGGTTTGTGGTGCATCTGGCTGATGAACGGCGGTACGGCCTTGGTGTGGCTGCGTTCGAGCTAGGTTCGGCTTACACCCGGCAGGCTCCACTGCAGCGCCTCGCCCGTCAGTTGCTAGTTCACCTGGTGGACACGACCAGACACAACGCCCACCTTGCGGTGCTGCACGGCCGTGACGTCCTCTATGTCATCGAGGAGCGAGCGCCCGGCCGGCCGCCCCTGGTTACCGACGTGGGCGTACGCCTGCCCGCGCAGCTGACCGCGAGCGGTTTGGCAATGTTGGCGTCCCTTCCGCCGCAACAGGTCAGGGCGCTCTTTCCGTCGCGCGATGCCTTCGTCCAGCGCCACGGCGTGGGCCCGACGACGCTGCCTGCCCTGCGGGCCCTGCTGTCCCGAGTTCGTCGCGATGGGTTCGCTTTGGAGGACGGGACCGTGACGCCGGACTTCGCCTCGGTGGCCGCAGTGGTGCGCGACCACAGTGGTCATCCGGTAGCCGGGATCGCCGTGACGTATCCGACTGCGGAAGTGACGGCTGACCAGCGTCAGGCCATCGTCGAGCAAGTCATCCGAACCGCGACAGAACTGACGCGTCGTGTGCGAGGCCTAGCCTGACATATCGTCGAGGCATGAGAGCCATAACGATTCCCACACCCGGAGACGCCGGCGCGCTCGTCCTCGCTGAGGTGCCCACGCCCGAAGTGGCTGCCGGCGAGGTGCTCGTCACGGTGGCGTCGGCCGGCGTCAATCGCGCGGATCTGATGCAAAGGCAAGGCTTCTACCCCCCACCACCCGGTTCTTCGACGTACCCCGGCCTTGAGGTCAGCGGCACCATCAGCGTCGTGGGTGGCAATGTGGCCGGCTGGGCGGTCGGCGACCAGGTGTGCGCGCTTCTCTCCGGCGGCGGGTATGCCGAGCAGGTGGCTGTTCCAGCCACCCAGCTGCTGCCCGTGCCGCAGGGTGTCTCGCTGGTCGAGGCAGCTGGGCTACCCGAGGTCGTCAGCACCGTGTGGTCCAACGTCTTCATGACCGCCAACCTGCAGGTGGGTCAGACCATCCTGATCCACGGCGGTTCCAGTGGGATCGGAACGATGGCGATCCAGCTTGCGCGTGCGGTCGGCGCCCGCATCGCGGTAACTGCCGGAACGGCCGAGAAGCTGCGGGCGTGTCGCGAGCTAGGGGCCGAGATCTTGATCAACTATCGCGAGCAGGACTTCGTTGAGGTGCTACGCGAGGCGACCGACGGGTTCGGAGCTGACGTAATCCTGGACAACATCGGTGCCAAGTATCTTGCCCGCAACGTCAGCGCACTGGCGATCAACGGACGGCTGGTCATCATCGGTCTCCAAGGTGGGGTCAAGGCCGAACTCGACATCAGCGCGCTGCTTGGCAAATGTGCCGCAGTGATCGCGACGTCGTTGCGGGGCCGACCTTTGGCTGAGAAAGCGGCCATCGTGGCCGCGGTGCGCGAACACGTCTGGCCGTTGATCCAGTCCGGCGAGGTCAAGCCGATCGTGCACCGAACCTTCCCCCTGGCTCAGGCTGCCGAAGCCCATCGCGAGCTCGAGGCCGGCGCCAACATCGGCAAGGTACTGCTCACCACCTGAACAACACACACAAGGGAACCAGTCCCGCCCCTGGGCCTACAGAGGATGCCGAGGCGAGGTTGCAGGGTTTGGGTGGGATCCAGAAACCAGACCTCTAGGGCCCTACCGGCATGACGCACACCTTAAAATGTAGTTGTGGCCGGGATGTCGCAAGGATTCTCTCCTGCGGCCGACGAACCGCCGGCGGCAGGTTGCACGACACTCGCGGCCGAATACGAATGGTCTGAAAGCGAGTTCGGCCCGCAAGAGGAGTGGGATCCTGCCGTCGAGGCTGTCGTCCGTCTGCTGCTCGAGGCCACCGCACCCATGGCCTACTGCCACGGCGCGGGCTACGCGATGGTGTACAACGACCAGTTCGCCGCCCTGCTGGGCGCGAGGCATCCGCGTGCCTGGGGTCAGCGGGCCTTCCTGGTGATGCCCGAGATCTGGTCACGTCCAGGGTTCGGCGAGGCGATTGACAACGTCTTCGCCGGCGGACCCTCTTTCCATGACGACGGGTCGATGCTGGATCTGAAGGCAGGAGAGCGAACCCGCCCCGACTGGGCCTACCTGGCTCGCAGCTACTCGCCCGTTCGGAACCGTGACGGATCGGTTCTGGGAGTTCTGATCGTGGTCGTCGAGGTCGCTCCCGTCTTGGTATTGGTGGGCGGCGCCCAGCAGGGGGACCAAGGTGCCGCGAAATGGTGCGGGATGGAGCTGTGGGATGAGACGGTCGCTCGGCATCCGCTGATCTGGTCGGGATTCCGGGCAGGCGCCGGGCCACCGCAGGAGCCGGTCTCCAAATCTGACCAACGGTTCGTCACCCCAGAAGGTGGAGGGCAGACTCTGCCGATCAACGGGCCCGATATCGCGGGGTCCATCGGTTACCTGGGCATCCGACGCCATCTTCCGGACGTCCAGATGGTGACCCTGGCGGCGCGTGGGCCGAACGACACCGAAGCCGCACCCAGAGGTGCTTTCTACGACGTCTTCCCGATGCCGGACGGCAAGCTTGCCGCCACCATCGGCGATGTGAAGGGCGCCGGCACCGCGACGGCATCGGTTACGGAACAGGTGAAAGTGGAACTGCGCAAAGCAACGCTCACCAGCTCTGATCCCAATCTTGTCTTCATCGCGCTCGACGAGCTCGTCAGTCATCTGGACCGAAGCCGGCCAGCTGTGCAGGGCCAGGATCAGGACTCAGCCGAGGCCGGCTTCGGCGGCGAAATGTTCGTGACGGCGCTGCTCGGGATCTTTGACCCGGCCACCGGCGATCTGGCGCTGGCAAGCGCCGGCCACATCCCACCGGCAGTTGTCCGTCATCAAAGCCCGAATGCGCAGCCCAGTTCTGGACGTCTGGCTGAGTTCGCCCAGATCAAGCCGGGACCCCCGATCGGAGTCAGCGGGACCCGCCCGGTCACCCAGATCGTCCTGCAGGAAGGCGACGCCCTGATCGGGGTCACCAGGGGACTGCTCGAGCGTCGCACGCGCAGCCTTGCCCAGGGGCAGTCGAGGCTGTTGGGGGCCCTGAGCGCGATGTCCGCAACGGCTGCTCGCAGCATCTCCCAGCACGTGGTCGACACCCTGATTGGGGACAAAGGTCTGGAACACGACTGCGCTCTGCTGGTTGTCGTACACGACAGCGGGGATCATCAGATGAGCTCAGTGCTGGTTCCGCCGCACACCACAGCCGTGCGTGGGGCACGTCGGTGGGCTCGTGCCCAGCTGGAGTCATGGGGCATGAGCCAGGAGACCATAGCCACCACAGTCATGTGCGTCTCAGAGCTGGTAACCAACGTGGTGCAACACGCAGGCACACCGGCCAGGGTCACTATGGAACTTGCCGACCGGCTCTTGGTCACCGTCGAAGACACCGGCACCTGGAGCACACCTCGCACCACACGCGAGGACCACTCCGCCGTCCAAGGCAGGGGCCTTGCCCTGGTGGCCGCCGTCTCGGATGCCATGGGCCATGCACGCGGGGTCGAGGGGTCCACTGTGTGGTTCGAGATCGCGCCAGAGCGCGCCAATAGCTAGGCGCCGATTCGCTGCGAGGTGTTACCGGCTCCAATTCGTCACGCACCGCCGCGCAGCTACGTCCAACTGTGACTGAAGTGACACGTCATCAAGAGAAAGTCGTGAGCCTGGCTCGCAACGACAGCAGTAAGACGTGGGGTCAGGCCCGTGATTTCTGCTCCTGACAGCCCTCCTCAGGTTCCTGCTCGTGTTGACGGTGATCTTCCTGCGAGTCACCGTTGTTGGCTCTGGTACCCAGGAATGGCCAATCGAGAAATACCCCTGAAGGTGCTTTAGAGATATTGGCCCGGCGTCCCGTTCTCACGAGAGTCCGGGCGGTTCGCCATACCGTGGCCGAGGCCGGATGACTGTCCGCCACCGCCTTCCTGACCGGGCTCACCTGGTGGCAGTGCCCGGCGCATGTTCTGTAGCTGTTGCTGTGCAGCCATCTGCTGGGCGAAGAGCGCGGCCTGGATGCCGTGGAAAAGCCCTTCGAGCCAGCCCACGAGCTGAGCTTGCGCGATGCGCAACTCGGCATCGGAGGGCGCATCGTCGCCGAACGGCAAGGTGATGCGCTCGAGCTCTTCAATCAGCTCGGGAGCCAAACCCTCCTCCAGCTCACTGATCGAGCGGCGGTGGATCTCAGCCAGGCGAGTGCGACCGGCTTCGTCCAGCGGCGCACTGCGCACCTCCTCGAGCAGTTGCTTGATCATGGAGGCAATCCGCATCACCTTTCCGGGGTGCTCCACGAGGTCGGCCGGGTCGCGGTCCTGCTTGTCATCTCCGGACTGATCGGCACTCCTGCCGTTTCGGGAGACCACCACGGCCCGGTCGCTATGGGTGCGGTCAGCTAGGCCCTGTTGTTCATCACGGGATGCGTTCATGATCCCCATCCTGCACTGTGGCAACCTGATCCGGTACGTTCAGCCAAGAAAACCGGGGACGAACAACGCGTCGGGCTCAAGACTCAGCGAAGCGCCATGCGAGCCCTGAGCGTGTCGCGTTTGTCCTCAAAACGCAGCGCCTGCTTCTCTAGCCCTTCGAGGAAGTGGGCCAGGTCGGTGCGGGCAGCCTCACCCTGGGCGGACAGCCCCTGCAGCTCGAAAACCTTCCAGAAACGCAGCACCGGGTCCAGGACCTCCTCCTTGTGCTGGCGCAGGTCGTAGATGCCCTCGACCGCCATCTCGACCGCCTTGCGCTGAAAGCCGGGGATGCCACTGCCCGGCATCTGGAAGTTCTTAACGACGTCCAGGATCGCAACCATGGCCTGGTCCGGCGAGATCTGCAGGGCCGCGTCCATCAGGTTGCGGTAGAAGATCATGTGCAGGTTCTCGTCGGCGGCGATGCGGCTGAGCAGGCTCTCGCACATCGGGTCGTTGGTGAACTTGCCCGTATTGCGGTGGGAGACCCTTGTGGCAAGCTCCTGGAAGGAGACGTAGGCCAGGGAGCCCATCAGCTCGCCAGAATGTGCCGATTCGTATCCGGCAGACATGTGCTGCATCCGGAAACGCTCCAGCGCAACGGGATCCACCATCCGGGTGACCAGCATGTAGTCGCGCATCGCCATCGCATGCCTGCCCTCCTCGGCCGTCCAGCGGTGCACCCACTCGCCCCACGCGTGCTCGCGTCCGAAGATCAGCGCGATCTCGTGGTGGTAGCTGGGCAAGTTGTCCTCGGTAAGTAGGTTCACGATCAGCGCGGAGCGGGCGACCTCCGAGATCTCGCAGTCCTTCTGGCTCCACTGGTCACCGCCCATCCGACCGTCGAAACTGCGGCCCAGGCTCCACGGCACGTAGTCATGAGGGAACCACTCCTTGGCAGCCCTCTCGTGGCGGTTCAGCTCGCCCGCCACAACCTGATCGAGTTCGCGGAGCAGTTCTGTCTGACCTAATGTCTTGACCATGCGGATTCCTCCTAAGGCAACACTTACCTACGCCTCCGTAGGTTACGTCATCGTAGGTTGATCCGTGAACCCAGCGGAAGGTCCGAGCACATGCCAGGCCCGCGAATTGTCACCTGTATGCGCCACTAGGGTCGCTGTCATGGCTCACTCTTTCGACACTGACTCCGAAGCGACCGGTCTGTGCGCCTTCGTCGATGCCTCTCCTTCACCTTTTCACGCCTGCGCCGAGGCTGGAGCCCGACTCGCAGCGGCTGGCTTCAGCCTGCTGTCAGAGACCGATGCGTTCTCGGTCGAACCCGGTCGCTACTACCTGATTCGTGGCGGTTCGTTGATCGCCTGGAGTAGTGAAACCGCCAGCGGCCCGGCCACGCCCTTCCGCGTCGTGGGCGCCCACACCGACAGCCCGAACCTGCGGATCAAGCCACAGCCAGATCTGGCCCGAGCAGGTTGGCAGCTGCTCGGTATCGAGTTATACGGCGGGCCACTGTTCAACTCCTGGCTCGACCGCGACCTCGGGCTCTCTGGTCGGGTCGCGGTCCGTGGCGAGAACGGAGTCCAGACCCGGCAGTTCATCATCGACCAGCCGGTGCTGCGGGTGGCCCAGCTGGCGGTCCACCTTGACCGAAACTCGAACGAGGCCTTGGCCCTCAACCCCCAACAGCACCTGACTCCGTTGTGGGGGGTCAGTACCGAACCTGGGGACTTCCGTGGCTACCTAGCTGCCGCGGTGGGCGTGGACGCCGCGGACGTGCTGTCCTGGGACGTGATGACCCATGACCTGCAGCGATCCCGGCGGATCGGTCGAGACCTCGACCTGATCGCTGCGCCCCGCCTGGACAACCTGGCAACGTGCTACGCCGGTGTGCGGGCGCTGATCAACGCGACTGAGGCGATGACCGGTGCCCGGGCTGGCGCGTCCTGGATATCCGAGTCCCCATCCAACCCGCCCATTCCTGTTCTGGTCCTGTTCGACCACGAGGAGGTCGGCAGCCAGTCCGAACGGGGGGCCATGTCGACACTGCTGCCCTCAGTACTCGAACGCATCGTGACCACGGCCGGCGGCGGTCGCGAAGACTTCCATCGGGCACTGGCCGGGACCGTGGTGGCATCAGGGGACATGGCGCACGCCACCCACCCGAACTATCCCGAAAAGCACGAGCCGCAGCATCAGATAGCGATCAACGGTGGCCCAGTACTCAAGACGAACGTCAAGCTGCGTTATGCGACCGACTCCGTCGGCGCGGCGGCGTTCATCACTGCCTGTGGCCAGGCCGATGTCCCGGTGCAACACTTCGTGGCCCGAAACGACATGCCCTGCGGCTCGACCGTCGGTCCGATGACCGCGGCGCTCCTGGGTGCCATCACAGTGGACTTCGGAGCGCCGATGTTGTCGATGCACTCGGCTCGCGAGCTGTGTGGCGCCAAGGACCCGGCCATGTACGCCGACGCCCTGGCCGCCTTCCTGAATCCGCAAACGTAGGCAGCAGGCGGGCGATATACCCCAAAACCAGGGAACACACTTGTGGTTAACCGGTAAACCTGGGGACTCTGTACCTATGACCTCGGTGACACGAGGCCCCAGGATAACTCTTGCTGGTCTAACCTGCGAGGATCTGCTCGTTTCTTCGCCCCCGGAGGCCCTGCTGTGCCCAAGTTCGTCTACGACTTCGCCGAAGGCAACAAAGATCTCAAAGACCTGCTCGGCGGCAAGGGGGCAAACCTTGCCGAGATGACGCGAATGGGGATACCTGTTCCGCCCGGTTTCATCATCACGACCGAGGCGTGTCGGACCTACCTCACCGAAGGCGCCGCACCGGCCGGGATGGACGCCGAGATCAGCGAGCATCTCGGCAAACTCGAGAAAGTCATGGGCAAGAAGCTGGGTGACTCCACCAACCCGCTACTGGTTTCGGTGCGCTCCGGCGGAAAGTTCTCGATGCCCGGAATGATGGACACCGTCCTTAACGTCGGGCTCAACGACGAGTCAGTCTTGGGGTTCGCCAAGCAGAGCGGCAACGAGCGACT
>Ga0182021_10003766_pt1 | contig 17801 bp, 15 predicted proteins | sample 612E3MmetaG_FD_120493 | JGI IMG/M metagenome (GOLD analysis project Ga0182021, IMG submission 120493) | Permafrost microbial communities from Stordalen Mire, Sweden - 612E3M metaG (Illumina Assembly) | ecosystem: Environmental > Terrestrial > Soil > Wetlands > Permafrost | place: Sweden... | reverse complement strand
GGACAGCGCGATGGCCGGCACGCCCAGGGCATGCAGGGCCATTGACAGGAAAGTGGAGCTCTGCTGCTCCCCGGTGGCGAGGAGCATGTCCAGCTCGCGCGGATCGGGATCGTCGGTGATGGCTCCGGCCAGGGCAAGCAACTCGTCGGTCGTGTCGCCCATGGCCGACACCACGACCACGAGGCTGCTGCCCGCAGCGCGTTCGCGCGCGATCCTTGACGCTACGCCACGGATCCGGTCTGCGTTCGCGACGGACGAGCCGCCGAACTTCTGGACGACGAGCTGTTTGGGCATGGCGGGCATTCTAGTCCAGGGCCAAACGCGTCTCGAAACGTTCCTTCAGGATCCCTGGGACCTCAGCGCGAAGCCTCGTCCCGCGTCAAGGGTGCCGTCGCTGACCCTGGCCGGCACGGTCGGACGAGGCTCATCCGCTACACTCGCCGCCATGACCACCCAAGCCGCTCCCGCCCCTCACCGCGCTCCGGATCTGCCGGCCAGGCCGCGGGCCTTCAGCGGCATCCAGCCGTCGGGGGTGATGCATCTCGGCAACGACCTGGGCGCCGTCCGCAACTACGTGGCGCTCCAGGATCGCGGGGCGGTCGAGGGCTTCGAAACCATCTACTGCATCGTCGACTACCACGCCCTGACCAGCACGCACGACCCGGCCGTCCTGCGGAGCCGCACCCTCGAGATGGCGGCCTCGCTGATCGCGCTCGGCCTGGACCCCGACAAGTGCACGCTGTTCGTCCAGTCGGACCGGCCCGAGGTGACCGAGCTGTGCTGGCTGTTCAACACCGTCACGCCGGTCGGCTGGCTGCAGCGCACGCCCACCTACAAGGAGAAGCGCCTGACCCAGCCCGAGGACGTGAACCACGGCCTGCTCACCTACCCCGTCCTCCAGGCCGCGGACATCGTCCTGTACAAAGCATCGCTGGTGCCGGTGGGCCGCGACCAGGCCGCGCACCTGGAGCTGAGCCGCGAGATCGTGCGGGCCTTCAACGCCCGCTACGGCGAGACCTTCCCCGAGCCCAAGGCGGTCTACACGGAGGCCCCGGTCGTCCTGGGCACCGACGGCGTCAAGAAGATGAGCAAGTCGATCGGCAACACCATCGACATCCTGGCCGAGCCCGAGGTCATCCGGAAGCAGGTCACGTCGATGGTGACCGACACCCGCAGGATCCTCCGATCGGACCCCGGCCACCCCGAGGTCTGCAACGTCTGCCGGCTTCACCGCTTCTTCGGCGACGACTACGAGGCGATCTGGGAGGGCGAGCGAACCGCCCGAACCGGCTGCGTCGACACGAAGAAGTTGCTGGCCGAGCGAATCACCGCCCGCTACGCCGGAGCCCGCGAGACCTACCGCGAGTTGATGGCCGACCAGACGAAGCTACGCCGGATCCTCGATGCGGGCGCAGAGAAGGCGCGCCCGATCGCCGAGGCGACCATGGCCGAAGTCCGGGAGCGGATGGGTCTTCGCTGAGGAACTCGACCCGGCAGCCGGCCGCTGCCGCCGCAATGCCCGACCGCCGCCGGATCCGTCCTGCCCGGCCCCGTCGCGCCGCTCGGACCGTTCACTGGGCCGGCCGCGGTCGGGGCTGGATTCCGCCGGCCGAGGATGTAGAGTCGGGCCGAGGGCCGAAAGGCGGCGCCTCCGTTCCCGGCGCGGGGCCGGCTCCCGGGAGATCGCCTTGAGGGCTCGCCCGTCCGACACGCGGGCCGCGTCGCTCGAGTTCCGCCACGTCAGCAAGCGCTACGACCGCGGCGGGGACGGTCCCGGCGCGGTCAACGACCTCTCGTTCGCGGTTCCGGCCGGGGCGATCTGCGTCCTGGTCGGGCCATCCGGCTGCGGCAAGACGACCAGCCTGAAGCTGGTCAATCGCCTGATCGAGCCGACGAGCGGCCAGGTACTGCTTGACGGCGTCGACGTGATGACGCAGGAGGTGACCGCGCTCCGGCGACGGATCGGCTACGTGATCCAGTCGGTGGGTCTGTTCCCGCACCTGACGGTCGGCCGAAACGTGGCCACGGTCCCGTCGCTCATGGGCTGGCCGGCAAGGCAGCAGCAGGCACGGGTCGAGGAGCTGCTGGGGCTGGTCGGCCTGGATCCCGCCCGCTACCGCGACCGCTATCCCTCGCAGCTCTCCGGCGGGGAACGCCAGCGCATCGGAGTGGCACGAGCCCTGGCCGCCGACCCGCTGATCATGCTCATGGACGAGCCCTTCGCCGCGGTCGACCCGATCGTGCGGGAGCGGCTGCAGGACGAGTTCCTGCGTCTCCAGCGCGAGATCAGCAAGACGATCCTGTTCGTGACCCACGACATCGACGAGGCCATCAGGATGGGCGACCTGATCGCGGTCATGGAGCAGGGCGGCAGGCTGGCCCAGTTCGGCACCCCCCGGGACATCCTGGCGGAGCCAGCGTCCGACTTCGTGGCCCGCTTCGTGGGCGAGGACCGGGGCCTGAAGCGGCTCTCGCTCCAGACGGTCGCGAACCTCCGCGTCGAGCCGCTGGAGCGGCGACTGGATGGGATGCCCGAGTTCGGACCGGCGACGAAGCTGCGCGACGCCCTCTCGATCCTGCTGGTGGCCGAGACGCGGGGCGGGATCGCCCTCGACGAGACGGGCCGGCCCAGGGGCATGGTCACGGTCGACGCGATCGCCAGCGCCCTGGCCGAGGACGGGACGGGGCCGGGCCGGGTCCCAGCGGACCGATGAACGGCGAGCCGCTGATGCGGTGGGACTGGGTGGCCGCCCACCTCGACTCCATCTTCGGCCGGCTCGAGCAGCACGTGGGCCTGACCATCCTGGCCGTGACGATCGGGTTCGCCATCTCGTTCACGCTGGCCGCGGTCTCCGTACGGCAGCGGCGGCTGTACCCCTACGTCACCCTGCTGGCCACCGCCGTCTACACGATCCCGAGCTTCGCCCTGTTCGCGGCCCTCGTCGCGGTCACCGGCCTGACCGTCCTGACCGCCGAGATACCGCTGGTCCTGTACACGCTGATCCTGTTCGTACCGAACATCGTGGCCGGCTTCGACGGGGTCCCGGCCGACGTTCTCGACGCGGCCGACGGAATGGGCTTCACCCGCGGACGGCGCTGGCTCAGGGTCGAGCTGCCGCTGGCCGTGCCCCTGATCGTGGCCGGGCTTCGGCTGGCGACCGTCTCCACCATCGGGCTGCTGACCGTCTCGGCGATCCTGGGCGACAGCTTCGGCGGCCTCGGCTACTTCATCCTCGACGGCTATCACCGCCACTTCACGACCGAGATCATCATCGGGGGCGTCCTGTCGATCGCATTGGCGGCAGTCGCCGACATCGGCTTCTTCCTCGCCCAGCGCCGGCTGACGCCGTGGGCGACGGCCCGCGCGGCGGTGCGCTGATGGACCTCGCGGCCCAGACCTCGGGCTGGCTGCTCGATCCGGGCAACTGGCAGGGGCCCAACGGCATTCCGTACCGGCTGGCCGAGCACGTCGCGCTGTGCGGCGCCTCGCTCCTCATCGCGGCGATCGTGGCCATGCCGCTCGGGCTCTGGCTCGGCCGGGCGGGCCGGCTCTCCTGGCTGATCGTCAGCTCCACGAACGCGTGGCGGGCGCTGCCGTCGTTCGCCGTGATCGGGCTGCTGATTCCGGTCACCACGGCCATCGACCCGAGCCTGGGCTTCACCCTCTACCCGACGGTCGTGGCCATGATCCTTCTGGCCGGCCCTCCGATCCTGGTCAACGCCTACGAGGGGATCGCCGCCGTGGATCGCGACCTGGTGGAGGCCGCCCGCGGGATGGGGATGCGGGAACGGCAGATCCTCCTCGGGCTCGAGATCCCGCTGGCCCTGCCCGTCCTGGCCACGGGCATGAGATCCGCGGCCGTCCAGGTCATAGCGACCGCCACGCTCGGCGGCACGTTCGGGTTCGGGGGCCTGGGCCGCTACATCGTCCTGGGCGACGCCAACCACGACAACGGCGAGCTGTTCGGGGGAGTGGTGCTGGTCGCGGCGTTGGCGCTGGCCACCCTGGCGGTGTTCAGGTTGGCGGAGTGGCGCCTGGTGTCGCCCGGCCTGGCAAGGTCGCCCGCGACCTGAACGGAGCCGGGCGGCGGCAGGTCGCGGCCCCTTGCCGCGTGCAGTTGCGCCCCGGCGCCGTGAACCGTCAGGCGGGCGAACTGGCGCTTTCCCTTCGAAACAAGAGGGTTGGGCCGTATAGTCGAGCCGAGTCGTGGCGGCCTGCTTTCCTGGCTTGCGCGACGGGCAATGGAGGTGACCCATGCGGCTGAACCGCATGCTGGCTCTCGGGGCGTCGGTCATGGTGCTCGCAGGCGCCTGCTCGACGGGTGGGAGCAGCCCAAATCCAAGTGTCGGCGCCACGGGCGCTTCGAATGTCACGATCAAGCTCGGCTCGGACGGCTTCTACGAGTCCAAGCTCATGGCCGAGATCTATGGCCAGGCGCTCGAGGCCAAGGGCTACAAGATCGACCGCAGCGGGCTCGGCCTTGGCACCCGCAAGGTGACCGCCGCAGCCCTCGAGAGCGGCCAGATTGACCTGAAGCCGGAGTACATCGGCAGCGGGCTGGCCTACTACGACCCGACCAGGACCACGGGTGACCCGGCGGCCAACGCCTCGGCTCTCCAGGCGATTCTCACCGGCAAGGGCGGCGGGATCACCGTGCTGCAGTACTCGCCGGCGGCCGACCAGAACGCGTTCGTCGTCACCCAGGCCACGACCATGAAGTACAGCCTTACCAAGATGAGCGACCTCACGGCCGTCCAGGCGCAGCTGAAGTTCGGTGTGGCGACCGACTGCGCGACGAACCCGGTCTGCTCCCAGGCGCTCAAGACCGCCTACGGCCTGGACCTCAGCGGCGCGCTGCCGCTCTCGGCCTGCGACCAGCCGATGGTCGACGCCCTGACCGCGGGCACGATCACGGTGGGCGAACTCTGCTCGACCCAGCCCGACATCGCCCACAATAGCTGGGTTCTCCTGGTCGACGACAAGCACACCCAGCCGGCCGACAACATCGCGCCGCTGGTGCGCAACGATCTGCTGGCCAAGGTCGACAAGGCCGGCTTCACGGCCATCCTGAACAACGTCTCGGCCGCCATGACGACCGACGCCCTGACCAAGCTCAACGCCGAGTTCGTCTTCGACAAGAAGGACATCTCGACGATTGCCACGGAGTGGCTGACGGCCAACAAGCTGGTCTGAGCCCCTCGTCCGCGAGCACCGAACGACTGCCCCGCCCCCGCGGCGGGGCAGCTCGATTCCGGAGCCGGGCGGGCGCTGCGGAGCGGAACGGTCCGCCCGAGCCCGTCCTGCCCCGCCTACGCGGGCGCGGCCGCGTCCTCCGCCGGGCCCGGCTCCGCCTTCCGAGGATCCCGTATTCCGATGGCGTTGACCGCCGCACCGGCCAGGAGCAGGCCGGCGGCGATGGCCATCGCCAAACGGAAGGCATCGGTGGAGGCCTCGCCCGCGGCCGTCTTCACGTCCGGCGAGAGGGATGGGTCGGGCCGGTTGAGCGGCGGAATCTCGAGACGGATCGTCGCCGACGAGGTGTCCAGGCCGGGTGACCGGCCGGACAGGTCCGCGTAGAACGCCCCGGTGACGGCCACGAAGATCAGCGCTCCGGCCAGCTGCGGCCCGACGCGCGAGATAGCGTTGTTGATGGCCGAGCCCAGGCCGGCACGCGCCTCGGGTACCGACGCCATCAGCGCCGTCGTCAGCGGAGCCACGGTCAGGCACAGGCCGACGCCGAACAGGAGCGTGGACGGCAGGAAGTCGACCAGGTACGCGACCGGCGGAACCCAGCTCGCCGGGTCGCCCGGCTGAAGGTTCCAGGCCCGGCTGTCGGCCGGCATGCGGATCAGCCACAGGATCCCGAGGGCCATGATCGCCGGGCCGATGGCCATGAACCAGCGCACGCCGAAACGGCCGGTCAGGCCGCCCGCCCGCGGGGAGAACAGGACCAGGAGCAGGGCCCCCGGCACGCCGATGATGCCCGCGGCGGCCGCGGAGTAGCCGAGCGTCCCCTGGCTGAAGATCGACTGCTGGTAACCGCTGACGTAGAGGGCGCCGTAGATCAGGAAGGTCGACAGGTTCGTCACGGCGAAGTTGCGGGAGCGGAACAGGCCAAGCGGTACGAGCGGGTTCCGGCCGCGGGCCATGAGGACGACGAACAGCACGGAGGCCGCGGCCCCGACGGCGATCGCGAGCGGACCGACGGCGTCGCTCCACACGTGCTGCTGGCCGTAGATCGCCCCGAAAGCCAGGCCGCCCAGGGCTATGGCCACTACGAGCGCCCCGAGCCAGTCGAAGGAGCGGGCCGCGTTCTCGTCACGACTCTCCACGACGTAGACCCAGGCCGCCCACAGGGCCACGGCGACGATCGGGACGTTGAGGAAGAAGACCGCCCGCCACGAGATGGTCTGGACGAGCAGGCCGCCGACGAGGGGGCCCAGGATGACCGACGCGGCCGACATGGCCGCCCACAGCCCGAAGGCACGGCCGCGTTCGGGGCCCTCGAAAGTGTGGGTGATCAGGGCCAGCGAGCCGGGCACGAGCAGCGCGCCCGCGGCTCCCTGCAGGATCCGGAACAGGATCAGGGTCTCCATGTTCGGGGAGAGACCGCACAGGACCGAGGTGGCGACGAACCCAACCAGGCCGATCATGAAGAAGCGCCGCCGGCCGAACGAGTCGGCGAGGGCACCGGCCAGGATCAGGAGGGCGCTGAGGCTCAGCAGGTAAGCGTTGTAGACATAGGACTCGGCCTCGAGCGCGGCGAACTGGCCGCTCGGCAGCTCCTGGCCGATCCTCTGCAGCGCTACGTTCACCACGGTCGAGTCGAGGAACACCGCGCCGGAGCCGAGGATCGCGGCGAGGAGGGTGCCCGTGCGCCGGTTCATCGCCGGGATGCTGACCGCCGGTCCCGGTGGATGTCAACGCCCGTCGTGCGTGGCGGGAGGGCAGTTCCGCCGACGGCCACGGCCGGGCTACGCGGGAGGCTGACGACTGCGTGGGTGATGGTCCGTGCGACCCCGCCGGACGTACCATTCGTGGCGATCAGCGTTCGCGGAGGACCGACGTGACCGACCAGCCGCCAGGCTCGCTAATCCACCTCACGGCCCGGGAGCACCGCTGGCTCGAAGTACTCCTGGTGCTGAGCACCGTCGCAGCCGCGTTCGTGGTGCTGGGTTTCATCACGGCCCTGCTGTCCTACTTCCAAGACATCATCTTCACTTTCTTCCTGGCGTGGCTGCTGGCCTTCGTCCTCAGCCCGGTCGCGAACGTCCTGACGAGGTTGGTCCCGGGCCTCCCCAGGGCGATCGCCGTGGTCATCAGCTACTCACTGCTGATCGCGGCCCTGCTCGCGGTCCTCGTCCTCCTCGCGCAGCAACTCTCCACCTCCATCACGACCCTGGTCAACAACTGGCCCTCGCCTGACAGGCAGAGAGAGATGCTCCAGCCCTGGCAGGACCGGCTCAACGGCCTCGGCCTGGGCCAGATCCAGCTCGCCGACCAGATCACGCAAGCCCTCAACTCGCTGCGCGACAGCGCGAGCAGCCTGATCAAACCGCTCGGCGACGTCGCCATCGCCAGCGTCGGCGTCATGGGCAACGTGCTCATCGTGTTCTTCCTCTCGCTGTTCATGGCCGCCGACCGCGCGCGGATCAGCAGCTTCCTCTTCCGGCTGGTCCCGCCGGCCTACACCGACGAAGCCCGCCTCCTGGAGGACAGCGTCTCGCGCTCGTTCGGGGGCTTCCTCCGCGGCCAGGCGTTCCTCGGAGCTATCTACGGCCTCATCTCGATGGCCACGAGCCTGCTGCTCGGGCTCCCCTACCTGCCGGTCACGGCCGTGTCCTCGGGTGTGCTCCAGGCCATCCCGTTCTTCGGACCGTTCGTGTCCTGGACGCCGCCCGTGCTCGTCGCCATCGTCTTCGCTCCCGGCGCGACCGTGCCCGCGCTCATCCTGATGACCATCGGCTGGTTCGTGCTGATGAACATCATCCAGCCGCGCCTCATGGCCGGGGCCGTGGGACTCCACCCCGTTGTGGTGCTGGGCGCGGTGATCGTGGGCTCCAAGGTGGCCGGCATCGCCGGCGCCATCTTCGGCATCCCGGTGACGGCCGTCATCGCCTCGTTCTTCTTCTACTACCTCGGTCGGCGCGGCATGGACGACGGTCCCGTGGCCGTGCGCGCCGCCAGGCGCGTTGAGGAGCGCGAGGGCCGACCGGTGAGGGTCCCGCGCCTGCCCGAGGCCGGCGTCGACGAGGAGGTGGAGCCGCCCGCAGCCCCGGCCGTGACGACCACGGTCCGGCGCCGCGTCCGGACGGCAGCCGCGGGCAACCAGGCCCGCCAGGTGGGCCCGAAGCCCGACCCGTCAGCCGAACCGACCGCCTAGCCGAGCCAGGAGGGCGGACATCCGCCCAACCCGGCGCGAGGTCGTGATCAGCTCTTCGGGATCAGGGCCGCGGCCGCGGAGATGCCCGTCAGCGTTGCCTGGGTGACGCCGACTCCCAGGACCAGGTAGTCGTAGCCCCCGTTCGAAGCCAGGACCATGTTCCCCGCTGCGAGCGTGGCGTAGGTCGCGCCGTTGATCTTGACGGCGTAGCCGGCGTTGAGAGTCATGTAATTGCCGCTCAGGTCGGCGAACTTGGCAGCCGCTCCCGCAGCTCCGTGCGAAGGGCAGTCGGCGCCGGACACGCAGAAGTAGCCCTCCAGGAACACGATCATTCCCCCGCCTGACGTGGCCTTGTAGGCGGAGACCAGGGTTCCCTTCGCGCCGTAGGTGCTGCCGGCGGCATCGAAGTACCAGCCGCGAGGCAGAACGCCACAGTAGAGGGCGAACGGAACGTTCCTGGCCGCCGTCGTCCAGAAGTCGAGGTTCGAGGGCTTGTCGGCGCCGGTACAGGAGGCGAAGGCCCCGGTCGGCCCCGGCGTCGGAGTCGGCGTGGGGATCGCGACGGGAGACGCCGTCGGCGAGGGCACGGGCGTCGGCGACGGCGTCGGTGTCGGAACCGGGGTGGGCGTCGGCACCGGCGTGGGCGCGGCGGTCGGAGCCGGGGTGGGGGTGACGTAGATCACTATCGGCGTTGGTGTGGAGCTGCCGCAGGCGGCCGCGAGGAGGGCCATCGAGACCGCCAACGAGGCAAACCCACGGCCCGGCCTGCGTGCGAGGCCATCGGCCGTTCCCGGACGAATCATGGTGCTCCCTCCCTGTCTAGAGCCGCCGTCCGACGACGTGCGGGCGTACCGCCGGCGAACAGCCGTTCAGGAACGGCTCAGGCCGGAACCGCCGCTGCGGCGTCGAAGATCGAGACCTGGGCCGCCTCGGGCAGCATCACTCCCAGGATCTTCTGGAGTGCCAGGACGTGGACGCAGGATCCCCAGCTCTCGAAGAAGTGGCAGGTGCAGCGCCAAGCTTCACCCTCGAGCCGAACCGTGTGGACGTCGTTGTCGCCCTTGAACTGGACCGCGAACTCCTGGAACGAGATCCTGTCCAGCTCGCGGGCGTACCGGTTCGCCTTCTCGACCTTCCCGATCAGAGAGCTGTGCATCATGGGGACCCTCCATGGCCCTGACTTGCCCCGTGGCGGGATCCAGATGGCCCGCAACGCGAACTCTCGCCGTCTCCGCAGGGTCGCCGGCTCCGGCTCTGGCGCTGGCTCTGGCCCCCACTGTACAGCTGCGAACCAAGAAGGGTGCCGGCCCATTTCCGGGCCGCCAGGGAGCCCCGGCGGCACGATCGGAGGGACGGTTCGGCGTGGGGAGAGATCCGGCCTTCGGGCTCAGGCAGCCCTGATGATCCTCTCCCCGGTCGCGAGGTTCCGGTCCACGTCCGGCTCGCACGCGGCCTCGGTGTAGACGCGGACCAGAGGCTCGGTACCGCTGAAGCGAACCAGCAGCCAGGATCCGTCCGACGCGGAGAACTTGAAGCCGTCGTTGGTCGAGAGCACCTGCGTCCGGATAACCGGACCGCCGGCCAGGTTCGCGGGTGCCTTCTCAACCAGCTCCACCAGCAGGCGCTCCTTGAGGGCCGGGTAGGAGGCGCGGTCCACGTGGACGTCCAGGCGGCGGTAGCTCGACGGCCCGGCGAGTTCGTGGAGATGGGCGATGGCGCGCGACACGGGCCAGCGCCCCGCCTCCCGCTCGCGCATGAACAGGTCCAGCAGCATCAGGTCGGTGAAGATGCCGTCGCGCTCGGGCAGGTGCATGCCGAAGCCATAGCCGCCCGACTCCTCGCCGCCCATCATCGCCCCGGTCTCGATCATCCGGGGACCCACGTACTTGAAGCCGACCGGGACCTCGTGCACGGCCACCCCGTAGTGCTCGCCCAGCCGCTCGGCCATCGAGGTCTCGTTGACCGTCTTGACGACCGGCGCCCGCAGCCCGCGGTGCTCGGCCAGGTAGTACATCAAGAGGGCGAAGACCTGGAGCGTGGTCACGAACGTGCCCCGCTCGTCGGCCGCTCCGGAGCGGTCGGCATCGCCGTCCAGGAAGAGGCCCAGGTCCGCCTTGCCGGCCACGATGGTCGCGAGAGCTTCGTTGACGTTCGGCGGGATCGGCTCGGGATTGATGCCGCCGAACCAGGGGTTCCGCTCCGAGTGGATCTCATGGACCCGGACGCGTCCGCCCTCGAGCAGGCGGGGCAGCCAGCCGGCACCGACGCCGTAGAGAGGCTCGACCAGCAGGTCCATGTCCGCCGAGCGGAGGCGCTCCAGGTCAAGGTTGCGGGCAATGAAATCGCGGTAACGCTCGTACGAGTCGTAGCGCTCGACCAGGCCCGCCTTCTCGGCGTCGGCAAAGGGCCGCGTCTCGGACTTCCAGGGGTCGCCCCCAGCGATGCGGCGTTCGATATCGACCAGCATCTCGGGCCCGGCCGCCGCGCCGGTCGGCGACTTGATCTTGAAGCCGTTGTCGGTCCAGGGATTGTGGCTGGCCGTGATGACGATGCCGGCCGCCGAGCCGCGCTGGACCACCTCGAACGAGCACATCTGGGTGGGCACGGCCCGGGCCGCGAAGGCCACCGGGATGTCGTGGGCCAGCACGACCTCCGCCGCCGCGGCCGCGAAGTGCTCGCTGATGAAGCGTCGGTCGTAGGCGATGACGACGCCCCGGGCCCGGTCGCCGTGCTCCGCCACGTGCTCGGCCACGGCCCGGGCACATCGCTTGACGTTCACGAAGTTGAAGTCGTCGGCCGTCTTGCCACGCCAGCCGTCCGTGCCGAAGACGATGCTCGTTGGTTCCGGAGTGGAGGACCAGGCCGTCATGGCCTCTCCGTTCGGGCCGGGGCCGGGCCGCCGGGTTCCGACGAGGGGCCGGCCGGGGCGGCCGGGGCGGCAGAGGCGGCCGGGAAACCGGGCGCGCCGAGCTCCTGGGCGATCGTCCTGACATCCTGGGATCGATCGGCGGCACAGACGAGCAGCGCCTCCGGGGTGTCCACCACGATCACGTCGCGGAGACCGATCGTGACCACGAGCCGGTCGCCAGCCAGGACGAGGCTGTCCTGGGAGCCGATGTCGCGGCGGTTGCCGTGGCCGACCGACGTGCCCGATGCCCCGGCCTGGAGGGCGTCGCGCAGGGCCGCCCAGCTGCCCAGGTCGCTCCAGCCCACGTCCATCGGGATCACCGCCACGGCGCCCTCGGCCGAGGCCGGCTCCATGACCGCGTAGTCGATCGAGGTGGCCCGGATCGAGGGGTAGATCGCGTCGAGCTCAGCATCGCGGCGCGAAGGGCCGCCCGGCCCGGACGAGCCCGTCTCGCAGGCGGCTCGAATGGGGCCGAGGATGTCCGGGGCGTGGCGGGCGAGCCGTTCCCGGATCGTGGCGCGCTGCCAGATGAAGATGCCGGCATTCCAGCTGGCCAGGCCCGTGGAGATGAGCTCGGCCGCCTTCTCCGCGCCGGGCTTCTCGACGAAGCGATCCACGTCGAAGGCCGTGCTTCCGCCGGACTTCCGGGCCGGTGGCCGGGCCAGGATGTAGCCGTAGCCCGTCTCGGGCCGGTCCGGCTGAACGCCGAGCGTGACGAGCTTCCCTTCGCCGGCCTCGACCGCGGCCGCCGACAGGGCGTCGCGGAAGCCGGCCTCGTCCGAGATCCACGCGTCGGCCGGCAGGACGACCATCACTTCGTCGTCAGGCCGGTCGATCGCCTCGGCCGCGAGGGCGACGGCCGCGGCGGTGTTGCGCCCCATCGGCTCGCCCAGCAGGTTCCCGGCCGGAACCTGCGGCAACTGCTGCTCGGCGAGAGGCAGGTGGCGCCGCTCTGCGACCACGTACACGTCCAGCGGTGAGATCAGCGGCGCCAGCCGGGCCACGGTCCGCTGGATGAGCGTCTGGTCGCCGATCAGCGGCAGAAAGGGCTTGGGCATCTCGGGCCGGCTCAGCGGCCAGAGTCGCGTCCCGCCGCCGCCGGCCATGACCACCGCGAACACTGCCGGTCAGGCTCCAGTCGGCGCGGGCAGGGCGACGCCGCACTCGTCGGCGAGGGCCGCAGCCTTGTTGGTGCGCTCCCACGGGAAGTCGTGATCGACCCGGCCGAAGTGGCCGTAGGCCGCCGTTGCCTTGTAGATGGGGCGGCGCAGGTCCAGGGCCTCGATGATGCGGGCCGGGCGCAGGTCGAAGTGCTTGCCGATGGCGGCGAGGATCGCCTCGTCTGGAACCTTCTGGGTGCCGAACGTCTCGATCGAAACCGAGACCGGATGGGCGACGCCGATCGAGTAGGCAAGCTCGATCTCGAAGCGGTCGGCGAGCCCCGCGGCCACAACGTTCTTGGCCACCCAGCGAGCCGCGTAGCTGGCCGAGCGGTCCACCTTCGTCGGGTCCTTGCCGGAGAAGGCGCCGCCGCCGTGGCGGGCCATGCCGCCGTAGGTATCCACGATGATCTTGCGGCCGGTCAGCCCGGCATCGCCCATCGGGCCGCCGATGACGAAACGGCCCGTGGCGTTGATGTGCATGATCGGATCCTTGACCCGAAGCTCGGCCGGGATGATGGGCATGATCACGGACTCGCGGATGGCCGAGCGGAGCCGCTCCATTTCCGCGTCCGGGTCGTGCTGAGCCGCGACGATGACGTTCGTGACGCGGCGGGGGACGCCGCGCTCGTACTCGACGGTCACCTGGGTCTTGCCGTCAGGGCGAAGGCCGGGGATCTGGCCGCTCTTGCGGACCTCGGCCAGGCGTCGGGCCAGCCGGTGGGCCAGCGCAATGGGGAGGGGCATCAGCTCGGGCGTCTCGCGGCAGGCGAAGCCGACCATCATCCCCTGGTCGCCCGCGCCGAGCTCGTGCAGGTGCGCGCGGCCGGTTCCGTCGCCGCGTGTTTCCTCCGCATCGTTCACGCCGAGGGCGATGTCGGGCGACTGCTCCTTGATGCTGACCAGCGTGCCGCACGTCTCGTAGTCGAAGCCGTAGGCGGCGTCGGTGTAGCCGATGTCCCTGACCGTGTCGCGGACGACGCACTGGAAGTCGACGTAGGTCTTGGTCGTGATCTCGCCCAGCACCACCACTAGCCCGGTGGTCGTCGCGGTCTCGCAGGCGACGCGCGCGTCGGGGTCGTCCTTGAGGATGGCATCGAGGATGGCGTCCGAGATCTGGTCGCACATCTTGTCCGGGTGCCCCTCGGTCACGGACTCCGACGTGAAGAGGTACTGGGGATCGTCGACGATGCTGGTCATTCCGAGATGCGCTCTCTCTCTACAAGCTTGGTGAGGTCGGCCGACCCAGTCCCGAAGGGTAGCACGGGCCACCGGCTGGGACGGTGGAGCCGGGGACCGATCGAGCCGTCAGTCCTCGACCCGTGATCAGGGGGACCCACCGGCTTTCGAGCCCCGCCGTCGGCATGGGAACTCACGGGCTTTCAGCCCCGCCGTCGGCCTCGGCCATCAGGCCCGCGAGCCAGCCCGCAGCGGACCGCGGCGAGGATCGATGCTCGGGCTCAGGTCCCCTGCCGCCACGACTTCATGTACTCGGCCTGCTCGGGCGTGAGCGCGTCCAAAACGATGCCCATGGCCTCGAGCTTGAGCCGGGCCACCTCCGCGTCGATCTCCTGCGGCACCACGTAGACGCCGTTGGCCAGCTCCGCGCGGTGGCCGCGCAGCCACTCCGCCACCAGGGCCTGGTTGGCGAAGCTCATGTCCATCACCGCGGCCGGGTGGCCTTCCGCGGCGCTCAGGTTCACCAGCCGGCCCTCGGCCAGCACGTGCAGCCGGCGGCCGCCCAGGTCGTACTCGACGACGTTCTCGCGGACCTCGCGGATCCGCTCGCCGGCCAGCGCCGCCAGCGCCGGCAGGTCGATCTCGACGTCGAAGTGGCCGGAGTTGGCCATGATCGCGCCGTCGTGCATCTGCTCGAAGTGCTCGGCCCGGATCACGTGGATGTCGCCCGTCGCCGTGATGAAGATGTCGCCCCATGGCGCAGCCTGCCCGATCGTCATGACCAGGTTGCCGTCCATGAGCGCCTCGATGGCCCGGACGGGGTCCACCTCCACGACGGCGACCTGCGCCCCCAGGCCGCGGAAGCGCGACGCGATCCCCTTGCCGCACCAGCCATAGCCGGCCACGACCACGTGGCGCCCGGCGATCAGCAGGTTGGTGGCCCGCAGCACGCCGTCCAGGGTGGACTGGCCGGTCCCGTAGCGGTTGTCGAAGAGATGCTTGGTCAGGGCCTCGTTGACGGCCACTACCGGGTAGGCGAGGGCGCCGTCGGCGGCCATGGCCCGCAGCCGGATCACGCCGGTGGTGGTCTCCTCGGTCCCGGCCATGATCTCGGCCAGCTGGCCGCGTCGTTCCTGGTGGATGAGCGTGACCAGGTCGCAGCCGTCGTCCATCGTCACCTGGGGGTGGGTGTCCGCGGCGGCGTTGAGGTGGCCGTAGTAGGTGTCCCGGTCGGCGCCGTGGCGGGCGAAGACGGCGATCCCGTATTCGGCCACGAGCGCGGCCGCGACCCCGTCCTGCGTGGAGAGCGGGTTCGAGGCGCAAAGCGCCACTTCCGCCCCACCGGCGGCCAGCGTTCGCACCAGGTTGGCCGTCTCCGAAGTCACGTGCAGGCAGGCGGCCATGCGCAGGCCGGCGAGCGGCTTCTCCCGCTCGAAGCGGGACCGGATCAGGCGCAGCACGGGCATCTCGCGCTCGGCCCACTCGATGAGCCTCTTCCCCTCGGCTGCGAGCCCGAGGTCGGCGACGTCGTGGCGGGGCAGGGCGCCCGGGGTTGACTTGGCGGCGGGCACTGTCGGTGTCGTCATCGAGGCTCAGGCTCCTTGCGAGAGAAGATGTGGCGAAGGGTCTCGGTCCAGCCGTTCCAGACGGGATCCGATCGATGGACGAGGCGCTCCTCGAAGGTGAGGTGGACCTGGTAGCCCAGGCGCCTGTAGGCAGCCAGGGCGGGCGGGTTGTCGGTGCGGACGTTGAGCACGACCTGGTCGCAGAACGCCAGCAGGTCCCGGGTGACTGCGGCCGTGACCGCGGTAGCGTAACCGCGGCCGCGGTATTCCGCGTGGGTCATGACGTTGCCCACGACGGCCAGCCGGGCGGTCGAGCTGATGACGTGCGTGCCGGCGGCGGACACGAGCCGGCTCCCGACCCTGATGCCGTAGTAGAGCCCTTCCGAGATGGCGCTCGACGGCAACCACGCTGCGAACCCCAGCTGGTAGAGGCGGTTCAGGTCGGAGATGTCGTCGGGTCCGAGTCGCTGCACGTCTGCCAGGAACGGGCGGAAGTGGGCCGAATCCACCCACATCCGGAACAGCGCCTGGGCCGGGTCGGCGCGGTAGCTGGTCGAGATGGCGGGCAGGTGCTCGGGCAGAGACGCGATGTAGGCAGCTCGTGGCTTGATGACATCGGCGAGGATGGCCCCGACGCCGGTCCTCTCCCCCATCACGAACACCGGCTGGGGCGACAGCCCGGCGTACTGGAGGGCGACCGCGACCGGGCCGTCACGGCCCAGGGCCACTCCCCAGCGGGTGCGCCGGAACTCCCGGTCGTCCAGGTCGCACAGGGCGTAGGCCGCGTACAGCCGGTCCGTCTCGAGAAAGGCCCGGAGCATGGCGCGGTCCGTCGTCTCGGTCGCAAGGATGGCGCGGCGCCCCCGGGCCGCCGCGGCGGTCACTCGCCGCGCCTTCGGCGCGACGTGATCCAGACGATCCGGCCGGAACGCGTCACTCCACCGCCAGCGCTCAGTACTGGATGACGCTGGTCGTCTTGTAGCCGGACAGGCGTTCGCGGCCGTGGAGGGCGGTCAGCTCGACCAGGAACGCCAGGCCCACGATCTGGCCCTTCAGCCGCTCGACCAGCTCGATCGTCCCGCGCACGGTGCCGCCGGTGGCCAGCAGGTCGTCGACGATCAGGACGCGCTGTCCGGGCGAGATGGCATCCCGATGGATCTGCAGCGTGTTCGAGCCGTACTCGAGCGCGTACTCGACCGAGACCGTCTCGGCGGGGAGCTTGCCGAGTTTCCGGACCGGGATGAGGCCGGCGTGCAGCTCGTAGGCGATCGGGCCGCTGAAGATGAAGCCTCGCGACTCCATCCCCACGACCGCGTCGATGTGATCGTCCCGGTACGGCTCGATCATCAGCTGGATCGATTCGCGGTAGGCGTCCGCGTACTTGAGCAGCGTCGTTATGTCGTAGAAGAGGATCCCCGGCTTGGGAAAGTCCGGAATCTCGCGAATCCTGGCGCGAAGGTCCTCGGCTGGCATGGTGGGGCATCCTCCGGTCGCTGGAGCGCTGGACAACTGCGAAGTCTACCGCAGGGGAACCGCCGTTCGAGGGCAGTCGCCCGGCGCATTCCTCCGGATCCGGGGCGAAGTGGGGACCCAGCCTTGATCAGGGTCCCGTGCTCGGCGTCGGGGAGGGAGCGGCCCAGCCCCGCATGATGGCCACGAGCTGGTCGTCTATGGCCGGGCCGAGATGGCGGGCGAACGTGGCCGTGAAGTGGTGCTCGTCGCGCCAGACGATGATGTCGTCGATGACCGCCGGACAGGCTTCGGTGCCGGGGCAGACGTCGGCCGTCAGGTCGATCAGGCCGGCGCCGGTCGCCGCGGCCGCGTTCTTCTCGCGCGTCCCCATGGACGACCCGAAGCCGACCGTTCGCGAGAAGGCGCACTTTCGGTAGTCGGACAGGTACGTGGACAGGCATTCGACCACGTTCTCGTTGGTGGGCAGGGGCGGATCCTCGATGATGACCACCTTCGTGCTCGGCGGGATCTTCTTGATCATCCGGATCAGGGCGGCCGATTCGGTCGACACGTTCTCCTCGGCGGTGTTCTCCGTGAAGATCCAGCGGCTCATCGAGATGATCGCCAGGTCGGGCGGGCTGGCCTGCAGCTTGCCGAGCACCGCGGCGTTCCAGGTAACGCACTGCGGATATGGAGCCGAGGGCGGCCCGAACCAGAGCGGGTCGCCGAGATCCAGGAAGGAACAGTTGATCTTGAGGTAGGGGATGAGCTTCCAGCCGTGGGCCAGGGCGACCTCGTTGACCCCCGGGAACAGGGCCGAGCCGTGCGAGTCGCCGATCATCGCCACCGTGTAGGTCCCGTTCGGATCGCCATAGACGCACTTGCTCGAGGTGTTGGGGCTGGTGGTGCCCTGCCAGCCCAGGCAGTTGTCGTGCCAGGGCTGCTCGTAGTCGTTGGCGGCCTTGCCCAGCGGCGGCGTGATGGCCGCGGTGACCGCGTACGTGGTCGGAGGCTCGGGAGTGGGGGCCGGTGTCAGGGCGGGCGTCATCTCGGGCACGGGGGTCGGCGTGGGGCTCGGCCCGATCGTCCGGAGCGATGGCGATGGCGTCGGCGTGGGCGTGAGCGTCGGAAGAGCAACGGCCGTGACGCTGGG
>Ga0182021_10003765_pt1 | contig 17804 bp, 16 predicted proteins | sample 612E3MmetaG_FD_120493 | JGI IMG/M metagenome (GOLD analysis project Ga0182021, IMG submission 120493) | Permafrost microbial communities from Stordalen Mire, Sweden - 612E3M metaG (Illumina Assembly) | ecosystem: Environmental > Terrestrial > Soil > Wetlands > Permafrost | place: Sweden... | reverse complement strand
TGAGGTTGCCCAGCCGAGTCCGCACCACTTCTCCCGAAACCGGATGCCCGGTCCAGGTAACGATCTGATGGTACGGCGCATACTCAGCCATAGCGCCGTCGATGGCCGTGCTCTCCAGAAAGCCGTTGCCGCTGGTGCCATAGTCCAGCGCCAAAGTGCCTTTGCCGATAGTCGAGCCGGTGGCGGCCCCGCCTCCGTTGGGTACAGCGGACCGCCAGAAGTTGTACGTCTGCGTCTTGGCTGTGGTATCGGTGGACACCCAGTACACCCGGCCCCAGCAGTTGGTAATGCTCAGGCTGGTGCCCGTCCGGTCGAACTGCCGAAGCCGCACCATGTCGCCCTCGACAAACACCCGGAACGTGTCGAAGCCCTTAAAGCTCTCGACCACCAGCGGCAAAACTTCGTCCGATAGAGGCACCGTGAAGTCAGCCGCCAGCGGAGCCACCGACTTGCTGATGATCTGCCCGCCGGCGAGCGCCTGCTCCAGGTCGGCAATGAAAGCCTTGGCGTGCAACTCGTCGGCGTAGAGGTAGCGGAAGTCGCCAGAGCCGGCATACGAAATGCCCCATCCGGTAGTCTGCGAAGCGTAGTTGTCGGACTGGATGCGCACCCCGCTGGTAGTCCGAACTCTGGCCGTGCCGCCGGGCGTCAGGTCCAGGTCTGCCGCTGGAGCCAGCGTCAGTCCATCGGCTGTCGTGTGGATAGTCTGCGCCCCCACGAAGTACAGGTCGCCGTCGATCCGGACCTCTTGCCCCGTAGCCGCCGTGCCGATGCCCAAGCCCACGAGCTGCAGATAGCCCGCGGCAGTGGATGCCAGGATGCTGGCCGCTGCGCCCGGATTGCTGCTGCTGGTTATGGCGTGGGTGTGGTTGCCCGAGGCGCTGTCGGTTGTGGATACCGTCAACGTGCCCGGTGTGGTGAGGGCCACATCATTGGCATTGACGGTGATACCGCTGCCTGCCCCCACCGCCAGCACCTTGCTGGTTATGGTCAGCCCGCCCCCCGCTACGCCGTCGTCCAACATCAGGCCGCTGCTTATCGACAGCCCAGAAGCGGTAGCGTTCAGCACCACGCTCACCGCCTGCGTCGATACCCCGATGCCCGTGTTGCCCGCCGTCACTGCGTCGTGGTGCTGGTTGGCGCTTACCCCACCCAGGTCGGTGTGCTGCAATTGGGCGAACAGCGCATGGGTGGCGTCGCTGGCCCGCAGGACATGCCCCGCCGTGGCTCCGCTCATGGTATGGTCTGCGCCCAGGGCTGAGGCCGTCGCCAGGACGTGACTCTGGTTGTGGTGGGCGTTGGGCAGGGCGGCGTGGGGCGCTACCACGGAGGCGGGGATATCAGCAGCGCCACTGAGCGCCAACAGTGCATTAGCTACCGGAGTGGCCCAGGCATGGAAGCCGTCGACCATGTCGGCGTTGTCACCAGCCCCGCCGCCACCCAAGACGACAATACCGCCGCCGGCGCCACCCCCGCTGCCCTGGACTGCGTCTATCTGCCGGAGTTTGGTCTCTTTAGGCACAGCTACACCTCCAGCCCGTACACCACCGCCGCTCTCGGGTTGAGCCAGTAGCGCACGCCGACGCCCAGGCCGGTGAGCGCTCGCAGATCAAGTATGCCGGTGGTGCCAGCGCCGAGAGACTGCTCGGACGGTGCGTCGCCGTCGCCCCAATAGATCGAGAGCCCGGTGCCCGCCCACATCAGCATCGTTCGCTGGCGAATCAGGCTCAGGTCGTTGGCATGGTATAGCGCCCCTGGCCAGGTAGCGTCTGTAGACACGTCCGGGCATACCATCTGGATCACGCGATCCGCCGCCGTCTTCACAACGCCGAAGTCGGATTGCATGTAAGCCGCGGCAAAATGGCCCGCCAGTAGCGTGCTGCCCCGCACATAGTCGCCGTGGACCGCTTGCGGTGTGTCTAGGCTTACCGTTGGCAGGCCGTCCACCTCGAACAGGTAATCCAGGGTCATCAGCACTTCACCCGAGCCACTGCCACTAGTACCCGCCTCGTCGTTGCCCCAGACACCAATAACCTGCACCTCGTACCAGTTGCCGATGGTGAGGCCGAGGCCGGTTAGATCGTGGCTGGTTTCCCAGGTATTCTCAGTCACGCCGCCGGAGCCGTAGGTAAAATGATCTAGCGTGGAGCCGTCGTATTTGACCGACACGTAATAGCCGGCATCCGTCCGGCTGCTCTTGATGCGCCACTTGAGCGTGTTGCCCATGTGCTTGACCCAAGATCGCCAGACTCGCCGGCTGCGGCTGTCGCCCCGGTTGCCCATCCGGTTGACCACGCCCCAGGTGGGCCCCCGCGGTGCGTCCACCTCCCGCTTGAGATAGTCCAGGCTGGACGGGTACAGATTCCACTGGTCGTAGTGCAACTTCACACCATCAGCCACTGAAGCCGGCAGGCTATACGTTTGGCCTATCACGCCGTCAGCGTAGATGCGGTGCACGGTCACGGCGCAGTTGCGGCATTGGACCCGCACGTCATACACGTCGCCCACTGTCAGGCCCAGGCCGGAGATGTCAGCGTCGATGCCTTGCCCGTACTTGTTGGTGGCGGCGGTCGGTATTGGCGTCGACTTGGCGATGTGGTCCGTGGGTGTAGCGTCGGGCATGGCGTGCCAGCCACCGGAGTAGTACACGTACCAAGTCGCCCCCTTCTTAATGCTGAGCTGCATCTGAAGATCGTAGTTGATGCCGTCGTACTGAAAGCTCGCCTGCTGTGTACCCCAGTCGTTATCGCAGTTGCCGGAGTAGTGAGGATTCAGCACGCCGGCATTGTCCTCCGTGTCCGTCTTCCCGGCCAGTAGGTCGTACACCAGGTGCAGCGTCGGGTGCTGGTGGTAGTAGCGGCCATACCACGCCGTTTCCCAGGTGGTAGCACTGGCGTTGGCCACGTGCTTCACGATGCGGAACGGACTGGCCCCATAGATGGCCGCCTGGTAGCACCAACTCAGGTTGTTGATCACCCGGTTGAGCCAGCGCGCCGTCATAACCTGGTTGTTGACGTTCGCAAAAGGCAGGATGGTCTCGAAGTCTGCCATTAAAAGAAGGCCCTCCCAACCGTGCCAAGAGCCGTACAATGGGCGTCGTCTGTCCCCACCCAGAAATAGTCAGAGTAGGGCACCAGGGAAGCGGCGTCGATGGCCGTGATCTCCTGCTCATACCAATTGCGGTCACAACGCCAGTCGAAAGCGGTCACCACAAAGTCGCCATGTATGCCACTGGCCGGCGTGGTGCCCGTATCGTCGATATGCACCAGGTCGCCTACTTCCTGGTACGGAAGCCCCCACACGTTCTGTAGGGTCACCACTCTCCGGGGGAGTTGGTAGCGCGCCAGGAGCTGCCAGGCGATGCTCTCCGCCGCTAGTTGTCTCTGCACAAACAGGTTGTTAACCTCTAGTGTCCGGTCATCGTCCAGGGCCGCTACCGCCGCGGGCCCCGGAGCCTCGGCGCTGTCCTCCTGGACCGACAGGATTGGGCAGCCCCGCAGGCGCAGATAGTCGACGTACAGCGTGAGGGTAGCGTGAGCGTTGGCGATGCTGAGTAGAGCTCGCTGCCCGTAGGTGGTGCCCACAGTGACAGAAATACTGGCCGTCTTGTCCACATAACTGCCGGTGCGCGCCTTGAAATCGTAGCTGCCGTCTGCTGCGCCAGTGGTGAAAGCGATCGGCGCGGCCAGACTGCCCGCCAGGACCGGGTTAGTCATTTTGGCCCAGAGCGTCTTGGTGATGCCGGGTGGGACCGCTATCACTTCACTGGCTGCCCAAACCTCTTGAAGGCCGGCCGCGTAGCGGGTGCGGTAGCTGACCAGGACGTGAGGCCAGACGTTCTGCCAGTCGGTTTCTGGCACCAGATCCTCGAACTCCAGGCGGGTAAACGTGGCCTGAGCTGAGGCGATCTGGAGCAGATGCAGGTAGTTGTGGTAGCGCAGATTGCCCAGGCCGTCGAACCATACCCACCCGCCTTCCGCCTCTGCTACCCGGCACATGTCGGCCCAGATGGTCTCACCATCGGCCCATAGCCAGGGGTAACTGTCGATGCCCATGTCGCAAATGATGGCGGTTGGCGCGGGGGACAGTAGAGCCGCCAGGTTGGTAATGTACTCGTCGGCTCGATTGTTGCTGTACAGCGGCGTCGATACCTTCTTTCCCGCTGCTCTGCCCGCCAAATCGAGCGCCTGATACGTCACTCGGTCCGGCCAGACTTCCCCTACCCGGCTTTCTTTGGGTTCCAGCAAATGCCCCATAAAAACCTGGACGTACTCCACGGTCTCCGATGGCCCAGGGTTTGTGGCCATGCCAACGGACACCTTGACCGGGCAGCCCTTGCCGCCAGTGGTGCCGATGTAGGCATACAGGGCGCCGTCCGTCCGGCTCATGGAGTAGCGTCCGGCCACGTTGTGCAGCTCGATAGTTACGGTATCGCTCACCGAGGGGCCAATGGCCGAGGGGCCAGCGTTGTTGGCCGCTGCCTCGCTGCGCCCCGAGAGTCCAACAACGTTAGCGCTCTCGTCGGTGTAGGAAGTGGGGTTGGCCAGGTCCCAGGCGATCTCGACTTTGAACCGGGGATAGCGCGTCTTGCTCAGGCAGGATGTGGCCAGGCTGCCGGAAACGGTCTGCATCAGGAGCGGGCTCCCTGGTAGGCTCTGCCCCTATCCAGATGGCGGATGATTCGCTGCACCGTCCTGGGATCGCCGAACAGCTCTTCTACCTGATCGCCGCCGGGCAGGGCGATATGCAGGTGGACCGGCTGGAGGCCGCTGGACCGGGATGCCATGACCGGGGAGGCGCCATAGCCGCTATTGGCGCCACTCGATACCATCCTGGAAACCGCTCCGGATACCAGCGACTCCGGAGGGGTCCAGCCTGGAGGTGCAGAGGTCGGGGGATAGTAGGTTGTGCCTGGGGTGCCTGAAGGGACTACGCCCGCCCCGCCAAAGCTGGGGAGCGAGATCCCGAGTGACATTTGACCAATGGATTGTATTAGCCGAGCGAACCAGTCACGCGCTTTGCCAACTGCCGCATTTAGGGCGGCATCAGTAAAAATGGCATTCGCAATAGACAGACCTATCCCACCGCTGAAATCAAACAGCAGGCTTCCGATCTGCGAGCTGGTTAGACTCCCGGTGCCCTTGGTAATGGAACTACCCAGGAACTTAGCGACCGCGTCTGCCGATGAATCCGTATCCCAAGTCTTGATCCAGTCGGCTACCCCTTGATCTGCGCCCTTGACTCCAGCCAGAGTGGCATTCCAGTCTATCGCGGCAAACGACTTGTTCAGCCAGGTTTCCAGATCCTTGGTAATGGGTCCAACCGTCGCCGAAAAGGCCGTCCCCAACCCCTGAACATACCACCACACCTGATCCCATTGGATTGCCCCAACCGCATTGCCCAGCCAGGCGCCCAACTTGGCTGCCAGGGTGCCAACCTTGCCCAACGCATTCCCCAGCGCATTACCAATCTGCCCACCTATGTCGCCGGCGAAGGCCCAGACCCCATCCCATTTGATAGCGGCGATAGCCTCGCCGGCTTTACCCAACAACATGCCGCCGAATTCTCCCAGGGTGCCAAGAGCGCCGCCCAGCGCCCGGCCCACGCTGCCGGCAAAGTCGCCGACCTTATCCTTGAGGGCGGTCCAGTTTATCCCCCCGATAGCCTCGCCAACCTTCCCCAGGATGGTCCCGCCCAGCTCGCCCATGGAGCCCAGAGCGTCGCCCAGGATTATCCCCAGGGTGCCAAGTCCTGTACTACCTGTTACCAGACCTACGATGGCGCTTCCGATGCTGCCAATCTTCCGGACTACTTCGTCAATCTTGGGTCCCAGGTCAGGGCCGAACAAGGAGCCCATGAGGTCGAACTTGTTATCCTTGCCAAAGTAGGTCACCAGGTTACCGATGGTGTCAAACAACGGCTTGGTGGCCGTCTCGAACGCCTGGAATGCACCGGGCAGGCTTTGCGCAAACGCCGTCACCAGCGGCGTGATAGCCGGAAGCAGCTTGCCTCCCACTGTGGCCAGGATGGACTGGAACGTGTTGCCCAGTAGTTTACTCTGGCTCTGGAACGTGGAACTCATCTTCTTGTAGGCGGCCTCGGTGGCGCCTACGACAGTCTGGTTGTCTTTCAGGTAGGTGTTGACGTTGTCGAGCTGCGACATGATAGTTTGTGCGCCCATGCGCGCCTGCGCGTCCGGGAAGATGGCTTGCAGCGCCGAAGCCCTGGCCGCCTCAGTCATGCCGCCAAGCTTGTCTTTCATCTCGGCCATCACGTCCAGCACCGGGCGAATGTCGCCGCCGGCGTCCTGGGTGGCAATGCCCAGGGACTTGATGCCCGCGACGCTTTCCTTGGTCACGATCTTTTGGAACATATTGGCCAGGTTATTCATGTTTTGGGCAGCTGGCCCGCCTTCTTTCGTGACTCCGGCAATCATGGCGCCCATAGTATCCAGGTCTACCCCGGCGGCCTTGGCGCTCTGAGTGACTACGCCCAGATTGGCTGCCAGTTCAGCACCAGTAACCACACCGCTCTTGACCGTGTTGAAGAACACGTCGCTGATGTGGTCAGCGTCGCCGACCGAGAGTTTGTAGGCGTTCATGACGCCCATGGCCGCAGTGCCGAAGGTCTGGGCGTCGGTCGAGGCGCCAACCGCCCCCTTGCTAAATTTCTCCACCAGGGCCAGGCCTTCGGCAGAGGATACGTCGACAGAGGAAAACACGTTGTAGAGGGCATCGCCCAGCTGGCCCGCGCTCTGCGGGATCTTGGTGCTCATCTGGTTGAGGCTGGCGGCCATGGCCGAGGTGTCGATGTCAGGTTTTATCGTGCTGATATTTGCAATCGAAGTTTCAACTTCTGCGGCACCTTTGACGGCCATCGCCACGAACCCGCCGATAGCAGCGCCCCCGGCCGCCATGCCAACGGCCGCAATGCCCCCAAACTTGCCGATGGTGCTGCTGATGCTGTCGAGTCCGGACTGGGCGTCCTTGACATCAGCGCCCACGTGTACTCGAAGTTGTGCTATGTCTACTGCCATCTCACCGCCTTTGCGCCCGCTTCGCCAGCTCAGCCTGCACTTCGTTCTCGCATGACTCAGCCATGAGGGCCCACTCCTGCCACGCTATCGGACGCTCTGCCAGGTCCCAGGGCGGAACCCCCATCCAGCGCGCAGCACGAAGAAGCTGATACCAAGAAGGGCACGCTCCTAGCTGCCCTTCTGAAACGAGCCAGCGGCGGAGTTCCCGCCGCTCATCGCGTTTGGGAGAGCATCAGCCTGGATAGCAACCCAAATGGCCATCAGCAACCGGTTGCCCACGATAGCTAACGATTCCTTGTTGAGGGGGAAGGGCTTGTCCCCGTCTACGAGGTCCCAGCTTTTGACTATTTCGAGTAAGCTGGCCCACGAATCCGACTCTGACAGCCCCTTCGTCTTCTTCCCCGACTTTATCGAGTCCTGGTAACTGGGATTGAACTTCTGGGTCCAGTACTCGATATTGACGGTATCGCCGTCAAATTCAACGGCTATTTTGCGGGTCTTGGTCTTGAGGTCGCTCAGTTGCAGCGGCATAAAGCCTCCTAGAACGCTGTCTCGACGCAGGTTATGCCTGCCTGGACACAATTAAGCCACATCGGGTCATAGGTGGCCGACAGGGTGTACTCCAGAGCGTAGACCCCGTCCTGGTCCTTGAACTCGCTGACGTTCGTGACCTTGTAGGCCCCGTCCAGCGTCAGGGTGTAATGGTACGTGGTGGCGATTATCGGCCCCAAAGCCTCGATGCGAACGAACATGCTCGCGCCATTACGCAGGTAGGCCAGTGGCCCCATACCCAGGGTATCGGCCTCCAGCAGTAACGTGAGCGTCATTTCGGGCTTCTGCTCGATTGTGGCCACGCAACCAGTCGTGGCAGCGTTCACAACCCAGAGCGGGCCGACCTTGTTGGCTATTTTGAAATTGGCCCCCAGGACCCTCAGGAGAGATGTCCCCGGCAGCCCCGCCTGAGTTGTGGCCCAGGAGATCGTTACCTCGGTCGGCAATACTGGCTGGACGGGCACTACCCTGGTGACCGTCGTCATGGTGGCCCCGAGGTCGGCAAACCCTTTGCCCAGTAGGGTGCCGTCGACCTTGACGGCCTCCCTGGTAAAGTCCAGGGTTAGGTCGGTCAGCATGGCACCGCTGAATTCGGAGGCAATGATGCCCGAGCTCCAGGTGCTCGGGTCGCCCACCTCCACCGAATAGCTCAGGGCGGCGTCCGGCGCTACCGGGTTGATCGAGTAGGTAGTGGCGTAGGCAGCGGTGGCCCCGCCCTGCGTAGGAGTGCCAGGCGTCATGATGGCTGACAAGAGGTAGAAGAGGTCATTGTAGGCGGCGAAGCCTGAGACCTTCGCTTCTACCCACTCCTTGCCCAGTGCCGCTATGGTCGCCACCTTCATGCCGCGGGGCGTGAAAACCTGGACTGCCGACTTGATAGCCGGGGTAATCTCCACGGATTGAATCTTCTTGACCGCCGCCGTATTTACGCCCCAGCCCCCGGCTTCCTTGGCGATCTGTACGGTCTGGAATGTGCTCGCTCGTTCTGCCATTGTCCTATGCCTCCCTAATCCAGAGCCGGTAAAGGCCCCCTACATGCCGGTACTGTACCCCGGCGTCTACTTCCAAAAGCTGGAAGGGCTGTTCCCGCACACACCACACCTGGCCCGCTGTGTTGCTGCCATACTTGCCGGTCAGCAGGGCGTCTACCCTGCCGGCTATCGTCTGCAGCGTGGCAAAGGTGCTGCCTGTGCCGATGGCTTTGACCAGCCAGACCGTGCTAGCCCAGATGCGGGCTGGCCCGTTGGTCCTGACGTCGTAGCCGCCCTGGTATTGGAACGTCACGAACGGCATCGTGGCATTCTCGGGCGCCAGGGTGTCATAGACGCGGGCCGTGGCGCCGATGTAGCCCTGGAGTGTGGCGTCCGTGGTCAACACCCCATAGATCCACTTTGCCCCTGCGGCTAGCTCGCTCATGCCGCGTCCGCTATCTGCTTCATCGCCGCCTCAAAGCCGGGCCGGGCCGCCTCGGCCGCGGGGGTTGCCATCGGCTGCGCCGGGATATTCCGTGTCCCAAATTCGTGATACGCTACATAACTTACGGCATTGGATACTAGGCCAGACAAGTCCGATTCCATTTCTGCCTTCCAGCCGCCCTTCATGTTGCCCGTGTCCACCCGGCTGCGCACGGCTGCGCCGTCGCGGATCTCGAAAGTAACCTTACGGACCACCTCTGACGCCTTACGGCGCATGGCCGCGGATAATCTTGGCAGGTGGTTGTACTCTAATTTGATCGAGATACTCATTGGCCTTGCCCCCAATTCCTCGATTGTGGTATACTTAGGGCAAGTAAATGCCCCAGCGATGCTGATAACATCCTGGGGCGTGGCACAGCGAAAGGAGATTCACCGTGCAAGAACATTCTACCACATATCATCCCCCCATTCCCCGCCCTTGCGCTCAGTGCGGCAAGACCTTTAAGGCAAGATACCATAGGATTCGCAATGTGTACGCAAGGTATTGCTGCCGCGCTTGCGCCGATGCAGATAGGCATGAGCGGCTTCCTCTGGCCGAGCGATTCTGGCGGAAGGTGGACCGCAGCAATGCGGATGGATGCTGGATCTGGCAAGGGGCGAAGTCGAAACCAGGATACGGCTCTATCTATCGGGGCAAGGATTCTAATGGCCAATATAGGCGCAGTCCGGCGCATCGGATTGCCTATGAATTGACGTGTGGTTCTATCCCGGAAGGCATGTATGTTTGCCACAAGTGCGATAACCCTAGCTGCGTCCGCCCCGATCATCTGTTTCTTGGCTCCCCTGACGACAACGTGCATGATATGCACACCAAGAAACGGAACTTTGAACAAACCAAACCGGAGGCCCATGCAAGAGGGGAACGCCAACATCTTGCGAAGTGCACGCCTGAGATAGTCAGGGATATTCGCGCTCAGTATGGAACTGGCACCGTGTTCCTGAAAGAACTTGCGGCCAAGTACCATCTAACCAAGACCTCCGTCTGTAGCATCGTGCATCGTCAGACATGGAAGCACGTTACCTGAACCCATTACAGGATTTCCTCCGCGATCGCCCTGCGGGCGGATTCCCAGGTATGCGGTGCCAGGAGGCCCAAAACCTCGAAAGTTCTGGCACCAACGATGATGCGATCCGCCAACAACACTGAGGTCAATGCCGGCAGACTCACCACCCACACCGTCTTGCTGGTGAGCTTGTTGGCCATTGCCGCTTCTTGCGGCGACAGCCCGCCGGCCGCCACTCTGCACACCGTCGTGCTGGCCGTGGCGTAGGTGTCGGTCCACCCGCCCTGGCCGTCTGTCACCTGGCTAAATCGCGAGATGGTGCAGGCGTCGGGCATGGCCGCGGCCTGCGCCGCCCGCATGTCCCGGAGGTCGGAGGCGGCTACGAGCGGACTCACTTCTTCACCGGAGGCTTAGGTGGCTTGCCCTTGTTTTCCTTCAAGCGATGGTCAGCCGGCGTGTCCCGGCGTGGCTTACCCCCCACGTCACACCTCCTAAACTCGCACGTAGATGATGCCCCGGTCCCGGTACTCGCTAACGTCGTCTGTCTGGGGATTCCAGGTGTGGAAGGCGTCCTCACGGTCAAGGTCGACCGACGTGATACCGCCTTGCAGCTCTGCTTGCAGCTCTTTGGCCCTGGCCGCGTAGACTTCGGCGCGCTTGCTGTAATCCATGCGGAGGCCGTCAGCGTCGAACGTCACCTTCTTGGCGTACCGCCGGGCCAGCCATCGGCAGGCAGCGACGGCGGCCGCCTTGACGTTGTTCCCCACCTGCGCCAGCATGTAGGTTATCTGCGCGTCTTCCAGGTCGTAGGTGGTGGTGTCCGTGTCGTCTACCAGGAAGCGCACCTGACCGATGCTGGTTGCAAGACTGGTTTCGATTGTCATGTCGCACCCCCGGTCAGGTTACGCCGCCGGCACTAGCTTGCTAATGCCCGTGGTGGCGTCTACCTGCGTGGCATGGCTTCTGTCAACACAGTTATTCCCGGCCCACTGGTCATTCGTGGCCCCGTAGTAACAGGCCTGATGGTAGAGCCCGCCCATGAAGTTGCCGGTAACGATATTTCCGCCGATAGTCGAACCGTGAAGGTCGACGCCAAGCACTGTCAGCGCGTAGGCGCCGGCAGGGTTGATGCCGCCCTCGGAGAACACGTTGTCCCTGATTATGGAGCTTCGCATAGTGCCGACGATGTGGTTCAGGTTGCCGTGGAACTCGTTGCCCCGGATTGCCCACCCGGTACATTCGAGGGTCGCGTGAGCCTTGATCTTGATGGCCGTGCCGTAGGTGGCCGTGTTGATGTAAAAGAACGCGCAATCCTCGACGCGAACGTTCGACTGCGCCCCATCGCTCAGGATGCCGTGATAGCTGCCAGTTTTGCCCTGGAAGCGGCAGGACCGAATCACGACGTTGAAGGATGCTCCGGTTAGAGATATGGCCGCAGCGGTGAGTGTGGCCCCCGCACCTGCCGTGGGCCGGAATCGGATGTTTTCGATGAGCGCATCCGGGCACGCTGCCAGGGTAAGGCAGGCGCTATCGGCGACAGTCGATGTCCACAGGGCCTGGTTAGGCCCGGAGCCTGCGCCAATGATGCTGATTCCGGCCAGGCCGGTAATCGTGACGGCCTCGTTGAGGATTGACCCCCGAAATAGGATCATGTCCCCGGCGGCTAGAACGGCTGCCGCCTCGGCCATGGTTTTGAAAGCCGTGGCCCAACTCGTACCGACACCGGAGGCCGTAACCGCGGTGTCGACAAAGTACACGTTTTTGCCGAGCAACTCGGCAGGGCTAAGGGCGTTCAGCTCGCCGGCTGTGGCATCCAGAACCTCGTCATGGATTAGCAGCGGCCCGCGGATGTTTACGCCCCGGCGGAAGGTTGGTAGTGGCATGGCGGTCCTCGCTTTCTTTTGTGGGTAGCCTGTCCTCCAGCAGCGCCCGAATGGCCTTGAGTTCAAGCCATATTCCGTGCTCTATGCTGCGAGGTTCTTCGGGCGCTACTGGGTCGGTCATGGGTTAGCCTCCGATTACAGGATTGTGGGATCGGTATAGGCTCCAGCGTCGTTGAAGGCGACGAAGGCGCTTAGCCGGTTGGCTACGCCTATCCCGAACTCGGTGAAGATGATCGCCTTCTCAAGAGGGAATTGGCGAATGCCCTCGCCTTTGAGAAGCACAGCCTGTGTGCCGTACTCCCCGGTGCGCACCACCAGCGGGTTCCTGCCGTCCATCGGGCCGTACGACTTGTACACGGCCCAGTATTTGGTGGGGATTCGGGCCGAGGCTCGCACTCTCACCGAACCATAGACAGTCTCGACGACGCCGATGTAGGACGTATCCACGTTGGCGGCGTCGGCTGTCAGCCCATAGCTGATCAGCGGATCTTTCCGGGCCACGTAGCCGGTCACGTTGGTCGTGTTGACCCAGGAAGCGATGTCCGCTTGGGCGATGAGCAGGTCATATGGCGCATCGTAGCCATGCTCCCAGATGTGCTTCACGCCCGCGGTCAGGATGGCCTGCGTAATGCCCGCACCATTGCCCAGATGCGTATGGGTATAAGCAAAGGCCGAAGCCCTGTCCGGCACAGGGACAGGAACAAAAGCGGAGTCTGCCGTGCCGCCATCGGCAATCGGCATAGACCGGCCACTGGAGCCCACCGCGGTATAGGTGCTCTTGAACAGCCGGGCTAGCACTTTCTGCGCCCAGAGGTTCTTGAGGTCTCGGATAACCGAGCTGACGTTGTTGTCGATCTGGTTCGCGCGCGCCTTGCGCAGGTAATCCCATGTCCAGCCAAGGCCACGGTCCCAGGCGTCAAGCGGTATCATCCACCCGGTGGTGGCCTCCCGCTTGGAGTCAGGCTGTCCGTACTCGGTGTGCGCCTGAAATCCAGCCGTCCCCCCGACTTCCTGCTCGATGATCATCTCGGTCGATGTGCTGATCAGACTGGCGGTGATAGGATCTGCCATGATGAGGTTGTTGGCTACCACTAGCGCCGGCCCCAGGTCGGCCATGATCCGATCAAAGGTGGTCCCGTCTGCTAGTCGGGCCTTCTCTAGTTCGGTAGGGTCCCAGTAGCTGGGGAATCCCCACTGCTTAAGGTCATTCGGTCCAAGTAGTGCCATCGTAGTTTCCTCCCCTTCCCCTTACGCTACCGTCACAACGTTGGGCGTGACAAACAGCGTGGTGGCGTTCTTGCCTATGCCGATGAGGCAGACCTTGGTGCCGACCGCGTCGGCGATTATGCCAGGGTCATCGTCCACGTAGAACCGACTGCCGGCCACCATGTTGGTCGAGTAGCCGGTGACAGGGCCGAATACGCAGACATCGACCTCCTGGCCAGTGGTGCAGGTCAGAGCCCCGTTGGGGCAGGACACCACCACGCCGATGCAGGCCGCGCCCAGCAGCGCAGAGCCATCGGTAAGGCTCACGGTGTCGTTGCCAGAGATGTAGACGGGCTGGCCGGGCGTCATGGCTTCGCCAGCGGTGAAGCGCTGGATTTGCGCCCCAGTCAGGGGCCGGACGTTGGCAGGTACAACGGTTACGTCTGCCATGGGGGTTACCTCCTAGATTTTGGTTGGCTGTCTAGAACTTGTACTTCGCTCGCAATTCCTGTTCCCTGGCCTTGGGGTCGTTGGGTGGCGTCGCCGTACCCTTGCCGTCGCCGGCGTTGATTCCCGCCGCTGGAGTCGTGGGTTTCGCCAGATAGGGCCATTTCTTCAGCAGGCCCTTGAGCACTGCCTCGGTGTCCGTGGGCTCGCCGTCTTCGCCGATGTTCAGCATGGATTCCTTGACCAACTCACTGGCAAGGTCCGCGTCAAGATTCATCTTGGCGGCTGTCTTCTCGACGGAGCGGGTGATCTTGGCTTTCCTGAGCGCCGATTGAGCCTCGGTCAACAGGGCAGCCACATCAGCGGCCTCCTTCTTGGCCTTGTCAATCTCGCTAAGCTTGGCATCATCCTCGGTTTTGATTCTGGCTTCCAGAGCCGCCAGCTTCTTCCGGTGGTCTGCCGACTCTTTGCGAAGGCTCTCGACGTAGGCCCGGTCGAACTTCTCTTCTGGCTCTGGCGTGGGCTTGGTTTCCGGTACGGGTTGCGTTGCCTTCGGATCTGCCTCCGGCTTTGTGGGCTCCTGGCCCGGAGTGGGTTCTGGCATCTGGCCGTCTCCTCCTCGATTTCTCTGCAAACAAAAAGCCGCCAGTCCTGTGCCGAAATGGCACGAAACTGGCGGCTCGTGTGGCCGCGCATCGTAGGTTACGGGCCGGCCCCCGACTGGGAGCGCTGGCCTTATGTCCTAGTATGCCTTATGGAAAGCTAGTTGTCAAGAGGGGGCTATCTGCGTCTCTCCGCCGCTTTCAGTGCATCCGGCAATGATGCCACCCTCGGCACCGTGCCCCAAGCCTTGCTGCGGCTGTAGCCTACCAGATCGGAAAGTTGAATCTGCCCCTTGGAATAGGCCTGATACTTTTCTGGCCCCAGGATCTTTGCCTGTTGCTCTTCGGGCAGATTGTCAAACACGTCCGGGCCGGACTCGATGGGCGCTCGCCGGTCCGGGATGCCGGTAAAGCCTAATTCTGCCCAGGACTTGGTATCGGCGATGGCGATACAGTTATGGGCCACTATCCCACCGCGCTTGATTATGCCGTCAGCATGGGGTATAATAGAGTAGGCAGCATACCACCTATCTTGCGTTTGGAGACTGTAAACATGACCAGCAAACTTACTGACGGAGACGTGAACAATATCGTCGAACTCTACCTCTCCGGCCAATCCACCTATGAGGTTGGCCGCCAGTTTTGCATCTGCCCGAGTGTCGTTTTCAAGTACGCTAAACGGGCAGGTATCCTTCGAACTAAGGGCGAAGCTCTTTCCCTTCGCATGGCCCGCATGCCCGCCGATGCCAAGTCTGCTCTTGGGGCCAGAGGGGGAGCGGGCGGCAAGGGAAACCGTCGATCTCGCGAGGAATGCATCAGGCGTGCACAAACGCGTGAGTCTCGGCTCAGCGTGGAAGGGCCGGAGGAAGCATCTGTTATAGAGGCACTTGCCCAACGTGGCATCGTGGGCACTAAACAGCGAGCCATCGGCCCATATAACTGCGATTTGGCCGTCGGCTGCGTCGCCGTGGAAATCCTCGCTGGTAACTGGCGCCTCTCGCATCCTCGCATTATCCGAGAACGAGAACGCCTGCACAATATCCTCAACGCTGGTTGGAACGTTCTGTACCTTCACATCTCCAAGATTGGCATAACCGCCGAAATGGCAGACAACGCGGCTGCCCTCTTGAATGATACCAATCGGACTCCACCCGCAGTCTGTCAATATTGGATGATTGGGAGTAGCGGCCAGGTCATACCCTTTGGCAGTCTTGATAGTGACCATATCGCCTTCGTACCACCGGATACTGGCTGCCACGGGCGCGGGCCCCGATACTAGAGTCCCGGCAGGATGGCATCTTCCGTTGGGGTGATCTTGGAGCGTCTCAGTTACTTTGTGGTGCGAGCCGTGCAATGCATAACAAACGGCGCAGGTCCTGGTTCCCAAGGCTGACCAGCGGATCCAACCACGAAGTACCGAGCGATTCTGCACAAAACTGCGGGAGGTTGACTCACGATATGCCCTAAGAATTTCAGTTCTTGAGATCGTCAGCGCCCTATTCAGCCCCACGCCATATTCCTTGCGCACCAGCGCTGCGATCGCACGCGGATTCTGCCCCGTACCCAGCCCGGTTATCAGCGCCCCCCGCATCCCCGCGCTCACGTCCGGGCCCAGGGTGTCCAGCAGGTTTCGGAGCGGTGAGCCGTCCTGGGTGAAGCCTACCAGATCCGTGAGTGCCCCGGTGGGGACGCGGTCCCAGCGGATAGAGACGCCCGGCGGTGGCTCGCCCAGGCTCACGCGTGCGAGCTGTTCGGCGTGCTGCTGGGCGGCGTCGACGGCCTGCTGTTGCTGGGCAGTTATGGTAGTGTCGGCAAACTGGGCGAAGCGGGCTAGCTCAGCCTCTACTTGACGCTGCATGGATTCGAGACGGGATAGCCTGAACTCCAGGCTAGGGCTGTAGGTGCCGGTCGGCTTCGGGATGGCAGCGCCTCCGGGCTGACGCGGGGTGAAGAGCGCTTCCAGCAGTCCCTTATCCTTCAGGTCGGCAAGCTCTTTGGTGAGGGCGTCGATCTCTGCTTTCTGGCGTGCCCACACATCCCCATAGGCTCGTACCATAGCCGTCGCAGCCTTGCGCTCCTCAGCCAACAACGCAGCCCTGTGGGCGTTGGCGGCTTTCTCAACTTCACTGGGCGGAGGCATGTGCTATTGTCCGCGCTCGAAGTTCGTGAGAAGTTGATCAGCCATCTCCGCCGTCCCCGCCTCCGTGTCCGCCGCCATCTCGGTTATCTGCTCTTGTGTATATCCAAGTTCGGCAAGAACGGCCTCCTTACTCGCCCCGGCCTGGATGCGTAGCAGCGCCGCCTCCGCCTCGGCCTTCTTCTGCGCCGCCTCGGCCATCGGGTCATTGGGCTGAATGTCTACCCACTGCGTCTGTAGCCGTGATTCCGGGTCCATCTTGGGCTGCGCATATAGGTTATGCAGGTTGCGGCTCAGGTAGATAACGTCCTCCCAACTATTGCCCCAGACCCGCTGCCGCCGCCGGCACTTGTTGACCAGCCCGATCTCCTGCTGTTTCAGACTCTCGCCGCTGGGTTGGTCTGCGCCCTGCGCCTGGAACAGGTATTGTGGCGTGCGGGTTATGCCGGCTGCCGACTCGATCCAGTACTTGCTGCCGGCTATCATGCGGGTGAGGTCCACAGGCTCGATAGCGCCCAGCTTGGCGTCCGGGCTGGACATGCGGATGACTCTGCCAGGACCGACGCTCAGTGGCTTTTCTTTGCCGTCATCGCCTATCTGCGCTTCCATGCCGGCCACGTAGAGCATACGAAAGCCGGCTGCATCGCTGGCCGCGATGGTATCCAGGTCGCTCTTGTTCAGCATGTCCTGGATGGGCATGAGCTGCGCCAGCTCGGAGCCGCCCGGATTGGTGAACCCGATGACGGCACAGCCCAGCGGCTGCCCATCTGCCCGCACCCATGGCACCGGCCAGGGCTCTTTCTCGGCGTCCCTGTACTCGGCCCACATGGTGTTGACGATCTGGTCCCCCAGGTAGCCCCGGATGGTCGAGTTGCCGCCGCTGATGTATTTCTCGACGCGGTCCGGGTGGTACAGATTCATGCGCGTACGCCCGTTGTTGGTTCGGTCTGCCGGGTTGTAGACTTGCCAGCGCTTCGAGGCGAACAGCACGTTATCTGTGCTGGGGTCGCGGTGCAGCTTGACTCCCTGCGTGCCGTCGTTGGCCAGGTTGAGAGTCCAGGTAGGGCACTGGCGGGCTGCATCCCAATCCACGATGATAAAGGCCTCGCCGTCACGGCAGCTGGCCTCGTAGATGGTGTCCTGGTAGGCGTCCATGCGGTTCTGTTCCCACCAGGAGACAGCCATGGCGGTTAGTTCCGACTCTGCGACGCCCTCTTCCTCGAATCCGATGACCTCCAGTCGCTCTACCACGGAGTCAATCACGAGCTGGCAGAGGTTGTGCGCATAGGGATGGTTCTGGTCCTTGCTCTTCAGCCCCAGGAACTCCCGCTGGCGGTTAGTGAGGTAGGTCGGGTGCCGGCCATCAGCATAGTCTCGGGCTGTCCGGATATATAGCTCTTCGGCTGCATCCTCCACCGCCAGCCACGCCAGGTAGCTGAGGCGAACCTCGTCAATCGTCATC
>Ga0182021_10003762_pt1 | contig 17815 bp, 16 predicted proteins | sample 612E3MmetaG_FD_120493 | JGI IMG/M metagenome (GOLD analysis project Ga0182021, IMG submission 120493) | Permafrost microbial communities from Stordalen Mire, Sweden - 612E3M metaG (Illumina Assembly) | ecosystem: Environmental > Terrestrial > Soil > Wetlands > Permafrost | place: Sweden... | reverse complement strand
TGTCCAAATGGTTCGGTCCGATGATGGTTTGCACAGTTGGCCTTTTTATTTTGATTATCGAAATTATTGTCAGTGGTGTTGTCATTTTAAATAAAAAGAAACAAGAAAAAAATAAAAAGTGGGGACAATATATATAAAGAGTCAAGTTTTCTTATTTTTTTATTCCACTAAAAAGGCCCTCAAATTGAGACCCTTGTTGGATTATTAAATTGTATAGTTTTTGTATAGTAGACAGACTTAAACAGACCAAAGGTGAACCGTTCCCGGAGTTTATTTTCCCTGCCAAAAAAGATATAATGATGAGTGGGTTTCTATGACCGTTCTATGACTGGAATATGAACAAAAATTATAATAAAAACAAAGGATTTCGGTTTATTGATCATACGGCTGACATTGGTGTCGTTATTTTTGGAGAAAGCCTTCCCGAGCTTTTTCAGCATGCCGCCCAAAGTTTCTTCTCTGTTTTGACCGAACTTAAAAATATTCATGAAAGTGAATCACGCAGTTTCTCGCTTGATGCGCCGGGATTGGAAGAGCTTCTGGTCTCGTGGCTTAATGAGTTTCTTTACCTTTTCGAAACCCAAGGATTACTATTCAACCGTTTTGAAATAAAAAAGCTCAGCAAAGAGCGCCTGGAAGCTACTGCCTGGGGAGAAAAGTACACGGCAGAAAAGCACCCCATCAAAAGAATAATCAAGGCAGTTACTTTTCATCAACTCACCATACAAAAACAAAGGGGAAGGTGGAAGACGCAAATCATTTTTGACCTATAATCGTATCAGGGAACAATGAATGGTGTTACCTGAAATTCTTTGGGAACGCGCTACCTCACAGACGAAAAGTTCGTTAACTTTTTTCGATATAAAAAAGGTGAAATCCATGGGTGAAAAAATCCCGATAAAAGTTCAAAAAATTGATGCGTGGCGATGGCTGATTCCGCGGGAGGGCAGCATGAAAACTGACGGTTTGGTCTACGCGGATGAGAAGATGATCAAAAATATTCTGAATGACCAAAGCCTCCTTCAAGTTGCCAATGTTGCTACCCTCCCCGGAATTATCGGAAAATCAATGGCCATGCCCGATATCCATTGGGGATATGGATTCCCCATTGGTGGCGTGGCGGCTTTTGATATGGAAACAGGGGTAGTCTCTCCCGGTGGGGTTGGCTACGACATAAACTGTGGGGTTCGGCTGATGCGCTCAGGTTTGAGCCGCACGGATATCCAAAATAAGATTTCCCAACTCGTCGATACGTTGTTCAGAAATATTCCCTCAGGCGTAGGCTCCCATCGGAAAGACCTGAAACTCAGTTACCAAGAAATTGACCGGGTCTTAGAAGAAGGAGCCCAATGGGCGATTAAGCGCGGGTATGGTTCCGCGGAAGATAGGGAACACTTGGAAGCTTGCGGCTGCATTGACGGAGCAGATTCAAAAAAGGTTAGTGACCGGGCGAAAGAAAGAGGCCGGCCTCAATTAGGAACTCTCGGCTCCGGCAATCACTTCGTAGAGGTTGGCTATGTTGAAGAAGTCTATGATATAAAAGCAGCCCAAAAGCTGGGACTTGAAAAAGATGGGGTTACCGTTTTAGTGCACACCGGCTCCCGAGGATTGGGCCATCAGGTATGCGATGATTTTATCCGAGTAATGCTTGAAGCGTCCCGCCGCTACGGCATTGAACTTCCCGATAAGCAACTCTGCTGCGCTCCCCTCGTTTCTCAGGAGGGGAAAAATTATTTAGCGGCTATGGCAAGTGCCGCCAACTTTGCCTTTGCTAATCGCCAGCTCATTGCTCACTGGACCCGGGAGTCTTTTGAACAGGTATTTAAGCTGGGGCCGAAAATACTCCAACTCGAAGTGGTGTACGATGTCTGCCATAACATTGCTAAAATCGAAACCCATGATGTGGAAGGAGAAAGAAAGAAGGTCTGTGTCCACCGCAAGGGAGCTACCCGGGCATTTCCTCCTGGCCATCCCGAACTCCCTTCTGACTATCGAGAACTGGGGCAACCCGTACTCATCCCGGGTGACATGGGCCGGTATTCTTACGTGCTGGTAGGAACAGAAAAGGCGTATCAAGAAACCTTTGGGTCAACCTGCCATGGCGCTGGTCGGGTCATGAGCAGGCACGAAGCCAAAAGAGTGGCGCAAGGGAAATCCGTTACCAAGGAACTTGAAAGTAAAGGGATAATCGTCCGTGGCGCCAGCCGGGAAACCTTGGTTGAGGAAATTCCTGAAGCCTACAAAGATGTGAGCGATGTGGTGCAGATCGTGCACGAGGCCGGAATCAGTAAAAAAGTAGCTAGATTAAAACCCCTTGGAGTAATTAAGGGATAGAGGAAGGTGCGATTCAAACGTTTTCGGAGAAACTTGACTATTCAAAAAAAATTGTTAAATTTATAAATAGTTGAAATAATGGTTTCCTTAAGCCTTGCACTCGTATTCCTCCAATCTTCTCTCCTCCTTTCACGAGTGTGAGGCTTTTTATTTGCATAGAGTGAAAGTCTAAGAGAAATTGTTTTTAAAAAGGGTTGATCTGGTTATATGCAACGAATTAATTTGAAACGTCTTTTTTAGAAAAAAGCGTGCCGAGTGATAGAAAGCCTTTTTTGCTGATCATCATGCCTTGCTAACCCAAAACGATAAAGAAACCTGAGCAAAAGCGGCAATATTGCAATCATTGCTCATCAGAGAATATGAGTTGCTCCGAAATAGGGAGATATGCATTTATTTATTGCAACTTATTAGTTTAATTGATAATTTCAGTAAATTCTTTAAGAAATGCGTTGAGCCCGCCTTCGGGAACAATGATAAAACTCCTCTTATCACCAGATTTTTCCGTAATCTTTAGGTACCGACCGTTGGAGTTCTCTTTAAAATCCAAGAAAAAAAGTTTACTTTCGATTTCAAACCTTCGGCTTATTAATTCATTATCCATCAAACATTCCCTCCTATCATAACATTTTTAAAACTAACCCATTTCCAGAAATTCAACCAATCACTTTTAAAACCACTACACTAAACCGTTCCGAACCTTTTCGCGTACACCATAAGAATCGCGAGTGCTGCCGGAGTAACGCCTGAGATGCGGGAAGCTTGCCCCAAAGAAACCGGCCGGATAGCGGTTAGTTTTTCCTGAACTTCCCGTGATAGCCCAGGGATTTTTTGGTAATCAAAATCAAAGGGTAGCTTTATATTTTCCATCTTTTTAAACTTTTCCACTTGTTCCTCTTGGCGGCTAATATAACCAGCGTATTTTATTTGGATTTCTACTTGTTCAATAACGACTGGTGATATTTCTTCCTGGACCGGATATCCGAGAACAGAAAGCGTTTTATACGATACTTCAGGGCGCCTCAAAATTTCCTCTAAAGTGGCCGGGTTTTTAATGGGAGCGGTCCCGAGACGTACTAAAGTCTCATTCGTTTGCGCATCAGCCCGCACCTGGGTAGAACGAAGCCGCAACAGCTCATCCTCGATCGTTTTTTTCTTTTTTCGAAAATGCTCATATTCCTCTTGACTAAGCAACCCGACTTGGCAACCTTTTTCCCGAAGTCTCAGGTCAGCATTGTCCTCCCGAAGGATAAGCCGGTATTCAGCACGAGAAGTAAACATCCGGTAAGGCTCTTTAGTCCCTTTGGTAACTAAATCGTCAATCAAAACCCCAATATACCCCTCTGAACGGTCAAGAATAATAGGTTCACGTTCTTGAGTGGTTAAAGCGGCATTAATGCCTGCAATAAGTCCTTGTCCGGCAGCCTCTTCATATCCGGTGGTACCATTAATTTGACCCGCAAGAAAAAGGTTTCGTATAAGCTTGGTTTCCAAGGTGGGTTTTAGTTGTTGGGGATTAACATAATCATGTTCAATCGCGTATCCTGGTCGTCTGATTTCAACCTTTTCCAGCCCCTCGATGCTTCTAAGCATTTCAAACTGGATATCGTAAGGCATGCTGGTTGAGACACCATTAGGATAATATTCGTTGGTATGGAACCCATCGGGTTCTAAAAATATCTGGTGTCGTTCTTTATCAGAGAAACGGACTATCTTATCCTCAATCGAGGGACAATATCTAACACCAGTCCCCACAATGATTCCCGTATAGAGAGGAGACCGATCAAATCCGGACTGAATTATTTTGTGGGTTTTATCATTGGTATAGGTAATGTAGCAAACTGCCTGGTTATTCAATTGATCGATGGTCGAAAAAGAGAAAGGGACAGGTCCATTATCACCCGCTTGAGGAATAAGTCTTGAAAAATCAATGGATTTTCCATCAAGACGCGGTGTGGTACCTGTTTTGAGTCGTCCAATGTCAAACCCAAGTTCTCTAAGCTGTTGAGGAAGCGCAATTGAGGGAAAATCCCCCATCCGACCAGCTGGAAAATTTACCAAACCGATATGAATAAGACCATTAAAGAATGTTCCGGGTGTTATTACCACAGCCTTTCCCACAAACCCTTCTTCAGTGTGGGTTTTTACCCCATAGACCGTGTTATTCTTTATAAGTAAATGGTCAACCGTAGCTTGCTTAAGGTCTAAGTTTGGTTGTTTTTCTAAAACCATTTTCATATAGAGTCGATAGTCCTGCCGGTCTATTTGGGCCCGGGAAGAACGGACCGCTGGACCTTTTTTAGTGTTTAAGCGACGAAATTGAATGCCCGTATGGTCAGCCGCTTTTCCCATTTCTCCGCCTAAGGCATCTATTTCTTTGACGATTTGTCCTTTCGCAAGACCACCGATAGCGGGATTACACGACATGAGACCAACAGTGTCTATATTCATGGTGATCAGCAGAGTAGAACATTCTATCCGGGCAGAGGCTAATGCAGCTTCACACCCCGCATGCCCCCCGCCAATAACAATAACATCATATTCTTTTGGATAAAAAATCATCCTAGCTTATCCTCAACAAATGGTTTTTAATCATCCTGATTAATTTCAATATATTCAAAAATATCAAAGAAATTTAAAAAAAACCAACGTTAAATTACTATTGACAATTTAATAAATAACGATTAAAATATTTAGTTTAAATAAATTAACTTAAGCTACTCTGTTTTTCCAAGCATCCACTTCCCTTCTTAATTTTCTCAAAAAAATCTTGAAAATCAAAAACAAGGGGAATGGGTAATTACTAATAATTTTATCAAACTGACCCCAAAGATGACAAAGCGGGAGTACTATGAAGTTCTGGGGGTACCGAGGGACGCAAGCGAAACGGATATAAAAAAAGCTTACCGGCAATTAGCCCTCCAGTACCATCCGGACCGAAATCCAGGTGACAATGAGGCAGAGGAAAAATTTAAAGAAGCTGCGGAGGCTTACGAGGTTCTTCGTGATTCAGAAAAAAGATCTCTCTATGACCGCTTTGGCCATGAAGGCTTGCGGGGAACTGGCTTTACTGGCTTTACCGGCTTTGAAGATATTTTTTCCAGCTTTGGTTCTATTTTTGAAGAATTTTTTGGTTTTGGAACACGGACGCGAAGCCGGAACGCTAGTCACACAGGCGCTGATTTACGTTATGACCTGAGGCTTTCTTTTTTAGAAGCAGCATTTGGCGTAGAAAAAGAAGTCGAAATAGAAAAAAGGCAACTTTGTGATTTCTGTAAAGGAACGGGTTCTGCTCCCGGCGCTCGGCCAGAAACGTGCCCTACGTGCAGAGGTCGAGGGCAGGTTATGCATTCCCAAGGATTTTTTAGCATTAGCACCTCCTGCCCCCAATGTCACGGAGAAACGACCATTATTAAAAATCCTTGTTCTCATTGTCGGGGCGCAGGCAAGGTAAGAAAAAATAAAAAGGTACTGGTTAAAGTCCCTGCTGGAGTTGAAACCGGAACTCGGCTTCGATTATCTGGCGAAGGGGAAGATGGCGTTCGTGGTGGTCCTCCCGGAGACCTTTATGTGGTTATTTTTGTCCAAGATCATGATTTTTTTGAACGCAAGGACTATGATATTTCTTGTCACATACCCATATCTTTTCCCCAAGCTGTGCTTGGCGCAGAGATTGAAGTGCCGACATTAGAAGGATCAACCAAAATTTCTCTTCCCCAAGGTACACAATCAGGAGAAGTTTTTAGATTGAAAGATTTGGGAATACCCTTTGTGCGGGGGGGAGGACGAGGGGATCAGTACGTTCAGATCATTGTTAAAACTCCGACCAACTTATCTGAACAACAAGAAGTGCTGTTACGTGAGTTTGCAAAAATAAGCGGAGAGAATGTTTTTCCAGAAAAGAAAAAATTCTGGAAACTGACAAATAAGAAATAAAAAGCAGGAAGAACATCTTTATAAAAAATATTTATTTTTCTTCTTGGGTATTTCTGCCCACGTAAAATCTCCTGATCTACTGGAAGTCTTCACGTTAACCACGTAAAATTTCTCATTTCTCGCCAAAATGATTAAACAGGGTTTTCGGTAAGGCCATCCAAGGATGAACACTATTTTCTAGAATAGATTATCCCCATGAAGAGAACTCTGTTGATATCAAGGAGTGATGTATGCGGTATTTGTTTCTGATAATCTTTTTGATTACTACCTTTGCTTGTTCCAATCACGAGAGTAAGGTTTCCTTGTCCAATCCTGAGGAACAACCCACCCGGGAAGAATTGCGCAACGCTATGCGCTTTCACGGCATCCTGTTTGCGAAACAAGATGAAAACCACGAATGGTATTTTATGCGCGAGGGAAAGCGTTGTCCACTCTTTGCTTATTTAAAAAACCGGCACAATAAACAAAGCAATGCTTCTGAAAATAACTCTTAACCTTTTCTGGATTCCGCCCTCACTAAGGAGAGTTTTAGAATTCACATGATAGGTCAAAAGGAAGGGGGGGCAAAACTTTTTTTGAATCGAACCGCCCACAGGGTGGGAGGTTGTTTTTAGTGGCTTTCCAGTTCAAAGGTGTTGTCTAAAACTTGAACGCTTACTTTTTCTCCAGCCTTAATCTCCTTTTTATCCTCAGTTACCACCATTAATCCATTGGCCTGAATCATGGATTTAAGAATACCCGAACCTTGATCGCCAGTGGTGGTAGCGCAGAGGAGTCCCCCTCGAAAGCCTAAACGCACCCTGATAAAAAAACGGAAGTCCTTTTTCGTTTTGACATCATCAACCAAAATTGCTTCAACCTGAGGTCGAAACAGGTGCGTGTGGCCCATCTTTTTAAGCAGCGCAGGCCGAACAAACTCTTCAAAACAAACCATGCAAGAAACCGGGTTGCCGGGCAATCCAAAAATTGGTTTATCAGCAATAAGACCGAAAGTTGTAGGTTTTCCGGGCCTCATCGCTACGTTACAGAATTTTATTTCGCCACCCATCTCCTCCAAAACATCTTTGACAAAATCATATTCTCCAACGGAAACGCCGCCGGTGGTAAGAATAACGTCAGCAGAAAACCCCTGCGTGATTTTTGCCAAAATTTCCCTTTTATCATCCCTTGCAATTCCCAACATGAGAGGTAAAGCTCCGCATTCTTTAACCAGGGCAGCGAGAGAATAGGTATTGCTGTTTATAATTTTTGACGAGTCTCCTTCTTCATCTATATCGATTACCTCATCTCCGGTAGAGAGAATCGCTACCGTGGGTACCTGATAGACTGAAATAAAACTTTTCGCAAAAGAAGCAAGCATACCAATATGAGGCGGCCGGATAACTGTTCTCGCTTGAATAACCTTGTTCCCTCGCATGACATTCTCGCCTGCAAGTCTGATATTTTCTCCTTTGTTCGGAGGTGCCAAAATGTGAACGTTATCTCCTGAAGACGAGGTATCTTCCTTTCTCACTACCGTATCCGCCCCTTGGGGGATCGGAGCACCAGTCATAATATGGGTCGCTTGTCTAGGTCCAACCTGGTTTTTGGGTAAAAACCCAGCGGGGAGCTCCTCGATGATTTTTAATTTGGTTGGTTTATCAAAAGAAGCATTTTTAATATCTTCAAACCGAACTGCATATCCATCCATAGCTGAATTGTCCCACGGTGGAATATTGAAAGGGGCAACAATATCTTCCCCAATCACTCTTCCGAGGGATGTAAGCAGATCAACCTTCTCAAGGCCCATGGGATAGTTATGATTCAAAACAATAGTTCGGGCTTCATCAACGCTGATCATGATTAACTCACTTTCTAATAAGTCTTCTTCCTCTCTTCTTTGTGTACCTGTCCCAAAAAAGGACAAACGGACTCGCGATGTAAAGAGATGACCATGTCCCGGTAATAACTCCTATCAGCATGGCAAAAGCAAAATCATGAATCACTCCTCCCCCAAACACGAAAAGAGCTATAACACCTATCAAGACTGTGGTGACGGTAAGAATGGTCCGGCTAAGCGTTTCGTTTATGCTTCGATTAATAAGCTGGGGCAAAGGTTCATTAGGCCTTTTGCGGCGATTTTCCCGAACCCGATCAAAGATAACAATGGTATCATTAATAGAATAACCGATAATTGTGAGAAAAGCCGCTATAATGGTAAGGTCTATTTCACGGTGGGTAAGAGAAAAGGCACCCAGCACAACAATAACATCGTGAGCCAAGGCGATGATACCCCCTACCCCAAAGCTAAATTCAAACCTAAAGGCAACATAGATCAACATTAATATCCAGGAAGAGATAACCGCCAACATTCCCATTTTCCTAAGATCTTTGCCCGCTTTCGGCCCCACTGTTTCCACTCTGCGCAACTCAACGTTTTTCTCTCCAAATCCCTGAGAGAGGGACTTTAATACCAATTGCTGTATGTTTTCTAAATTAATGTTTTCTTCTCTGGAACGGATGAGAAACTCATGTTGCCCCCTTTCTCCAAACTCTTGAACTACACTATCCTGAAGGTTTATTGACTTCAGTTTCTCTTTGATTTCGTCAGCAGTGACCGTCTGAGAAAATTTTACCTGAATAAGGAGGCCGCCGGAAAAGTCCACGCCATAACGTGGTCCATGATGCATTATCAAAGAGATGATGGTGATTAAAATTAAAAAACCAGAAATGGCAAGTGCATATTTCTGTTTTCCTACAAAATCAAAGTTGGTGTTTGGTGGAAAAAACTCCATAGCTTTTATCCTTTCTCTTTTTTATACGCTGACTCTCTTCACCTTTTTTACCATAATAAAGTAATCATGGACAATGCGAGTACAGAAAAACGAAGAAAACAAGTTAACAACCAAACCGAAACCTAAGGTTACGGCAAACCCTTTAACCGGTCCTGAACCGAACTGGAAGAGCACAATGGACGCAAGAATTGTGGTGAGGTGGGTATCAAAAATGGCTGAGAATGCTTTGTTATACCCTGCGTCGACCACTGCCCAGGGTGTTTTTCCGGTACGAATCTCCTCCCGCATGCGCTCAAAGATGAGGATGTTGGTATCCACCGCCATCCCAATGGTCAAAACAATACCAGCAATGCCTGGAAGGGTGAGGGTAGCGCCGAAGGTTGATAAGACGGCAAAAAGGAGTAATAAATTGAACAGGAGAGCAAAATCGGCAACGAGGCCAGAAAAATGGTAATAAAATACCATAAACAAAATTATCAGAATGCTGCCAATGATTGTAGCCCGGATTCCTTTGTCAATTGAATCTTTCCCTAAAGAAGGCCCGACGGACCGTTCTTCCAGCACTTTCATTGGTGCAGGGAGTGAACCTGCCCGCAAAACAATTGCCAGGTCTTTGGCCTCCTCTAAACTAAAGCTACCTTCAATCTGAGCCCGACCTCCGCCAATCGGTTCCCGAATGACCGGAGCAGATTTGACTACATTATCCAGGACAATGGCAAGCCTTTTTCCCACATGCTTAGTGGTAATATCTTTAAAAACCTTTGCCCCTTTAGCACTAAACTTAAGTGAAACATAAGGTCGGTTAAACTGGGCGCTATCGATTTGGGGCTGAGCATCAACCAGCATATCCCCAGTTAAAACCGTTCTTTTTTTTAACAGCATCGGCCTTTTCTCAATTACCCCCCCGGTTTCTTTATCAGCATTTTCTTCGTAGAAAATTGCGCTATCTGGAGGGACTCTTCCTTCGAGCGCTTTCTGCAAACTGTCTTCATCATTAACCAACTTAAACTCTAACATTGCAGTCTCACGGAGCAATCTTTTTGCTCGCTCGGGGTCCTTGATGCCGGGTAATTGGATAAGGATCCGGTCCTCCCCCTCACGCTGGATGGTTGGTTCTGTCACCCCAAACTGGTCAATCCGGTTCCTGATGTTCTCTAAAGCTTGTTTTACTGCCAAGTCTTTTAAATTACGGATTTCCTTTTGCTCCAGAGCAAAAACAGGCCGATAAACGTTTTCCCCAGTTTCTACATTAACGTTTTTGAGAGAGGGAAAATTATCTTTCATAATCTTCATTAATTTCTCATTGGCAGATTGATCAACCAATTCCACCGCAATGTTCTGATCGTTACGAACAGTGACCTCTATGAAAGGAATCTTGTTTTCATCCAGAAGTTCTTCCAGTGTTTGAACGTATTGGTGGAGGGTATTTTCGACCGCTACATCGGTCTGGACTTCAGTAAGAAGGTGCGTCCCACCCTGGAGGTCCAACCCCAGATGAATTTTTTGTACATTATCTTTCCACCAAAACGGAATACTATCGGTAAGGGAGGGAACTAAAAAAAATGTTCCGGTTAAGATAACGACTAATACCACTATAAATCGCCAGGTTAAATTTCTCACCATCGTACTATCTCCTTGTTTGAGTTAAATTCCTCAATCTGATTTTATATCACTGTATGCTAATACCTGATCGCGAGAAACTTTTATCTTTACATTGGGGGCAATTTCCAAAGTAACAATATTATCTGTAAGACCGGTAATTTTTCCATGGATGCCACTACTGGTTACCACGGTTTTCCCCTTTTCCAGTTCTTTTAAAAAATCCCGGTGTTTTTTGATTTTTCTTTGTTGAGGAAGAATCAGGAGAAAATAAAAAATTACAAAGATAAGGATTAAAGGGAGAAATTGCGTTAATCCAGCCTGCTGTCCTCCACCGCTATTCCCTGCAGTCCCTAAAGCATAAGCAATACCAAACATTACTGTACCTCCAGTTGTTAAAAAGTTAATCAGTTATTACTCAATATTTTTTTATTCTAAAAAACCTCTTGGTTAGAAAACAACAGGGAAGCAATCTTACTGCACAACATAAAGAGAACGTGTTGTCCCCTGATTTACCATGACCGTTTTTTGTTTTTCGTAAAAATCACAACTAAATTCTTCCACGCGATCCGCACGGATAGCTTCGCGGAGATCTTTCATAAGATGGAGATAATAATATAAGTTATGAATAGTGTTCAACCGAGCAGAAAGTATTTCCTTGGCCATAAACAGGTGACGCAAATAGGCCCGGGAATAATGTTTACAGGTATAACATCCGCACTGAGGATCAATCGGTTTGGGATCATCAGCATATTCCGCGTTTTTGATCACCAGGTTTCCAAAACTGGTAAAAAGCATCCCATTGCGGGCATGTCGTGTCGGCATGACACAATCAAACATGTCAATCCCCTTTTTCGCACACTCCAAGAGATCCTGCGGAGTTCCTACCCCCATAAGGTAACGAGGCTTGTCGTGAGGGATTAAAGGCACCGTGGTATCTAAAATTTCATGCAGCGTATCTTTCGTCTCTCCTACCCCTAAACCACCTACGGCGTATCCAGGAAAATTAAAACCCACGATTTCTCGGGTGCTTTGCTTTCTTAAATCCGAATACATTCCTCCCTGGATAATTCCAAACAAAGCCTGATCTTTTCTCGTATGCGCCTTTTTACTCCGCTCTGCCCATCGAGTAGTAAGTGATAATGACCCTTGCGTATAATCGAAACTTGAAGGATAGGGCGTGCATTCATCCAAACACATAATAATATCTGCTCCCAATGCCTCCTGAACCTCGACCGCTCTTTCCGGGGTAAGTAAATGCGAAGAACCATCCAAGTGCGACCGAAAAAATACCCCCTCTTCTTTTATCTTTCTTAAGGTGCTGATGCTATAAATTTGAAAACCTCCGCTATCGGTCAGAAGGGGGTGATTCCAATGGATAAAGGAATGCAATCCTCCTAAACGGGCAATCACCTCATGCCCCGGCCGAAGATAGAGATGGTACGTATTGCAAAGAATGATCTCGGCGTTTAGATCTTCTATGTCCTCTGGGGTAAGCGACTTCACTGTTCCCTGAGTTCCTACCGGCATGAAAGCCGGAGTATTCACCTCACCATGCGAGGTGAGTATTTTTCCCAGCCGGGCTGAAGAAACACTATCTTCTTTGATAACCGTAAACGAAAAACTCATCATGTGATCTGCGATCCGCGCAATGCGTTATATGATGTCTGCTGTGCGATAAGGTTCTCATTCTCCATCACCTGACGTCTATCCCACACCGCACATCCTCCATCAAATATCGCTAAAGAATTAACATGGCATCCCCATAACTATAAAATCGATATTTTTTTGTAATCGCCTCTTGATAAGCTCTAAAAATCATTTCCGTGCCCGCAAAAGCCGAAACCAGCATCAACAAAGTAGACCGAGGTAGATGAAAATTGGTAATCATTCCCTTAAAAACCTGGAACTCATACCCCGGATAAATAAAAAGGTCAGTAAAACCGCTCAAGGTGTTTTTTTTACTTTTCCAGGTTTCGAGGACTCGCGCTGACGTGGTACCACACGCGATAATCCTTTGCCCGTATTCAAGAGCCTGCGTAATCTTTTTCGAAGTCTCAGGGCTTATTTCATAATATTCGCTATGCATCCGATGGGCTTCAACCTTTTCTACCCGGACGGGTTGAAAAGTACCTACCCCCACATGAAGCGTGAGTGGCACGACCTCAATCCCCCTTTTTTTTATCCGGTTTATAACCCTCTGGGTAAAATGCAGGCCAGCTGTCGGAGCAGCGGCTGAGCCACGATGCCGAGCAAAAATTGTTTGATAGCAAGCCCGGTCAAAAGGATACTGATTGCCATCTTCTCTTTTGATATAAGGAGGAAGCGGTGTTTTTCCAATCCGTTCTAAAATTTCCTCCAGATCACCGTCGTAAATTAACTCAATATCCCAAAGCCCTTCTTTTTTTTGCTTAACCACCTGGGCTTTAAGCTCTGGCCCAAAGGAAAGGGTTGATCCGATCTGCGGATTTTTCGAACAATCAATGAGCGCTTCCCAAATGTTTTTTTCTTTCGGGTATCCCAAGGAATTTAAGGGCTGGAGAAGCAAAACTTCTACTTTACCTCCAGATTCCTTATGACCAAAAATCCTTGCCGGACGCACCTTGGTGTCGTTTACAACGACAATATCTCCAGAAGTTAAATAATTATCAATTTCTGCAAAAATGGTATGTTCAATTTTCTCTTCCTCGCGGTAAACAACCATGAGCCGTGATGCATCCCGCTCAAGAGCGGGAACCTGAGCTACTAATTCCGGAGGCAATTGATAATCAAATTCTTTAACCAGCATAATAATGTTTATAGTAAAATTTTTTAATTCTTAACAAATTAAGGTATTAATTTCAAGGAGAAAAAGACAGGGAAAAAGAAAAATAAGATCAAATAGTTAAAAATTTCGTTCTGAGCCTATATCATTGGTGGGGGTATTTTAAGCAATAATGAGCGAAAAGCAAAATGTCGGGGCCTATATCTTAGGTTTTGTGGTTCCTTCCCAGATAAATCTCCCGCTTTTTCCTCCGGATTTTTCCACCAAGTGGACATCGGAAATAGTCATACCCCGGTCAACTGCTTTGCACATATCATAAATCGTAAGAGCAGCCACTGCAACCGCAGTAAAAGTCTCCATTTCCACCCCGGTTCTTCCCTTGATTTTAACCGTGGCTTTAATATCAATCCGGCTTTTCTCTTTCACCGGGGAAAAGTCAATATGAACACTAGTAATTGCGATGGGATGGCACAAAGGGATTATATCAGGAGTCAGTTTCGCCCCCATAATTCCCGCAATCCGGGCTACTCCTAAAACATCTCCTTTGGTAATTTTTTTATCCATAATAAGGCGGAAAGTTTCAGGTTTCATTGATATAGAGCCACATGCAGTCGCTTCCCGCAAGGTCTCATCCTTTTTACTCACATCCACCATTATTGCCTTCCCGTGTTCATCAAAATGGGTTAATTTACTCACTTTGTCCTCCCTTTGATAAAAGCTTTGGACAAATCCGTAGTCACAAAATTATCTGGCCCCTGACCCCTGTTTTTAGCCTCCGATCGCACTCATTGTCCGTTGGCACTTTTTGAAATGCGCTTCTTGAATCTGATGTTGCTTTGGTTTTTTCTCCAAAGCATTGAGAAGCACCTCGCGTAATTTTTTGTCATCACAACCATTCCTTAAGAAAGGTTTAAGGTCAATCTCTTCATCATGCAAAAGACAGGTACGCAAGTGTCCCTCTGGGGTCAAGCGAATCCGGTTGCACAGGTGACAAAAATGGCTGCTTATCGGATTTATGAAGCCAATTTCTCCGGGCGAGTTTTTTAACCGATACCGAATTGCCGGGCCATCATTTTTTTCATCATGCAATGGAATTAATGCGCCCAGCTCTTGAATTTGTTCCTTAATTTGAGAGTTGGGATAAACCAGCGCAGGGTTCCATTGGCTTTCCCCTGCCGGCATATATTCAATAAATCTAACAACCAACGGAAACTCGAGAGTAAGCCGGGCAAAATCGAAAACTTCCTTTTCATTTGTCCCATTAATGACAACCACATTCAGTTTCACTGGAGAGAATCCCACTTCTATGGCTTCCTGTATTCCTGCCCAAACATCATGGAATTTATCTCTTCGGGTAATGCGAAAAAAGGTTTCCGGTTCGCGGGTGTCCAGGCTGATATTGATCCTCCTTAAACCAGCTGCTTTTAATGGATGGGCAAACTCCTTAAGCAAAATCCCATTGGTGGTCATACTCAGATCTCTAATGCCGGGTATTGCGGAAAGCTCGGTGATAAACTTAACAATACCCTTTCTCACCAATGGTTCTCCTCCGGTGATTCGAACCTTGGTAATTCCTTCTTGAGCATAGACCCTTACCAAATGAAGAATCTCTTCATATCGCAGAATATCCTCATGATCAATGAGCGGTATCCCCTCTTCTGGCATACAGTATTGACATCGGAGGTTGCACCGGTCGGTAACAGAAATTCTTAAATAATTAATGATGCGTTGATATCGGTCTTTAAGAATTTTCATAAGCATAAATAAAAAAAGCCGCCTTCCTTGCTGGGAACCGGCTCATTCATTTTTCTCCTTTCCAAGCACGGGAGGCAACGCCGTTTCCAGCGACACCCTAACAGCCTTTTACCCTGAGTAAAAACTTTTAGGCACAAAGGCTCGGAGTTATTTTAATAATGTATCTTTTTCATAATCAAAGTCAAGAGAATAAAATTTTGGGCAAAATCCAATCTGCCCCAAAAAGTATTTATTTCAGGTACATTCAAATTCATAATGCCCTTTAATCAGATCTTTTTAAGCAATGTAATTGATTCCACATGAAAGGTCTGAGGAAACATGTCAAGCGGTTGAGTCATTTTTACCCCATAAGAGCCATATTTTTTAAGAAATTGAATGTCTCGGGCAAGGGTAGCGGGCTCGCAAGAAATATATATAATATTTTTTGAATTTAACTGGATAATTTCTTTTAAAATCTCTTTTGCTCCACTCCGGGGGGGGTCCATTATTATCAGATCAAAAGATTCTTTTCTCAGGGATTTTATTTCACCTTTTACTGAGCCGGTTATCCATTGAATGTTTTTGCGAACATGCCGTAAGGCATTGGCTTTCGCATTGTCCACTGCGTGAGGGTTACTTTCTATTGCTAAAACATTTTGAGTCACGAAACTCACCGGGATGGTGAAATTTCCCATGCCTGCATAAAGTTCTAATACTTGTTGAACTCCCAGGTTTTGAATCCAGTCTACAACAATGGATATTACTATCCGATTAACCGCAGGGTTTACCTGACGGAACACCTCAGGCCAAGCCTCAAGAATAAGATCTCCCCCCCCATCGTTAAACGGAAGAGAATATAAAACCCCAGAAGGCGTTCCTGCTTCTTTCCACAGGATAAGCGGCCTTCTTTCCTGCCGAGTAACTAAGTAAAGCCCCTTAACTTGAGGAATCTCTTGAACTACTTTTTCTAATGTCTTCTCCACATTATCAGGAAGTCTTTTCGAACTAAAAAAAGTGATCACGTTTTTCTCACCAGGAAAGTCGCAGGAAATAGTTACATCAGTCACCCGGTTAGCGTCGGCCCTTTTTAGCATTCCGCTTACCTCTACCAAAATTGACTGGATCAGCGGATTGACCACAAGGCAGCGATCTATTGGGACTACGTTATTGCCTCTCCGGGTCATGAATCCGACTAAAGGCTTTTCTTGCCAGTCAACGTGCAACTCACTATGGGAGCGATATTCAAATTCATTCGAGGAAAATAAAATGTCTTTTATTCCTTTTTCGTCAACTTCCCCTTGATGTCTAAGCATTTCCCGAAAAATTTCTTCTTTTAACGTCCTTTGAAAAGATAGCGGGAGGTGTTGCAGCTGACACCCACCGCAAGTACCAAAAAAAGAGCAGGGGGGTTCCCGGCGCAGCGAAGAGGGCTTTATTAATTTAACGATTTCCGCCTCATCGTAATCCCGATGAGCACGGGTAATGCTTACTTCTGCTCGATCTTCCGGGGCAGCAAAGGGAACCAAAACCACCTTTCCTCCCCAGCGGGCAATCCCCAAACCTCGGTGTCCCATCTTTTCTATATTCACGACAAAATTCATTTATTCCGTCTTTACCTAACTGTTGTTACGGTACAGTTGATTTTTGGCTCAGTTAACGGCATAATGATACTCTAAGTTCATTAACAAGTTATTCACAGGAGGAAAAATGAAAGCAAAAAAAAAATCCAAGACTATTTTTTTCTTCATGGTGGTTTTCCTTTTCGCTGCTACTCTGAGTGCTAATGAACCAGTGGTGAAGCTGAATGCACGACCAATTGGTGACCAACTGACCGATTATGAAGTTATTGTCACGGTTTACCATGAGGTTAAAGGCCGTTCTGACTATTTGGAAGAAGTAATCCTATTATTAAATGAAGTGCCGATTAAGGTTTGGCAATATTCGCAAAAAGAAAACCCTAAGGATTTTCCCTTAATTTTAAAAGAAAGAATAAAAATCTCCCCTTCTGGTCCTTCCATAATAGCGGCAAAAGCTACCTGCACCTCCCATGGGGAAAGTGACCGGGTTTCTCTTCAGATAATTCCGGGAAAGGGTAATTAGATAGGAGGAGATCAAGAGCGACAAACCAGCAGACTGGCAACCATTACCGTGAAGTAAATTACCCCGCCCACAGGGCGGGGCATCTTAAAATAGTTTTAATTGCTTAGGAGATTTCTCGTGTTCACGATGGTATTTTATGTATTTTCTAATCACTTCTTTTGTCACCTTATCCCCAACCGTTCGCACAAAATATCCATCCTCCCAAAATTCTCCTCCCCAAAGCTCTTGCTTTACTTCCGGATGCTCCTGAAATATTACACTGGCACACTGATACTCTTCAACATCCCTACTACCTTGGAAATACTGTGCCTCGGTGGAAACGAAAGAAAAATATGAACGTGATCTTCTGCTACCTCCAGCGTATCTATCTCGAAATCATGATTACTGGAAATCTCCTTAAATATTTCTTTTATTCGCGCTCGAATATCTCTTCTCAAAATCCATTTTCGATACTTCGGAGCCCACACCAAATGATATTTCGTGTCATATACCGCATGACTGGTTCTTTTCAGTTCCATGCGTTAACTATAACACGTTTTTCCCTGCCTTCGGCAGGAGAACTTTTCATCCCCGTTTA